>Ga0210390_10003977_pt1 | contig 12584 bp, 9 predicted proteins | sample IncBWH11OmetaG_FD_161050 | JGI IMG/M metagenome (GOLD analysis project Ga0210390, IMG submission 161050) | Forest soil microbial communities from Barre Woods Harvard Forest LTER site, Petersham, Massachusetts, United States - Inc-BW-H-11-O ...
CGGAATGCGTCTGAGCACTAGAGCCAGCGTTCGCGCTTTGCTAGAATGGCGGATCGCCATACTCGTCAGGAAAGGATTGGACATGAATGATGCAATGACGTTGTCCGAGCGCGCCGACGCGCTCGAGCACAAGATGATGCGGGAGCTTGACGAGCGGATTTATGTCAAGTCGCGCCTGTTCATGCTCGCCGACGGCGACACAAGCATCCCCAACACCGCTGCGCTGGTGGCGCGGCACCCCGGCGCCAAGTTCTGCATGGGCGACGACGCGCGGCTCCCCAAGATGCCGGACCAGCCGACCCTGATCGATTTCTTCAAGTATCGCTTTGGCCCGGCGAACCACCTGTTGCAGAGCGCGCGGCACGCGGTCAAGGCCGGCATGGACGAGAAAATCGTGCTCGCCTGCCTGCTGCACGACATCGGCGTCATCGGCTTCATCCGCGCCGACCACGGCTATTGGGGCGCCCAGCTGGTCGAGCCCTATGTCGAGGAAGAGACCTCGTGGGCGATCCGCGCCCATCAGGCATTGCGCTTCTACCCCGACGAGTCGGTCGGCTATTCCTACCCCGAATCCTATGTCAAGAATTTCGGCGCCGACTACAAGCCCGACGCCTACATCGAGGACGAGTACCACCGCGCCCGCAACCACAAATGGTACATGACGGCGCGGATGATTACCGTGCACGACATCTATTCGTTCGACCCCGACGTAGTGGTCGAGCTCGATGAATTCACCGACGTGATCGGCCGCAACTTCAAGCAGCCGAAAGAAGGGCTCGGCTTCGACAACAGCCCGGTGGCGCATATGTGGCGCACCCTGATCCGCCCGACGAAATTTCTGTAAGTATTTTCGGGTAGCGCCTCACCCCGTCCCTCTTCCCGCTTGCGGGGAGCGGGAGGGGCCCGCGCGGCGGGGTGGGCGAGCGGCGACCCAAAAGGCTCCGCGCTCAGGAACTACTTCCCATGCGGGTTTCGTCGACAAATTCTTCGGTCGCTGCGTCGATCGCGCGGCCACGGCGGCCGCGCGGCGCGTGAATATACAGCGCGGCCTGGCTCAGCCGGCGCTCCGGCACGGACGGCGGCGGCGGGATCTCGTAGGAGACCGGCATGTCGTGGTCGGCGAGCAGTAGTTCCGGGCGGTAGACCTTGTTCAGCTGGAACAGGCTGCGCACGAAATTGGTCTGCCCGCGCAGCAAGAGCCGGGCGACGATGTTGCCGGCTTCCCACAGCTGGTGCCAGTCGAGGTGCTTCCTGAGTATTGCGCGCTGGGTCGTCACCAGCTCTTGGTAGAACTCGGCGAGCGGCAGCCGCGTCGGCAATACCGCGTGCTGGATGTCGAACAGCCGGTAGTCGCGGGTTTCGAGCCGGCGGCCGTCAGTGACCCAGCTCTCGGTCCCAGGATAGGGCGTGTTGACGCTGATGTTGATGACATCGGGCATCTCCAGGCACCATTCGCGTACGATCCGAAAGCGCTCGTGGTCCCAATCGGGGTCGGCAATCAGGTTGACCGCGACGTTGATGCCGAGCGAGCGGGCGAACTCGACCGCCTCGAAGTTCCGGTCGAGCGCCACCCGCTTGCGGTATTTCTTGAGCCCCGCCTCGTCGATCGCCTCGAGGCCGAGAAACATCGTGACCAGCCCCTGCCGCGCCCACAGCCGGAACGCCTCCTTGTTGCGCAACAGCACGTCGCCGCGGGTTTCGAGGTAATAGCGTTTTTTGATCCCGGCGCGGGCGATCGCCTCGCCGATTTCGATACCGTGACGCTCGTGGATGAAGGCTACGTCGTCGACGATGAAGATGCCGGGCTCGCGGATCGAGCGCAGGTCTTCGACGACCCGCTCGGTGCTGACAAGGCGATAGCTGCGCCCGTAAAACGTCCAGGCGCTGCAAAACGAGCAATCCCACGGGCAGCCGCGCGAAAACTCGATCGAGGCGCACGGGTCGAGGGTGCCGATGAAATATTTGCGGCGGTGGCGCAACAGGTCGCGCGCCGGGGTCAGCTCGTCGAGCGAATGGACAAAGGCCGGCGGCGGACCTTCGCCGGCGGCGCTGACGGCGCCCGGCACGGTGGTTGGGTCGCCGCCCGCCTCAACCGCGGCGAGCAGCAGCGGCATCGCCGCTTCGCCTTCGCCCTTCAAGACGCAGTCGACCGCTCCCTCGCCGTGCGCGATGATCGCGGCCGCGGTGAACGAGGCGCTGTGGCCGCCGACGCAGACAAAGACGTTCGGGAAGCGCGCCTTGGTCGCCTTGGCGAGGTCGACGATCTCCGGCACGTTTGCGAGGTAGTTGCAGGAAAACGCGACGACCTCGGGCCGCCAGCGCTCGAGCGTGCCGAAATAAGCGCGATGGTCCTCGACCTGCAGGTCGATCAGTCGAACCGAGTGCCCGGCGCGCCGCACCGCCTGCGCGACGAGCTCGAGCCCGAGCGGCTCCAGCCGCAGGAAGACCTTGGTGTAAAGCAACGGGCCGGGATGGACCCCGAGAAACCGCATCTGACCCTACCTTTGTCGCCGTCGCCGCAGTGCATCATAGAGCGCCCGATCGGCTCGCAGGCAAGCAGGCGATCCGACTTGGGTTGGTGGCAACAGGCTCGCGCGCCAGGCTCACGGCGTGCTGCCGACCCGGGTGGCGTCGACAAAGTTTTCGGTCGCGGCGTCGATCGTGCGCCCCTTGCGGCCGCGCGGCGGGTGAATGTAGAGCTGCGCCACGCTCGGCGAGCGGCTCGCGGCACCTCCGGCGGCAAGCGGGATTTCGTAGCTCGCCGGTGCATGGTGGTCGGCGAGCAGCAATTCCGGCCGATAGACCTTGTCCAGCAGGTACAGGCTCTTCAGAAAATTCGGGTGGCCGCGCAACAGCTGACGGGCGACGGTGCTGGCCGCGGTATAGGCTGCCCGCCAGCCGGCGAACTTGCGGTAAAACGCGCGCTGCGTGGTCACCATCTCTTGATAGAATTCGTCGAGCGGCAGCCGGGTCGGCAGCACCGCATGCGCGATGTCGTAGAGCCGATAGTCGCGGCTCGTCAGCGCGCGTTCCTCGGTAAACCAGCTCTCGGTTCCCGGATAGGGCGTGTTGACGCTGAGGTTGACGACCTCGGGCACGTCGAGCCCCCATTCGCGCACGACGCGAAAGCGCTCATGGTCCCAGTCGGGATCGGCGATCAGGTTGATCGCGACGATCAAGCCCAGTGAGCGGGCGAATTCGAGCGCCTCAAAAGTGCGGTCGACCGAGGTCCGCTTGCGGTAGCGCTTGAGGCCGTCCTCGTCGATCGCCTCGACCCCGAGAAACAAATATTGCAGCCCGATGGTCTTCCAGAACCGGAAGACGTCCTTGCTGCGCAACAGCACGTCGCCGCGGGTTTCGAGATAGTAGCGTTTTTTGATCCCGGCGCTGGCGATCGCCTCGCCCAGCTCCATCGCGTGGCTCTGATGGACAAAGGCGACGTCGTCGACGACGAAGATGCCGGGCTCGCGGATCCGCCGCAGGTCCTCGACCACATGCTGGGGGCTCACCAGGCGATAGCTGCGGCCGTAAAACGTCCACGCGCTGCAAAACGAGCAGTCCCAGGGGCACCCGCGGGAGAACTCGATCGACGCGCAGGGATCGAGAATGCCGACAAAATACTTGCTGCGATGGCGCACGAGGTCGCGCGCCGGCATCACCTCGTTGAGCGAATGGACAAACACCGGCTGCGGCCCCTCGCCGGCGGGCGTGACGGCGCCGGGGACCGCGGTTATCGCCGAGCCGGCTGCGATCGCGGCGAGCAACAGCGGGACCGTCGCTTCGCCCTCGCCCTTCAGCACGCAATCAATCGCGCCGGCGCCGTGCTCGATCATCGCCTCGGCGGTGAAAGAGGCGCTGTGCCCGCCGACGCATATAAAGACGTGCGGGTAGCGCGCCTTCGTCGCCTTGGCGAGGTCGACGATCTCCGGCACGTTCGCGAGGTAGTTGCAGCCGAACGCCACCACCTCCGGCCGCCATCGCTCGAGCGTGCGAAAATAGGCGCGCTCGTTTTCGACCTGGAGGTCGAGGAGTCGCACTGCGTGGCCGGCCTGCCGCGCCGCGGCGGCGACCAGTTCGAGGCCGATCGGCTCCAGCCGCAAAAAGATTTGCGAATAGGTAAGGGGGCCCGGGTGGACGCAGAACACGCGCATTGCAGCACCCCTCCATTCGCCGTCGGAAAGCGGCTCCCGCATGCGCCGGCGACGCTCACGACCCCCACCCACTGTGAGGCCGAACCCCAAGAATTCCTACCGGTTCCGTGCGGTGTGTTAAATATCGCCCCGCACGCGGCGGGGTATCTCATTTTTCCGCCGCGCCGTCGTCTGCTTGGGGGCGCCCGACATGGATCATGACTGGAAGAAGCTCGCCGCCGATCTGGAACGTCTGCTAAAGCTGCGCTCGATCCCCTTCGGCATGAAATTGTTCGAGCGGCGCGAGGAGATGGAGGCGATCGCGCGCATTCGCCGCCCGTCGTCGATCCACACCCTCGACCAGATCGTGGCGCAGGCGGCGCGGCTCGGCTGGACCGTCGGGCTGACCGCCGACGACCTCGTCGGGGCGCAATGCCGCGCCGTCGTCGGGCTCGGCCGCGCCAAGGACGACGCCTGGCGCTCGGGCCAGCACATGGTCGGCGTGTGGTACAGTTCGCCCGAGGACGCCGGTGCGCACCAGGCGGCGATGGAATGCGTTCCCGACGGCCGCTACGAAGCATTGGCGGTGGCGCCGCTCGCGTCGGGCCGGCTCGACCCGCCCGACATCGCGCTCTTTTATGCGACCCCGGGGGCGATGATCTATTTTATCAACGGGCTGCAATGGGCGGGCTACAAGCGCTTCGACTGGAGCGTGGTCGGCGAGTCCGCCTGCGCCGACTCGTGGGGCCGGGCATTGAAGACCCGCGAGCCCAGCCTGTCGATCCCGTGCTTTGCCGAGCGCCGTTATGGCGGGGTGCTCGACGACGAGATGCTGATGGCCCTGCCGCCCGATTACCTGACAAAAGCGATCGCCGGCATGGAGGCGCTCGCGAAAAACGGGTTGCGTTATCCATTCCCGCAATACGGCATCCAGCAAGACGCCCGCGCCGGCCTCGCCGTCAGCTACCCGGCCCGCGTAAGCTGACCCCGCCGCCCGCGGCTGCGTCAGGCGCAATCCTGGTCTGCGGAAGAGCGCTCGCGGCGGGCGCGATCCGGGGCCGCCGGCCTTGCCAGCGAACCACTTGCCACCCATACTGGAATTCATGCGGCGTCTTTTGCTGGACCCGGTTTTCGAGGCGACCGATCCGCCAGTGCGGCTGTGCGACCACCCGGATTGCACGGCCGGCGGGGATTTCCGCGCGCCCAAATCACGGCTCGATCTTCATGATTACTATTGGTTCTGCCTCGACCACGTGCGCGCCTACAACGCCGCGTGGAATTACTATGCCGGGTTGAGCGACAGCGAGATCGAGGCCGAAATCCGCAGCGATACGGTCTGGCAGCGGCCGAGCTGGCGGCTTGGCGACCGGCACGGGCCGGGCTGGGTCGAACGCCTGCGCGACCCGTTGGGCGTGTTGTCGGGCGGCGGACGGCGCGGGCGCGCCGGGTCGAACGGCGAGGCGGCTCGGCGGGTGCTCTCGGCGCGCGAGCAGGCGCTCGCCGTGTTCGAGATCGAGCCGCCGTTCACCCCGGCGCGGCTCAAGGCCCGCTACAAGACGCTGGTCAAGCTCCACCACCCCGACGCGCATGGCGGCGACAAGGCGGCCGAGGAGAAGCTGAAGATCATCAACCAGGCCTACGCCACCTTGAAGGCCAGCTATTTCAGTTGAACAAACCCGCCGCGCCCCGCAAATTGCCTCCCGCTCCACCATCAGGACACAAGAAAAGAATGCCCTCCGCACAGCCAACGGCCGCCGCCGGCGGATTTCCCTTGGATCAGCCGGACATCACGATCTCGGTGCGCCAGACCTTTGGAATCAACAGCGATCTGCAGGTCCCGGCGTTTAGCCAAGCCTGCGAGTACGTCCCCGATTACGACGACGCCTACCGTTTCGACCACGACACGACATTGGCGATCCTCGCCGGGTTTGCCTTCAACCGGCGGGTCATGATCCAGGGCTATCACGGCACCGGCAAGTCGACCCATGTCGAGCAGGTCGCCGCACGGCTCAACTGGCCGCTGATCCGGGTCAACCTCGACAGCCACATCAGCCGCATCGACCTTGTCGGCAAGGACGCGATCGTGCTGCGCGACAACAAGCAGGTGACCGAGTTCCGCGAGGGTCTCCTGCCGTGGGCGTTGCAGCACCCGGTCGGTCTGTGCTTTGACGAATACGACGCCGGCCGCCCCGACGTCATGTTCGTGATCCAGCGGGTGCTCGAGGTCGAGGGCAAGCTGACCCTGCTCGACCAGAACCGCGTCATTCGGCCGCATTCGGGGTTCCGGCTGTTCTCGACCGCGAACACGGTCGGGCTCGGCGACACGACCGGGCTCTATCACGGGACCCAGCAGATCAACCAGGGCCAGATGGACCGCTGGAACATCGTCGCCACGCTCAACTATTTGCCGCACGACGCCGAAGTCGAGATCGTGCTCGCCAAGGTGCCGAGCTACGACAACGAAGAAGGCCGTCGCACGATCAGCGCGATGGTGGCGCTCGCCGACCTGACCCGCGCCGGCTTTATCAACGGCGACATCTCGACCGTCATGTCGCCGCGCACGGTCATGACCTGGGCCGAGAACGCGAAAATCTTCGGCGATTTGTCGTTCGGCTTCCGGCTGACCTTTCTCAACAAGTGCGACGAGATGGAGCGCGCGACCGTCGCCGAATATTACCAGCGCTGCTTTGGCACCGAGCTCGCCGAGACCGGCGTCAACGCGACGCTGATGTAGGACGACGTCAGCAAGTGCAACGCGGAATGTCGGGTGCTTACACGGCCACAACCGCTCACCGTCATGGCCGGGCTTGTTCCGGCCATCCACGCAACCGGACGCGGCCAGCAAAGTCGTGGATCACCGGGACGAGCCCAGTGATGACGGCCCGCCCGGTGCGCGCGTCATTTCTCGCAGGTCGGCAACGCTGATGGCAGCGCAGGAATTCTCCCCGGCTGAGATCTTCAAGCGCGCGACCGCCGCGACCCTGCGGGCGATTGCCGAGCGCGACGACCTGACCGTCGGCTTCGGCCCGGAAGCGGCCGGGGCGAGCGGCACGCGGGTTCGGCTGCCCAACCCGCCGCGCGACCTGCCGGCCGAGGAGACCGCGCAATTGCGCGGTGCCGCCGACAGCATGGCATTGCGCATGCGCTATCACGACGACGCGGTGCACAGCCGGCGCGCGCCGGGCGGCCCGTTGGCGCGCGCCGTGTTCGAAGCGGTCGAGCAGGCGCGGGTCGAGGCGCTCGGCGCGCGCCGCATGACCGGGGTCGCCGCCAATCTCGCGGCGATGCTCGACGAGCAGTACCGGCGGCAAGGGTTCGAGCGCATCACCGAGCGCAGCGACAGCACGATGGCCGAGGCGGTGCGGCTGTTGACCCGCGAGGCGTTGACCCGCGAGCCGCCGCCGCCCGCGGCACGCAAGGTCGTCGACTTGTGGCGGCCGTGGCTCGAACCGAAGATTGCCCGCGACCTCGGCGACCTCGACCGTGCGATCCTCGACCAGGACGACTATGCGCGGGTGACCCGCCGCATGCTGCAGGATCTCGACATCGACCTCGGAGAGGCCGAGGAGTCGGAAAGCGACGAGCAGCAGGACGGCGAGGAAGGCGACAGCGAAAACCAGAGCGAGGGCGAAGGGGCGACGACCGGCGCCCAGCCTTCGCCGGACGGCTCGCCGGCCGACGGCGAGGCCGAGGACGCGCAGGACGCCGCCGACGCCGGCGACGGCGAGATGATGCCGGGGTCGAGCGACGACGATCCCGGACGCCCCGGACGCCCCGGCCAGATGCCGCGCGGGCGCGTCGACGACACCGCGATCTACCGCGCGTTCAGCACCGTCGCGGACGAAGTCATCGAGGCCGACGAGCTGTGCGATGCCGACGAGTTGTCGCGGCTGCGCCAATTGCTCGACCAGCAGCTCTCGCATTTGCAAAGCGTGATCGCGCGGCTCGCCAACCGACTGCAGCGCCGGCTGCTGGCCAAGCAGACGCGGTCCTGGGAATTCGACCTCGACGAGGGGCTGCTAGACGCCGCGCGGCTGTCGCGCGTCGTCGCCAACCCGGTCCTGCCGCTCGCCTACAAGCAGGAGCAGGAAACCGAGTTCCGCGACACCGTCGTCAGCTTGCTGATCGACAATTCCGGGTCGATGCGCGGCCGCCCGATCACGGTCGCGGCGATGAGCGCCGACATCCTGGCGCGCACCTTGGAGCGCTGCGCCGTCAAGGTCGAGATCCTCGGCTTCACGACCCGCGCCTGGAAGGGCGGCCAGTCGCGCGAGCGCTGGATCGCCGCCGGCAAGCCGCCCAACCCCGGCCGGCTCAACGATCTGCGGCACATCGTCTACAAGCCCGCCGACATGCCGTGGCGCCGTGCCCGGCGCAACCTCGGGTTGATGCTGCGCGAGGGCATCCTCAAGGAGAACATCGACGGCGAGGCGCTCGCCTGGGCGCACAACCGATTGCGCGAGCGCACCGAGCAGCGCCGCATCCTGATGGTCATTTCGGACGGCGCCCCGGTCGACGATTCGACCCTGTCGGTCAACCCCGGCAACTATCTCGAAAAGCACCTGCGCGAGGTGATCCGCGACATCGAGCGGCTGGGCGAGGTCGAGTTGACCGCGATCGGCATCGGCCACGACGTGACCCGCTATTACCGCCGCGCGGTCACGATCGTCGATGCCGAGCAGTTGGGCGGCGTCATGCTCGAAAAGCTGGCCGAGCTCTTCGACGAGGAACGCAGCGGCAAGACCCGCGTCAGAAGCCGCCACCGCCGCGCCGCGTAGGCGGCCGCAGGCCAGCGGTGGTCGTCGCGGATCTCTTCGGTAGGGTTTGGCCGCCAAACCGATCCTTCGTTTTTGGGGTTCAGCATCGTGAGCCGCCATGAACCTTTGGCGGCAGGCTTCAAGCCTGATCGCACAAACGCAGCGAGCGGCTCGATTCTCGTGACGTTGTGTGGCTGGAAGCTGAGCAGTTCGCCGACCGTTACCACTGCTTTGCAGCTTGACATATTGACGCGGCGGTGACGGTTTGGGCTGATAGGCGAACGCCCGGGACCGTGCGGACCAGGTCGAGGTCGCCGCCTGAAACATTTATAGACCCCGAAAACGAAGGAAATTGCGAGCGCCTGAACGGCCGACCCGCAGAAGGATCGTGCGGAACTGCGGAAAAGACGGTGCGCTAAGGCCAAGTTTGGGAGAAGTCGATGAACAGCCGGACCAAAAAGACGGTCAAGCTCGCGCTGCAGGGCGGCGGCTCGCATGGCGCCTTTACCTGGGGGGTTCTCGACCAGCTGCTCGAAGACGGTCGGCTTTCGATCGCGGGGGTCAGCGGCACCAGCGCCGGTGCGATGAACGCCGTTGTCCTCGCCGACGGAATGGCTCGCGGGGGTCCGGCCGAGGCGCGCGGATGCCTCGAAAGATTTTGGTCGGCGATCAGCGCCTCGGCCCGCTACAGCCCGATCCGCCGGTCGGTCGTCGACGTCTTCATGGGCAACTGGAGCCTCGACGCGTCGCCGACCTACATTTTGATGGACCACCTTTCGCGCCTGTTCTCCCCATACGACCTCAATCCGATGAATTTCAATCCCTTGCGCGACGTCGTCGAGAAATGCGTCGATTTCGATGCGGTCAACGACGCGGGCGCCCCGAAGGTGTTTCTGGCCGCGACCAACGTCCGCAGCGGCCGGCCGAAAATTTTTCGGCAACCCGCGATCGCGCTCGACTGCGTCATGGCCTCGGCTTGCCTGCCGTTTATGTTCAAGGCTGTCGAAATCGAGGGCGAGGCCTATTGGGACGGCGGCTATATGGGCAATCCGGCCTTGTTTCCGCTGGTCGACGAGTGCGACGCCGGCGATGTGGTGGTGATCCAGATCAACCCGTTTTACCGGCCGGATATCCCGCGGTCGGCGCGCGACATCCAGAACCGGCTGAACGAGATCACCTTTAATACAAGCCTGCTCAAGGAACTGCGCTCGCTCGCCTTTCTGTGGGAAATCATCCACTACGAGAATCTTGAGCGGGAGCGCTTCCGCGACGTGCACGTTCATGCGATCCACGACGAGGAGACGATGCTCGCGCTCGGCGTATCGAGTAAGCTCAACGCCGAATGGGCCTTTTTGACCCATCTGCGGGATCGCGGGAGAAAAACCGCGCGCGACTGGCTGTCCCGCCATTACGACGATCTCGGCGTTCGCAACACGCTCGACCTCTCGTGGATCTTTGACGAAAGCCTCAAGCCGGCGCACTTGCCCGAAGGCGCCGCACGGGGCGCCGCGATCAAAGAGGCTGCCGGATGACTTCCGGGCGCGATCGCAATCGCCCGCTCCCCGGAAACCGGCCTCCGCCACGATTGCGGGGCCGGCCGCAACGAGGCTGCCGATCCGTCTTCTGCGGCGCGCCGGGCTGAGTTCGGCGCTCGACACCCGGCCATAAAGGCTGCCGCAGCGCATGAGCATATGACGCGATGGGTCTATTCGGCATAGTCCTCGGCTTGGCTCTGTTGGTCTGGCTCGCGTATCGGGGCTGGAGCATTTTGCTGCTCGCGCCCGGTGCGGCACTGATCGCCGCCGCCTTTGCCGGTGGGCCGTTGCTGGCCTATTGGACGCAGACCTTTATGGACAGCGCGTCGCGATTTATCGCGCAGTTCTTCCCGCTGTTTCTGCTCGGCGCACTGTTCGGCAAGCTGATGGAGGACAGCGGCTCGGTCGCCGCAATCGCCAGCTTTATGACCGCGAAGCTGCGGCCGCAGCGCGCCGTCCTCACGGTCGTGCTGGCCGGTGCGCTCGTCACCTATGGCGGGGTCAGCCTGTTTGTCGCGTTCTTTGTACTCGTCCCGATGGCGCAGGCCTTGTTCCGCACCGCGGCAATCCCCAACCGGCTGATCCCCGCCACGGTTGCCTTGGGCACGTCCACCTTTACGATGTCTGCGCTGCCCGGGACGCCGGCGATCCAAAACGCGATCCCGATGCCGTTTTTTGGCACGACGCCGCTCGCCGCTCCTGGTCTCGGTATCATCGCCTCGGCGATCATGCTGGCTTTCGGGCTGTGGTGGTTGCGGCATGCCGAGACCGCGGCCCGCCGCAGAGGCGAAGGCTTTGGCGGGGCGGTCACGGTTCGCGTCGACGACGCGGCCGAAGACGAGAGGGTGCGGCAGCGCGCCACCACCGCGCATGAGTTCGACCCGCCCGAGGTGCATCACGGCCACCCGAGCCGCGAGGCGCCGCCGATCGGCCTGGCGGCGTTGCCGCTCTTGGTCGTGGTTGCGGTCAATGTCCTGATGACCCTGGTCGTCCTGCCGCGCCTCGATGTTTCGTTTCTCGCCGAGGAACGGTTCGGCGCCACCTCTCTCTCGGCGGTCGGCGGCGTGTGGGCCGTGGTGACCGCGCTCGCCGCGGCGATCGTCACCGTCATCGTCGTCAACCGCGGACGCCTGCAAGGGATGCGCGACACCATGGATTCTGGCGCCAACGCGTCGGTGCTGCCGATTCTGAGCGTCGCGAGCCTTGTCGGCTTTGGCGCCGTCGTCGCGGCGGTGCCGGCGTTCGCCGTCGTGCGCCACTGGGTGCTGTCGATTGGCGGCGGACCGCTCGTCTCGCTCGCCGTCGCCACCAACCTTTTGTCGGCGTTGACCGGCTCCGCCTCGGGCGGGCTGACGATCGCGCTCGATGCGCTGGGTGCGACCTATATGCGCCTTGCCGCGGAACACGGCATCGATCCCGCGCTGTTGCATCGCATCGCCGTGATGAGCGCCGGAACGCTCGACAGCCTCCCCCAGAACGGTGCTGTCATAACCTTGCTGTCGGTTTGCGGGGCGACCCATCGCGAGAGCTATTCCGACATCGTCATGGCCGCCATTGTGGGCCCGATCATTGCGCTCGCGGTGGTCATCGTGCTCGGCACTTTCTTGGGCTCGTTCTGAGTTTGAGGTTCACAATCGATTTCACCTACCGTCTTGGGGAAAGAAAATCATGAGGTTCGAGGGAGGGTTGCCGTCGCGGGATTGGCATTGCCGGCGCCGGCCGCGGCACTCGCCGAGACCGCGGCGAATTTCAACGCAAACACGACCGGCGATCTCGTCGAGCTTTGCGCAGCGACGCCGGACAACGGGCTCGGGACCGTCGCCGTCAACTTTTGCTAGGGCTATCGCCAGGGCGCGGTCACGGTCGAGATGCTGAACATGGCCGCGTTTTCGCGGATCGAAACAGTTCTGCCTGCCTGACCCAGATAACGCACCCGATCGAGCGCGTCGGTTCAATCCATGTCTCCTATCATTTCAGCGATCGCGACAAGGCGCTCTCAAAGGGATGCCCCGACTGAGTGGCTTTCGCGATGCGGCGGCGTGCTCAGCGCACCGGCCTAACCTGCCTCGCGGCATCGGCCACGAGGTGACCAGCTACTGCCGCCGCGCCGTCACGATCGTCGACGCCGAGCAGTTGGGCGGCGTCATGCTCGAAAAGCTGAC
>Ga0210390_10003978_pt1 | contig 12584 bp, 12 predicted proteins | sample IncBWH11OmetaG_FD_161050 | JGI IMG/M metagenome (GOLD analysis project Ga0210390, IMG submission 161050) | Forest soil microbial communities from Barre Woods Harvard Forest LTER site, Petersham, Massachusetts, United States - Inc-BW-H-11-O ...
ACATCATCGTAGTTTGCAAGATTGAACGCCTTGCTCATGGCGTGAATGTCTCGGTCCGTGAAGAGCGGCAGAATATCCGCCTGAAAGCTCGTCAGATTGGCCATGGATCAAAGAACCTCAAAGATACTGTACACGGGACCGTCAGGCAACCGATCGCCGGTCCCGACCGCGATAATGCGGTTCATCCAGTCGTATTTCTGGGAACTGGTCTCGAACATCGGATTCATCCGGAAATAATAGCTCGTGGGATCGACCAGTTCTCCCCTGTCCAACTTCTCGATAACGCTCCGTGGACCGGCGCGAAGGCATGTGTAGGTCATCACGATTAATTCCCCATCCACCGTCTTCAGTACCAGCCGAACATCCAGCGTGATACACGAATCGGTCGAACTGCCTGCCAGTCGTTGCCGGTGACGACCTCGCCAGACAGCCGCTCGCCTTCGAATGAGCCGCCCTGGATTACGCCGATCCGGCGAAATGCGTTGGGAGTTTGACCGATCACGATTAGCGGGGGCACTGCTTCACGCAACACAAATAACGGCCGGGTTCGGATGCTGAGAAGAGGCTCGGGCAGGTTTTGACTCAGCGCGGTTGACATCATGCTTCCAGTTCGGTCACAAGAAAGCGAGGAGCGCTTTGGCAAGCGCCTCCGGCTGCTCCTCGGGGACAAAATGGCCGGAATCGGCGATCACCGCGGACTTCACTTGCTGGAAGTAAGGCCGCAACGAATCTCCCATATTCGGAATGGAGTGTTCACCGCCGACAGCCAGGAGACGGATAGGCAGTTTGCTCTCGAACTGTTTCTTGTTGAAGTCCATGTCGTCAACGATCTTGCGGCAGTAGTCGAAAGCTGCGTCCATGCGACCCTCTCGTGCGTAAGCATGCACATAAGCATCGACGTCACTCTGGGAGATCGCGCCCGGCTTGTACACCTTATTCTTGAACCACCATCCGACGTATACGTCCTCTTTGCCCTTCGTGAGATCGGCGGGCAAATCGGGAAGCATCTGGAAAATAAAGTTCCATTTCCGCTTGTAGTCCGAGAGTTCGATGTCGTTCAGCAGAGTGACGCCGGGTATCCCGGCATCGATGAGTGTCAACGACTTGAAGTCCTCTTTGAAAAGGAGCGCCCAGCTATAGGCAATCCAGGCTCCGAAATCGTGCGCTACGACATGGAGCGGCGTTCCCAGGCCGGCCACGAACTCGTGAAAGACCCTGCCCGCATTCTCCGTGGTCGCCGGGGCGTCAAGGATTCCCGAATCCCCGAAGCTCGGCAGATCGGCCGCTATGGTTTCGAACTTTTGCGACAGCAGCGGAACGAGTCTGTTCCAGGATCGGCGCGTTTGCGGAAAGCCCGAAATCAATAAAACTTTGTCGCCCTTCCCAGACCGGTCGAAGGCCAACTTTCTTGCTTCGCTCTTCGCATCCATAGGTCCCTCGCCTCCTGCCTGGGCGTCTTCGCGAACAAGCGTGCCAAAGGCCTGGCTTGAATCGCCAGCAAGCGCGACGCCACACCGTAAGATCTCACTCCGGTCAATCGGTTCATCGCCGAAACTACCCTCGAATTCCTTGAGGTTCGTCATCGAGGTTGTAATACAAGAAAGCAACGCGTGCGGAACGCGCGATTAGCTGATCATCGCTCAAATCACACTGTATCCAGGAACCTTGGCAGGCGCTAGATGAGAATCCCGGAAATCATCGTTCCATATTTGGGACAATCCCCCAAGCGTATCCAGTACAGACGCGTTAAGTCGCTTCTTCCAAACCGGGAAAAGGCTTTTCCACTTTGCCCGGCTAGTCGGCGAACCGATTTCCACTTATATTTCCACTTATAGTGATAGGGCATTCGACGAATCGATCTGGCGTAGGGTCTGAAACTGAGATGAACAGACGAACGAAGCTTGTAAACTCAACCGACGAACTCATCCTTGCGGCAAGCGATAAGGATGTAGGGCAGATCATCATAAGCGCAGACTTGGATGACGTCCCTCCGATCCGGCTGCTGCCTGGCCAGACCCTTCGTTCGGGCTCCCAGCATCACGTTACTCTTACCTTCCGCGAGAATACCGATGGGCTTCAGCTCTCTTCCGACAACGCGGTCAGTGGTCTCCGCCTCATTGCGTCGACGCAACGAAGCGCCATCTGGAATGACTGTACTGTCGAGCATCTGGGAAGAATCGGCATTCATTCCGTCCAAGCTGTCGGCCGGATTCAGATTCTTGCGAAGGACAAGGTTCGGAAGGGCCACGTGGAAGTGGACGGCCTGGACATAATCGCGGCAGACGCCCGTGCAGAAGAGGACCGGCCGTACTCCTATGGCGTGTACGTTCTCCAGGGTGCCTTTACGCTTTGGAATATGCAGGTGGACAAAGAGGTCATTCTCACCGCCGACCTCATCAACCTCTCCGTTGGCCGCTTTGGTTCGCCCGTGTCTGGCAGCGGTGTGTTCGTTGGCGGCGCCGGGGATGAAGGCGGGCGGCTCAGTGTGCAACGCCTGGAAACAAAAGCGGTCTTCGTGGACGGCGGGATTGCCCCAGGGACGGCGGACCTGATCGCGGGCGGTGTTTTCGCCGTCTATGGCTGCGACATCGATCGGGTCACGAACCATGGACCCGTCATGACATATGGCACTAACGACATGGCGCTCGACAACTGGGGTGCCGTCGACAGGTGGATCGCGAAAGAAAAAGTTACGACTTTTGGACCCAGTAGCATCGGTTTCGTCAATTTCGGGTACATCCGCGACCTTCGTCTGGAGGCTCCCGTCGAGACCTTTGGGGAAGGCGCCCGCGGATTCAATGTTTATAACGGGACAGTCGAACGGGCGGAATTTGATCGGATCGTCACTCACGCAGACGGTGCCGTGGGCATGCAAATCAGTCAGCCGATCGGCACGATGATCGTCCGCCGCGGCATTGAGACGTTCGGGGGCGAAGGCCCTTCGCTCGTCAAAGGCGTCGTCCAGAATCTGTCAGCGGTTGCCCTCAGCATCAAGACTGGCGGATCTGCCCAGCTCATAGAGATCGCCGGCGGCCTCAAAACGCGCGGAAGGAATGTCTTTCCGCTTGAGCAGCATGGCGCCGTGCAACGTCTTGTCGTTGAGGGCGGATGCGTAGGAGGGCCCGGCAGCCCGTCATCTATGTGAGGACTACGATCTTTCCGCCAGCCTTGTTTTCATCCATACAACGGTGGGCTTCGACGATTTCGTCCAGGCGAAACACCCTGCCGACCTGGACCGGCAGACTGCCGGCCGCTACCTGCTCGACCAGTTCCTCCAGCGGCATATGCATGAAATCTTCCGCGTCGCCAGCGTAGGTCGTAAGACAGACAGCGGTCGGTATGACCTCCATGGGCGCGAAGCTTTCGAAGGCCCATTGGCTTCCGACCATGCCGGTCATGCAAACGATTCCGCCCTGTTTCGCGCAGCGCAAGGAATCTTTGAGTGTGGTCGTTCCGATGAGCTCCAGCACCTTGTCCGCTCCGCCTGGGAGTGTCTCTTTCACCTCGGCGGCGATCGTCCCAGTGTCGATGAATACTTCATCGGCCCCCGCCTTCCGCAGTAGCTGTTCCCGGTCGGGATTGCGCGACGTGGACGAGACAATCGCGCCGAGTTTCTTAGCAATCGCCGCTGCAGCCAGACCCACCGAGGTGGTCCCGCCGCGAATCAGCAGCCGCTCGCCCTTCAGAAGACAGAGCGATTTAAACAAGGAACCCCATGCGGTTTGCAACATCTCTGGGAGGGCACCCAGCGTCTCCCAGGGAAGCTGCGTCTTGATTTTCTGGACCTGTCCGGCGGGAACACAGGTGTATTCCGCGTAGCTTCCGTCAAACATCCGCCCCATGCCGCCCATGACAGTAGCGACTACATCGCCCTTGGAGAAATTAGTTCCCGGCGCTTCCTCCACGATGCCGACGGCTTCGATGCCGAGAATGCGAGGGAACTGCACATTTGGGGAATATCCCTGCCTTGTGAACATCTCGGAGCGATTTAGGCCAAAGGCCATGACCCGGATGAGGACCTGCCCCACGCCCGGCGCAGGGACAGGTCTCGTCTCAATCTGCAAGACGTCGGGGCCGCCAGGGTTGTATATCACTGCCGCTTTCATTTCAGGCATAATGCCACTCATTCGGCCCGCTAACGCCGAGGCGGATTGGTCGGCGAAAAACTATACCGCGCGATTTTCCACGCGCCATTGTGATTCTGCCTGAAGATGAAAAGCTCCTGGTTGCCTTCTGCGCTTTTGTTTCCTGTAGCATGATCCGTCGTCGTCCCTGCAGAATTGGTGCGCGCAAAGGCCCAGCCTGCACCGAGCTCGACTATCTCGGCGATTGTGAACCTGACGTTCAACGTTATGGCGTTGAAGACCGCAGCGTAGGCCTTTCGGACAGCCTCCGCCCCGACTGCGGACTGGCTGTACGGGGGCATGAACACGCCATCCTCCGCGTAGAGCGGCATCACGGCCTCGGTGCTGGATGCATTCAGCGCTCCGTTGTATTTTGCAAGCAGCGCGGTAATAGCCTCTGTGGTCGTACTCATTTCGCACGTTCTCGCTTTCGCCAGCCCCCAATATAAGCCCAACGAACCCTTCAAACTAGTCGCCCAAACTGGAAAAGCCTTTTCCGAATTCGGAACAATCCGCCCCTGGAACATGTCTGCGCTTGCCCACCGTCCCAAATATGAAACTCTGATTCCCGACATTCCCGGCTAGTCGCCTGCTCACTTCTCAAATAAAGTAAGTGCGTTCGGCCCGCTGCCTGGCTTCAGCTAGGTTGTCGGGCGTTGGCATTGATGGCACACAGGACTGAAACACGGCCGGGGCAGGGCGGTAACGCCATGAATCGTTCGGTTGTTCTGCGAAAGGTGATGAAGGTTTTGTCGGTGAAGGGTTTCGCCAGAACGTCGATTGCAGATCTGATGACCGCGTCGGGAGTTGACTATGGGACGATCCATAAGACTTTCGGGAGCAGGGACGAAATTCTTCGTGCCGCGATCCGGTTTTGCGCTGACACCGAGGCATCCCTCGCGCAGGAGCCTTTGCGCGTATCGCCCACCGGCAGAGAAGCGATTCTGTCAATGCTGGAAGAGAATGTGCGGTTACATCGCCATTGGCCCAGATATTGCGGCTGCCTCTTTACGATCAACGCGTTTGTCGTTCCCCCGGACGATGCGGAGCTGCAGGAGTTCTTAACCGAGAAGAGGCGTTCACTCGCGAAGCAAATACGCCGCCGGCTTGCGCAGTCGGTGATTGAAGGAGAACTTCCGGAGAACACCAATTGCGAGGTATTGGCCAGTCTCTGCCTGACTCTGTTAAGCGGCCTCACCTTTCGCGTCGTGGACGGAGCCCCGCCAGGTCTTCTGTTCCGATCTCTTGAGCGGTTCGTGAATGCGCTTAGCTTTGCCCCAGAAAACAAGGAGAAACGATGAAACCGACAGAGATCGTCCAGACCCTCTTGAACGATATTAGAAACCCCCAGACAGTGCGAGATCTCTGCGCGCAGGATGTCACGTACGTTTCGCTGAACTACAGAAACCCCGACCTGCACAGGATTATGCCGTGGTGTGGAACTGGACGTGGCGTAGATGCAATCAGCAAGACATTTCACGATGTTTCCGAGTTCTGGAGCGTCGACTCCTTCATCCCGGAGGCAGTTCTTGGCGAGGACGAGAACGTGGCTGTCTTCGGCAGGTTTACCTACACGTCGACTAAGCTCCGCAAGACCGTCACGAGTCCATTCGCCATTTTTTGCAAGGTCCATGACGGGAAGGTGACGTACATGCAATTCATGGAGGATACCTTCGCTACAGCAGCGAGTTTCCGTTCGGGCGGGTTCTGGAAGTTCCAGAGCGATCCTCAGGGCGGCGAAGTGGAAATCTAACGACTGAAGTCGCCGTTGGATGTGGCTGATTAGCCGGAACGCATGGAGAGCCACTCCAGACGTCGGGGCGCACTTCGATTGGGAGCGATGCGTTCACATTTGGAGGTGGAACATGAGTTTTCGAGACAAGCAGCTTCTCGTGACGGGTGCCGGTGGAAACCTTGGAAAGGCCGTCGTGGTGGAGCTTCGGCGACTCGGAGCAAAGAAAGTGATCGCGGCCACGCGTACTCCGGGGAAGCATCAGGAACTTGCCGCCTTGGGCGTGGAAGAGCGAGAAGCTGATTTTGATCGGCCCGAGACCTTGCAGACAGCATTCCAAGACGTCGAGCGCCTACTCCTCATCAGTACCGATTCACTGCACGCCCCCGGCGTACGGATCAAACAGCACTGGGCTGCCATTCAGGCCGCTGTGAGTGCTCGGGTGGATCACGTCGTCTATACATCGTGTCCCAATGCCCATCCGACGAAGGGGCCCTCGATCCCCGACGATCATTTTTGGACGGAAGTCGCTCTTTTTGAGAGTGGGCTCGATTGGACGATCCTGCGAAATAACCTGTATGCGGAAGTCATCCTCAGGTTTGCGCAGTTCGCTTTCAAGACCGGCAAACTGGCCTCCGCAACGCAGTCGCAAGGCCGCTCGTATGTGACTCGCGAAGACTGCGCGAGAACGGCAGCAGCAACGCTGCTCAACGCCACAGGCAAGCTCATTTACGATGTGACGGGCCCTGCTTCGGTTACACACGAAGAGCTTGCGAGCATCCTTTCGCGTGTGTCCGGGAGGTCCATCCAATCTATGAACGTCACGGCGGACGAGGTTGAAAAGGGCCTGCTGGCAGCCGGTATCCCTCAGTTTGCTGCAAGGAGCGTGCGTGAACTGGATGAGGAAGCGTCTTACGGCTATCAAGCGATGGTCACGCCTACGGTGACCAATCTCACCGGAAGGTCTCCCGTGTCCGTCAGCGACTTTCTCCAGGCGACAGTGCCCGCATTGGTTGCGTAACTGACCCTTTAGGGGACGTTGGTTCAAGCGCGGTCTCTAACAATCCAGGAAAAGCACTTCTCATTCCTAACCAACTAGGGGCAATCCCAAGTTGGCTGTTTCCTCTACATCGCTGCTCGATTGACTCTTCAGGATTGCACTAGCGATAAGACGGAAAAGATGCATTCAAATGGCGATTCGCAACAGGTCCCCCTGCGCAGGCGCGTCAAATCAATTCAAAGATCAACGATGAGCTGTTTGTCTGTGTTACCGGATGGTGGTTCTTTCGAAAGGGTCGATCAAATGCGCCTACAATGCTGTTACCGCATACATCTTCCAGACCGGCCCCGACGCATACGTGATACATCCCTGCGGTCCAGGGTGAAGTAGGGGTGAAGCTCCATCTTTTTTCAGATTGATCAACGACCACTTGTCCGGCTACCGCAGACCCTGCTGCAGACCCGATCGAAATCGTGTGCGAGAGCAATGCCCAATCAAGTGGCCTCTTGAACATGATCACGAGAGCCTGCCGGCTTCCCGTAACTGGAGGCAGGACCTCCCATGACTCAACCAAGATCTCTTCCCGAATCGGATCGCCGACAAGGAAACGCTTACCGAAGCGCTCGCGTAATGGCCGCCCATGCAGGTCGATCATCCCTGAGCCAATTTCGAGAGTGTACGATTGACCGGCCTTCAGTGGCGGACCTAACTCCATGTTCGGGCCCACCCAACGCTTGAGCCGCCCAGGATCTAGCAGCACCGTCAGGTGTCGCATGGTTCTATCCCAGAGTTCAACAGGAGGCCGATAAAGAGCATCCGCTACAGGCTCTCCCTCGGAATCGACGAGCGAGATCTCGTCCAACGCTCGGCCGCGTAGCATAGAGTTCGAAAAGCAAACATAGAAGCGAAGGAGATTTTCAGGCAGCAGATCGCATGATGGAAAGATATGCGTGACCTCCGTAGGCGCGGGCGTCTTCTGGTCTGACCGAATCCCGAACTCAAGCATCGACGGCTCTTCCGTGAGTAGAAAACCGAGCGGCCGCGCGTCGAAAATGACGCGATATTTCACATCGCTATCGAACGGAAAGATCGGGACAAACCGCACCTCATCGCCGCAAAGAAGGTAGCGGCCAGACACGTCCGGAAGCCCATCATCCGGCGACGCTACTTCTGCGACGATCACTCGGAAGACGGATTTCAGCAGATCACCCAGTCGCGTGGAACTTGTAAGGACAGCGACTAAGTCCGGACCGAGGCAGCAAGCACTAACGCCGCTCGGTCCGTTCGGAAAACTGTCAGAGTTGACCCGAAGCGTTGGCCGGCATATGGCTTGCGAGCTCACGAAACCTCCTCCTCGCCAACGAGCATGTCGGGACGCACGGGTTGGCCAACGTCAAATCTGTTACTGGTTGCTCAGTTCCTTCCGATGTCCACCATATTGGAACGGGTCCGGGCCATTTGGCCAGTTCATCTCGGACATGCCATCTTTGCGTTCGAAGAAGTATGGCAACGCCAGTGTACTAAGATCCAGGCGATAGGTGGTTTTTGGATGCCGCCACATGACAACCGCCCATTTGGAATTGAGGATCGCCAGATGCTCGGCTTTGATCGGTAGCGCCCGCTGCGTGCGACCCAGACCGCCTGGTCCGAAATCAATCGCGCCACCCGTCGGCTGAGGTGGGGCAGACGCTAGATCGGAGACTGCGATTTGCGAGGCGCTTCGTGTGTCGATGGTGACTAACAAGTAATCCTTGGAATCAGCCGGACTGGTGAACGTAAGCATGTCAAGCGGATTGCTTCCGTAACCGAGTTCTCCAATTACGTCTCCGCGAACGTGAGCACCATCCTTCAATGCGGACAAAGGGAAGCGTACAAGAGGCGTGCACCCATAAACAGCGAACAGATACGGCACGCCATTCAGTTCGCGGATAACGTGGCGAATGATGGGCGCGCGCGTCTCAAATTCACCGTGGACTGGATGCCAGATTTCCACAGTGCAGGTTGCCATTGTGGAGTTGAAGGGATAAGGGATTCGATGCAGGGTCGAGGCGAACTGCTGGTTCGTAATCCCCGTCACAAATACCTCGCGGTTGTGATATTTGACGTCCGTAATCGCATACACCTGCTGAGGTTCGAACTCGAGCATGGCATTGGAACCTGGTTCGTTTGGGATAGCAACCTGTGAGTGAGGAATACTGTCCAGCTCCAGAATTTCCAACTTTCCGTGATTCACTTTCACGATCGCCGGAATCGCGTCTGTTCCGCGACCGCGTTCTACCGAAAGGAAGATCTGCTGTGTGGGTTGATGAACCGCCATGTCATTGATGACGATTTTGTCGGCGGTTGTGCCGAAGAGCGCCGCCAACTTCTGATCCAGACCCACCACGTGGTCTCGGCCTTCGAAGTTGTGAAAGTTACCGGATATTACATCTGTCTGTGAAGTCAGATCCTTATCCCTGAGCGCAAAGGCATGGAGTTTGCCGCCTGTGATGTCGCCCACAAACAGGACACTGTTGGGGCTAAACGTGAGCACTCCTGCGGACCGGAGCGGTCCGGATGCAGCAGAGAGGCCGCCAGGTAGTGCGAGTCCAGCGGCAGACGCTGCGGCAAATTGCAAAATATTCCGTCTTGAGTGCCCTACAGAAACTGATTTTTCACTCATAGCATTTCTCCATACACCGGCAGATCTTCATCGGGTCCCGTGCACAATCGGGTTGCGGTCCAGACCTTTCCCGGCAGCTAGACTTGCCTCTGCGAAAAGCTTAGGCCAACCCGCGCTGTCAGACTAGCCGGGCAAAGCAGAAATCTATTTCCCGAATACGGAACAATCCCGTCTCACCCGTGATGAAGCATTTGCTGCTAACGGTCGGGGACGTGCAGGCGATATCCGCCCGCAGCACCGTTAGCCTAACGCACGTGCCGGGTACACATCGACGGGCCCCTCGTTTGCGACTAGTCCGTAAGGGCGGCGGGCTGAACTTGGGATTCATACACCGCCCATAGGCGGGTCCACGCCTGCAAGAAAGGACAAGTGGCCCAAAACATGTCGCTGCTTTCCAACCCAAGTCGTGAATGATAATGTTATTTTCTTGCACCCCGTAAGGAATCTGGCGCTTGGCTGGGAAACGCCCGACCCATCGATTTAACCAGGTGAGGCGAGCCAGAAGTCGGATTCTGCGAGATACTCCTGGTAGACGCGGATCCCTGAAAGTAGCATATCTATGGCATTGTTAACACTTGGCGGGTTGACCTTGGCCAGGGAAATGTCTGGGCCGGCGAAATCGGATGATGCGGCTCAAGCGAGATTGTGCCTGGTTTGGTTCTTTGCAATACGAGCCGAAGCCGAAAACAACGTCACCAATCAGTCGGTGCGTCACGCCTTATTCGCTAATGGCAGAAGCCGGGATGGAGACCGACTTGCCCTCGGGCGTGCGCACATATCTTTTGAACCAGCTCATCATGTAGAGTTGAGTGCGAATAAAATTCGACGGTTTCGAGCCGGTCCCGTGGTACTCTCCTTCGAATTGCAGCAATTTCACTGGCACGCCGCGAACCTTCAGCGCGGCGTAGTATTCCTCGGTTTGCGGCATGGGCGTCCGGCGGTCCAGCACACCGGTCATCAGCAGCGTGGGCGTGGTCACTTTGCCGACCGTCATGACCGAGGAATGCGAGAGCCAATCGCTGGGATCCTCCCAGAATGGCTTTTGGAAGAAGCTGTAGGTGAAAAGAGGGATGTCAGTATTACCGGTCATGCTCATCCAATCTATGACCGGGCAGCGCACTGCTGCCGCCGCAAAACGGTCCGTATGGCCGATCACCCAACTCGAAAGTACTCCGCCGCCGCTGCAACCCGAGACGGCCATGCGCGTAGTATCGATGAAGCCTTTGGCGATCGCTGCATCCACCCCAGCCATCAAATCGTCGTAGTCGGGCCCTGGATAGTTGTGGTCGATTCCGCCGGAAAAAGCCGATCCGTACCCGGTGCTGCCGCGCGGGTTGACGTAGAGGACCACAAAATCGTTGGCGGCGAAATTCTGGAACATGTAGTTGAACGCAACACTGTACATGGCAAACGGCCCACCGTGGATTTCGAGGATGAGAGGGTACTTTTTCGATGCATCGAAATCCGGGGGCTTCACTAACCAGCCCTGCACTTTCGCGTTGCTCGTGGAAGTGAAGTCCATTTCCTCCGTTTTCGCTAGGTGCATGCCAGACAACAGGCCTGAGTTGACACTGGTGAGCTTAACTATTTCTCCAGGCCGGCGCAGGTTGTAGCGCACTATATCGGGTGGATTGTCGGGATCCGTCAGTGTACCCACTGCCATCAGGTCGCTCGAAGCGGAGTCCATGGTGAGTACATGCATGCCGGTAGTGACTGCCTTCACGCCGCCTCCCGCAACGGCCGCGAATTCGGTGTTGCGGGAGCCGTGATCTTCGGCGTCGAAGTAAACGCCTGCCGAATCCGGCGCCCAGTGGAGATTGACGGGATCGCGATCGTAATCACCACTGATCTTGCGCATTTCGCCTCCAGTGAACGGGATGACATAAAGATCCGCTACGGAGTGCGTACGCTCCGACCGCGGGTAACCGGTGAAGGCCACGGTCTTGCCGTCAGGTGAAATCGCTGGACGGCTCCAGGAGCCCGGCGTTGCCACCAGTTCCCGAATTGCGCCCGACGCAATATCGGCCACAAGCAGTTGTGAGGTTTGGTAATGCAAATCGGCTTCCGCGGTGTGGTCGGCCTCGAACACGATGGCTTTGCTGTCGGGAGTCCAGTCCATGGGTACGGCGGCGCGTAATTCGCCGGCGCCCACACTCCACTTGCCGCTGGTAATCTGGCGTGGTGCGCCGCCATCGGCTGCGACAACGAACAGATGCGTATGCCCGTCTTGGAGGAAGCCAACCTGATCCTGCCGGTAGTGCAGCGTTTCCACTACGCGGGGCGCGCCAGTCCAGTGAGCGCCCTCGGGCGTCGCCGGCATGCTGATTTTCCAGGTGTCCTTTTCTGGGACAAACATGCAGAACGCAATGGACTTGCCATCGGGCGACCAGCGCGCGTCAGCGACCTTCTCAGTCGCGCGAGTAGCTTGCGTGGCGGGCCCGTCTGTATCGATCCAGCGTACAAAGATCTGTGGGCCACGCGGCTCTCCATCCGCGATATAGAGAATGCGCTTTCCGTCAGACGACCAGCGGGGATTAGAGCCTTTGGTGAGAAACCGATGCTGGCTGCCATCGGCGTTCATGATCCAAAGCGAGGAATCCCAGCGGTCGTCTATCTTGTTGGCCTGCTGGCGGGCGTAAACAATGCGCGCGCCATCGGGGGAAATCTGAGGATTGCTCACGCGCTCGAAGTCGAAGTAATGATCGTTTGTCAGACGAGTGGCTGAGCTTGTCTCCTGGGCGACGGCGGTGGAAGTCGCCAACAATACCAAAGCCGCCTGCACGGCAAAAAGAGTTTTCATGGGACACCTCGAAGTCGTAGAGCTCAGGGGCAGTATACAACGAATAGAAAAGGGCGACACCGCTAGAGCGATGCATTCCAAAAAGCCTCCGTGGAATTGATCGACCTGAATAGCGAACCACGATGTTTTGCCATTGCTTTTAGGTCATTCCAAAACCATCAGGTTTTGGAAGAGCCACAGGAGATCGAGGACCGCAAGCAGGATTGCGACAGATCGTCGGTCAAACTGAAACGCCGAGCCTATGTTAGAAGGGATTGTTCGAACTC
>Ga0210390_10003979_pt1 | contig 12583 bp, 10 predicted proteins | sample IncBWH11OmetaG_FD_161050 | JGI IMG/M metagenome (GOLD analysis project Ga0210390, IMG submission 161050) | Forest soil microbial communities from Barre Woods Harvard Forest LTER site, Petersham, Massachusetts, United States - Inc-BW-H-11-O ...
CGGCTTCCGTCAAGATTGTGGCGACTAGCCGCGAAGGACTAAGGGTCGCCGACGAGCAACTGTGGCCGGTGCCCTCGCTGGATGTCGGCGCGGGAATCGACTCTGCGGCGGTCTCCCTATTCATTGAACGTGCACAAGCCGTTTCGCCGGGCTTCTCGGTGGCCAACGCCGATGAGGCTGCCGCGGTGGTGGAGATCTGTCGTCGCCTCGACGGGATCCCGTTGGCCATCGAGTTGGCGGCCTCACGGATGGCGTCGATGACAGTGAGCGAGGTGCGGGATCGCGTCGATCACCGGTTCCGGTTGCTGGTGGGATCGCGGCGCGGATTGGAACGCCACCAGACGCTGCGCCACGCGGTGGCGTGGTCCTACGACCACCTCGAGGACGGAGAGAAGACGCTGCTGGTTCGGTGTTCGGTGTTCGCCGGGGGATTCGACCTCGAAAGTGCCTGCGCCGTCATGGGTTCCGATGATGAGTTCGCCACCCTGGATCTGCTGGACGCGCTGGTGCGCAAGTCGCTGTTGGTCGCTGACAGGTCTTCGGGGCGGACCCGGTTTTCGATGCTGGAGACGATTCGCCAGTTCGCCGAGGAACAACTTGTGGCCAGCGGAGATGCGGTGACAGTCCGCACTGCGCATGCCCAACATTTCGCCGGGCGCGAAGCCGACATCCTGGCCCTGTGGGACGGCCCCCGCCAGCGGGATGCCTACGACTGGTTCACTATCGAGCTGGCCAATCTGCGCACCGCGTTTCGGTGGGCCGCCGACCAGGGCGATCTGGACGCCGCCGCCATCATCGCCACGTATGCGGCGTTCCTCGGCATACAGGTCGAAAATCGCGAGCCGATAGCCTGGGCCGAAGAGCTGATTGAACCCGCCCGCGCCGTCAATCATCCCCGGCTCGCGTTCCTGTATGCGACGGCGTCGCAGTGCTTCCTGGCCGGACGGATCGAGGCGGCTGTCCGCTACAGCGATGCCGGCCAGACGGTTCTCGGCAGTGGCCGAGGCGAGGTGCCATTCGGGCTCGAGGGCATGCTACGCGGTCCGTACCTGGCTACCGGCGAGCCTGAACGATCGGTCCAGTGGTGCCGCGCCCAGCTGGCACGCGGTCGCGACACACATGCATTTACCAGGGCGTCCCTGGTCTTCGCACTCATGTTTGCCGGTCATGGTGACGAGGCGAGGGCCGCCGCGACCGGTCTGATCGACGCCGCCGAAGCCACCCGCAACCCGTGGGCGCTCTCGTTCGTGCTTTTCACCTACGGGTTCGCATACAGTGACGCCGATTCCGTCCGTGCACTGGACGCGGTACGCCGGGGCCTGGTGGTCGCGCAGGACAGCGGCAACCGCTACACGGAGACACTGCTGGCAGGCACTCTGGCCCGACTGGAGGCCGAACACGGCGACACCGCGTCCGCGTTCGATCACCTCACGCTGGCAATCCGCAACTGCCACGACGCGGGTAACACCACCACTATGCGTTCCGCTCTGGCTGTCCTCGCCGCCCTCTTCGACCGGCTCGCACGCTACGAACCGGCGACCACCATCGCCGCCTTTGCGTTCAATCCACTGACCACTACATCTTTCCCCGAATTCACCGCCGCGATCACCCACCTCCGCGGTGTCCTCGGTGAACAGACCTACGAATCGCTCGCCCGCAAGGGTGAGACGATGACCACCGCCGCCATGGTGACGTACGCCTACGACCAAATCGACCAGGCCCGAACAGAACTGGAAGCGGTCTCGAAATAGACCTTGAGCTCAGGACCACCTACGAGACACTGGAGACCGGACGACTGACCAGACCGATCACCCAGGTGGAAGAGCCTCACTACTTTGTGTCGAAATTGCCGCCACCGCCGGCGATCTCGTCACGCTGACACTGGCTCCTGCTTCTTCAAAACCTTCAGAGTCCTGAAGAGCGTGCTCCGGCTGATTCCGAACATGCTGGTCAATTCACTCACCGGTTCGCCCTGTTGGTAGAGGCGCAGGAGTCGCTTCTGCTGTGCCGCATCCAATTTCATCGGCTTGGTGGCGGCCAGGCCACGAGCGATCCGGGCTTCGCGGGAGGCGGCGCGGCGCTCCTTGCCGAGTTCGAGTTCCAACTCAGCGATGGTGGCCATGATGCTGGTGACGGCCCTCCCCGTTGGAGTGCTGGTGTCCACCCCTTCCCGAAGCGACCGAACGTGAACACCACGAGAGGTCGGCTCATGCAGAGCGGTGGCGACCTCTCGAACGGATCGTCCGAGCCGGTCTACGGCGACAACCACGAGTTGGTCGCCTTCACGAAGCCAGCCCATGCATTCCGTCCAACCGGGTCGGTTGCTACCTGCGCGTCCGGACGCGGTGTCGCTGAAGCCCGGTCGGGCATGATGCCCGCAGCCGTGATGGCGTCATGCTGCTGGTTGACAGATTGCTGCCCGGTGGAGACCCGGAGGTAAGCGGCGGTGCTGATGCTCATTTACAACCGCTGCGGTCCGACAATTCATCCGGTGTCAGATCGACAGGAACTCGGACTCGCCTGTGACACTAGGAAATCGGACTCTGCGACCTGCTCCGATCCGATGCCCCGGTCGCACCGGCTATCGGTACCGCATCTTTAGAAACGAGACAGGTGGCTCTTGCGTGGCCAGCCGTGTTTGCCGGGCGTCACCTCGGGGCAGTCTCTTGGCATGGATCGGGTGCGCGATATGTATCCCCAGCATCTTGCGATGCTCAGTGAGGATCGCACGGAGCTGCTGGAGTTTCTGATCGCCAAGACTGTCTTCCCCAGCGGCTGGGAGCCTGACGAGAACGACATCCGAGACCAATGCGAGCGCTTAGCAGGCCAGCTCGGCCTGGGGGAGTCGATCAGCCGCACACTCGACCGCCACCCGCCGCCTAAGCGAGACACGATCTGATCGACCTCGTTTATTTAGTAACTGGGTCCCCGCGTTCCCCATGCTCGTTCGCGCCATCGCCAAGCGTGAGAGCCGCGACGTGGCCGCCAACTTACGGGCGCTCGCAACGATCAAGAATACCCCTGAGAAGCTGGACAAATCATACCTCTGACCCGCCGTGAGCCCCTGGACTGAGCCACTACCGACGTCAGGAGAGAATCCGTTGCGCCCGTGCGAGTTCCGGCCAACGAGTGTCGCCGGCGAAGCGGCGGACAACCTCGGCCAGTTCAAACCGATCACCATCACCGACGAGGTCGAAAAAGTCGAGAAGACAACGCAGTTCGAACAGAGCCGCGCCCTGGTGGCGTGCGAACTCAAGCGCGGCGGCCAGGGCCTCGTGGCGTGATTGACGCTCCGCCAACGTATGAGCACGCAGCCGCATCAACTCGGCGTCGTGAAAGTGCATTCCCGTCTCTTCCGCGTGCCCCAGCGCCATCTCCAATCGTTCGCGCGCCTTTTCCGGCTGGCCCGCGGCGATCAGGAGGCGGCCGATGACCGCGTCGTGAAACGTGAGATAACTGTTGAGGTGCATGAGGCGCGAGCCGTCCACGCGCAGGGATATCTTCTCAGCCCCGGCCGTCAGCGTGGCAGCGTCGGCATCAGCGCCCAGCGCGGCCAGCGCCTTGACTGTGGCGTGTTCGGTTCTGCCGACCCATTGCCACAAGTCGAGCCCCGACTGCTCGCTCAGCTGGCGAAGCCGGGCGACCAGGGTGGCGGCCTCCGAGATTTGGCCGCTCTCCAGCCGCACCCAGATTTCCATGAAGTACGTGTGTGCCCTGTTGTGGGCTTTCTGTGGAAAGCCCAGACCGTCGCAGCGCCGGACTGATTCGGCCAACTCCGCGTTGGCATGGTCGAGGTCCCCGCACACCGTATGCGTCAGTGCCAGGAAGTTGTGTGCCGCCGAGATCGGGTCGACGGGCACCCACCAGGCGGAGTCCAGCGCCCGCGGTTCGGCAGCGGATCGATCGGCCAGCGCCCGCAGCAGATGTTCGCGGGCGGTGGTGAAGTCGCCTTCCATCCAGATGACGGAACCCAACGATGACGCTATTACCGGACGACTCCAGGGCCGATCCCTGGTGATCCGGGCGGACAGCGAGTCGAGCAGTTCATGGGCCCGGCGCAGTTCGGCCCGCGGGACGTAGTAGCCGATCAGCGCGATGAGCGTGGTGAGCAACTCGTCTTCGTAGTTGCCCGTGCTCGCCAGTGCCAGGCACCGTTCGAAATCGGCGGGTCCCGCACCGCTCTGGCTGCCTTGCAGGGCGCCCGCCAAGAAGCCACGCTCCAGCCGGATGGCGATATCCCTGCGGTCTCGCGCGGATCCCGCGGCGCAGCTGGTTAGTTGGCTGAGGGCGGTCGTGAGGCAAGCCATCGCTTCTTGTATGGCGCCGCGCCGCCGGGCGTCGACGGAGGCCTTCTGGTAGGCGCCAACGGCTTCGTCGTACTGGTGTGCCAGCTCGAAGTGGCTTGCGACCACCCGCCACTCCGGTTCGAGGGAGGACGCTGCATCGACCAGCGCACGGGCAGCGCGCGCGTGCAGGTCACGGCATAGGGATGGCGGGGGCAGCTCGGCCGCCACTTCCCGGAGCAGCTCGTGGCGAAATCGCCAGCCGTCGGTTCCGGTTCGTTCGAGCACACGCGCCCGCACGAGTTCGGTGACGATGTCGTCGACGTCTTTGGTGTCGCGGCCGACGACGGAGCGAAGCAAGGGGAGATCACCGGCGCGCCCGATGACAGCGGCTGCCTCCACCACCGGCACAACATCGGTGTTGGCGTGATCCAGCGTGGCGAACAGCGGCTCATACAGCGCCTCGGGTACCCGAGATTCGGGTCCGGCTGCGCTAAGTTCACCGAGGACGTGTTCGATGTAGAACGGCACTCCGTCAGATCGGTTGCGTACCGCGATCCGCTGGGCGTCGGTCACCGTGGGGTCCAACGCTTTGATCAGTGCGTCGGATTGCTCGTCGGTCAGCGGCGGAAGTTCGAAGAGCGTTACAGGCCATTCGGTTCGCAGCCAATCACCCTCGCGTCCGGTCAATACCATCAGCCGGCGCCCGTCCGAGGCCGCGAACAGCGAGTTGAGCAACTCCAGGGTGGACGGGTCGAACCAGTGGACGTCCTCGGCAACCACCAGTCCCGCTTGATTACCAATGCAGCCCAACAGATATTGCTGGACTGTCGCGCCGATCAATTCGTAAAGTTTTCGGCCTTCGACAGCGGCCGGGTGATAACCGTGTTCTGGCCCGACACCAAGCACCGGCGCGAGCAGAGGCACTGTGCTGGCTGAATCCAATCCGGAGGAATGTAGTTCGGCCGCAAGTAACCGCACCCGCTCCCCGCCGTCGGTGAGCCGGGTGATGCCGCATCGTCGCTCCACCAGCGTGCGCACCGGGTGCAGGCCGGCGTCGGTATGCAGCGGTGAACCGATCAGCTCGATCACGGGCGCGCCCGAACTCCTCGCCAATTCGGCCGCCTCGGTCGCGAGCCGGGTCTTACCGATTCCCGGCTCACCGCGGAATACGACGCCCGGGGTAGTCAGCACTCCGTCGCGAGCTCGCTGCCAGCTCTGCTCCAGGCAGCTGCGCTCACGGCCACGCCCGATGAGGGGTAGCGGCCGCTGCGGTGGCGCTTTCGGTCGCTCAGCGAGAACCTGGTGATGGCCGATCAAGCCGGCGACGCCCTTCACCGGAGCCGCCGGACGTGCGCTTAGTTCGAACAACTCACGCACCAATGGTGCGACCGCATCTGACACTGCCACTGTGCCCGGTTCGGCCAATCCGGACACGCGGGCGGCCAGGTTGGCGGCGAACCCGTAGACGTCGTCCTGGTCGGTGTCGAGATAGACCACGCCGCGGTGGATTCCGACGCGCACGTTGATGGTGACGCCATACTTGCGTTCGGCCTGCTCCCTAAGACGTGCAACGGCGCGGGTAATCTCCAGCCCGGCCGCGACGGCACGTCGCACGTCGTTCTCGTGCGCCTTAGGGTGGCCGAACACCGCTAACAATCCGTCGCCCTTGATCGAGCAGATATGGCCCTCATACCGATCGACGAGCCGGAACACGTCATCTCGGTAGCGGCCGACCAACGTGTGATACGTCTCCGGTTCTAATACGGTGGAAAGCGCCGTCGAGTCGACAAGGTCAGCGAACATGATTGTCAGCCGACGGATTTCACCATATACAGAGGGGGCGGCGAGCAGGTCCTCGGCCTCTGGATTCCCACGATCTACCGAAAGAACCTGCCCAGCCAAGGTGTTCGCGGTCGCACGGTCACCGTCGTTGATGGCGCGCACCGCGCGGTCCAGCAATTCATCGATCGATGCGGCGCTGTCGCCAGGGCTCACCGTCTCCTCCTGCCCACAGAACACGGCTAACGGTACGCGCGCGAAGGGACATTGCCATCACAGTTTGGGGCGCGACGAAATGAAGAAACTGGAAGGCAGATAGGCAGCCGGGCCAAGTCCAAGCCGGATCTATGCGGCCTCCATACAATGGAACTGCTTCACGAGATGCCGTCGCCAAGCTCCGACTGGACGGCACGCCAACCCCATGCTCGTGGGTGGCTCGGATGACGAAGCGGTCGACACCAACCGGTGCCGGCAAGAGCGCCTCCCTTGCGGAGGCTCGGAACAACGGAGTCACCGCCATGACTGAAGTAACGCAGGATGAACTGGCCAAGGAGCTGGGCTTCTTGCCTGCCACGGCTAGGATGGAGGTGGACGGGGCAGCGGTGTGGCCGCTGCGAATACCGAAAGTGCCTGACGCACTTAACCAACTCCGACCACCTAATTCCACAAGGCCCGTCTCCGACGGATGTGTCGTTTATGCGGATCGCCGCCCAGTATGCCGCTGGGAGGCGCAGGGTCCGGCGCGGACAACTCGAGCGTGACTGATTGCCAACATAAAACCGGTCCCAATGATTTTCGCGGCGACCGCGGCCTCACGAGCCGACGTCGACTGTTCTCATCGGACAGATTGATCGCGGCCACCACGGCCGGATCGTCAGGGTCAGCCCTTCGGCTCGAATCGCTTCGGGTTCGGTCTGACACGTCCTAGATCACTTCCATTAGGGTTAATTCATGGGTGGCGAGTTTATCGAGATCCGGATAACCCACCCCTGGGAATTTATCCAGCCGGCGCCCGAGGCCGTCCGCCCGCGGCTGCTGGACTGGCAGGTTGACGCCAAGGGTAGGCACGTCGCCTGGCGTTACCGGATAACCCGCTACGAGCAGGACGGCCAACCGAGGTGGTGGTTGGACGGGACCGGCCAGCACCCGTGGACCAGCGACGACGTCGAGTACCTGAAGGACGTGGCCGAGCACCACGCCGGTCGACTGTTGCGCAGACAGCGATGGAGGCCCAAGAGCATGTACAACGGCCAGGAGCCGCCGCTGTGGATAGGTGGTCGAGGGTGGTCCTCATGAGAACTGGGAATTGTGGCCACCCGCAGACAGCGGCGAAATTCGGCCCCTGATCGGCAGCCAGTTCCCAAGGCGCAATGGAGCGCTATGCCGATTTGATGCTCACGCATGCTGCACACTCCTGATCGGGAAAGGAGCGATGACTCTTGACGCCGTCAAGACCCGGGAGAGAAACCGCAGGTAACGAGCGGGACTGAACCGGAACGAAACAGCCGCTCAGAAGGCAAATTGCCTGGTAGACAAGCGGGTTCGATTCCCGGCAGCTCCACCAAAACTGCAGATCAAAGAGCCCCGGAGGGTCCGCACGATCGGGTGGTCGACGAAGCGCTCGATGCACGACCCACACCGGTACCATATGTCTTCCCTTACGCCTGGTGTGACTGCACACCAGTGCCCGCCCACAACGCCCAGCCAAATCAGGTGAAGGCGTCGTTGAGGGTGACCGTTTGGAGGTTGCGGCTGCGGATGATATCGAGCAGTTGGCCGAAACAGTGGGTGATGGTGGGCAGGTTGGCGTGGCCAACCACGATCTGCTGGGGCTGAAATGACCTGTTCGCGGCGGCGATGAGGCCTGCTTCGCTGATCCGTCCCGAGTCGGCAATGTCGCTACTCCACAACGTGATGGTGGGATAGCCGAGGTCGGCGGCGATGCCGTCGGTGGCGGGCGTGTGTTTGCCCCAGGGCGGACGAAAGTACGGGGTGCCGTCGACACCGTAGGTGTTGCGCAGGAAGTCGGCGTTTCTGCGGATCTGGTCGGCGACGGCACCGGGCGCGATGCGGGTGATGTCCGGATGTGACCAGGTGTGGTTACCCAACTGCACCTGACCGGAATCGACCATGGGCCGCAGCGCGGGGGCGTTGACCGACCACGAACTGTTGGCGCCGTTGACGAAAAACGTCAACCGGGTGCCGCTGTCACGGCAGAAGTCGGCGAACGCGCCCACAACTTGCGCGCTGGCGCCGTCGTCAATGGTCAACGCCAACTGATTGCCATTCCCGGGAAGCCGGGTAAGCACGCCGGGTGGTGGCCGCTCGGTCGGGAACCCACGCGCGGCCGGGGAGCGACTGGCCGCCGCGAGAACGCCGATCGTAATGCCGCACAACAGCGTACGGCGATCTATCTGCCGCATATCTCAACCCTACTGCTGGCATAAATCGGCGTCGCGGCGCTGTCGACCCGCTGTTTGCTTGAGATGACAACGTTGTCGCTTTCGATGACAAACAGATCGACGGCACCACACACGCGGGGAGGTCGCCCCAGCCGGTTGATCCAGATCGGTTGCCGCGGCGCTGCTCGGGTTTCCTGTGCGCTTGGGCGCGCGACCCGACAGTGGGCCAGCTCTGCGCGCGCGGTCTAGGTGGCGCCTTTTCTAGCAGGGCGCCATGGAATCCTAAGCGCCGTAAGGACTCGCGAGATCAGGTTGACGGCGCGGTAGCCGATCACCGCGGCGATGATCAGGGCCACCGTGGGATCGAGCCAGTACCAGTCGCCGGTAATCATGATGACCGCGCCACTGGCGGCGAGGCCGGCGGCAGCCGCCGCGTTGGCGGCAGTATCGAGCGACACAGCCCTGAGGTTCAGGTCCTCCCCGCTATCACGGGCGTCGCGGTCTGCCCCCACGATGACCGTGCAGAGCAGCATGACTACCGCGGCGACCGTGCTGACAATCAGCACGGGCGCGCCGCGTACCTCGGCGGTGCCCGATGCTAGTCGCCGGATCGCGGCCGCGAGGACGCCGATGTTGAGGGCCAGCAGCGATCCGGCGTTGACCAATGCCGCAATGTGGGTCGGGTTTGGCTGTCTGCTCAGGTGATCGCTAACCGCTCGATGCGAGAGTCGGATGGCGAATAACGACACGCCGATCGCGGCGCCGTCGCCGAGGTAGTCGACCCCGGCAGCCAACAACCCCAGCGAGTGCGCGGCTAGCCCAACGATCACCAGGGCCACGATGAGCAGCAGGTCGAGCAGCAAGACCAGCGTCAGCCGCCGATCCTTTGACATCTTGTTGATGATAGAACCAGCGACGCAAAGCCTGATCGCCGTGGTGTGGAAAATCGCCCTCCGGCGTTCCTAACCGCGGTCGACACGACTGGCTTGCCAGCCCGGTCACCGCCGCCCCGGCGGGGAGTGGCTGAAGAGAGGCCTGCGTTGCCGAAAGTTGGTGTGCCCTCCTCGCTTTTGAATTGTGTCGAGACAAAGGAGAGGTTGGTGCCGGTTGCGGTGACGAGGATATCCGGTGATCGGGTCGTGGTTGCGGCTGATCCGCACAAGGCGTCGTGGACCGCGGCCGCGGTGGATGGTTCACTGCAGCCATTGGCCACCGTGCATGTGCCGGTCAGCCGCGACGGCTATCGGGCGCTGCGCCGGGGCTTCGGTGGTCACGAAATCCTCCCACCATCGTCGCGGGAACCCCGGTCGTGTTCGGCATCCGGTCGGGTGGCTGGGTCGGGTTTGTGGGCGATGACCGCTACCGCGGCCAGGTGCTGGCGGTGGTGGCGGAAGGTGTGGCGCATGCCCAGCACGCGGCGGCGGGCATCAGGGTGGGTGAGCAGATTCGTGGCGAAACGCAGCGCCCCCAGGAATCCTTCGTCGGCGATGAGGCGCCGCAGCTGCAGTAGCGCCATCGGCGCAGTCTCGACGTGGTCGATGAGCAGGCCGTGGCCGGTGAGCAGGTGTTGCCATTCGGCCACCGTCAGGGGTCGGGCGTCGACCCGGATTGAGCGGGCCAACGCTTGCCGGATAGCAGCCTTCGTGGCCTCGGGCACGGTGTCGGGGGTCAGGGCGAGTTCATGGATGGCGTAGCGGCCGCCGGGGCGCAGCAGCCGCGCTGCTTCGGCGATGATCGCATTCTTGGTGGTGCCGGCCTGCATCGTCAGCATCGCCTCGCCGATCACCACGTCCACGCTGCCGCTTGCCAATCCGGTGCTGGACGCGTCGGCGACCTCAACGGTTCCGTGGGCGCCGACGATCGCCCGCACCGCCCGGGCAGCATCGGGATCCTGCTCGACGCCGAGGTAAGAGCGGGGTCGGTGCGCGATGATCTCTGCGGCGGTGCGGCCCAAACCCGGCGCCAACTCGACCACATCGGCATCGCTCAGCTGGGCGCGGGCCAACACCGCGGCGGTGAGCTGGGCACCGCCTGGCCGCAGGACGCGTTTGCCCAGCCGCGCCAACAGCCAATGACCCGCCACGGTGTCATCACCGCGACCCGCCAACGGCACCCCGGCCCGCGGTTCGCTTGTCGGCGACGGATCGCTGTTGTGCCCATCGGTCATCGCACAGCCCGCCGGACAGGTGCGTGCAGGACCAGCGCTTCGCGGCGCTGGTGCACGGTGCGGTAGCGCAATTCGGCGGGTCCGGCGCTGAACTGGCGTCGGGAGCGGCGCGGTAGCCACACCAGGGCGCCGGGCTCAAGGCCGACGCGGTTGCCCAATTCGGTGGTGAGCTGGCCGCGAACGGGGCCGCGATACTCGGCAGGGGCCAGTGATGAGTTGGCACGCATCTCGTCTGCCGCAGCCCACAAAACGCGCTGAACGTCTCGCAGATCTTCCGCTTTCATTCATCACCCCGACGCTTGACCACGGTTCACAACTTATCCCGAGTGAGTGCTTCGGACTGCTGATCCGGGCCAAGCGTGCGCCGGATGGTTTTCAGCGGACCGACTAGACGTCACACCTGGCGGATGCTCTATCGGCCCACGCGAAGGTCGATCCAGCCGAGTTGGACGATCAAGCCGATTGCGGCCAACATCCCGCCCTCATCCGGCGGGAGATCAGGTCAGGTTTCATTACGAGCCGATCTGTCTGCTTGGTCAAGCGTGCGGTCCGCTGAGCGGACCGCGCGGCCACCTGTTGCTGCTTGGCCGGATGCTCGTCGGGTCCGTCGCCTGCTCGTGCGGCCGGCATCTGACGTGGCGCTGTGAGTGGGGCGCCGTGACCTACGGGCCGGCGCTCAGCGCCGGGTGCAGCTTGCTCGACGGACCGGCTCGGGTCCGCTGGCCGTCGCGCTCACTGGTCTGACAGCAGAAGAAACCTGAAACTTGCAATAACGTCAATCGATTCTGCTGATCGTCGTCATCACACCGGGTCGCGCGCCGATAATCGAGGCGGCGGCGAATGATCTGACTGATCCGAGAGCCGACACTGGCGACTCCCCGAGCGGCCAAGCCTGTCGCGGCCGAAACATTCGGATGGCGCACGAAGGGAACTGACGATGTCAGAGCAAGAACGCAACATCAAGCACGTCAAGAAAGGCTACGAAGCGTTCTCCGCCGGCGACATCGAAACGCTGATGAGCCTGCTGGACGACAACATTGAGTGGGTCCATCCTGGCGAGAGTGCGGTCAGCGGTACCTATCACGGTAAGGGTGAATTCGGCGAGTTCCTCAGGCGGTTCACCGAGAAGTCGACGGCAGTCAAGCCCCGCCGCTTCCTCGCCGACGGCGACATGGTCGTCGTGCTCAGCGATGTGACTGCTGGCAACGAAAATGGCCAGGACGCCGAGGTGTACACCATCCAGGACGGCAAGACGGTGCGGGCACAGGTGTACACAGACACGGCATTGATGGAGCGCGTGTACGGCAAGAAGGAGGTCGCGGGGACAGGGTAGTACACGTCCGCCCCGGACTGCCGTGTTCCGACGAGACGAGACGCTCCTCGGAATAGGGTTGGCCCGTCATCCTGCTTGGGTTTTCGGGCCGACTGCTGTTTTGCGGCGGCGTTTACGTCGACGTATCGAGGTCGGTCACGTAGGTGATGCTGGACTAAATGAGGGCGCCTGGCCGACGCGGCGAGGTTGGGGGCGTCAATCTAGCTCGTTTGGCTTCGGCAATCCGCGACGAAAACGGTTGCTAGAGATAGGAGCCGCTGGCAACGCTGGGCTGGCGCAACATGACCCGCCGTCCGTATACGCGCGCTGAGCAACCTGACCAACACGGAGAGGCTCTGCACGTGTAGGCGGCCGCACGATCCATACGCCATCAAGCACCCTCGCCACGGTCATCGTCTCGAATGTGTGCACTGAGGCGCGCGGATCGGGGTCAAAGGACCCTTTTCGGGACGACGGGGGAGGCAGAACCTGAAATGCGTACGGCCAGACCTCGAAGCCCGAATGCGGGCGGCCGGGCACGAGGGGAGAAGAAGGGGCGTAGTCCATGACGACTGGCTGTAGAACTAAGACCGGGGTCTCAAGGAGGTAGTCATGTCCGCCAAAGCGAAGGTCTCGG
>Ga0210390_10003980_pt1 | contig 12583 bp, 10 predicted proteins | sample IncBWH11OmetaG_FD_161050 | JGI IMG/M metagenome (GOLD analysis project Ga0210390, IMG submission 161050) | Forest soil microbial communities from Barre Woods Harvard Forest LTER site, Petersham, Massachusetts, United States - Inc-BW-H-11-O ...
TTCCACTTCCGCATAGTTCTTCAGTCGGAACGCCAGCGGATCCATGCCACACGCCTGCGCCATCTCATCGATCGCGCTCTCCAATGCGATCGAGCCGGTCGCCTCGCCGGGCGCGCGCATGAACAGGGGCGTCCCAGTGTCGAGCCGCACCGCTTCGTGCGACGTGGCGATGGCTGGGCTGGCATACAGCGTGTGCGAAGCGTCCGAGGCAGGCTCGAAGAAGTCGTCGAACGTGCTGGAAGATGTCTTGGTGTGATGGTCGATAGCCGTCAGCGCACCCTCGCGGTCGGCACCCAGTCGCAGCGTCTGCCGGGTCGGCGCGCGATGGCCCACTGGGCCGTACATCTGCTCGCGCCGCAGCACCAGCTTGACCGGCTTGCCGACCAGCCGGGCCGCCATGATGCCGAGTACCTGAGGACCGGCGATGAAGCCTTTCGAACCGAAGCCGCCACCCAGGAACGGGCTGCGGATCTGGATGTTCTCGGGCGGAATGCCGAACAGTTCGGCAACGCGTGCCTGCGCCATCGTCAGGCCCTGGCTCGGCGTATCGATGGACAGCGTGTCGCCATCCCATGCCGCGACGATCGCGTGCGGCTCCATCGCATTGTGATATTGCGGCGATGTCTCGTAGGTCGCGTCGATGCGAATGGACGCCGCCGCGAGGCCTGCCGCAACATCGCCGTGCTGCACCGCGGCGGGAGTGCCGACGCCTACCGCGGGTGGCACGAAGCTCTCGTCGGAATCCAATCCAACCCGTGCCGGAGCGGTTTCGTAGCGGGGCGACAGCAACGCGGCACCTTCCGTCGCGGCCTCCAGCGTCCCGGCGATCACCACCGCGATTGGCTGGTTGGCGTAACGCACCCGGTCGTTCTGCAGCAGGTCGAGCCGGAACATGAACGGGTGCAGCTTCGCGTTCGGATCCAGCGCCAGCTCCGGCTTGTTGTCGGGCGTCATGACCTCGACCACGCCCGGATGCGCCTTCGCAGCCGAGAGGTCCAGGAAGGTGACCCGGCCACGCGCAATGCTAGCCACCGCCAGAGCGGCGTAAAGCATGCCGGGCGGGTGATGGTCGGCCGCGTAGCGCGCGCCGCCCGTGACCTTCAGGATGCCGTCACGGCGGGTCATCGGCTGGCCGATATTGGAGCCGTGCCGCTGATGAGCCGGAGTCGGGGTAAGCGCGATATCAGACATGCATGAGAGCTCCGGGAGCATGGGCGAAGGGAGAGGCCGGCAGCGCTGGCACACGGTCCGGCGTGCCCGCCGCGGCCAATGTGAGAGCCCGCGTCACAATCCGCCGCGCGAGCTCGATTTTGAACGCGTTGTCGCCGGATGGCGTCGCACCGGCGAGCGCTGCCTCGGCTGCACGGCGGAAGGCGACGCCATCGGGCCGGGCGCCTGTCAGCACCGACTCCGCCGCGCGTGCGCGCCACGGCTTCAGCGCGACGCCGCCGAGCGCGATCCGCGCCTCGGCGATGGCGCCTTCCTCGATCCGCAGTGCGGCGGCGGCCGACACGACCGCGAAGGCGTACGAGGTGCGCTCGCGCACCTTCAGGTAACGGGCGTGCGCCGAGAATCCCGCGGCCTCGGCCGGCAGGCGCACGGCAACGATCAGCTCGCCCGGCTCCAGCACACTTTCGCGTTCTGGCGTGTCGCCGGGTAGACGGGGGAAGCTCTCCAGCGATACTTCGCGCTGACCGGTTCCGCCCGCGATCTCCACCACTGCGTCGAACGCCACCAGCGGGACGCAGAAATCCGACGGGTTGGTCGCGATGCAGCTCTCGCTCCAGCCGAGCACCGCATGCAGCCGTGTGTCGCCGCCGCGCGCCTCGCAGCCGGCGCCTGGTTGGCGCTTGTTGCAGGCGCTGGCGACATCGTAAAAATACGCACACCGCGTGCGCTGCAGCAGATTGCCGCCGACCGTCGCCGCATTGCGCAGTTGCGCCGAAGCACCGGACAGCAACGCCTCTGCCACCGCGGGAAAGCGTCGGGCAAACGCAGCGTCGTGCGCCAGGTCGGCGTTACGCACGCGCGCGCCGATCCGCACGCCGCCATCGGCCAGCTGCTCGATCGCGTCGAGCCCCGGCAAATGATTGACGTCGACCAGACGGCGCGGCTGTGTAATTCCGCCTTTCATCAGGTCCAGCAGATTGGTGCCTCCCGCGAGGTAAGCTGCGCCTGGCTCGGACGCGGCAGCGACGGCCTCGGCGATCGTCGTGGGCCGGAGATAATCGAAGGTCTTCATGCCGCATGCTTCCGATCGAGCTCGCCAATTGCCTTCTGAGCGTCCAGTACCGCCTCGGTGATCCCGACATAGGCGCCGCAGCGACACAGATTGCCGCTCATGCCTTCGCGCACTCGTTCGGGATCGTTCCCGGCCTGACCTTCCTGCATCAGGCCGATTGCACTCATGATCTGGCCCGGCGTGCAGAAGCCGCACTGAAAAACGTCACGCACGATGAACGCCGCCTGCATCGGATGCAGCACGTCGCCTTGAGCCACGCCCTCGATTGTCTGGACATGCGAGCGGTCGCAACTGAGCGCGAGAGCGAGGCACGAATTGATCCGTCGGCCGTCGACCAACACCGTACACGCGCCGCACTGGCCACGGTCGCAGCCCTTCTTGGTGCCGGTCAGATCAAGCCGTTCGCGAAGGAGATCGAGCAGCGTGACCCGTGGATCGTCCAACGGAATGTCTCGTGCCACACCATTCACGGTCAGCGATATCGATAAGCTCATGCGGTGCTCCGATCAGTGCTATCCTCGGACCAGGCCCCAGCCAACGCGGGGCGCGTAACGCGGCGAGTCGGGGTGGCGGTTGATGAACGGGACGGCTCTGTTTTGGTCTGATCTGGCGCTATATACGGAGGGTGCCTCCGCTTTCAAGTAGCCCAGAGAACGTGAACGAGCCATATGGGAGAACATTCGAACAAGCCCATCCGGCAGCCGCGCACCGATGCGGTTCGCAATCGCGAGCGGGTGCTGGAGGCAGCGAAGGCGGTGTTCAGCGCCGGCGGCTCCGATGCCAGCCTGGAGGCGGTGGCGCGGCACGCCGGGGTCGGCATCGGCACACTGTACCGGCATTTCCCGACCCGCGAAGCGCTGTTCGAGGCGGTCTATCGGCGCGAGGTCGAGCAGCTCGCCGATCTTGCCGAACAGTTGAAGACCGAAGCATCTCCGGTCGAAGCGCTGCGCCGCTGGCTGCGCTCGAACGTGGAATTCGTCGCCACCAAGAAGGGCATGTCGGCGGCGCTTGCTCTGGCGGTGAACAGCTCCTCGGAACTCTCCGCCTATTCGTTCGAGCGCCTGACCAAGGCGGTGGGCGCGTTGCTGGACCGCGCCGTCGCGGCGGGCGAGATCCGTGCCGATATCAGCTCGGAGGACCTCCTGCGGGCTCTCGTAGGCATGTGCTACCTGCACGACCAGCCCGGCTGGCAGGCGAGCGTGCTGCGCCTGCTCGACGTTTTCGTCGACGGTCTGTGCCGACCATCCAATACCAAACACGGTCAAGGTGCAGGTCGACCCAATGCCGGCGCGGGCCGGTCGTTGAAATCCGGGCGGGCAACGTGATCTGGTGTCCGACGAACCACAAGCACTGGCACAACGCATCCGTGCCCGGCGCCTTGGCCGAAGTTGATGGGCGCGGAGATCAGCCGTTAAACCTCGTCCTGCGCCTCGATTTTTGCCGGATCGAGATCCATGCCGAGGCCTGGCAATGTCGGCAGCGCGAATTCGCCATGCTGCGGTGTGATCGGATTGGCGAGAAAGTGCTGGTTGATCGCGTTCCACTTCACCAGGTACTCCTGGATCGGCGTCAACAATGGCGACTGCGCCAGTGAGAAGTGCAACCCCGCCGGCGTGGAATGGCCGTGCGGAATCACCATCATGTCGTGCACCGACGCATAGGCGGCGATCTTAAGGACTTCGGACAGTCCGCCCGCCCAGTAGATGTCCGGCTGGAGCACATCCAGTGCATCGGCGTCGATGAAACGCTTGAATCCCCAGCGGGTGTACTCATGCTCGGCGCCGGACAAGGGAATCTGCGTGCGTTCCTTGATACGGCGATAGCTGTCGATGCGGTCCGGCATCACGCACTCCTCAAGCCAGCGCGGATGAAATTCGGCGATGCGATCGGCGAGTTCCACCGCATAGATCGGATCGAACGACTGCCAGCAGTCCAGCATGATGTCGTAATCGTCGCCGAGTGTTTCGCGCAGCGTGCGCACCAGTGCGACATTCTCGCGCATCCCGTCGTGACCGCTCATCGGGCCGTGCCGGAAGAACCATTTTTGCGCGGGATAGCCCATCGCCTGGTATTCAGCGGCGCGCTCGCGCACGCGGCCCATGTCCCGTACAGCGAACCCCAGCATCGATGCATACGCGGGAACCGTGTCGCGCGTCGGTCCGCCAAGCAGGCGGTAAACCGGCTGGCCGAGCCAGCGTCCCTTCAGGTCCCACAGTGCGCAGTCGATCGCACTGATTGCCAGCATCGCGTCACCCTGGCGGCCGTGCACCATGATCCGGTGCATTTGGTCCCACAGCTTTTCGTGCGCCACGGGGTCCTGGCCGAGGATGATCGGGCGCAGGCGCTTGGCGACGAACGCGGCGACCATGTCGGGCAACGGGCCTGCGATACCGACCGGGCCTTCATCGGTCTCGACGCGAACGAAGTGTTGTTCGAGGCGGAAGTGGTTGGGATCGAGTTGGGCGCCACCCTCGAAGTCCTCGCGCATACGGTACTCGGTGTAGATGTCGATCGGCCGGACCAGCCGTTCCTCCCAGAGCGGGCCTTCGGTCGGCATGGTGCCGGAGAGGCGAAGGACGCGGACGGCGGTGATCTTCATGCCAAGGCCTCCGGTGTGGTCGCCGAACGATAACGTCCACTCCGCACGCTGGCGAGCAGCCCGCTCGCATCGCACCCAACTGGCTCTTTGGAGAAGCTGCCAATCTCCCTTCGCGGCCTCATTCTTGCTTGGTTGGTCGGCGGATCCACGACGGGGACCGTCGCATGCCGAAGCGGATGCATCTCGCCTTCGATCTCTCGTACATCCACATGGATGGCCGGTGGCGCATGCCGGGCGCATGGCCGGGCAAGACTTATCCCGACGTCACCATGTTCGAGGAGATCGCCCGCATCGCCGAGCGCGGCAAGCTCGACATGCTGTTTTCCGGTGACGGCACCGGCGTACCCAGCACCTGGCAGGCCTCGCGTGACGCGGCGGTGCGCTGGGGTATCTCCTGGCCGCGTCAGGACCTGGCGCCGCTCGCGGTGGCAATGTCGCGGGTCACGAAGCATCTCGGCTTCGGCGTCACCTATTCCACGACATTTATGCACCCCTACTATCTGGCACGGTTGTTCAACTCGCTTGACCATGTCACCGGTGGGCGCATCGCCTTCAACGTCATCACGTCCACGCGGCGGTCCGACTACGCCAATTATGGCTACGACGAGATCGTCGACCATAACGAACGCTATGATAGGATGGAGGAGTTCATCGACGTCTGCCGCACGCTCTGGGACAGCGTCGAGCCGGATGCCATGCTATGGGACCATGCCAGCGGTCAGGTCGGCGATCCGGCGAAGGTGCACGACGTCGAGCACCGTGGGAAGTTCTTCAAAATCAGCGGGCCGCTTAACACGCCGCCCTCGCCGCAGGGCCGGCCGCTGTTGCTGCAAGCCGGCGGGTCACCGCGCGGCATCCGCGCCGCCGCCTACGTTGCAGACATGGCGTTCGGTGCCGACATGCCGCTGAAACTGCAGATCGCCCAACGCAAGGCGCTGGACGATGCAGTGGCGGCATTGGGCCGTGACCCGCAGACTATGGGCATTATCTGGCAGCAGCCAACGGTCGTCGCCGAGACGGAACGCGAGGCTATCGCTCAGCGCGAGCGCCTGCTGACCGCGATTCCGCTGGAAGGCGCCGGCGTCTATCTGTCACACAATTCGGGTTACGACTTCGACACCCTGCCGGAACTGTTCAAGCTGGGCGACTTGCACAAAGAGATCGTCGCCAGCCAAGCCTCGCCGGTCGGCTTTGTGCGCGAACTGATCGTCGAGCTGGGCGCCAATACGGAGATCACGCGCAAGGAATTCTTCGAGCATGGCATGCGCTTTGCCACCGGCTATCAGCGCACCGTCGCTGGCACGGCGGCCCAGGTGGCGGATCATATGGAAGAGGTGTTCGAGGCCACCGGCAGCCGCGGCGGCTTCATGTTAGGCCACGTGGTATCGATGCCAGCCGATCTGGCCGCTATCGCGGATCTGCTGGTTCCGGAGTTGCAACGCCGTAGGCGGTTCCGCACCGAGTACAAGGGCGCGACGCTGCGCGAGAATCTGTTCGACGATGGAGACTGACCGGCCTGAGCAGAGCATTCCGTGCGAGAAACTTGCTCTCTCGCCGCCGTGGCAACCGACCCTCCGTCAAATATCAGGGTCATTGTGATGTGTGGGAGGACGATGCAATGTGCCGCTCGATGATCGGCACTGTGTTCGCGTAAAGGCGCACACAGGAGTCGCGAAGGGACAAAGGATATGCGCCGCCGAGCAATGCTGACCGGCAGTTCCGCTGCTCTTCTCACCAAGACCGCCATTGGCCAGGACCGGCGGGCGAACACGCTCCGTTTCGTTCCACTCGCAAATCTCAGCGTTCTCGACCCGAACTGGTCCTCGGACGCGGGCGCGGGCCTCCACGGAGACTATGTTTTCGATACGCTCTATGCGGTCGACGGTAGCCTGACGTCACGGCCGCAGATGGCATCCGGGCACGAGGTATCGGACGACGGCCGCACGTGGCGCATCCGGCTGCGCGATGGCCTGACGTTCCATGATGCGACGCCCGTAAGGGCGATAGACTGCATCGCGAGCCTCCAACGCTGGTGTGCCTGCACGCCGTTCGGCCAGCTCCTCTCCCAGGCCGTTGACACATGGGCAGCTCGGGATGACCGCACCATCGAGATCCGACTGACACGGCCGTTCCCGTTGTTGCTCGACGCGATCGCCTTGCCCGATAACGCGGCGTGGATCATGCCGGAGCATCTCGCACACACCGATCCGAATACGGCCGTGAAGGAGATGGTGGGATCGGGACCGTACCGCTTCATTGCTGGTGAATACAACTCCGGCAACCGCGTCGTTTATGAGAAGTTCGATGCGTACGTGCCGCGCAAAGAGCCGCCGGATTGGGCCTCGGGTGGGAAGATCGTGCATTTCGGGCGCGTTGAGTGTTCCCGACTCGGCCACCGCCGCCGCCGCGCTGATGACCGGCGAGGTCGATTGGTTGGAGGCACCGCAGGTTGATCTGATGCCGATGCTTGTCGCGAATTCTGACATAGTTTCCAAGATCGCGAATCCGTATGGGAAGCTGGGCTTCATAAGGCTCAATTGCCTACAGCCGCCGTTCGACGATGTGCGCCTGCGCCGCGCCGTGATGAGGGGGGTGGTGCAAGAGGACTATATGCGCGCCGCATTTGGCGACGACACCTCGACCTGGACGCAATGCAAAAGCCTGTGGCCGCGGAAGACGCCGTATTACTCGGACGATGATGCTTCGCTGGTTCCTGGCAGCCTCGATGCCGGCCGCACCGCTTTGAAGGATGCAGGATATGCCGGCCAGAAGGTCGTCATCCTCAACCCGGCCGACCGTCCAGATTATAGCGCACTCGCTCAGGTGAGCGCCGATTCGTTGCACAGAATGGGCATGAACGTCGATCTGCAGCAAACCGACTATGGTAGCCTTCTGAAGCGCCGCGCAAGTCAGGAGTCGGTCGAGAGAGGTGGCTGGAGCATGTTTCTCGGCCATCTTCCAGCCACGGTCTGCGCCAATCCCGGGTCATCGTTTCTTGTGCGCGGTCAGGGAGCCGCCGGATGGTTCGGCTGGTGGGCGAATGCGCAAGCCGAGGAACTGGCGAACGCCTGGGCCTACGCGCCCGATCAGGCGTCGCAGCAGCGGTTCGCAAAGGAGTTGGGACACCTCGCGATGATGGAGGCGCCGACGATCCCGCTCGGTCAACCCTACGAGCGCACAGCCTTCCGCAAATCGATCACTGGCATCCTGCCTGGTGCGAGGCCGTATCCCTGGAACGTACGCCCGGCGTGATCCAACATCCAAAAGCGCTCACCAGCTTCAGGGGTGGACCTCAACACGATGCACCATTTCGGCGTTCTTGTGCCAGCGACCAATACCACCGTCGAAACCGAGTATGGTCGGCTGCTCCCGGCGACGTTGCAGGTCCATGTCGCACGCATACCGCTGCTGAGCAGCGGCGCGGAGACCAGTCCGCGCGGCGGCGACGCCGATGTCGATTATCAGGCGCGGCTGCTCGGCGACGCCAGGGTCGCGGTGGTGGCCCTGGCTCAGACCGCCGCGAGCCTTTCGTCTGACGGCTTTGACGACAAGATCATCAGACGCATGAGCGAAGCCGCCGGGGTTCCGGCGATCACCTCAGCCAGAGCAATTGGGTTGGCGGTGCGGGCTCTCGGCGCTCGGCGCATCGCTCTGGTGGCACCATTTCCAGTCGCGACGCTCAAACTGCTCGAACACCACTACACCGCCAGATATGGGCTGGAGGTTGTAGCAAGCGAAAGCTTTTCCGGCACCGACTCGGTCCTATACCCGACGCTCGGACAGGAACTGGCGCGCGATGCAATCACCCGGACCAATCGCCCGGAAATTGAAGTCTTCGTCGTTCCAGGCGGCAACTTTCCAACGATGTCGTTCATATCCGACTGGGAACGAGCGATCGGCAAGCCTGTCATCACCACCAACCAGGCCACGCTCTGGGCGATGCTCCAGATCATGCGTGCCGACGAGGCTCTCCCGGGCCTTGGGCGATTGTTGGAAGAGATGCCCGCGATGGGCGCGCCACGTTAGTAATAGCTCTTCTATCTTTGTTTCGCACCGTCAGCCAGGGATCTCAGATATTCTGCGACCGGTCTCTTCCACAACTCAGGAGCACTGAGGACGAAGTGACCATTCCCACCGGGCACATCCAATTCCATAAAGGTGCCTCGTCCGCCTGCGCTCCGGAACAAGGCAAAGTTGTTCCGGCTATGCTCGATGTCATAAAACGAGTCGTGATGGCCGTATAGCCAAAGCGTCGGCCGATCAAACCGCGCTCCCCGCTCAAACAACGTGCCGTTGAGGCGGCTCGCGGTGTCGCAGCCGGTTCCCAACCAGCCGCCCACAAAATTGATGACGCCAAATATCTGATCCGGGTGCATGCCAGCATAAGCGACCGATAGGATGCCACCGCGAGACTCCCCCCCGATCAGGACACGCGACGGAGCAACGTCCGGACGTTGCTTGAGCGCGGCCATGGCCGCCGCGATATCGGTCAAAGCGCGCTCAGCACCCGACAGCGACGTATCGAAATCGCAGGTATAACCTTGCCGGCGATCTGCGGAAAATCCCTCGTCGTAAAGACCTCCCGACCTGCCTCGGCCCCGGCGCTGGGGAAATGCGACGATCCAACCTCGATCATTCAGAAAGTCCGCGAGACCGACGTCGAACAAGGTTTCCGTGAACAGCAACGGAGTGATGCCGCGGCCCGTCGAGCCGTGGTTGAACACCGCCAAAGGAAACGGCCCCGCTCCCTTGGGTCTGAAGATCACTACCTCCAGATCGACAGGCTTGCCGTCCTCGACCAGAGCGGTTTGCATAAGCTCGGACTTGCCGCGCGTCCATGCAACAACAGCACCCGGTACCGTCAGCGTGGCCAGATCCGTCTTCGTCATGGCCGCGCGGCTGACAATCTGTCCACGAGTGTACGTCGCGCTTAATCCGCCCTGGTCATTGAGATCGTAGGTCGCGGAAAATCCGGCCTCGGAGATGGTCAGGCGACGTCCGGCCACAGTCGCCTCATGCCGAGACCAGGCCCGCCGTATTCCAAACCAGGGATTGTCGCCGATGGCATAAACGACGCGCGCCGCACCACCCGCCGCGACGGACTCAACCAGCAACACATGCTTCAGCGTTCCACCCCAGGCACCGACCCATACTCCCGCCCACTGTCGAAGTTCGGCGGGATCCGTCTCCACAACGGTCGCAACTTGTGCGTCCCCTGGAAGCGGCACGCCGTCGACCAGACGATCCGCCGCGGCAGCCGGTTTGATTACCAACATGAAGGCGATGAGTGCCAGAAGTGTCAGGGTCTCGTGGAACATACAAGGTCAACGTGAGTGGTGACTTGATGCACGAAACTCCCGCATAAAGCATCAGCAGACGTTCGGCCACACCTTGATACCTTGAAGCACCGCCCGGCACCGCCCGGCTCGCGCTGTTGACCGCCCACCCCCGAGTGTTACCTCCTAGAATGAGCGACCTGGGAGGTCCCGCCATGGCACGTGCCCAGACTTACGAGCCCGAGGCCCCCATGACCCGGGAGGAGTTCCTGGCCTGGGTGGACCAGCAGCCGTCCGGCCGGTTCGAGCGCATCGATGGCATCGTGGTCGCGATGGCGCCCGAGCGAGCCTCACACAACCTACGCAAGGGTGCAGCGCGTGATGCCCTGCGGCGCGCCCTGAGAGAGGCGGGACTGGCGTCCCGCCAGGTCTTCGGTAACGGCATGACGGTTCAGGTCGAGAACAGCGATTTTGAGCCCGATGCTCTCCTGCGTTGTGGACCGCCGCTGCCCGGCGACGCCACCAGGGTCTCGGACCCTTTGATACTGGTCGAGGTGCTGTCCCCGGACAGTGGCACACGGGATCGGGCAACCAAGCTGCGTGCCTACTTCAAGCTGCCGTCGGTGCAGCATTATCTGATCGTCTGGCCCGACGAGCAGCGTATCGTTCGCCACTCGCGCTTGCCAAACGACCAGATCGCCACACAGATTTTCACCTCCGGCGAAATCAGCCTCGATCCGCCGGGCGCCGCAGTGTCCGTCGAGGAGTTCTATGCCGACTGAGCGGCGGGAACCGGTGCCGCTCGTCGCATCAGTCCGCGGCCATCTCCCGCGCCACGCCCCCCACGACCCGCGCCATCATCGCGGCCGCATTCCGGTGCAGGATCTGCTCGCGCGCCTCTTCGCCGATCTGCGCATCCTCGAGCGCCTTCCGGGTCCAGTCCACGCCGAACGCGCTGCCGTCCGTGCCGCACACGATCCGCTCGGCGCCGTACAAACTCACCGCCGCCTCGATCGCGCGCGGACCGAACGAGTTGCAATCCACATACACCTTCGCCTTCCGGAAGCGCGACGACGGCAACTCCTCATCCGGCGTGTCGAGCATGCTGCGGTGGTCCATGCGCTCGACCTCGTAGGGAATGTTGCCGCCCAGATTGTGCACGACGACCGTCACGTCCGGATACGACGCGAGCAGGTCGGTGAGACACAGCGTCACCATCACCGACGACAGGCTCGCCTGCATATCCAGCGTGCCATTCCGCCGCCGCGCGTTGTCGGTGTCGCCCGAGACCTTGGGATAAGCGTCGCCCGGCCGTGGCCCGTGATGGATCAACAGCGTCGCGCGATGGCGGTTGGCAACCTCCAGCAGCGGACGTGCGGCTTCGCCGTCGGCGCGCGTGAGGAAGAAATTGCCTGGCAGCTGCGCGCCAATCACGCCCGGCAGCCCGAGCGCCCGCTCGAGTTCCGCGGCTGCGGCGGATATATCCGTCAGCGGCAGCGCGGCGAACGCGGCAAAGCGGCCGGGATGCTCCTGGCAGATCGCCGAAAACCCGTCATTGACGCGCCGGCACAGCGCTCCGGACACGTCCGGCGGCTGCGACTCGATCCAGCAGAACGTACCGAGGAGCGATAGCACGCTCATCTCAACCCCCTGGCGGTCCATTCGGCCGAGATGAACTTCAACATCATCGAACGCCTTGGCGAGCGGCTCTTCGCCCATCCGTGACGTCAGTACCTCGGCACCCTCCTGATTGCGCAGGATCCGCGGTTCCTTGCTGCGGGCGCGCAGGGCGTCAGCTATTTCGGCGGGCTTCCAATGCGTGTGCATGTCGATCATGGCTGTCATGGCGATGTTCCTTCCCAGGCAGACCGACAGCTTAGTCCCACCGCGGCTGGCCGCAACCGCCCGGTGACACGGCCTGCAGCTTCTCGCCCAACAAGTCGGTAGCTGGCATTAAGGGTTTGCCGGCGAATAAGTGAATCGAGCTGGGCACGGGTTGCGCGTCGCCGTCATGGCGGGGCTTGGCCCCGCCATCCACGTCTTTGGGCACCGAACGAAGAGCGGCATTCGACAGCGGAATGGATCATGCAACGGAACTTCGGAAAACCTGACAGCCGGGGAGCGGGAGGCGAGACAGACGCAATGGCTCGAGCGGGTTACTCCCGTCGTCACCTCCTCCGCATGGCCGGGGGCGGCGGTGCGGCGCTCCTCGCTGGATGCACCCTTCCCGTGCGCGGCCCGGCCGTGCCGAGGGGCGATGTCACCCAGGCGAGCGTACTCGGCTTGCCCAACGAGCGCTTCTTCCCCTCGCACGGCACCGAGGCGATGAGCGCCGAGCTTGTGGCCGCCGTCCAGCGCCAGCAGCGCCTGCTCGGCCTCGCGCCCGACGATCTGCCGCCACAGACGAATATCCTGGCGGTGTCCGGCGGCGGCGAGAACGGTGCCTTTGGCGCCGGCCTGCTGCGG
>Ga0210390_10003981_pt1 | contig 12581 bp, 13 predicted proteins | sample IncBWH11OmetaG_FD_161050 | JGI IMG/M metagenome (GOLD analysis project Ga0210390, IMG submission 161050) | Forest soil microbial communities from Barre Woods Harvard Forest LTER site, Petersham, Massachusetts, United States - Inc-BW-H-11-O ...
GCGGGCGCGACTGTTCAATTTAGGACAGTTTGCTACCGGTTCAATTTGATTGAACCGAGCACGCTGCACGGATGCGAGAAGCGGTAGTGAGAAACAGTTCAAACTGGAGGTTGGTCAGAGACTCACTGCGAATGTCGGGCGAAATTGGATTGCAACCAGTGGATTCGGTGTGTTCGAGAGCAGAACCAGCGTGCCCGATTCATGTCCACATTGATAAAGCCATTCGCCGGTCGAAGCGAACAGGCATGTTCGAAGGTTACCTTCTCCTCTGTCTGATCCTAGCCCGCACTTCAAATCGGAGCGAATCTGTCAGTCGCCACCCCGTCGGATTTGATGGTTGCAGTAACCACCGATACACGGACGCCTTCGATCGCGGCCAATCTATTGGTCCGAAGACAGTCAGGCATCTGTTCATCGAAACAGCGTACCGTTGATACCAACGTCGCACTCCATGAAGCGATCGCTCCAGTTGTTGGTGCAAGGTCTTACTCCTGCGAGTCTGAGTTGCAGAGGTGAGATCTCTCCATTTCGCGCTCCATTGAGCCAACATGGAATGCAATGCGAGAAGAGTCGTGCGTCTGGAGGTAATAGAAGCTGACTTTATTACTTTAACCGCGCTCGGAGGGTGCATCAGCTTCTGAGGCGGGGGTGCCCAGCAGCTGGCGGAGGCTGGCGAGCGGTCGCGCTTTCCTTTGGGTTCGACTACATGAAGGCCAGGAGAGAACGCGAGTGGCGTCTGCTCCATCGCTAATTCAGCGAGGAGTTCGGCGCTGCCGTTAGAAATAGACGTCGTAAGGCCCGGCCTTCGAGGTGCCTCTATCCGTCTTAGATAGGGCGCACCCAACCCAGGAGCCGGAACGCCCAAGGCGGCGTTGACGGTAGCTTTGGCCTCCTCGAGGCGCGAAGCGATCTTGTGATCTGGCCTTGGCACAATGTTCTGGTCGCTTGGGCCGGCCATGGCTCCCCCGGGAACAAGGGCAGCCGAAAGGCCAGTAGTCGAAGGGCCATGTTGTTTCTGAAACAGGATTGGGCTCGCCGCCGCAGACGGATGGACCGGCGCGCTCGCCAGAGTTTCGGGCATAGCAATCAGGGCAGAGAACAGTGCGTCCACGGAATCCTGGGAGGGGACGGCGCGGTTCATGTCATCGAACTGAAACTCGCGCGCGACTTCCACGATGATGTGGGCTGGCACCGGCTGGACATCGTCCACAAAGGCATTAATCAGCGAGTGTTCACAGAGCAGGTTAACGACGCGAGGGATACCCCGCGAATAGAAGTGCACGGCGTTGATGGCCTCGGATGCAAAGACCGGTTTGCCATTGCTGCCCGCGACGTGCAAGCGCGCTTGAATATAGTTGTGAGTCTCCTCGAGAGTAAGAGCGGCGGTTTTGCATCGCAGCGCAATCCGCTGCTTGATCTGGCGCAACTCGGGTCTCTTGAGGCGCTCTTCGAGCTCCGGCTGTCCCGCGAGCACGATCTGCAAAAGCTTCTCGCGCGGGGTCTCCAGATTCAACAGCATGCGAATCTCTTCCAGCACATGGCCCGGCAGTCCTTGGGCTTCGTCCACGATCACCACCGGCGTCTCACCCGCGCGATAGCGGTCCAACAACCACAAATTCAGGCGCATGAGCGCGCCACGTTTCAACCCCGAGTCGAGGGGCACTCCAAAATCCGCCAAGATAAAATCGAATAGATGGCTGATCTCCAAATGTGAGTTGAAAATAAACGCTGTAGGCGTTTGCTGTTGGCGTAGCCAATCGAGCAAGCGGTAGATCAAGGTAGTCTTGCCCGTCCCCACTTCGCCCGTAAGCAGGATGAGGCCCCGGCGTGCCTGGATCCCATACGTCAAATCGTCCAACGCCTCCCGGGTCTGCGGCGTCAAGAACAGGTATCGGGGGTCCGGATTGACGTTGAAGGGATTTTCGCGCAGTCCAAAGAAATGTTTGTACATGTTCGCGTAATCAGCGGTGTTGCTGTGTTTTTCGCTGTGTCAATCTGCGCACTGGTCTACGAATCAAGGTCAATTGATGAGCGGCGGCCTTGCCGGCGCGCTCCCGCCAACCACTGTTCCCCAATGTTGAGAAGGTCCCTCGAAATCCTCTCTATCTTTGTGGCGCTCAAGCGCCATTGCTGCCAATTGGATCGCTCGCTCAATCAGTTGATATTCATACGCAGTGGGTCGCCGCGAATCGCAGCCGTAGACCTCCAGAGTGCCTAAGAGGGTTTTGTCACGCGAAAGAATACGTCTCGAGGAGAGAACATCCAGACCCAACTCCGTGGCGCTTTGGGTGATCGCGCAAAGTCGACTCTCTTCTCTGTCAGGCAGCGAAACGAGCGATACGACGTTGCCGATCTGAACATCGATGGCGGCGCACAATCTGTTCAAGATCCCCGGGAGCGGCGCGTCCAGAGATATCAACTCAAGAATCTGTCTTTCCTCCTCCGTCGGGTCAGGCAGGCTCCCGTCACCATCCCCATATGGCAAAAACTCTCGTCCCATCCGCTTCGTGCGTGACTCGTCGTCAGCCATCTCACTCACCTCATTCCTGCAACACTCCCTGCAATTCCTCGCGCTAATTAGGGGCTCCGACTTGCTTCGTCAATTCTCCCCGACGGATCTCCATTTCCTCTTCGGCGATAGCGAGCAAAACCCTGTTCATGAACTCTCGCCATTTTTTCTTGAAACTTTTCTATGTGCGGATTCCCGCCTGGCGGCGTTGAGCCAAACGCACGCTCTTTTCATTGCTCCTTGGTCGCTATTAGGTCACAGCGCGCAGCATTTTCCTCCCGCGTCGGCAGCGAAACCAACGATGCTCCCTTTCCCTCCCTTCGTCGTGTCTCGCAGAGGGAGCCTGTATCTTAGAGGCAGCGCGAACGCGCGACTGTTCAATTGTGGACAGTCCTGGCAATCTGACCGGGCAGGGAACTGTCCTGTTTTATACAGTCTCGCCTGAGATCTTCCTGGTAGAGTCAGCACGAGCGTAATCGCCGAACGCGGACACCGCGACGGTGTTTCGCCCTGAATATGAAACCAAAGAAACCCAAGAGCAGTCGAAGTACCCGCCCCTTCGACCCGCAGGTCTTTCTCGATACCGCTGGAGTCGCGAGAAAAATTGCAGAATTTCGAAGAAGCGAATCGATCTACACGCAAGGCGAGGGTGCGGATAGCGTAATGTATATCCAGAAGGGCGGCGTGAAATTGTCCGTGGTGAACGAGTCCGGAAAGGAAGCCGTGGTTGCGATGTTTGGCCCGAGTGACTTTTTTGGCGAGGGATGCATGGCGGGTCAGTCGGTCCGGATGGGAACAGCCACGGCCATTACACCGACCACCCTTCTCGTCATTGAGAAAGACGAGCTGCTGCGCGTGCTCCACGCAGAACGTGAATTATCCGACCAATTCATCGCGTATATGCTCGCGCATAACATCCGGGTCGAAGAGGACCTGATCGACCAACTCTTCAACTCCAGTGAAAAGCGACTGGCGCGTACGCTTCTTCTTCTCGCGCGCTATGGAAAACAAGATCAGCCGGACCGCCTACTGCCGAAAGTTTCACAGGAGACCCTGGCGGAGATGGTCGGAACCACGCGTTCGCGCGTGAATTTCTTCATGAATAAATTCAGAAAACTGGGCTTCATCAAATACAACGGCAAAATCACCATTAATAAGTCCTTGCTGACGGTGGTCTTACACGAGTAAGGCTAGACAATTGGCCGGTCGAAACTACGCAGAACAGGATGGATCGACCAACACAACAGATCATTTTTTTCCAGGACCATCCAAAACGCTGCCGGAAAACCATGAACGCCAGTCACCCCGATTGGTGATCGCAATGGGTTGTGTCGCTCTTCGATTTGACCGATGGCGACATTTTCGGAGAACTGTCATCTCATAACGTGTGAAGTCCTGCCGGCGAATCCAAGAGTCAAGGCGTTTGTAATCGTCCGATAGGTGACGAATGCATAAGCCCCCTGCGCCCTTGGTGATATACAGACCGACGGCCTTATCCGCGAGCCTTGGTCGCAATTCGAATAGACATTGCCCGCGCTTTTGCTGCAGTATCCTCGGTGCGTTAAGGCCGAAGTCCGCATGACTCAGGCGCTGAATCTCAGAATGTTTTTCGGAAAGATAGTCGTTATTCGTGATACCGCAGCTCTCGTACGTTTCCACGAATGCTTCATGGCCCCCCAATGTGTTCACAACAGTACAGATTTCGGTCCTTTCTCTCGCTAATCTAAAGTCCACGCAGAATTCTGGTAATGGAGGCAACACGCAATGAAAGTACTTGGAGTCATCAGCACGACGGCTGTCTTTTTGTTTCTCGGAGCTACTGTTCCTGCATTCGCGCAAGAAGAGCACCACCAAGAGAGCGCTAAGCCAGCACAACATGAGGAACAAGCTAAACCTGCTGCGAAGCAGGAACAAGCCAAACCTCAGAGACAGGAACAGCAAGCAAAACCTGCAAAGCAGGAGCAGGCGAGACCGGAGAAGCAGCAACAGCAAGCTAAGCCACAGAAGCAAGAGCAACAAGCGAAGAGCCAAGAAGAGAACCAGCAGAAACATACACAGCAACAGGCTAGGAGCCAGGAACAAAACCAGCAGCACACGCAGCAGCAAGCCAAAGACCAGCAACGGCAAAACGAGAATCAACGTCAGCAACAGGTCAAGACTCAGCAAAACGAAGAAAGGGGTCAACAACACCAACAGCAGCAAGCCAATGGCCATGCGCAAGAATCACAGGGCCAGTACGCACGGAATGGTCAGAAAGATAGGTACGGACACGAATACAACGAAAGTCGTTTTGGCCGCGACCATCATGCCCGCTTTGAGGAAAACAGTGGGCGCTACTACGAGGGACGTCGGGAATACTCTTACGGCGGCTATTGGTTCTATGCAGGTGCATATCCGGCGTGGTTTTACCAGCGGGACGTGTACTTCATCATGGGAGCGGATGGGCTGTGGTATGCCGTGGCGTACGATGATCCTTCTCTGACCTTCCAAGTCAATATCGGATAAACGGAGGCTACCATGCTAGGATACGGTTTGATAGGAACTCTAGTGGTTATCTGTTTGGTCGTTTGGCTCGTGCGCGCTTTGTAAGCGGACTCGGATTGGCGAACGCGCCCCCTTCGCAGTTTCTTACGCTTCCAGTCAGAAGTGCCGACAGCGATTCGGCACTCCTGACCTTCCCATTCGGAACGGTGTGCCCATTCTGGAGACGTTCAAGGAGCTGCGATCCGCGGCCAAGAAAATGAGGAGCAAGCACGTTCGGTTGATGCTCGGAGGAAATGAAATGACAACCAGAGCCATCGACCCCCGATGTTGCGCCCACTCCTGGCACGTCGCGTAATCGGATATTGAAATCCTGTTTCGCCTAGCTTTCTCGGTTTACGTGTTGAAGCGCATGGACCCGACCTTTTACGGAAGCAGATACACGATTACGTCCGTCTGATGCCCCTCGTTGACTTGTGTTTGGGTACCATCCTACGACCTAACATGCTCGGCGATTCCTAATCCCACGCAGCCACACCTGGCTACACGCTGATGCCGTATTCAAGCACGAAGTTCTGGTTCCGCTCCGATGGCGCTCGAGCTTTTTTCTCAAGGCAAGGGCTATTATTCGCGGTTGCAGTCGCGTTGTTTGCGGTTCTTTGGGTCACAAATGTGCGCGGTCCCGGCACCGGCTTCGTCCCTGTACTTCTCTACACTGTCGTCATCGGAAATCTGACGATGCCGATCATGAATCTTCTCGCTCCCGTCAGTTCGCGCCTCCGCTTTCCCTTTGACTGGGTCACGTATCTAATATTTTTGTTCCTCGCGGCGGTTGCAAGCGTCTCGTTGACGGTGGCAATCATGATGACGGTGTATCGAGTCCCCTTTGATGCGTTTTTCGCGCAGTTGTGGGGCGGCGGTAAACTCGTATTCATCGTTATTCTGATCGTAGGCACTGTTCGCCATTTGTATGAAGAAACGCGAGTACGGCTTGAGGGCAAGAATCTGGAACTGCAACGTGCCGTCGAGAGGGGAAATACACACTCGCAACAGCAAGATCAAGAGCTGGATAAGGCGCGGGAGATTCAGGAAGGACTCTTGCCGAAGGAGATTCCCCAGGTGAGAGGACTGGAAGTAGCGGGAACTTGGCAGCCTGCCAGCGTTGTTGGCGGAGATTATTTTGACGTACTAAAGTTCAGTGAGAGTAAGATCGGGGTCTGCATCGGCGATGTGGTCGGCAAAGGGATTAGCGCCGCGCTATTGATGGCCAACCTGCAGGCCAGTTTCCGCGCCTTCGCTTCGGAATCGATCTCACCAGGCTCTCTCTTGGGGAAGTTGAATGAGGTGATATCCAATAACATTGCTCCCGATAAGTTCGTTACGTTCTGCTACTGCACGATCGAAACGACCGAAAACAGGCTGACTTTTGCCAGCGCCGGTCACTGGCCGCCCATTCTGTTTCACAAATCGGGTGAGGCAGTTCTGCTGCGGGAAGGGGGAGCGCCGCTGGGAATATTTCCGATCCGGAATTACGAAAATGCGGGAATTCAGTTGGACTCAGGGGACCGCCTGGTGCTTTATACCGACGGTCTAACCGAAGCGATGAATTCGGATGGACAGGAATTTGGAGAACAAAGATTGGTTGAGCTTGGCAGGCACAACATTGGATTGAGCGCCTCTGAGTTGCTCGCCGCAATTACGAAGGAAGTGGTCAGTTTCTGCAACGGTAGATTTCAGGATGACTTCACGCTGCTCGTTGTCGCAGCGAAATAAGAACGGCGTGGGTAACTGCGATCGGCCCGCCGGGCATGGTTTCCTGTTACTGGATTAACAAACTGGTTGAGCGAGCGAAAAATCCCCGACATTGGGCTCTGCGTTGCGGATGGACGTTCAATCCCTCAATTTCTCTCGTCGGCGGCTCAATCGAAGAAATGAAGAGGCGGCGATATGAGATGGAATGCGACAAGGAGTTTAGGTCGCACGTTTGCGCGGCACATCGCCGAGCGAAGAACCCGAACCCGACAATGACGCTGAACTACTGAGTTACGACGAGCGAGCAGCCGATGAGCAGCGCCCCCACGAAGGCCGCGTAAAACAGCGGGCTTTGCAAAAAGACGTGCCGAAGCAAGGCGAAAAAGTCGAAGGCGATTTCTCCCCCGCGGTCGCCCGGCTGCGGATATTGCGAGGGTTTCCGCCAAATGCATATCGCCAGATACAGGATGAAGCCGGTCGCGAAAATTGACATCCCGACCAGAAGCCCTTTTAGCAGCCACATAGTGTTGTCCATTTTATGTCCCCTTCAGGGCACCGCAAATAATCGCACGTCTGCACCTAGAACAAGCGAACGGGTAAAACCCGGACTACTGATCACGCTAACTTCGAACTCGCCGAACGCGAGGGTGGAAACGAGCAGCTGCCGAGTTTGTACACGCTGACTGTCAGTAAAGCCGCTATCGCCACTTGCATCTCGCTCCGTTCTTCATGATGATCTGAAGAATGTTTCAATTCCTGCTGGCGAAGGATTATGGCGTGTTCCGCCGCAAGGACCAGTTCCCCTAGCCTCTGCTTATCCGATTCACGGAGCGCTTGTAGGAAAGGCTGCTTCCACGACGGTTGGCATCCCTGCTCATTCATACCTATCCTCACGTCCGATATAGGTTGCTCGCGAGTTCTCGAGGTGAGTACCAAGCCTAGAGCTGGAGGTTCCGGAAAACTGTCCTCTTTTGAACAGTGCTGAGATTCGGTTTGGCGCTATGCTGGGCGTTCCACGATAGTCCATCAGGTTCCCCTGTGAGGTTCGTCATGATTCAAGAGATAACGCAGAGTCATTATTGGGGTGTCCTTTGCTCTCGTTGCAAGCAGCGAATTCCCATTCCCAGGACAACCTCCGTGCTTTATGAGGAGCTAAAGCGTGGTGAAGTAAGCGAGGGTCAAGATGCCAAGTCTCGTGCATTCGCGCTCCGATGCAAGGTCTGCAACGAAGAGAGCGTATATGGTGTTAAAGAAATTCTGGAATTTGAGGGACCTCCAAGAGTCCGAACGTCTGCAAGAAAGCGAGCCGCTTCTGCGGGATCGTAACGCTCTGCGCTCTGGCTATAAACTGACTCGCCGCAATGATGATTGTGCTTTTCTGCTACCGTCCGAGCGGCCAACAATACTGCTTAATCGTTCGATAGATTTCGTCCCAGAAAGACATACCGGATGGAGCTTGCATGCTGTGTATGCGGCTCGCTCGTATGCGGTTGACGGTGCGCTTAAGGAGTGCGTTCGCAGGACTATCAAGAGAAGGCGGCTCGACAGGTTGCTGAATCTGGAATAGGGAATCGTCATCGTGAGCGTGAGCGTGGACAGCAGGCATTGCCATCTCCGTTGAGGCGATCATATCACCGCAGGATTTAAGAGAAAGCGGCGCTCAGGGATATTTCGCCGTGAGCAACACCCGCTAACAAGGATTCGCGGTCCGAACAGGTCTGGGCGGGGGCGGCTTGGTAAAATCCTAAGCTGCATCAATTGCGTACTGTCTACAATGTTCGAGATAAGCACTTTCGTGAATCGCCACAAGCTCGACGACGCTGGCCCAAAGCCATGACGGCGCGTCCAGCTTCTTGGAATGGCTCCTCTGTAGACTGGTTAACCAATTACTTCGGGCTTTGTGATCTAGCTGGGAGGAATGGGCTCTGCCGACCACCGATGCCAGAAATCGGGCTGACGATATCGCCTCATCGCGGGTAAGTTGATCCATTTCTAATTTGAGATCTTGGGGAAGGAGTTCTCGCAGCACGACCGGTTTTCTCTCAAACCGCCATGGCAGCATCCGTTGACCGAGGTACGGGGAAAGCTTGCGCGCGCCTTCAACAACTCTTTCCGCATTGTTGCGAGGCATGGGAGCCCGTGCCGAATGAGGCGCGACTGGCTGAACAGCCTCTTTGATGTCAATCAGACAAAACTGCCGATTTTTTTGCTTTTTCTTTCCTACGCCGAGCAGAACCGCGAATCTTAGGCGACCGAGTGAACTGCAACCTTTGATCCAATAGGCTGAGTCAAATACCGCGACATCGTCACCCTCGTCACGATCTTGCAAACAAGTAACCATGCGGCGCACTTCCTGGGCTTCGAACATTCGTGCGATTTCCTTTTTCTCCGCGGGGGAAAGAGGCCAAAAACGCTTGCCCAGAGGAATTTCCGGGCGAACGTCATCAATCCTTTCTTCAGCCAGATGATGCCATCTGCGCTTCAGCGCTCTTTTGAGAACTCGGCCCACAGCTTTTGTAGGCATAGGTGTGTGCTTACGAACCAGTTCGCTCTCATATCCTTCTACCATCTGTTCGAGCATCAGCGCGGTGGTTACTCCCGGAAGATCGGAGCCACGAATAGCCGTGGCTAAGGAAAGACCTAGACGAATGAGATCGTGGGCGGGATTTCCAATTACTGTCTGGTCTAGATCTCTGATTGCGATCTGCACGCGACCGTTCGCATCGGCCACGGGGCCAAGATTCCCCACATGACAGTCCCCACAGATCCATACGGGAGGACCTTGGGGGATCAATTTCCCTGATGACGATTCAAGCCACTCGTAGAATTTCAACGTATTGCCGCGAACATAGGAGTGAGCTGATCGGGCCATTTTTGATCTTCGTGCGTCAGCCAGGACGAACTGACGATCACAAGGTCTTAAGACTTGAATTTTTCTTTTCATGTTATCCGCACATAAACAGTCCAGTGGGAACGCAATGAACCACCAGGGGCCTTTTTGCGATTGGTACGAGGCAAGTATCTGACAAGGATAACCGTGACAAGCACAGGAACCTATCCGGCGTTGAGGGTAGTTTGTGTCTGAGGGGATGGTATTTATGGGCCGACACCTAGTATATCGCGAAATAGCACACGCATCGACGCCTGTCGGTGCCTTCTGTTGTCGACCCTACGTTCACGATTCATACACTCTTCGAGATGCCAGAATACAGGTTCAGCGGGATGGTTAAAGGCGTGTGATGCCCCCAAACTAACACGAACCAAAAATCTCCGGAGGTGTACAGTGCAGCAATCAGAACTGAAAGAGCTTTATGTTGACGAACTCAAGGACATTTACAGCGCAGAAAGCCAGTTGGTGAAAGCCCTGCCAAAGATGGCGAAAGCTGGCGTGTCTGCAGAACTCCGCAACGGTTTTGAACAGCATCTGGAACAGACCAAGGGGCACGTCGATCGTCTGGAACAGATTTTCCGTGGGCTCGACCAAAAACCGACTGGCAAACATTGCAGCGGCATGGAAGGTCTAATAAAGGAAGGTGGAGAAGCAGCGGAAGAGGATTACCAAGGTGACGCGAAGGACGCCGCATTGATCGGCGCGGCTCAGCGCGTGGAGCACTATGAAATCGCGGCTTACGGTACCGTACGCGCAATGGCTGAGAAACTTGGTGAAACCGAAGCCGCGAAACTTCTCAGTCAGACTCTTCAGGAAGAAAAAGATACAGATGTGAAACTGTCCAAAGTTGCTGACAAGATGACAATCGAAAAAGAAAACGAATCCAGAGAGGAAGCAACGACCCGCGTCCGATCGCCTAAGGGCAAAGCCGCGAAGGCGTAACAACCCGTTTCCAAGGACATGACGTTTCCCCAGATTTCCAAGCACGAATTGGCTCTGAGCGAATTCCAGGGGCGAAAGTCAAAGGGAGATAAAACGCAAATGAAAAAATATGTGTGGATATTGGCGGCAACCGTACTTTTCGCTGGTTCAGTTTTAGCTGGTCCCATCCAGCAAGACCAACAGCCTGCGCCCGACAATACCAAAACGAATCAAGGTGATGCCAATAAAGGTGCCACCACAGCCGATCAGCAAAAGATGAATCCTGCCGATCGCGCGACAACCAAGCAAATTCGGAGCGCTATCATGGACGACAAATCGCTCTCGACCTACGCTCACAACATCAAAATTATAACTCGTGACGGGAAGGTTACCTTGAAGGGACCCGTCCGTTCCGCAGATGAGAAGACGGCGGTTGGCGAAAAAGCGACACAGGTTGCGGGTGCAGGAAACGTTACCAATCATTTGACGATCGTCCCGCCGACGCAGTAGTAGCAGCGCTTTGACTTCAAAATCGATAGGCATAGGAGATGCAAGATGGAAAATAAGAAAACAGCAGTGTTCGGAATTTACACGACGGTGGCAGCCGCTGACTTAGCCACCGATAGCTTGGTGAAAGCAGGGTTTTCGGCCGCCGACATCTCGGCTCTACTTCCAGAGAATCTGGGCTCGAAGCCGATAGCCGCAGAAAAAGCCACGAAAGCGCCAGAGGGCGCGACCGCCGGAGCTGGCACCGGAGCCGTGCTGGGTGGAGCGCTCGGGGTACTCGCAGGCGTCGGCCTGCTGGCGATCCCAGGACTTGGCCCGTTCATAGCCGCAGGCCCGATCATGGCAGGTTTGGCGGGGTTGGGAGTTGGAGGAGCCGTTGGCGGAGTTACTGGTGCGCTGATCGGTATGGGCATTCCTGAATACGAGGCCAAGCGTTACGAAGGACGTTTGAAAAAGGGAGGTATTCTTCTTTCCGTTCATTGTGATACCTCTGACGAAATCAAGCGAGCCAAGGAAGTTCTAAAGAACAGTGGCGCAGAGGATATCTCTTCGACGGGTGAGTCTTCCTCTGACGTGAAAACAGATCCGCAGGTACGTCATACGACTTCCGGCGGTAGACCTTAGCTCCTGGGGAGGAAACTCGGCGAGATCGAGTTTCCTCTTCAACTTGCTCGCGGGACCGGAAAAGTGGAATAAGCTCTGCCGGTTTTAATTCGCGTCGATGCACGAGTTCTTCGTCGCTTAATCTATCGAGAATGGTCGTGGGAACGTTTCACGTCAGCTTTCTCCGAACCTCGCGCGACATTGCCGTGGGTAGTGAGAATTCTTATCAAACGACTCTCTGGCAGTTTAGCGATTCGCAACAGGTCCCGCTTTCAAATCGCGGACGTTCGAACGTTTCGTGTCTGCGACTCAGCCGTCAGAAACTTCTCCGCTTCGACACAGGTACAACCCCTCCGCCAAACATATCCTTGACCCACTTCGCCAGGATTGCACGGTGATCTTCCACGGTTTTGTCGTGCAGTTTGCGACTTGCGCTACGCCGGAAGCGAGGGCCATACGAACGAGACACGACCGCGAAAACGTTGCATCAGAGTTGACCGCACAAGGATGACGAGACTGGGTGACCGGAGGCATCTGGATACGGTGGTCAACAAGCTGTATCCGGCGGACCACCTCAGGCGGCTAGTTTCACCTCAGTGGAATCAGCGGTTTGCGAACCTGTAGGAATTACCCTTTGCGGACCACCAGGACATTTGTCCGGCCAACCCGGAGGCATTACTTCCGGTTTGCCGGTGACAAGCCCAGATCCCATAGCGTGCGCCGAACGGGCGCTAACCTTCGCTCGCCGCTATCGTCATTACGACCAGATGCTGTCGCAACAATGGCGCACGCAAGGATTGGCGAGGCTCAGCGATGAATCAAAGCAAAATCACACGCAGGGAATTGCTGCAAGCATCTGCGGCCTCCGGCTGCCTCGCAGCGGTGCCTTTCGCGCAGTCCGCCTCCAATGAGCTCGTC
>Ga0210390_10003983_pt1 | contig 12581 bp, 7 predicted proteins | sample IncBWH11OmetaG_FD_161050 | JGI IMG/M metagenome (GOLD analysis project Ga0210390, IMG submission 161050) | Forest soil microbial communities from Barre Woods Harvard Forest LTER site, Petersham, Massachusetts, United States - Inc-BW-H-11-O ...
CCCCTGTTCGCTGACGCCCATTTGTGCTGCGCCGGCGCGCGCCGTTGTGGCTTGGGAGCGCTGCTTCGCTCACCTGGGCGCTTTCCGCAAGAAGCAGATGCTGCTCCATTGCTTTGCGCGCGCCTACCGCATCTCTGGCGCGAATCGCCCGGTAAATCGCGCGATGCATCTCCGCGGATTGTCTCAGGTCCACAGCGAACTCGACCGTCCGCTGGCGTGCATCGTACATCGCACTCACTGCCGTCTCCATCTCCCCAGGATCGATTCAGGGGCTGAAGCCGTGTCCTTCCAGAACCCAGTTTCACGCAGACTCTAAGCCCAGACCGAAGAAGCCGTCTCTGGGGTGCGTCCTGCTGGCCGCAATTCGGCGGATACCCCCACGAAACCCCGTCACTCAAAACAGGATCTTTACCGCCAGTTGGGCGATGCGTGGGTCGCCGGCCTGGCCCGCCCGGAAGGTGCCGAATGAAGAATTGTTGTTGAGTTTGTCGAAGCCGCTGATCTGATCTGTACTGTTTACGGCTCCCGTGCTGACGCTCTCCGGAGCGAAGTTGGGATGGTTGAGCACGTTGAAGTACTCCCCGCGGAGCTGAACCCGCAAGCGTTCGGTCACGATGAAATACTTGGAAAGCTGTACGTCCCAGTCCGAGGTCTTGGGCAGGCGATAAGGGTTCTTGCCGATGTTGCCGAAGGTACCGAAGATGGCTGGATTATTGGCTCCACTCGCTGTCTTTGTGGGTTGAAAAGCACTTGGGTTCAGCCAGCTTACGCAAGATGCGGTGACGCCGGCGCAAGAGCTTTTGCCATAAGGATTGTTGCCCGGGATCAGCGTTCCACGATCATTGCCGATGCCCGTTCCCGAGATCTCTGTACCTTGCAAAACCGTGATGGGACGTCCGCTGGCTGCGGAGACGATGCCGGCAAACTCATAATCCCCAAAGATGTGGCGCATCCACCCGCCCGCGTTTTGCAAGCTGGGCGTTTGCCATACGTACGACGCAGTGAACACGTTGGCGTGATCGAAGCTGGAAGGACCGTAGTCGAAGCGGTGTCTGTCGGGATCGCCCAGAGGCAGAGCCGAGTAACCTGTGTCAAACCCAGTGACTCCTTCCCCAAAAGGCAGATCGTCCAGATTTTTTGAAAAGGTGTAGTTCACGAGCAGAGTGATTCCATGAGACACGCGTCTTTCGAGCGAGCCTTGCAGCGAGTTGTAACTTGCCAGAATGTCGTTAATATCAGCCTGCACGGTGGAGAAGGTGTTGGTGCCGAATTTACCTCCGCTGGCCGAATGCACCAGAAGATTGGTCGAGCCAGTGCTGGCCTTTCCCGTGGTGTTCACCGCCCCTGGGTTATAGTCCTGTGTTTCCAGGATGTTTATGCTGTGTGAGCCGACATAAGCGAGGCGCGCCACCATCTGCGAGGCGAGTTGTCTTTCGACCGTCAAATTCCATTCATACTCTGTCGGAACGTGGTATTTGCCGCTTGGGTCGTAGCTGACCGCGATCTCGTTGAAAGGCGGATTGTAGGGGAAATTGGTGGGCGCTGGGAAAGGACTGGGGAAGGTTGGATAACTGCTCGCTTGCACTCCGTTGCACTTGAGCGTTACCTGGGTGGCCGCCTGGGTGCAAAGCGGATCACTGAACGAGCCGGCGGTGGAAGAGGAACTGGGAGCGCTGTTGCCGGCGGTGGAAAGGATGAACTGCGGGCTGAACGGCCATTCATCGACAAACCGGTTGCTGAGCATGCCCATGACACGCGAGTCATAGAAGATGCCGAATCCGCCGCGCACACTGGTCTTGCCGTCGCCATTCACATCGTAGGCAAAGCCTACCCGTGGCGCAAAGCCTTTCAGGCTGGTATTGAGAGCATTCTTCGGCATGCCGGGGTCGCTGGCGATGTTGTTCGCGCTCGAGAAAAAGATTCCCGGAGGCGCGTTTGGATAAACGCGCGAGGTGACATTTGCGGCCATGCCGGTTAGGTTTACCTGGGCCCATCGGTCCCCGGTATCGCGCCAGGGAAGGGCAGGCTCGTAACGAAAGCCCAGGTTGAGGGTCAGACGCCGGCTGGCATGATAGTTGTCCTGAATGTAAATCCCCATGAACGTGTTGCGGTTGTTCTTGAATTCTCCTGCTCCCTGCTGCAGTGCGTAGCCGTTGCCGGCGCCGCTGCCATCGGAAAGAATGCCGGCGAGAAAAAGCTGGTAGGTGGCGAACTTCTTGCCCGGAAAAAGGTAATCGTCCTGAGTGCCAAAGCCGAAGATGCCCGGCTGGTTGAATTGGTTATTCAGATCCACCTGCGAGCGCTCAATCGATCCGCCGATGTGGAGGTCGTGGTTTCCCTTCAGCCAGCTCAGGTCGTCGCTCCAGGCAAAATTGTTGCGGGTGAACAAGCCGGTTGGGTTGTCACCGATGGTGAATCCGCCGGCCACGCCGATGCCCTGAATGGCGCCCGGCTTGGGCTGAAACGGCAGGGGCACGCCAAAAGCCGCCACGCTGACAGCATTGGATCCAGGGCCGCGGTGGGACACTTCCCGTGAAAAACTGAATCGGGCGTCATTCACCAGCTTGGGTGAGAAGACATGGGTCTCGTGCAAAAGCGCGTTCTGGGCCACGATGGAAAAGGTCGCATCGGTGTAGGCGACCAGGGACAGTGGATTGAAGACCGGAGCCTTGGTGAAGCGGTCGTACTCGTAACGCGCAGTCAACCGGTCGCTCGGCCTCAGCGAATAGTCAAAACGCCCCATTCCTGAATCGTAGTTTTCTATGTCGGGCTTGGTGAAGGCTGCCGTTGGATTGGATCCGGACGGCGGCGGACCATCCAGGCTGTACTTTGCCGACGATCCGAGATAGGCCCCGGTCGTCGGATCGATGCCCAACATGGCGGCTACAGAAGGGTCGAGGGTGCCTGGAGCCCCAAAGGGGCCGCCGCAGGTCGAGCAACTCTTACTGGGAGCGGACAGGAAGTTGTTAATGTCCGATTGGCCTACCACCTTTGAACTGCCCAGTACTACATTCCGGAACGCGGTGCGCTGATAGCCGCCAAAGAAGAACATCTTCTCGCGCAGGATGGGCCCTCCAAGCGTGCCCCCAAATTGATTGCGCTTGATCTGGTCCCTGGTGGTTGGGGTGGCAAAGAAATTCTGCGCGTTGAAAACAGGATTGCGTACAAACCAGAATGCGTCTCCGTGAAAATTGTTGCTTCCGGATTTGGTGACGACGTTCACCACCCCGCCGGCATTCTGTCCGTATTCCGCGGAGTAGTTGCTGGTTTGTACGCTGAATTCCTCGAGCGCGTCGGGGAATGGAAAGGGCTGGTTTACGTTGGTGTATTCGTCCACATAGTTGCCGCCGTCCAGCAGGTAGCTTATCTGCGCTTGCCGCGAACCATTGGTCGAGTAGGTCACCGCGGTGGGAAAGGTTTTCGTTGCACCTTGATCGGCGCCCCCATTGGGCGCATTCACGGCTCCAGGCACCGTCAGTACCAGTTGGGCTACGTTGCGGCCATTGAGGGGCAGGCCGGCAATGCGTTGCCTTTCCACCACCTGCCCCAGGGTGGAGGTCGAGGTGTCCACCTGGGCGGCATAAGCTTCGATCACCACGGTCTGCGTGGTGGCTCCCGGCTGTAACTTGAAATTCGCCGTAAGCGTCTGATCGGCAAGCAGAGTCAGGGCCTGCCGTTCGCTGCGGAATCCCTGGGCCTCGATACTCAGGCTGAAGTCGGCGGGGTTCAGGTCAGAGAGAACATAGTACCCGGTGCTGTTGGAGATGGCTTCGCGCGCTAAGCCGGTCGCGGTTTGTGTCGCGGTGACTTTCGCAGAGGCTACGGCGGCTCCTGATGAATCCGTCAGCGTACCGACAATGCTACCCAGGCCTTGCCCGAGCGCACCCGATGGAAACAACAATAGAGCGATAGAAATGCATACTAACCTGGCCTTCATAATGTTCCTTCCGGGCGCCGGACACTCCGGTTCGTGCACCCCGTGGCTCCCACGACCACGCTTCTTGCTCCCCTTGCGCCGTATCTCAGCTCAGCTCGACCCAGATCGGCACAAATGGGTACGGATGTTCGTTCTGCGGCAGCTATGCGTGAACAATGGCTGCCTAGCGATGGACATTGGAGGATCAGCACTAGGGCTGTCAAACGATAAAAATTAAAGATTTCGTTGAACAGAACTAAAGCATGAGTAGAATCCCAAACAACGCGGGGGAGTAGGCAACCGCGGCCGCGGGTAAGTGGAGGACAACATGGACGTGCATCAATTGGAAATGTTTCTGGCGGTGATGAACTCTTCCAGCATGACGCGCGCGGCCGAGACCATTCATTTATCCCCGGGCGCTGTCAGTGTCCAGTTGCACAACCTTGCCAACGAGGTGCATACCGAGCTGTTTGTGCACAAAGGCAAGCGGCTGGTTCCCACTCCTGCCGCATTGCGTCTCGCCGAACATGCGCGGGCAGTGGTGAAGCTCATGAATCAGATCACCCAGGAATTTGAGCTTGAGAGCGCAAAGGATATTCGCCCGTTTCAATTTGCCACCGGGGTTACCACGCTGATCTATCAGCTCGGCGGTCCGCTGCGCGAGCTACGCAAGGAATTTCCCAACGCCGACATAGGAGTAACCGTCGGAGTGACAGAACAAATTGTGGCCGGCCTGCTCGATCGCCGGTTCGATCTCGGACTGATTTCACTTCCGGTTAGCGAAGAAGAGCTCAAACTCATTCCTCTCTTTGACGAGGAGCTTCTCGTGCTTCGGCCATCGAGCAAGAAGGTTCGGAGCAGCCGGGTTCGTGCGATGCAGGTCTCTGAACTTGCAGGCTCGTCCTTTTTGCTTTATCCCAAGCGCAGCAATATCCGCCGCGTGATCGACGAATTTTTCAGAGAGCTCAATGTGTCGCCGAGGGTCACGATGGAAGCAGATGACACGGAGGCGATCAAGCGGCTGGTGGAATCCGGATTTGGTTGCTCCATCCTGCCGGTGCACGCCTTGCGTGATCAGAGTTATTTCTTTGAACTCTTCCGCGTCGATGGTCATCCTTTGAGCAGGAAAGTAGCTTTGGCTATGGTGCGGACGGAGTATCCGCGCAAACTGACCGAATCGGTGGCTGAATTTCTCCGCCTGCACCTTCATTCCGGACAGGGTCCGGTCAGTGCAGACTTGCCACGACTTTAGCTCCCGCCTCTTCTGCCCGGTTCCGACTCTTTCGTGCATCATGCAAAACTCCATCGCACCTGCCCGCTGCTTTTGCGCATGGACCGCGCGGGGTAGTAACTTACCAACAAAGCAGCAACGGGGAATAGCATGTCCGGCAACAATAGATTGCACCCCCGGTGCATACAGGTCCATGCACGGGATAACGTAGCGATTGTCGCCAATGAGGGTGGTTTGCCGGCTGGGGCTCGATTCGACTCCGGGCTGACGCTATTGGAGGCCGTCCCGGAGGCGCACAAGGTAGCTTTGTCTGATATAGCCCAGGGCGACCCCATCGTTCGCTATGGAGAGTTGATCGGATACGCCAAGGGGCCGATCGCGCAGGGCAGCTGGGTGCACGAGGGAGGAACGACCCTGCCTCCAGCCCCTCCCCTCGATGGCCTGCCCCTTGCGACCGCCGTACCGGCCCCGCTTCCGCCACTCGAGGGATACTCCTTCGAAGGATTTCTCAACCAGGACGGCTCCGTCGGAACGAAGAACATTCTCGGCATCGCCACCACCGTGCAGTGCGTCTCCGCCACGGTGGAGTTCGCGGTCAAGCGCATCCGATCGGAGATCCTGTCCCGCTATCCCAACGTGGACGATGTCATTGCGATCACTCACCCTTATGGATGCGGTGTTGCGATCGGCGCCCCCGGCTCCGAAATCCCGATTCGCACGCTGCGTAATCTAAGCCTCAATCCGAACCTGGGCGGGGCTCCGATGGTCGTCAGCCTGGGCTGTGAAAAACTGCAGCCTGCGCAGATGCTGCCCTCCTCCAGTCTTCCCGTTTTGTCCAGCGTCCCCTACGTCATCCGCTTGCAGGACGAGCAGCATCGCAGTTTTGGTGACATGATCACGGCGATTATGGAGATGGCGGAAAAGCGGTTGATACAGCTAAATGCTCGAACCCGCGTAACCCGGCCCGCGGCCGACCTGGTGGTTGGTTTGCAATGCGGAGGAAGCGATGCCTTCTCCGGCGTAACCGCGAATCCGGCGGTAGGTTACGCCGCGGATCTTCTGGTGCGCGCCGGCGCCACCGTCATGTTTTCTGAAGTAACTGAAGTGCGTGACGCCATTCATCTACTCACGGCGCGTGCAGCCAACCAGCAGGTGGCGCGCGATCTGATTCGTGAAATGGCCTGGTACGACGCCTATCTCCAACACGGCGGCGCCGATCGAAGCGCGAACCCGACCCCCGGCAACAAGACCGGAGGCCTGACGAATATCCTTGAAAAGGCGATGGGCTCGACCGCAAAAGCAGGCAGCAGCGTACTGGCCGGCGTTTTTGGTCCCGGAGAACGCGTCACAGCCAAGGGGCTCGTCTTTGCTGCCACCCCGGCCAGCGACTTCGTCTGTGGAACCCTCCAGTTAGCTGCGGGGATGAACATGCATGTGTTCACCACCGGCCGCGGAACCCCTTACGGGCTTGCCATGGTTCCGGTGATCAAGGTGTCTTCCCGCACGGCACTGGCGGACCGGTGGTCCGACCTCATCGACGTCGACGCCGGCAGCATTGCTACCGGTGACACCACGATTCAGCAAGTAGGCGAGCAGATCTTCCGCCTGATTCTTGAAGTAGCGAGCGGCCGCAAACAAACCTGGGCAGATCATTGGGGTCTGCACAATGAATTTGCATTGTTCAATCCCGCGCCCATCACGTAGAGAGCCAAAACCCGCTACGCAATGCCAAGCTTGCGTTGCAGCTGCTCGAGCGTGATTCCCTTGGTTTCCGGATAGACAAAAAGCACAACAAAGAACTGCAGGGTCGTCATCGCCGCGAAGAAGGCGAAGGGCAGTCCCCCCGAATACTTTGCCAGAACGGGAAAGAGGAGGGAGATAATTGCGTTCATAATCCAATGCGCCGATGAGCCCAGACTCTGGCCTTTGGAGCGGACCCGGTTAGGGAACACCTCCGCGATGTAAACCCAGATGACCGCGCCTTGTGAAATGGAGAAGAAGGCGATATATCCAACCAGCAGCCAAACCAGGGCGCTGGCGTGGGTCTGGGTGTAGAAGACCGCCGCGACACCGCAGAGGCAAATGGTCATTCCCACGCTGCCGATAAGAAGCAGCGTTTTTCGCCCCAGCTTGTCGATGAGCGACATCCCCAGCAGGGTGGCTGCCAGATTCATCAGACCGATCAGCACCGTCTGCAGGGAACTCGACAGTTGGCTAAAGCCGGCCGAGGCGAAAATGTAATTCGAGTAGTAGAGAATCGCGTTGATCCCGGCGAGTTGATTGAAGAGCCCGATGCTGACGGCGAGGAAGATAGGCAAGCGATATTCCCGCTTGAACAGTGGCTCGGCAGCCATGCCGCGTTCCAGATGGATGGAGTCGATAATTTCGCGCAGCTCGGCTTCTGAGTCTGGAGAGCCCATCATTTTCAGGATCTGCAGTGCTTCATCAGTCTTGTTCTTGGTTACCAGCCAGCGGGAGCTGCGGGGAATGCCATAAAGCATGATGAGGAACAGCAGCGAAGGAATTGCCGCAACCCCGAGCTGCCAACGCCATTGCTGCAGGCCAAGGTTAAGCAGAGAGATGAGGTAGTTGGAAAGGTAGGCGAGCAGGATCCCGACCACTACATTGATCTGAAACAGGCCTACCATTCTGCCGCGCCACTTGGCCGGCGCCAGTTCTGCGATATATACGGGTCCAAGGACAGAAGAGCCGCCGATTCCTATCCCTCCAATGAACCGGAAGACCATCAGGGCCGGCCAGTTCCAGGCCAGGGCACAGCCCAGCGCGGAAACGGTGTACAGGATGGCCATGATGCGCAGCGCCTCACGGCCGCCAATTCGCTGGCCGAGGATTCCGGCAGTCATGGCTCCAAGCACCGTACCTGCCAGCCCTATAAACACCGTCAGGCCGAGAGTGAAGGCCGTGAGGTGGTATACGACCGTCAATTGCTGGGTTGTGCCGGCAATGACGGCTGTATCAAAGCCGAACAACAGGCCGCCGAGCGCCCCGACAATCGTACTTTTTAGCAGATATGAGGTCATCGCCATGCTTGCAGGAATCTCCTGGGGATGAGACCCCGGGGCAGTTGCCGGTCATCTCACCAACAGCCGACAATTTAAACACAAGAGCAGCTGCTTGTCGCTCAATCTCTGCTGGAAGTTTGCGTGGCAGGCGATTCATTCTAAACAGGGTTATGCGGTCAAATGATTTTCGCGCCCAACAACGGTCATCAGTTGGAACTGATCTCAGGAGCAGACGGCAGGGGCCACCAGGCTCAAATGCCTTTTGGCGTTGGCCGCACATTCTGGCCGACCCGAAAGATAGCCTTGCACGATCACCGAACCAACCCCGATCAACGCTTCCAGTTGCTGGCTGGTTTCTACACCTTCGGCAATGACACGGAAGCCCAGTTGGGTGGCCAGGGAAACAATCGCCGCCACTGTTTCTAATCCGCCAACACCGGTCACCAGGCGATCGATAAACGTCTTATCAATTTTGATCGCAGTCACGGGAAGCATATGCAAGCGGCTCAGGGATGAATATCCGGTGCCAAAATCGTCGATGGAAATCTCCACCCCAAGTCTCCGCAGCCGGTTGAGTTGCTGAATCGAATCTGCCGCGCTCGAAATCAGGCAGCTTTCCGTAAGTTCCAATTCAAGCAGGTTAGGAGGAAAACCTGTTTCCTTCAGAATACTGATGATCTGGTCCACAAAATCCGGCTCTGCCAGCTGACGCGCCGAAAAATTTACGCCCATCCTGAACGGCGCATAGCCCTGCTCGCACCATTCCATCCCTTGCCGGCAAGCCTCCCAAAGAACCCACGCCCCCAGCGGTACGATGAGCCCGCTCTCTTCTGCGATCGCAATGAACGCACCCGGGTACACCGCGTCTTGCCCAGGCGGTTTTAAACGGACCAATGCTTCCATCCCCATCAACTCCCCATGCATGGCAAACTGCGGCTGATACTCCAGATAAAACCACTTTTTCTCGAGCGCCTCGCGCAGGCGTGCCTCCATCTTCAGAGCCTCAGCGGCTAACGAACTGGCTGCCGGGTCGAATATCTCGAACCGGTTCCCGCCCATAGCATTCGCCCGGCACATTGCTTCATGGGCGTGCTTCTGCAGCGTCATGGGGGTTTCCCCGTGTTCCGGGTAAAGACCAATGCCCACACTGAGGCTCCCGACAAATTCGTTGCCATCGACCCAAGCCGGCCGGTGCAGAGACCGCACCATGCTGCCGGCTACAGTGAGGCAGTCCGCTGTGCCAGAGATCCTGGGAATCATCAAGGCCAGTTCAGCTTCGCCGACGCGTGCCAGCGTGTCTCCATCTTGCAGAAGACGCTGAAGCCGATTCACCGTCTCAACGAGAAAAGAGTCGGCAGCCTTGGAGCCATATGCATCGGACACGTCCTTGAAGCGGTCAAGATCGACCATGTAGACGGCGACTTTGCTACGGTACCTCTTGGCTTGGGCCAGGGCCTGATCAAGGCGGTCTTGAAAGACCGTCCGATTGACTAACCCGGTGAGCAGGTCGTGGGTAGCTTGGTGGGCTAATTGATCCAGTAGATTCCTGTTGGCGATCGCGATACTCGACAAGCCGCAGGCCAACTCCATTATTTCCTGGGATCCGGGTGGGAGCCCCTGGCAGCCGCTGTGATAGGCCTGGAAGCTTCCCAGGATGGCCCCCGAGCCGGCGACGATCGTCCGCGACCAACAAGGACGCTGGTGGGGTTCGGCAGCAGGCGGAGGTCCCGGGCCATATGCATCGATGGTAACCGTAAGCCCCTGCTGCGACTCGGCGACGGCCGCAATCAGCGCGGCGAGCGATTGGGGCAGTGGAGCGCAGGCAGCCACCAGCTCCAATACCTTCCTATAATTTTGATCCCAGCGCTCGCGGTTTTTGCGCTTCGTGATATCCCGGAAAACGACGACCGCACCGATGGAAACGCCGTCTCTCTTTAAGGGGGTACTGGTGTATGCGACGGGAAAGCTGGTGCCGTCTTTTCGCCAAAATACGTCGTCTTCGACATGGTGGACTTCGCCGTCCCGCAAGGCTGCATAAATCGGACAGAATTCGCGCGGGTAGGGCGTTCGGTCGGGCCTGGAATGGTGAATGACTGAGTGCTGTAATTTGCCCAGTAACTCATCCAGCGACCAACCTGTCATGCGGGTGGCGGCCGCATTGGCAAATGTCGTCTTGCCGTCGCGATCCAATCCGTAGATTCCCTCTCCGGCACACTCCAGGATCGCATTGTTAATGGTCGTGGTTTCCATCTGCAACGCAAAATCGGCGGAATCAGCCCTAATCTTTAGCTGTCACTTCCCCCCGAGCTACTCGCAAGTGCGCAATTCGGAAGGATGGCTATGAGTGGGTCGCATTGGCGTAAGTAGCGAGCCATTCTGCGCACTGAGGGAGCACCTCCGAAACGCCTGCCTCTAATTTTCCGTATAGGCTTGCGCAGATGGCAATATTTGCCTCCCGGCCGCTGGCCTCGAGGTCAGAGGCGTTCCGTGAGACTTCTGAAAGGGATAAATACCCTAACTCGCCCTTAATGGAGTGAGCCAGATGCTCGATGGCTTCCGCGTTGCCGCTTGCGATTGCTTGACGCAGGTTTGCCATATGCCTGGGAAGTTCCTCCAGAAGGATGCCGAGGACATCTCGAAGAAGGTCCCGGTCACCGCCGAGTGATTCCAAAACGTTGTCCATATTCAAAGCAATCATCATGTCGTTTCAACTCCTGCCAAAGCAAACTACCTTCGTATCAAGTTTTCGTTTCCCGCAACTCGCAAAAGGCTAGGGAGGGAACACTCCACAGACCTGTCCGGTTTTGCGACTGTCTGCTTTCGGACACCGCACTAGAAAAGTCGTCCCCAACTCGTCGCAGCCATCTATGGGCTGCCATGTTTCTATCGGCAGCTTTTGTAGGACTGTGAACGCTGAATAGTTTTGCCGCAGTGTTAATTCGACTTTGAGTCGGCGGCCCAGGGTTTCGGTTGAGAACTGGGTTTAAGATCCTGGCTTGCGCGCGAATATGTACGCCCTTTGGCTCTGGTATTCCACCTCTGGAGGGTAAGGGCCGCGCTCGATGACTTCTTCAATCCTGAATCCGGCACACTCCAGGTGTCGTTTCGCCACAGACGCTGGTACGAAGAAGAAGTTCAGTGACACGGGCAGACCCCACAGTTCCTTTACCTCGTTGACTTCACTCCCCTGAAGTCCGGGGCTGGCACCGGGCCGGCGAGCGCCGGCATGGATTGGCCAGCGTTGACGAGGATTAAACGGTAGCCTGCCACAAGATATGGTGCTGAAAATGTGGAAACTCCAGATGAGTTTTTCTTAAGGAAATCGCATGCAGATCACCAAACGTCACGGTTCTGGACAGGATATCCGGGAGACCGAGGTAGTGGGATCTGCGGTTTTCGTTAGGAACGCCAAAAGGGGCTACACCTTGATTCCTGCCAATCCGTTGTGCCAGCCCCGGACTTTTAGTCCGGGGGAGCGGGTTTTTAAACCCGCGGAAATGCCCCGGTATAAAAATTCAGGGCTTTAGCCCTGGTGGCGGGGCGTCCAATTCCATCCCCAGAGATGCCGATGACCAGGCAAACAGCTCCGGTCTCTCGCTCAAGCCCGCCCTGACCGGATTTTCCCAAATGTAAGTGTGGTGGTGTTTGTAATCCTCTGCGTCGCGAAAGGTAGAGACTGCAGATGAGTTTTCTTGAGGAAACCTCATGCAGATCACGGGCTCAGCAGGATTCTTAGATCGCGCAGGTTGTTGTGGGTGGGACCGGTGATCAGGGTGTCGCCCAGGGCGGCGAAGAGTGGGTAAGCGTCAAAGCTGGCGAGCGCTGACTCGGCGTCGATTCCCAGTGCTCGTGCGCGGGTGACTGTGGTTGCGTCGGCGATGGCGCCCGCGGCCGGGCTGTTGCCGTCAATACCGTCGCTACCCGCGCTGAGTACCACAACGTCCTGTCCCGAAAGCGCGCAGGCTAAAGCGAATTGCTGGTTGCGGCCGCCGGCGCCGTGGCCCCGGTTCAAACGCACCGTTACTTCGCCGCCCGATAACAGACATAGCTTCGTGTGCCTGCTCCTTAGTTCGTCGAAACGGCCCAACAGATAACGAGTGGCATCGGCGTAATCCCAATCGTCACATTCGTTATCAATCGCTACTTCGTAATCCAACGAAAGTGCCACCGTCCGCGCGGCGTCGAGCAGATCGTCACTGGAAAGCAGGATTTCCACATGATCGTCTGGCAGCGATGGTGACTCCGGTAAAGCCGGATCATCGAACCAGGCGCGCACCGTCCCCGGAAAGCGCTCCCGAAGTGCATAACGATCAAGGATTCCGCGGCATTCCGCCACCGTGGAGGTGTCCGGCAGCGTGGGCCCGGAGGCTAACGCATCCAGGTAACGAGGCGCGACATCCGAGAGCAACAA
>Ga0210390_10003985_pt1 | contig 12580 bp, 11 predicted proteins | sample IncBWH11OmetaG_FD_161050 | JGI IMG/M metagenome (GOLD analysis project Ga0210390, IMG submission 161050) | Forest soil microbial communities from Barre Woods Harvard Forest LTER site, Petersham, Massachusetts, United States - Inc-BW-H-11-O ...
GTATGCTCAGCCGCGAGCGCGGATGGGGCGTAAAAGGCGACACCTTCCTCTGCCTGCAGGCCATGGGGCAACTCGGCGAGCCCACATGGTTCCACACCGGAGACCGCGACCTGGCCATGCACTTGCTGCGCTCGCGTCTGCTGGCCGAGGGCAAAACGCTCTCCGACGCCACGACGGTCATCTCTGAAAAACTTGGAGTGAAAGCGCGCATTCTCCCCATGAGCGACTCGCGCGTGGAAACCCGCGTGGATACGCCCGCGGGCGAGCTGAGCTTTGAAGAATATTTCGTGCAGCGCTGGTATCAGGACCCCGTAAACTCCGTACGATTCGCTGGAGCGTCCGACGCCGAGCCTGCTCCTGGAGTCATCGAAGCCATCAGTTCCGCCGACGCAATTTTGCTCGCGCCGAGCAATCCCATCACCAGCATTGGCCCCATCCTTTCTGTGCCCGGCATTCGCGAAGCGTTGATCAGTGCTCGCGGAAAAATTGCCGCAGTCAGCCCCATCGTAGGCAACGCTCCGGTCGCGGGCCCGGCGGGAATTCTGATGGCCGCGCAAGGCTTGCCGTGCTCAGTCGCCGGTGTCGCCCAGGCCTACGAAGATTTTCTCGACATTCTCATCTGCGATACGCGCGACGCCCGAGCCGCAGAAACCGTCCGCAGAAATGGCCTGCGCGTGCAATGTACGCAAACCATCATGCGCACCGCCGAAGACAAGGCCGCACTGGCGCGCGAAGTGCTCTCGTGTGTTTCTTCAACTCCGCTTTCGGAGAGCGAGCCCAAAGCTCATGCCAACACGTTCCGACGTTTGGACTCGCAGCCGTGATCGTCTCTCCGGTAATTCTGGTTCCGGTCAAGAATACGTCTTCGGCCAAACAGCGACTGGCCGCCGTTCTTGATCAACCATCCCGCACAGCGCTGGCGCAAGCCATGTTGCACGACGTGCTCAGCACTCTTCACAACTGGCCTGCTCGCCAAAAAGAGAACTGTGCGACCGTTGCAGTCGTCACCAGCGATCCCTTCGCAGTAAAGCTGGCCACTGAATATGAGTTCGAAGTCATTCCCGACCCAGATAATCCAGGAGAAACCGGCGCCATCGAGATGGCCACTCGCGTCTGCGTGGAGCGAGGCGCCGACAGCACTCTGGTGATTCCGGCCGACATTCCCCTCATCGAAGCATGGGAGTTCGACAAAATTCTAAGCCACGCGCCCACCGACGGCAGCGTGCTCGTCCCCGCCGCAGACGGGCGCGGCACCAATGCCATCTTTCGCCGTCCTGCAAATCTATTTCCGCTGCGCTTTGGAAACGACAGCTTCAAGCCGCATCACGCAGCCGCGCAAGCGACCGGAAAACCGTGTGTGGTTCTGAACCTTCCTGGAGTCGCCGTCGACGTGGACAACCCCGAAGACCTGGAGCAACTGATTTCGCTTCCCGGCGAAACCCGCGTCCAGAGCCTGCTTCGCGAATGGAAGGTCTTTGGCCGAGGCTTCGCTCCTGGAATACAATCTCAAGATTGCCAGTCAAAACAACAAAGGTGATCAAACCAGATCGAGCTGCGGCGGAGCCAACTGAATTGCGGCTTATCTCCATCCCGCTTGCCGACGAAATCTGCCCTGGTGACTCGATCGCCGACAAACTGCTGGAAGCTCTGCGCCGCCGCCGTCTCCACCTCCAGGCCGGCGATATCCTGGTTGTGAAGCACAAGATTGTCTCCAAGTCCGAGGGCCGCTTGGTCGATCTGGCCACCATCCAACCCTGCGCCGAATCCATAGCCTGGGCCAAACAATATAATCTCGACGCCCGTGTCATCGAACTCGCCCTGCGCGAAAGCCGCGCCGTCATTCGCCGCAAGAACGGTGTGCTCATCACCGAAACCCACCACGGCTTTCTGTGTGCCAACAGCGGCATCGACGTTTCTAACGTCGACGGCGGCAGCCACGCAGTGCTGCTGCCGGAAGATGCGGACCGCTCCGCCGCCAATCTTCGCCGCGCCCTGAAACGCCGCACCGGTTTCTCCATCGCGATCATCATCACCGACAGTTTCGGCCGGCCTTGGCGCGAAGGACTGACTGAGTTCGCCATCGGCATCAGCGGGATGAAACCTCTCCGCGACGACCGCAGCCGCCGGGACCCGCACGGCTATAAATTAAAAGCCAGCGTCGAGGCCGTCGCCGACGAACTGGCCTGCGCCGCCGGCCTGGTCTGCGGCAAACTGAATCGCACCCCCGCCTGCATCGTCCGCGGCTTCCGCTACGACGCCGGCATGGGCGGAGTCCGCGCTCTGCTCCGCCCAGCATCCGCCGACCTATTCCGGTAGACTGTCTTTGGACATTTCTTGCGTTCTTGCTTGAACGTACCGTTTGCACGATGGTTGTGTGCAAACGCTTTGCGTTTGTTTGGATTCGGCTTTTGGGTGGCGCAGCGCTTCCAGCGCTGCGACAGGAACGCTGGTTAGGAACTGGGCTTTAGCCCCTGAGGTCCGGAAAGCATGCCTCGCGAACTGACATCTTCGGAATTGGAATCCTTCCCTGCTCTCGACTGGTCTGACATCGCTCCGCGCCTGACCTCGGCGACGCGATCTTCTCTGGAGAAAATCCTCGAAACCCAAAACGGCGCTGACTTGTCATTGGAAGAGTCCTACGCGCTCGCCAACGCCGAAGGCGACGACTGTCTTGGGCTGCTGGTCGCGGCCAACCTGCTGCGCGCCGAACTCGCCGGCAACATTGTGACTTATGTAGTCAACCGGAATATCAATTTCACCAACATCTGTTTTGTCGGATGCAAGTTCTGCGCCTTCAGTCGCGGCCCCCGCGAGGCCGACAGCTATTTCCACTCTCTCGACGACATGGCCCGCAAAGCGGCAGAAGCGTGGCAACTCGGAGCGACGGAAGTCTGCATTCAGGGGGGCCTGCCGCACGGTCTTCCCAAGTTTTATTACCGCGACATTCTCCGCGCCATAAAATGCGCAGTGCCCGGCATGCACATCCACGCCTTCTCTCCGATGGAGATTGTCTACGGCGTCGAACTCACCGGCATGCCACTGGCCGACTATCTTTCGATGCTGCGCGACAACGGCCTGGGCACGCTGCCCGGCACCGCCGCGGAAATTCTAGATGACGAAATTCGCCACGTCCTCTCGGCCAACAAATTGTCGACCGCGCAGTGGGTCGAGGTCATCCGCACCGCTCACCGCTGCGGCATCCGCACCACGTCGACGCTCATGTACGGACACACGGAAACCCCCGCGCACTGGGTCCGCCAGATGCGCCTCCTGCGTGACATTCAATCTGAGACTGGCGGCTTCACCGAGTTCGTTCCGCTCGGCTTCGTTCATCAGAACACGTTGCTCTACCATCAAGGGCTGGCGCGTACTGGCCCGACTCTCGCCGAGCACCTCAAGGTGCACGCCCTGGCTCGTCTCCTGCTCGCCGGTTCAATCAATAACATTCAAGTTTCGTGGGTGAAGCTAAATCGCCGACTCTCGCAACTCTGCCTGCACGCCGGGGCCAACGATTACGGCGGCACCTTAATGGAAGAGAATATTTCGCGCGAAGCCGGAGCCACCGCGGGCCAGTACACCAGCCCCGAAGATTTTCAAGCGCTGATTCTCGAGATGGGCCGCATCCCCGCCGAGCGCAACACGACCTACTCGCGAATCCAAATCAAGGTTCCACTGGACGACTTTACTGCGGAGCAGCCGCTGGAGGCTGAATTCGCGTGAGCGAGACGACATCCGGCAATCCCGACGCCCCGGGCATCCGCCCTATCGCAGTGATCGGAGGCACCGGCCCCGCCGGCATGGGCCTCGCGTTGCGCTGGGCGCGCGCCGGGGAAACCGTCATCATCGGTTCGCGCGACGAGCAGCGCGCGCAACTCGCAGCCGTCGCCATTCAACAGAAGGCCGGCGCGGCCGCCAAAGTGTCGGGCATGGAGAACAGTGCCGCCTGCACCGCCGCCGACATCTTGATGCTCACCGTTCCCTTCGAAGCTCAAGCCTCGCTGCTCAAGCAACTCAAACCCGACATCACCGACGGCAGCATCCTCATCGACGCCACCGTTCCTCTCGCGGCCAGCGTTGGCGGACGCGCTTCGCGTACGCTCGGCGTGTGGCAAGGTTCCGCTGCGCAGCAGGCCGCTGAACTCGTGCCCAAAGGAGTGAGCCTGGTTGCCGCCTTCCATAATCTTTCCGCGGAACTGCTCAACGGCGACGCGCCCATCGACTGCGACGTCATCGTCTGCAGCAACGATGCCGACGCCGCCCAACTCACCCGCGAACTCGCAGCGAAAATTCCCGGCGTCCGCGCCCTCGACGGCGGCCCGCTGCAAAACGCCCGCTTCGTCGAGCAAATCACCGCCATGCTCATCGGCATGAACATCCGCCACAAGGGCCACGCCGGAATTCGCATTACCGGCCTGCCGCCGGGCGCGTATCGCTAACGTCCTGCCCGTTTCGCGTTCCTCGTTTCATCGTGCCACGCGAAGTGCTATGCTTCCGCCCATGGACAACCGTTCAATTGGCGATGTCGGCGGCACCTCCGGCGGGCTTGGAATGTTTCTGCTTGGTTTTGCCATGGCGTGCATCGGAGGCTTCCTCATCACTCATCAGGTGAGCGTGGTGGGTTCCTACTGGAGTTTCTGGGGAGGCAGCAGTTTCGGCGTCACGCTCTTACCCATGCTGTTCGGTGTAGGAATTTTGTTCTGGAACGGCAAAAGCGTCATTGGATGGCTCCTGACCGTGGCCGGAGCGCTATTCATTTTCGCTGGCATCATTGCCAACATGCATATCTATTTTCAGCCAACCAGCCTGTTCAACACCGTGGTGATGCTGGTTCTGCTAGTGGGCGGTTTGGTGTTGATCGCGCGATCGCTGAAGCCGCATAGCTCGAAGGCCAGCGAGTAGCGGACTTCTCACGCGAACCAATCCGAGTGAAACACGAAGGTTGAACCATCCATGACGGACAACAATTGCCTCTTCTGCCGGATCATCGCCGGCGAGATTCCCGCCAAGAAAGTTTACGAAGACGATCACGTCTTCGCGTTTGAAGACATCAGTCCGCAAGCCCCCACGCACATCCTCATCATTCCCAAAAAACATTTTGCGGGATTAAGAGAAGCCGAAGTCGCTGACGCCGAACTCATCGGCCGCTGCCACCTTGTCGCGGCCCACATCGCCCGCCAGCGCAACATCGAGCAAGGCTATCGCACAGTCCTGAACGTCGGCCCCGGCGCGGGCCAGTCGGTGTTCCATCTCCACGTCCACCTGCTCGGCGGACGCCCGCTCACCTGGCCCCCGGGGTAATTTCCAGTTTGCCCGCAATCCGGATATCATGAGGCGCAAGTCGGGTAGAATTTGGCCCGTTTCAATACGCTCTTGTGCTCATGAAGTTTCCTATACAGTGGACCAGATTGCCGTCGCGGGCGACGTTAGCCTCGCTCGGCCCCATTCTCCTCTTAGCCGCTGCTGGGGCGGTTCCCGGCGATCCGCTAACCGGAAGTGGCAATGCAAACCGGAGTGTTCTGACATACACCGAGCTCTTCTCGAACGCTGCTCCTGCGTCTCCCGTCGACGACAGTGCCGGCTTTGCCGTGCCCCCCGGCGCGGCTGCACCGTCGCAGACTTTTGAAGGTACTCTGACGCTGTCGAACCCTACATCAAGCGGCAGCTTTCGACTTCTGCGCGACAACGAAAAGATCGACACCGGAGCCGATTCCCCGTGGCGGCACCTCGCAGACTTCAGCTTCCAATTTGTGCAGACCGGCAGCTATCTCATTCCCGTTCAGCAAGGGCTTATCATCACCGGCAGTCCGGCGTGGAACTACATTGTGGGCCCGGGACGCGTCTGGCAAGAGGACGGCGACCACGGTTACATGCGGGCATCTTTACCCTTTGCTCTGGTGTTACGAAATCATAACTGCGTCCATAACGGAGAGATGACGTTCCTGTTCAGCAACAAGAAGAGCCCTCATATCTCGCGAGCGCGGTACCAGATTACGCAGGAAACTTGCGAATATTTCAAGTTCAACATGTGGGGGCAACTGCCGGCGACCTACGTTCACAGCAAGGTTGCAGGGGCAGGCGACCTCCGGAAAGCAGCAGCGGCCGAGATGGCAAATCGCCTGCCGACCAAACCTTTCAATGCCCTTGCCGCCGACTATCCTAATTCTGGCCTCGATCTCGGGAACTTCATGAGCGGCCGCAAGTTTCCAGAAGACGTCACCACTTACGGGCTGTTCATCAACGGTATCCATTATGTCGGCACCTGCCAGACGCGTTATGGAATGTATGCGTTCTGCGACAACATGCGATTCGCGTCGTATTCGGTCGCGAAGTCGGCGTTTGCCGGCCTGGCTTTAATGTGGCTAGGGCGGCAATATGGGAGTTCTGTCTACCGGGAACTCATACGAAACCATGTGCCGCAATACGTGGACGGTGGCGACTGGACGAACGTGACCTTTGCCAACACGTCCGATATGGCCACGGGCAACTACATCAGCACGAAAGAGGAAGAAGATGAGGACGGGCCTCACGAGGACGCCTTTACCAGGGCCGAGCCTTACGCCGAAAAAATTGCAGACGCATTTACGCCGTTTCCTCACAACGCCAATCCGGGCACGACTTTCGTCTATCAAACGCACGCGACATTCGTCCTGACCCAAGCGATGAATAGCTACTTGCAACAGCGTCAGGGAAGCGGAGCCGATATTTTCAATTCCATACGCGACATGGTTTACAAGCCAATTCACTTGAGCCAAGGCGGACTGACCATGCTGCGCACGGATAACAGCGCTACGGGAAAGCCGTTTGGGGGCTACGGACTGTTCCTTATCCAGGACGACGTTGCCAAAATCGGCCGTCTGCTCAACAATAGCGGGGGCATGATTGACGGCAAGCAGGCGCTGGACGCAGCCCGGCTGAAAGAGTCGTTGTTCCGCACGGCAGATCCGATTAGCATGAGCCTGCCCGTTCCGTGGAGCGAAAATCCTTCAGTGCAGAACACCTACCGGTATCACAACTATTTCTGGGCGAGGCACATGACTACCGCGGAATTCCCGCAGTACCACTGCGATTTCTGGGTGCCTCTTATGAGCGGGTATGGCGGGAACTCTGTGCTCTTATTGCCCAATGGGGCAACCTTTTACATCTTCAGCGACGGCGATGAATGGGAGTGGTTCGGTGCAGTGAACGAGATCAACAAGATCGCGCCCCTTTGTAACTGAACATCTTTTGCGCGCGCGCGGGCCGAACACTACCAACGGCCATCTCTACTGCACCGTCGGCTCCGCCTCTTCCGGCGCGCCATGCCGCCGCAACAGCTGCGGCAGGTTCTGCGAAAAAGCCGAGCGCGGCAGCACCATGTCGCAACCCACTTCGTGCGCCTTCTGTTTCAGGTCGCCCTGCACGTGCGACAGAAATCCAATAATCGAAGTTCCCTTCTTCAGCTTGCTCTTCAGCTTCGGAATCAGGGTCAGCGGCTTTACGCTGGCCAGGTTCAGATCGAAAATAATCAGCGAGGGTTTCTCGTCGCCGTTTTGTGACATGCGGTCCATCAGATCCTTGTCCGACTTCACAAATTCAACTTTCACGTTGAGCTTGCGCGCCGTCTCCTGGATCTTCGCCATGAAGAAGAGATCTTCGATAAAGGCAAAAATGCGCGAGTTCGCATCTTCGCTGGCGGCGGTCACCGGCAACGGTTCCGGTTCGGGTTGCGGATATTGCGTGGCAAATCCAGGCCGCTGGCGCCCACCTTTGTGTCCGTTATTGTTGTTGCCTCCGGCCAAGGCCGCACGGTAGCTGTGGTCCATGGGCGCAGTGTAGATGCCGTCTTTGTTTTCGCGGCTCAGCCCGGGTCCGGGCCGTTGTCCACGCTGATTGTTAGGACGGCGTCCGCGCCGCCTGCGTCGTCCTCCTCCGCCACCGGAGGGTCTTCCTGGTCCTGCGTTCATAGTCCTCTCAAGCTGTTTCGCACTTGATATGTCAGAATTTTACAGAATCGCAATGGCTCGCCAGTCGCGTGTTTCTGCAGTTCGCAGGACGAAGCTCCGCCCCGCCCTCAGAATCCGATCAGCACAGTTGCGGGTTACCGACTGGACACACTTACTGGACACTATGGAACAAACCCCAACTCTTGAAACAAAATGCTATTCGAGAATGAAACCGTTACTTCCTAAGCTGCGTATCGATTTTCCGTTTATTCGGATCCGTAAGGCGCCGCCTCGGATCGGCTGGCGCGGAAGGCCTGCGCGGGAACGAGGCCTAAACAACAACAGCTTCATGGTACTCGTCCTGGCCCAACCGCGCAAGGCCCTACCGGCGCACTGTTTTGCACAGGAGGACATGAACGGCAGGGGCTGGGAAACTCCGTTGCTCTCGGACAGAAAAAACGGTGAGCGGCGAAGGCCACGTCGTCAACCAGCGTTCGAGACTTCGCGCGCCCACTGTTGCGCCTGCCAGTAAAATCCGGCGACATCGTCAGCGTCCAGATGCATGCCCCGGCTCAGTTCAGCTGAAGCCACCCACTCTCCACTCTCCCGCGCCAGCATCAACTGGTACACCGGACGCAGCAGGCTCGGCTGTCCCAGCAACACCGCCTTGGTTTCGTGATCGAGTGGAAGTTTCTCCAGCACTTCCTCCATCGGCATTTCAAGCATAGCATCGATCAAAGACAACAGGCCCAGCAGAAACAAATCAGAGTCCCCGTGCGCCACCCGCGGCGACAGCAACTCCCCAAACCGGGCCCGCACCAGCGCCGACAGCACCAGATCGCTGGTCGTCTCCTGGCCCGCTCCCACCGCGGCCACCAGCCGCACCCACCGCCGCACGTCCCGCTCTCCCAGCATCGAGAGCGCGTGCCGCACCGAATGGATTTCGCTCTTGAATCCAAAGATCGCCGAATTCAGATAGCGCAGCAACCGGTAGCACACCGACGCTTCCGCTTTGATCAGTTTCTCCAGAGCTGCCGAATCGAGGTCCGGCCGCGAAACTTCCTGCAGCATGCGCAGATAATTCATGCGGTTGGCCGGCATGTCGTGCGTGTTCATCATTTCCGGTCGGCGGAAAAAATAACCCTGGAAAAAGACGAACCCCTGATCCCGCGCCCGCACAAACTCCGCATGAGTTTCAATTTTCTCAGCCAGCAGCCGGCAGTGCCTCGGCCCGAACTGCTTGATCAACCCCAAGCGCTGCTCCTCGGTGGTCAACTGCATTTCCACCTTGATGATGTCGGCCATCTCCGCCAGCGCCTCGCGCGGATCGTCCGCCACATAGTCATCCAGCGCGATCATGTATCCCGCGTCTTTCAAATTCTGGCAGGCCGCAATCACGTCAGGATCGGGTGGAACCGTTTCCAGAATCTCCACCACTGTGATGGTCGAAGGCAGCAGCGTGACTAAGCCCTTGACCAACGTGTCCCGCGTGCAATTCACGAAAGCCCGGCGCCCATCGCACAACACATCGAGCCCCATGAGAAGCGACCGGTCCAGCGTCGCGCGCGACGCCTCATCGTTGTCTCCGGTGAAAGCATTTTCCAGACCGTCGCGAAACAGCAGCTCGTATCCGAATACTTTTTCTTCGCGGTCGAAAATCGGCTGCCGCGCCACATAACGCAACGGCTTCACGTCCCGCGCCCGAGCCGGAGCCGCACCTGATCCTGCTGACTGTTTGCTCACGTCTTTGTCTATCGGCAGAAAGAATGAATACCTGAAGGGGCGGGCAAGGCCCTCGACCTGCAGAGAAGATCAGGACGGAATTCGAGAAAATAAGAACGAACTCAGAAAAGAAAGGCCGGAACTAGACAGATTCCAGGCGGCGAGTAGACGACGGATGCCCCATTCTGGCCACGTCTTCTGCGGCTAGAATGGGGGTCTTGCTAGACCCTCTGCACTCCGCCCAACTCCACGAGGGCCGCCACAATCTGCCCCGACCATTGCGCGACTTCGTCCTCACGCAGGGTTCGTTCTCCCGATTGAAAGCGTACGCGCAACAAGATGGAATACTTTCCAGCGGCAATCGACCCGCCCCGAAAAATCTCCACCGGGCGGAACTCTCGCATCTCGGCGAGGCCTGAAGCCTTGATCGCCTTCAAGATCTCCTCGAACGAAACGCCGTCGGCAAAGATAAACGAAAAATCTCGCTCGACCGCCGGATACTTTCCCAAAGGCGCGAACTTCACCGGCCGCAGTCCCAGCCTGTACAGCTGCTCCAGATCAAACTCCGCCAGAAATACATCCTGCCGCAGTTTGCGCGCCGCCGTCACGTCCGGATGAATCGGTCCAAACTGCGCCACCACCGCACCGTTCACGCGTGCCCGTGCCGACCGACCGGGATGAAAGTACTCCGCCGTGTGCCGGTCGTAGGTCACCTCACCGGCGAAAGCCACCAGCAGATTCTCCACATCACCTTTGAATCCGCGAAACATCTCTGCAGCCGCCGCATGCTCTCCCTTGCTCACATCGAGTGCATCGCCCACTGGCAAAGCGTTTCGCACAGCCGCAGCCGTCGCACCCAGGCACGCGCGCCGCGGCTCCACGCGAGATTCTTTCTCTGACAACTCATACACGCTGCCCAACTCGAATAACCGAGCCTCGGCCGCATCCCGATTCAAATTCCGCGCCAGCATGTCGAGCATCCCCGGAGCCAGCGAAGTCCGCATCACCGACGCCTCTTCGCTCAACGGATTCTCCAGCTCGAGCACCTTTGACTCCGCGAAAGAAAATGAAAACTTCTCCGCATCGGCGTGCGAAATGAAGGTCAGCGACACCGCCTCGTTGTATCCCAGCGCCAGCGCCAGCGTCCGAAACGCCGCATCCATGGTCGCGTGCGGCAACTCGACCACCGCTCCGCTGTAGGCGGGCAGCGTATTCTCGAACTTGTCGTATCCGTGCAGCCGCGCAATCTCTTCGATCACGTCGATCTCGCGCTCCACATCAAGCCGCCAGCTGGGTATGTGAACGCGAAACCGCGCTTCATCCTGCCCCTCGGGAACGACCATGAAACCGAGCCGCTTCAGCAGCCGAAAAATCTGCCCGCGGTCCAGGCTCCCGCCCAGAATCCGATGCACATCGGAGACGCGCAGCACGACGGGCGCCTGGTCCATACGCTTAGAGACGACGTCGACTACATCACCTTCCAGCATGCCCCCGCCGGACTCCAGAATCATCTGTGCCACCAGATCGCACGAAAGCACCGTCGATTCAAAATCCGCTCCGCGCTCGAACCGGTGCGACGCATCGGTGTGAAGCCCATGACGCCGCGACATTTTCCGCACGATCCCCGGATCCCACCAGGCCGATTCAATCACAATATTGCGCGTCTTCTCGGTGATCATCGTGTCGTACCCGCCCATCACTCCGGCGAGGCCGACTGGCTTCTTCGCGTCGCACACGACGAGGTCGTCGGAAGTCAGCTTGCGCTCCACGCCGTCGAGAGTCTTCAGCGTCTCGCCGTCCCGCGCCTTGCGCACGATAATCTTCCCACCCTCAAGCAAGTCCATATCAAAAACATGCGTAGGCTTGCCGATTTCCCACAGAACGTAATTGGTAGCATCGACGGCGTTCGAAATCGGCCGCTGATCGAGCAGTTGCAGCCGATGCGCAATCTTCTCAGGCGAAGGCTTGATATGCGTTCCGCGAATGACTCGTGCCGAGAATCGCGGGCAAAACGCAGGCTCTTCGACGATGATAGGAAATGGCACGTCATCCGTCGCATTCGTGTCCTGGGCGGTATTGGTGGAAGAGCGGCCCTTCAGGGCCGCGTTAGAGCTACTGGAGCGAGCCGCGGCTTCAGCCGCTGAAGGCAACTTCGGCGCAATCGCTTTCAGCGGCAGATCGTAAACCGCCGCCGCTTCCCGCGCCACTCCGTAATGATTCATCGCATCAGGACGATTCGTCCCAATCTCCATCTCAAACACGGTGTCGGCCCCGCTGCCGCTGACGCCCTCGACGGAAATCCCAACGTTGGTCAAGTCCTCAGCCAGCCACCGGTCGTCGACCGCGAGATCAACGAACTCGCGAATCCATTGTGGAGAAAGCTTCATTCTTTTATGTGTTCTGCTGACCGGTTTCCGCTGGCTTCGGTTCAGCCTTCCGCAATCGCTTCAGCGATGTCCAAAATACGACAAACAGCAGACCATCCACGGTCAGACCTGGAATCGCATAGATCCATGGAACCTCGCGTTCTGCGACAAGCCTGATCCCGTTCAAGAAAATCAATCCCCATACGAAAAGCCCCAATCGCATTCCTTTCATCGCACGCGCTCGGCGAAGCTTGCTCTCGTCAGCAGTTTTAAACTCCGCCTGCTTCCTCGACCCTCGGGAAATGCCGATAGCCCCGACGGCGATGGTGAGAATCAGAAAGCAGAGCATGGAGACCGAAATCGAACGAGGCACAGGTCCCGGATGCTTCGCTACATAGAACGCAAGTGCCACGACAGCGAACATGTACGGGACCACAATGCCACCCAGAACCAGTGCGACTTTGGGTCGGGACTTCATAGAGCATTCAGTCCTGTATTTCCGATGAACTTCATCCGAACTGCTGCAAGAACCGTACATCCCCCTGAAAAAACAACTGAATATCATCCACG
>Ga0210390_10003986_pt1 | contig 12577 bp, 10 predicted proteins | sample IncBWH11OmetaG_FD_161050 | JGI IMG/M metagenome (GOLD analysis project Ga0210390, IMG submission 161050) | Forest soil microbial communities from Barre Woods Harvard Forest LTER site, Petersham, Massachusetts, United States - Inc-BW-H-11-O ...
GCGGGTCAAGACATTGTCATTTTGTGAGATGTTGTTGTCTGGCGACGAGTTAGAGAAGTGGTCGTATTTCACCAAAGACAACCTGTCAGCGCAATTCCGCCAGAAGGGCGTTTGGGTATGGCACATTCCTTTTTTCTGGATACCCCATATCCCGGAGATGCTAATTGAGGGGCATGAACGCGAGTTCTGGGAATTTTGGATTCGGGCCGAAACTTGGAATCCCACGGCCATCACTAGCGAGGCGATCGACGAGTGGATTGCCAGGTTGATGAGCCCAGGGGGTCTTCGAGGGGTGTTGGAGACTTACCGCGCAGCTTTCAAGAACGGCCGCATTAACGATGAGCTGCGAAAGGAGCGCCTGACACTCCCGGTGATGACGGTAGGCGCTCCGGAGTTCTTCGGGCCGCTAGTTAAAGAGCAGATGCTCAAGGTGGCCGATCGTGTTGACCGCGCAGAAGTCTTTGAAGAGTGCGGGCACAGTCTTGCTTTGGAGGCCGACCAGAGGCTGGCCAGCCTTCTACGCGATTTCATGTTAAGCAAAAAAATATCAAAGTAACTATGTTATACAAATTACGCGCTACTACTCTTTGCAGCTGTCTGCTGACCTTGGCGACTCTTGCCCGTACGAACGCTGCAGGCAACATCGGCGATATCAAACAACCGCTCTGGTATCAGCCGCCATCCGAGAAGACTCTTGAGCTGGCTAAAATCGACGACTTATCACAAACGGTGGTCAGTGATGGGGAGCAAGGAGAGAAAGGCGTCCTAGCCTCAACGCTTTCCATCACGGACGAGCAGGCGGCCAAGATCAAAGCGGGCAAGTTCACCGTGGGCATTGCCATGGGCTGGCTTGGTGATGACTGGGCGTCGCAACAATTAAAGGGTCTCAAGGATACCTTCGAAAAACTAGGTATCAAGGTCATCGCAGAAACGAACGCCGATTGGGATGATGCCAAGCAGATCTCCAATTTGGAAGCGATTGCCGCGCAAAAGCCAAGCCTCCTGGTCTCGATTCCGCTGAACAAAAAGACCACCGCCCTAGCCTACAAGAAGATTCAAAAAGCTGGGACGAAAGTACTGTTCATCGACCAGGCGGCCGACGGAATGACAGCGGGAAAAGATTATATCTCGATTGTCTCCTCTGACAACCTGGCTCTTGGAATGTACGTCGCGGACGAACTGGCGAAGGCGGTCGGCGGCACCGGCGACGTGGGAGCGATGTATTTCGCCAACGATTTCTATGTGACTAACCTGCGCTACATCGGCTTCATTGCCCGTCTGATGGTGAAATACCCCAATCTCAAGCTGGTGGCGGTGGCCGGCCATGACGACCCCAACAAGGGGCAGGAGGTTGCCCAAGGTCTCCTGGCACGTTATCCCAAGCTTAAGGGTCTCTATGGTTCGTGGAGCATTCCTGCCATGGGTGCGGCAACGGCCGCCCAGGTGGCCGGACGTAATCCCAAGAACTTCAGAATCGTTTGCGAAAACTTCGACCAGATTGTGGCGGCGAACGTGGCCAAAGGCGGTTTCATTGCCGGCATCTCCTCCCAGCGTCCTTATGACCAGGGTGTAGCGGAAGCGACGGCCGGGGCGCTAGCATTGATCGATGCCCCCGTGCCAACCTACATTGTAGTCCCGCCGCAGGCGGTCGACCGTCAGAACCTGGCGGACGCCTATCAGACGGTCTATCATATTCCCCTCCCCGAAAACATGACGGCGGATCTGAAAAAATAGCGGCCCACGCCGAGGCTCGACCCGGCTTTACTGGCAGGAACCATTTCCAATCAACGCGAAGATTTCCTCATGGAGGCGCTCACCTTACTGGAAATGAACGAGGTAGAAAAATCGTTCAATGGCGTTCCGGTCCTCAAGAAAGCGAACTTCGTTCTGCGCAAAGGGGAAGTTCACGCTCTGATGGGCGGGAACGGTGCCGGCAAATCTACCCTCATGAAGATTCTCACCGGCGTTTATCGCAAAGATTCCGGGATGATTATTCTTGATGGTACGCCGGTAGAATTGACAACCGCCCGCCAGGCTGAGCGTCACGGCATTGCCATGATCTACCAGGAACTCAGTCTCATCCCAACGCTGACGGTGGCCCAGAACATTTTCTTAAAGCGTGAATCGCGTGCCATCGGAAACCTGTTCATCAACGATGCGGAGTCTGAGCGTCGCGCGAAACTTCTGATGGAGGAGCTTGGCCATCCGGTAGATCCACGGACGCCTGTTGAGCAGCTGAGCGTGGGCGTGAGTCAAATGGTCGAGGTCGCCAAAGCGCTGGCGAAAAAGGCTCGCATCCTGATCATGGACGAACCGACCTCTTCACTGACGGATGCGGAGACTGAGATTCTCTTCCAATTAATCGACCGCTTGAAGCGTAGCTGGATCTCGATCATTTACATTTCACATCGGATGTCCGAGATCTTGACCGTCTGTGATCGCGTGACGGTCATGAGAGACGGCATGTGCGTCAAGACTGATCATTGTCGGGACGTCACGATGGAGGGCCTGATCGAAGCAATGTTAGGAACAGGACGAAGCGTCGCCTTCCAATGGCAGGAACGCGACGACCAAAGGGCCGACAAGCCGGTCCTGGAGGTTAATAACCTCAGCGGTGGAAAAGCGCGGGGGCCAACTTCCTTCTCCATCTATCCCGGTGAAATCGTCGGACTGGCCGGGCTGCTCGGGTCCGGTCGGACCGAGATTGCGGAGACGATCTTTGGCCGGCGGCGCTCCCACAGTGGAACGATATCGGTCGATGGTAAGGCCATTCATACCAACCGCGGAGCGATTGAGGCAGGTGTCGCACTGGTTCCCGAAGATCGGCGGACCCAAGGCCTCATTTTGGACCATTCGCTGTTGGCCAATTTTATTTTGCCCAATCTGGCCTCCTTTACGCGCGGCCTCTTCGTGCTTGACGGCGCGGGAGCCAAGGCGGCCGAAGCTTACATTCGGAAGTTGCGAATCAAAACCTCAGGGTCTGACGGGCCGGTCCGGCTTTTGTCAGGTGGCAATCAGCAGAAGGTCGTTCTCGCCAAGTGGTTAGAGCGCAAACCTCGTCTTCTAATCCTCGATGAACCGACCATGGGAGTCGACATCGGGGCCAAGTCAGACATCCTGCAAATCGTCCGTGAGATTGCCAACAGCGGCGCTGCCGTTCTGGTTATCTCATCGGAATTAGAGGAGCTTTTAGCAATGAGCGACCGAATCCTGGTTATCCACGATGGCAAGCTAGTCAACGATTTCAAACGCAAGGATATTCCTTCCGAGGAGATGCTGCATCATGCAATCCAAAACTGATACCGCAGTGGCTTTCCTCCCTTCGCGAGGAAACATTGTCAAGTTTCAATGGCAGGATTACGTCGTCTATCTGTTCTTTTTGCTGGTTCTGGTTTTCTTCGGCTTCACGATTGGCGATAAGGGATTTCTGACGAGTGAAAACCTTTTCAATATCACTCGCTCGACCTCGATGATCGTGGTGATGGCGGTGGCGATGACTTTCGTTATTTGCTGTGGTGAGCTCGACCTGTCGGTGGGATCGACAGCGGGGTTGGCCGCCCTCACCGCCGGTTATGTCCTTCATGCCGGCTACGGCACCGTGGCTGGGATAGTAGCTGCTCTTCTTTGCGGACTGGCTGTCGGCCTGCTCAACGGGCTTTTAGTGACCGTCGGCAACATTCCATCATTCCTGGTCACCCTTGGCATGATGCAGTTAATCCGCGGCTTGGATATGCGAGTTACTTATACCAAGCCCATCGAGATTACGGACGACTTTTTCAACAACGTTTTTGGATCCGGAAGCGTCGGACCTTTGCCTTCGCTGTTCATCTGGTCGCTGCTGGCCGCCGCGCTTGGACATCTGGTTCTTCGCTACACCGGGTTCGGGCGGGAGGTGCTGGCCGCGGGCGGAAACCGAACCGCTGCGGAATACTCGGGAGTCAACACCAAGCGAGTCAAACTCTATTGCTTTCTGATCACCGGCGCAGCGGCTGGATTGGCCGGAATGCTCTATTCCGGCATGATGCAAACAGCCCGCTATAACTTTGGCACGGGAGCCGAGCTGGCAGTTATCGCGGCGACCATCCTGGGTGGAACCAGTCTCTTTGGGGGTAAAGGGACGATTATAGGAACTTTCGTCGGTGCCTTGCTGATCGGCACGATCAACAATGGTCTCATTATTATGGGGCTTGACGTTAGTGAGCAGAATATGATCGCGGGGGCTATCATTATTGTGGCGGTAGCTTTTGGTAGGAAGCCGGCGCGGTAACTGATCGGCAGCAATCGAGATGGAAACTAGCACTAGATAAGCTCCCTTAGCGAGACCCGCACTGCGCATCGCGCCGAAAGATAACCAGTGTTTTAAGTATTTTAACGATTAGATAAAGGTAATATGAAAGCTCTACGATTTCATGGAGTTAAAGACTTGCGAGTCGACGAGGTGGCGGTTCCCAAATCGTGTGGTCCTCACCAAGTCGTCGTCAAAAACTCTTGGTGCGGAATCTGCGGGACCGATCTGCACGAATATTTGCACGGGCCGATCCAGATCCCGCAAAAGCCGCATCCGTTTTCCAAGGCGGTGCTCCCTTTGATTCTTGGCCATGAGTTTTCCGGGGTGGTTCTCGAAATCGGATCCGAAGTGCGGGACGTTAAAGTTGGAGATCGCGTCTCCATTCAACCGAACGTCATTCCCGGCGGAGACTACTATGACCGGCGTGGTTGGAGTCACCTGAGCGACAACCTGTCAGTTGTTGGCTTGAGCTATCCGTGGGGCGGGTTTGCGGAGCAATGTCTAGTGTACGATTACAATGTTGCCAAATTGCCGACCGAAGTGTCCGACGAACAAGGGGCGATGATTGAGCCGGCCGCGGTGGCGGTTAATGTCATCGAGAACAGTGATCTCAAGGCCGGAGACAGCATTCTCATCACCGGTGGGGGACCCATCGGAGCGTTGGTGGTGTTAGCCGCTGCGGCGGCGGGTGCCTCAAAGATCTTTCTTTCCGAGCCCAACGCTGTCCGCCGGAAGTTTCTGAACGCCTGGGGCGTGTGCACCGGAATTTACGATCCGATCAGCCAAGACGTGCCCGCGCTGGTGAAGGAGCAGACGGAAAGCGGCGTCGGAGTGGATGTCGCCGTGGAGTGCGTTGGGAACGAGAGAGCACTGGCGACCTGCATAGATTCCGTGCGCCGTCGCGGTACCGTGGTGCAGGTGGGCCTGCCGACGCGTAGCACAGGCATCGACTTGCACAAATTGGTCACCAAGGACCTTAGCTATCGCGGCAGTTGGGCTTATAAGAATACCGCCTGGCCGCGGGTTATCAGTATGGTGGCTTCCGGAAAGCTTCCGGTCGAAAAAGCTATCACGGGCAAAGTGAAACTGGAAGATGCGGTCCCGCAAGGGTTCGACGCTCTGGCGGCAGCCGACAGCGCTCACCTCAAAATACTGGTAGAAGCACCTTAGTAGGAAGGCTACTCACATCGTCAAAAAAATCAGCAACCAATAGTTAGGTAAAAGTATGACAGAAAAATTTCCCGTGGACGTTTCGGCTTATCGGCCCTTGACGCTCGATTCTAAAAAGCCGCTGGACGAGAAAACCTTAGCGCAATGGCAGACCAACATCCAACTGGTCCGCGACACCATCATCTTTTTCACGGCCTCTGCGGGCTTGAGAGGTGTTGACGGACACACCGGAGGGGCTTATGACCTGGTGCCAGAGGCGTTGTTAGCCGACGGCTTTATTCGAGGACAAAACAACGTTTATCCCGTTCTTTTTGACGAGGCCGGACATCGCGTGGCTTTGCAGTACGCGATGGCGGCTTTCAACGGGGACATCGCGTTTGACCTTCTGCTCAAATACCGAGCGCACGGCCACGGCTTGTATGGACATGTAGAGCGCAACGAAAAGATGGGGGTAGGGTTTTCCTCGGGTCGTTTGGGCCATCTCTGGTCGATGGTGGACGGCGTCGCCCTGGCGCATCCGGACAAAAGCGTCCTGATGTTCGGGAGCGATGGATCACAAATGGAAGGGGGTGATGCAGAAGCAGCCCGCTTCGCGGTGGCGCACCACCTCAACATTAAACTCCTCATTGACGACAACAACATCACCTGTGCCGGAAACCCGAGTGAGTTTATGCCGGGCTTTGATGTGGCAAAAACTCTTGAGGGTCACGGCCTGCCGACCGACACTGGTGATGGGGAGGATTTGAAGTCGCTCTACGCGCGATTTGCCAAGGCGCTCAACCAGGAGGGCCCGGTGGCCTTGATCAATAAGCGTGTGATGGCACCCGGCATGGGGGACCTCGAAGGAACGTCCGATGCTCACGGGGAAATCGGGGATGAACTAGCGGCAAAAATACTGCGTGAGCATGGGCACGAGGCCGCAGCGCAATACTTGGAGGAGTACGATACCGAAGTCCCAAAACGCAGTTACAAGGGTAGTAGTAAAGAAAAGGGCAGTAATCGTCAGACCTTCGGTAAGACTTTGGCGGACCAGGTCGAGAAAATTCCAGCAGGAGAACGAAGAGACAAAGTCCGTGCGGTCGATACCGACCTCGCCAGTTCGGTCGGGTTAGGTCAGATCCAGGAGCGTTTCCCGGAGTGCTTTGTTCAAGGGGGCATTATGGAAAGGAACAACTTTTCCGCTGCCGCGGGATTCGGGTTCCACTCTGGAAGGACAGGAGTCGTTTCCACTTTCAGCGCTTTTCTGGAAATGTGCATTTCCGAGTTAACGATGGCGCGACTCAACGAGGTCAACATGCTCTGCCATTTCTCGCACTGCGGCGTGGATATGATCCCCGACAATACCTGCCATTACGGGATGAACATCTTTTTCGCGGACAATGGATTGCTGGGACAGCACCCCACCCCCCTCTATTTCCCGGCCGATCCGCTGCAGATGGAGGCCGTCGTCAAGCGGGTCTTCTCCGACCACGGAATTCGCTTTATCTTCAGTACGCGGCCCGCTGTTCCCTACATCCTCGACGAGGCTGGCAATAAGTTTTTTGATTCCTCTCGTTATACTTTTCAACCGGGCAAAGATGAAGTGGTTCGCGAAGGAAGTGATGGTTTCATTGTAGCCTTTGGCGATACCCTCTACCGGTCGATCGATGCCGCCGAAACCCTTAAGGAACAAGGTTACAAGGTGGGCGTCCTTAACAAGCCCACTCTGAATCTTGTTGATGAAGAGGCATTGAAGAAAATCGCGGGCTCCGGTTTTGTTCTGGTGGCGGAAACGCAAAACCAGGTGACCGGTTTGGGCAGCCGTTTGGGAACCTGGATTCTGGAACGTGGGTATACGCCGCGGTACAAGCGTTTGGGCATTGCCAAGCCGGGAGAAGGTGGAGGATTGGAACAAGTCGGATTCCATGGTCTTGAGCCGGAACATCTGGTTGCGGCGGTCAAGGAGCTGGTTCGATAAAGGCTTTTCGTCAATCCGAAACGAATTGCTCTGAACGGGCTTGACGACGAGCGATTATCTATCTTCAATCAATGCGTCTTATACCCCCACGAACTACCAACGGAGCGGCTACCGGAACAGCCGCCAACGACATGCTATTATGAAAGCCGCAGTACTGCACAATTACGACACCGCCCTTGCTAGCCCGGAATACGTCCAAATGGAGGAGGTGCCCGAACCCCGACTGGTCAACGACACAGATGTTCTGGTGCGAATTGGTGGAGCCGGTGTCTGCCGCACCGACCTTCATGTCATTGAAGGGATCTGGCGTGAGAAGGTCGACGTGAAACTTCCCTACATCATGGGACATGAAAATGCCGGTTGGGTGGAAGAAATAGGGAAGAGCGTACAGGGATTCAAGAAGGGTGATCCGGTCATTTGCCATCCCTTGATTTCCAACTGTCATGCCTTGGAAGCTCGGCGAGGGCATGATATGCATGTGGATGGCAGTGAATTCCCCGGCATCAACACTAATGGCGGATATGCGGAGTTGTTGCGAACCGGAGTCAGTTCTCTCATTAAATTGCCTCAAACCCTCTCGCCAAAAGACGTTGCCCCGCAGGCTGATGCGGGTTTAACGGCTTACCACGCTGCGAAAAAGGCAGCTGCCCACCTCTCGCCAGGTGAAAAAGTCGTGGTCATCGGGGTGGGCGGCCTTGGGCACATCGGCATCCAGGTTCTCAGCGCTCTCTGTGCGGCTGACATTATCGCGATCGACCGGTCCGACCTGGCGCTCTCATTAGCAAAGGAATGCGGGGCGCATTTCACTATTAAAGGCAACGGAAAAAACGAGGTGGAAGCCGTTAAGGCGCTGACCAACGGAAAAGGTGCCCATGCGGTCATCGATTTTGTCGGGGAAGGCACCGCCATCGACATGGGACTGGCCATTACGAGAAACAATGGCTCCTATTATATAGTCGGGTACGGCGGCGAAATCCGGATCTCAGCGCTCGATATGATTACCACGGAAAAGAGCATCATCGGCAACCTGGTAGGTAACTACACCGAACTTGTTGAGCTCATGGATCTGGCTGACCGGGGCAAAGTTCATCTGGCCACCAAGGAGTACAAATTGAGCGAAGCCAACCAGGCGCTCCACGACCTCCATGCAGGCAAGGTAAAAGGGCGCGCCGTCCTTATTCCGTGAAGAAAGAATTCAGCAAGAACAAGAACGATTAACTATTAACTGACTATGTTTACCACCAAGAGCGGAGAGAAAATCTTTGTCATCGACAGTCATATGGCGCTGTGGGATGCGAGTCCTGCTAACCAGCGGAACCGGCATGGGGAAGAATTTATCAATTGCTTTTATAACTACCACAAGATCAGCCCGAAAGAGTATTATTGGTCCCGGGAAAAATTCGAGAAGTACAGCGAAGCCGATTTGATGAAGGACCTTTTTGAAGAGGGTTATGTTGACATGGCCATCTTTCAACCGGCCTACCTCGGAGAATTTTACAAAGAGGGCTTTGGGAATTTGCGGAGAAATTGGGCGCTGATTCAGAAACATCCCGACCGCCTGATTGGAAACGGGTGGTTTGATCCCCGTAATGGAGAGCCAGGTTTGGAACAACTCGAGCGGGAAGCGGAGATGTTCAAACTGAAAGGCGTTAAGCTCTACACTGCCGAGTGGTATGGGAATTCCAAAGGGTACAAGCTTTCTGATGCCTGGTCTCAGCGGTACCTTGAGAAGTGCATCGAACTCGGAATTAAAAACATTCACGTGCACAAAGGGCCGACCATTTTGCCGCTCAATCGGGATGCCTTTGATGTGGCTGACGTCGATGACGCGGCTAGCACTTTTCCGGACCTCAACTTCATTGTCGAGCACTGTGGGCTTCCGCGTCTGGACGATTTCTGCTGGATCGCGACGCAGGAACCGAATGTCTACGCAGGTCTGGCCGTGGCCAGCGCTTTGATCCACACTCGCCGGAAGTACTTCTCCGAAATCATTACCGAGTTGCTCTACTGGTTAGGGGCTGACCGGATTCTTTTCGGTAGCGATTACGCGATCTGGCGTCCGAAATGGATCATCGAGCAGTTTATGGATCTGGAATTGTCCGATGAGCTGGCCGCTGAAGCAAACCACACGCTGAGTCTGGAAGTGCAAAAGAAGATCATGGCGGAGAACTGCGCCCGGCTTTACGACATTGATATCGCGAAACAATGCGCTCGACTTGGGTTACCCATTGTGGAGGAGCCTGTTCACAAAGATGTGGGAGTCGGGGTCGGCTAAGAATCCGGCAAGGACGAAGATGACGAACCTGCCATACCGATTGGAGCAAGTACGAACCGCGCTAGATACGGTGACCGATCCGGAAATTGATGAATCGGTCGCCGCGCTGGAGTTTATCAGCCGCGCCGAAGTTAGCGATGAGAACGACGTCATCATTGAATTCCGGCTGCCGACCTACTGGTGCGCGCCGAACTTTGCTTTTATGATGGCCAGCGACATCCGGGATGCTGTGATGGAAATGGACTGGGTCCGCAGCGTCTCGGTTCAGCTGCTTGATCATTTCAGCTCAGATTTGATTAATCGGGGGGTCGCTTTGAAGCAGGATTTTCGAGACGCGTTTCCCGGGGAGACCGACGACGATCTAGCCTCCGTGCGCCTGAAGTTTCTGGGCAAAGCCTTTGAGAGAAGGCAGGAACTATTAATCCGTCATTTGCTGGGCACGGGCTATAGCGGTGAATGGATGAGTCAAATCAGCTTAGGGGAGCTGATGGGATTATCCTTGGACTACGAGGGAAGGCGTCTGCGGACCCTTTATATCTTTGCCTGGCGTAGGCTTCATCCTGAGTGGTCAGAAGCGAACCTTGCCTTTGTCGCATTGAGCGGAGACCGGTTGGATCCAGGACAACTGCCGAGCTATTTGCGAAAGATAGGCGGCGTCCGCCGCAACGCTGAATACAATGGATTTATCTGCCGTAGCCTCCTTGCCGAGCGGAAGTCAGAATTGGCGGGTGCAAGGGAATAAGTAACTGCCGACAGGCACGCGCGACGACCCTATGAAACGCCTTGGAGTACTGACCAGCGGAGGAGACGCGCCGGGAATGAACGCGGCGATCCGCGCGGTTACCAGGGAGGCGTTGGCACGCGGAATCAGCGTGACCGGTTTCTCGCAAGGGTATGCCGGAGTGATGGAGTCGAAGACGATTGAACTCACTGCCCGTGCCGTGGGAGGTGTTATTCAACACGGCGGCACCATGCTCGGTAGTGCAAGGAGTCAGGAATTTTGCACCGAAGCGGGACTCGAGCGGGCGATTAAGAACCTCCAGGCGCTCCAAATAGAAGGGTTGGTGGTGATTGGGGGAAACGGCTCGCAATCGGGCGCCGCCGACCTTTCGGAGAAGGGATTTCCCGTAGTGGGAGTAGCGTCGACTATCGACAATGACCTCTATGGGACGGAGCTATGTATCGGTGTCGACACGGCACTCAACACTGCGATGGAAGCGGTTGACCGGCTGCGAGTTACGGCGTCCTCTCACCGGAAAGCTTCTCTGGTCGAGGTGATGGGGAGGAATTGCGGGTACCTGGCGTTGATGGCAGGGCTTGCCTGTGGTGCGGAAACCGTGGTGATACCGGAGATAAAGACAGATCCAGATGAGGTCGTGGAACGCCTTAAAGCAGCGTTCGAAAGGGGTAAGGAATATGCGATTGTCGTGGTGGCCGAAGGCGCGGAGTACAACGGAGTTCGGTTAGAAAAGTACCTTCAGAGTCTGAGGCACAAAATTGGATTCGAGATACGGCTCACCACCTTAGGACACATTCAACGTGGCGGTACACCAGGAGCTTTCGATCGCATCCTGGCCAGCAGATTGGGCGCCAATGCGGCAGATCGGCTGATTGGAGGCGAATGCGGCATCCTTATTGGATTGACAGGGGGGGAGCTCAGTTCGGCCTCCCTGAGTGACGTAGCGCGCAAGACTAAGATCCCTGATGTAAGAATATTGGAGTTGATCCACCGGCTGGCACAATGAAAGACCGAAGGTCATCGCCGGCCACGGCGACCAACCTCCTGCGCTTTCTATCTTAAAGAAAAGACAACTAGACAAACATCCTATGAGCATCATGAAACGTTTTTCAGGCAAAACCGTGGTGGTGACCGGCGGCGGTCGCGGCATCGGGCTGGGCATCGCGGAGCGCTTCGCGGAAGAAGGAGCTAACCTTGTTTTAGCAGATAGAGACCCACGAGTAGAAGAAGCGGCAGAAAAAATCAAATCGTTCGGGGGCGACTCCCTTGGAGTGGCCTGCGACGTCACCAACAAAGCCGAGGTCGAAGGCCTCTACGCACGAGCGGCAGAGCGGTTTGGAACTGTGGATGTTTCCATCCAGAACGCAGGCATCATTACAATTGCCCGGCTGGATGAACTTTCTGAGAAGGACTGGAATCGGGTGCTGGCCGTTAACTCGACCGGCGTGTTTCTATGCTGTCAAGCCGCCGCCAAATACATGATTAAGCAAGGTCAAGGCCGGCTGATCAACAGCTCATCGGCGCAGGGTCGGCAAGGCTTCATTTACACCCCGCATTATGCGGCCAGCAAATTCGCAGTGATCGGCCTTACCCAAAGCCTGGCCAAGGAATTGGCGCCCCACGGCATTACGGTGAACGCCATTTGCCCTGGAATCATCGAGACCGACATGTGGGCTTACAACGACGAGCATTGGGGAAAGCTTCTCGGTAATTATAAGCCGGGCGAACTGATGAAAGAATGGATTCAAGGAGTTCCCCTCAAACGCGGCGGTAACGCCAAAGACATTGCGGGACTGGTGAGCTTTCTTGCTTCTGATGATGCCTCCTACATTACCGGGCAAGCGGTCAATGTGGATGGAGGGCTTGTCATGTCTTAGGCCCACGGCTCACCTCCGGCGTTGAGTGACTACATAACCCAGGGCGGCTTTATTTTAATCAAAACAGAAACAGCTAAAATCCAGTAATCGAAACCCCCTAACTAAGTTCCTATCATGAAGGCCATAAAATTAGTCCCCTGCCTGCTGGCTATCGCAGGCGTTGTTATTTGTACTGCGGGAATCGCGGCTGACCAGCCCGCGACGGTTCCACTGAAGCCGATCACCAAAAAGCTAACATTCATTTACATCCCTAAGCTTGTCCATCCCTGGT
>Ga0210390_10003987_pt1 | contig 12574 bp, 7 predicted proteins | sample IncBWH11OmetaG_FD_161050 | JGI IMG/M metagenome (GOLD analysis project Ga0210390, IMG submission 161050) | Forest soil microbial communities from Barre Woods Harvard Forest LTER site, Petersham, Massachusetts, United States - Inc-BW-H-11-O ...
TGGCTGCTTTGGGAGGAAAGATTCTGATAAGCGGTATAGTGCTTGCCGCTATATTTGGTCAGATGTGCAGTTGTCGGATGTCCTTCACGAACATCGCTGCGGCTACTTTTGCCGTATTGCACGCCCAGTGCAAGAACCCAATCGCTTCCCTCCGGTTCAAAGGAAAGTCTGGCGCCTTTGTCCCATTCGATCTGCGATCCCTTCTCCACATTGAGATGTGAAATCCCGTCGAACGGCGATGTGGACAGAAACGGTGGCGCAAATGCGTCCACGCCGTTTTCCTGTTGCGAATATTGGCCATCAAGTTCCAGCCAGACCAGTGGCCTGTCGCCGTCCTCGGCGCAAGCCTTGTCTGCGCCGCAAATGGCGCCGAGCAGAGCAAAGGCCGATACCGTCGCCAGAAGTTGCCAGCGGACGCTTGCTCGGTTTTCGCGCGTATTGGTGAACTCGTTCATCGTTTCCCCCTTACCAGTTCTTCGTGATGCGCGCACCGAACAAGCGCGGATCGGTGATGAACACATTGGTCGTCAGCGCAGTGTCGTCCGAATTCAGAAATGCGCCCGTGATGGCAGTCGCATTGAAGACGTTTTTCACATACGCCATCACCTGCCAGCCATCCTGGTTGGTGAAGATCAGCGCCAAGTTCAGGTTGGTGTAGCCGTGAAGCTGATCGTAAGGAATGTCATTGAAGATGCGGGCAAACGAATTGCCCTGCCAGTAGAAATCACCCCGTAAGGTGCCTGCCCAATCCGGACTGAGCGGCATCGTGTATTGTGCGCCCGCCGACAGCGTGAAGGGCGGCGAATTCGGCAGCTTGTTGCCGCTCAGATCCTTGGTGAAGCCTTCGCCGTTGTTGGGCGCAGTCGAGGGATCGAAACCGGCAGCCGCGAAGATGCTCTGATCAGAACCAGCACCGATGCTGGAGATACCTCCCGGGTTATATGCAGCATCGCAGGCGCCCGTAAGACCTGTCCCAAAAAGGCTCGGATAATCGTTTGCCTCCAGAATTTGCCGCACGACAGATGCAGGAAGAATGCAGTTTGAAGTGTCGCCAAAATAAGGTTTGACTACGACCCAGCCAGGCTGTCCCGCCGTGCGATCCATCAGATCGATTGCCGATTGGCCCTTGTCGACGGACGTATCTTCCAAACCGCCCGCGAAGTTGAAGCGCAGACCTGGCGTCGGCTCCCATGTTGCTTCCAGTTCCGCGCCTTTCACCTTGGCGTTGAAATTGAGGTTGATTGAGGTGCGATCTACGATCTGGGAGATTTGGTATCCTTTGTAATCATAGTAGAACATATCGCCATTCACCGTCATCGCGCCGTCAAGCAGCGTGTTCTTCGTGCCCAATTCATAGGCGTTGATGAATTCCGGCGCGAAGGTCGCCGGATGCGCGACGGACGATTGCGCGTCAGTGAAATCAGTTTCAGGTCGCGGCGGATTGGCGCCACCGCCTTTGTAGCCGCGCGAATAGGATGCGTAAAACAGCGACTGATCGGTGAAATAGAGCTTGGGCGTCCAGTTGGCGACAAAACGCCCCGTCCATTCCTTCCATTCCTGATCGACGACGCCTTCGACAGGATAACCGCCGCCCAGCAGGAACGTCCAGCTTGGAATGTCGTAGAAGGTCTTCTGGTCATCGGTCCAGCGGAGACCACCCGTCAGCTTCAGATCGTGCAACACTTGATAATAGGCTTCACCGAAGCCCGCGTAGGAACTCAGATCGTAAGGGTTTTCGCTACGGAAATAGCTGTGTCCCTGACCGTTGAGATGATTGATTGGATTGGGGTCGATATAAGTTCCAATGGATCTTCCATCTATTTCATCGCCGCCGCAGCCGAAGACAGTCGATACGCCGCCCCCACCATCCGTTCCACCAACCTTGTATGGTTCCGGCGCGATAACGGACGGCTCGATATTTGAGGCATTGGAATGGCAGATCGTGTAGTCGCCGGGGCTTTGGCCATTTGTGAGCTGCGTGAAAGCGGTGAGAAGATTGAAGAAGACGTAGTAATCCTCGACGGTGTGATAACGCATGTAATTGCCGCCGGCGCTGAAATTGAGTGGGCCGCTGAAATTCGACGCCAGGCGAATCTCCTGAGAAGCTTGCCATGCGTGCTCATCAGATAAATCCTGCGCAACCATCGAACTGGAACACCCTAATTGCGGATCGCAATAAACCCCATTGGGTGCGATCGGCATTGCGCCGATGGCGAATGAGGCGGTGGTGGGATAAAATATCCCCGATGTCGTATCGAAGCGGTTGAAGTCCTCCGTGGAATAGAGGAAATCCTTGTTATAGCCGGTCTGCGAGGTGAGGGTCAGCGTCGGTGTTATTGCGTAGTCGACGTTGAATTCCAGTGTGTCGTTCTTCGCGCGATACGTCGGTTTGATCAGGGATTGGATGACACGCAGATTCGTCGATTGGGTTTGACTTGCATACGGATCGACGTCCTTCAGCAGAAACCCGCCCGCCGCGCCATTGAACGCGTCCGCGCCGAATTCGCCGAGTGCCACAAACGGAATCGTCTGTCCGTTCGGCGTTTCGTAGGCGTCTTTCGAGTAGAACGATGCAGGCAAACAGCCTTGGCTGAGCCATGTCTGTGCGAACTGGGCATTGAAGTTGGCTGGCAGGCCATTGCTCGTATCGGTCGGCAGCGTGGTTACATTCAATCCATCGACTGATGTTAGCCCCGGGTCCTTCTTGCAAAGTTGCTTGGCCGAACGCACGCGGTCGTCGTCTTCGGAGAAATGTTCCCAGACAAGATAGGTTTGCACTTGCTCGACGGGCTTCCAGCCCAGCGTCATGCGGCCCGACCACAGGTCGCGGCCATCGACGGACTGGCCCAGCGTTTGGTCGAACGTATAACCATTGCGCTTGGTCCATTCACCCGCGATGCGAAGATCGAGCCGATCGTCGACAATCGGAACATTGATCATCGCTTCAAGACGGCGGTTCTGATAATTGCCGATGTCGACAGAAGCTAGGGCCTCGAACTGATCGGATGGCTTGGCCGAAACCAGATTCACCACGCCAGCCGTCGCGTTGCGGCCATAGAGCGTGCCTTGCGGACCGCGCAACACTTCAACTTGACTGACATCGTAGAATTCCTGTTCGAAGAAATGATTGCGGATGAACGGAATATCGTTGAACGCAACCGCCACCGCCGGATCGGTGGTGACGGAAATCGCCTGCGTGCCGATGCCGCGAATCTGGATCGAATAGCCGGTGAAATTGGTTTTCGTGAAAGTGAGGTTTGGCACCTGCTTCACAAGATCAGGGCCACCAGCGGTCTGCGTTTGCGTCAGCTGTTCTTGAGATAACGCGGTGATCGAAATTGGGATGTTCTGAACATCGCCACCGATCTTCGATGAGGTGACTGTCACTGTTTCCAGCGCCGCGCCCGAAACCGATGGCACGGTCGCTGCCGCTTCATGGATTGACGCAATGTCAGCGGCGGAATCGTTCGCGGCACGCTCATCACGAACGACTGCGATGGCACCGGAAGAATCTTGACGCGTGGCGAAACCTGTGTTTTTCAAAATCTTCAATAGGGCCGCGTCCGCCGGCAAATCGCCCTTGACGCCCTTGGTGCGAACCCCTTTTACCGCGCCGCTGGAATACATCAGCGCCACGCCGCTCTGCTTCATATAAGCATCAAGCGCGCCCATGAGATCGCCGCCGGGAATATTGAAATCATGCGCGAGCGCGCCCGTTGCGAGAAGCGCCCCGCAAAAGTAGCTCGCAATAGCGATCTTCAAGTATGTATATTTCATCATCTATCCCCTCTCACGCCGCCTTCGGCACCGCAATATGTTCCGCGACCGTTTCCTCAGCGGGAGATCACGATCTGATCACCCCGGGTTTCGACATGCAGTCCGAAAATTTCCCTGGCTACGCGCGTGAAAGCGTCGACGTCGTTAACTGGAAACGAGGCACCGATCGTCAGCCGCGCCGTGTCCGCACCGGCAATGACAAGCTTGCGGCTGTTATAGCGATTGAATTCCGCGGCTGCGTCCATCAACGTCGTGTCATGGAACATCAGCATTCCCCGCCGCCAGCCGAGCGAACCCGCCAAGTCCTGCGCCGGTTCCTTCGTCACCGAAATTGTATTCGCACGCGCGACAAGCACATCGCCCGGAACAAGCAATGCCGCCTGTCCAGGACTGCTTCCCGCATCGAACCAGACGCGGCCCTCTAAGAGCGCCACTTCCACGTGGCCACTTTCGCTACGGATGCGGAACTTCGTTCCCAGCACCGTGATGTGATGGCCCGCTACCGCCACGGTAAACGGATGCCCGACATCATGTGAAATATCGAAGAATGCCTCGCCTCTATCGAGCGAGGCCGTCCTGTGATCTGCACCCACATCCGCGTGCACGATCGTGTCCGTGTTCAGTTCGATGTGCGAACCGTCCGCAAGGGCAACGATCTCGTGGCCGCCGACCGGCGTCGTATAGGTCTGAGTCCGTGTCCACGGCAGGTATAGAACAGCACTCACGCCCAACACCGCCAGCACGCCAACTCCGGCAACGGTTTTCGCGAGCATTGCAACAAAGCGTCGGCGCGCGCGCGCTTCACGCTCGGGCTCCGGTGGGCGTAAGGCAGCCAGCCGTTCCGTGCGCTTAAGTCCTGCTTCCAGTCGCAGAAACGCGACGCGATGAGCCAACGCTTCGTCGAGCCAGCGATCCAATTCGGCCTGATCTGCTTCGCTCCAGTTCCAGAACCGACGGCGTTGGAGCAATTCGGCGGCGCGTATCTCGACATTCACCGTCACCGCGCACACCTCGCTTTCCCGGACTTCGCTCATGATTTCCTCCCGCGATCGGCGGCCTCGCCGTACAGCATGCTGGTGAGCGCGCGGATGCCGTTCGCCAGATGCTCCGAAACAGTCGGTTCCGCCACGCCCATGCGGCTCGCGATCTGCTGTCCGGACAGGCCTTCGATATGGCCTAGGATCATCGCTTCGCGGGAGCGCGGAGGAAGCCGGTCAAGTGCGGTCTGCAACCGCCGTAATTCCTCCCGAGCCATGAGCGCGTGATCTGGCCCAGGTGCATCCATCGCAACACCCAACGCATCCACATCCGAAACGACATCGATCGGTACAACCTGCTCGCGGCGCACACGGTCGATAAGCAGATTGCGCGCGGTCGTCAGAACAAAGCGCTTGGCGTGATCGGGGATCTGTTTCTGGGCAGCTTCATAGACCCGCACATAAACATCCTGCCGCAAATCGGCGATATCGCCACTGTTGTGCCAATTGTGATGCAGGAAGTGCATCAAGAGGGCCTCCAGAGGCAGGACCTCACGCACAAACCACGCGGAAACCGCTGCCAGACCCGCGGCTGTCTCCTGGGATTTGGCGCTGCCGCGCCCGGTTTCGGGATGTTCCGACATTACCCTGCGCGTGTCCCCTGCCCACATCCAGTCTACCGGTTACGGGCCCTAAGACGAAAGCGGCCATGCCTGATTAGGGTCGTACGCAAAAAAATCAGCGCAGAAAAAGGAATATTTTCGCGCACCGACCCCCTAATAAGCAACGACGTTGGCAGGCGATTTAGCTATGCCCCGCCAGCTTCCGACTTTTGAAAGCCAAACTAGCTTCTATGGAATAAGAGCTTTAGGGCGGCCGATTTGAACAAGATTTAAGCGAAATCTGTGTGGTAACAGAGCTGTGACTTGGCTCACCCTGCTCCCATGAAACAGAGGTTCAGGAGCAAAAAAAGCAGCGGATGCGATCCGCTGCCCAAGTGTGGGGAAATCAAACTTACCCGCCGATGCCAACGCTGATTTTGGCGAAGGGACCGTAGAAACCGCGATCATAGCTTTTGACGGTGTCGATGCCGCCATCGATCGCACCGAAGAAAAGATCCGCACGATAGCCGAGCGAGATTTTAACATCGTGCAATCGATAGGAGACCGATGCATAACCCCCGACATTTGGAACGCTGCGCGTGTGTTGGCGCGCGATCGGCGAAGTATGATAGACATGACTCGTTATATAGCCGCCGGTGCGGTGAGAGCCCGTCGTGCTCTGCTTGCCGAACAGAATGGCTGCGTTCGCGCCCCAGTCGAGCCAGACGGAACCAGCCTCCGGGTGACCAAAGACCCGCGCCGACTCATCCCATGAGAGCGACGGCCCGAGGCCCGTGAATGCGTGGCGCATATGCAACGTTGCCTGGAATATTCTTCCGCCGCCGAGATTCGGTACCGAACTCTGCATCGTATCCGTGCTCGAATCGAAATCGGCATAACGAACCCCGAGGCTGAGGACGGAAGTCCCCGCGAAGCCGAACATGCCAAGACCCACATCGCGGCCCGCCTTGAAATCCGTTATGAGGTGAGTACTCAACGTGCGCGCGGAGACCTGATAGAAAGCGCGTACGACGGCATAGTGGTAAGTCGGCGTGTAGAACGTGGGTTTGGGCTGCTGATGATCGATTCTGGAACGCAGCGCTCTACCGTAATGGATAGCTCCTGACAGAACCCAGCCGCTGTCCGGAAGGTCAAGGGTGAGAGAGGCATCGCTATCCCATCCCAGCCGCGGTCCGTGCTGGAGATTGTCCGGCGCGCGAACTTCGAACGTGGGCGGCGGCGAAAGGGCCGATGGCACGTCGTAGATCGAATGCCCGTCGTTGACTGCGTCGAACTGGCCGCCCAGTTCGATCCAGACCAGCGGGGTGTCGGCGCCGTCCTCGGCCTGCGCGTTTTGCGCGCCGCAGACCGCGAAAAGCGCGAAAGCCGAAGCCGTCGCCAGAAGCTGTCTGCGAATGTCATTACGGCGCGTTTGTATGATCTCGCTCATCGTTTCCCCCTACCAGCTCTTTGTGACGCGGATGCCGACAAGGCGCGGATCGGTGAGGAACACATTCGTCGTCAGGCCCACATCGTCGCTGTAGAGAAAGTCGCCCGTGATGTCGGTGACGTTGAAGATGTTCTTCATATATCCCATCACCTGCCAACCGTTCTGGCTGGTGAATATCAGTGTCAGGTTGACGTTTGTGTAGCCGCGTAGCCGGTCATAAGGATTATCGTTGAAGACGCGCGCCCAGGAATAATCCTGCCAATAATAATCGCCGCGCAACGTACCCGCCCAATCCGGCGTGATAGGCATTGTGTATTGCGCGCCGACGGAAACCGTGAACGGCGGCGCATTCGGCAATCTGTTGCCGCCGAGCTGCTTGTCGAAGCCCGCGCCGTTATTGGGAGCCGGACCCGCGCCCGCATTCGTCGCGTTGGGATCGCTGGGATTAAATCCGGGATAGTCCGCTGGCGGATTATAGACCGGATCTATCCCTCGGGTGTAAGCGTCGTAACATGCCAGTGCGCTATCAAGCTTCCCAAGGAAACCACCTTGCTCCAACAAAGCTGCAATCACATAGGTAGGTAGTACGCAGTTCGACGTTTGCGTGATAAATGGCTTGAAAATGACCCAGTCCGGATTGCCCGCGGTGCGATCCATCAGGTCGACGGCCTCGTCGCCCTTGTCGAGCCGCGTGTCTTCATAGCCGCCGCTGAAGTTGAAGCGCAGGCCCGGCACCGGTTCCCAATTGCCTTCGATTTCGGCGCCTTTCACTTTCGCGTTGAAGTTCAGGTTGATCGCCGTGCGATCGACGATCTCCGAAATCTGGTAGCCCTGGTAGTCGTAGTAGAACACATCGCCGTTCAGCGTCAGCGAACCGTCCAGCAGCGTGTTCTTGCTTCCCAGTTCATAAGCGTTGATGAATTCGGGATTGAAGGTCTCCGGATGGGTGATCGTCTGCGTGATGACCGGCGGCGGCGGATTGGCCCCGCCTCCCTTGTAGCCGCGCGAAAGAGATGCATAGACCAATGTCTGATCGGTGAAATCGAGCTTTGGCGTCCAGTCGGCGACAAAGCGTCCCGTCCATTCGTCCCATTGCTGATCCACAACCGCAACCGCCGGATATCCCCAGCCCGGTATCGCGATCCAGCTCGGGATTTCGATGAAATGCTTGTTGTCTTCAGTCCAGCGTGCGCCGGCCGTGAGCTTCAGATCGGACAGAACCTGATAATTTGCCTCGCCGAAACCGGCATAGGAATTGAGCGTGTAGGGATTCTGGTTGAGGAAATAATTGTGGCCTTCATTGTTCAGATGGCCGATCGGGTTCGGATCGATATAGGTGCAGCCGAAGGGCTGAACGTCGGCGCCGGGAATGCCATAGCTATGGGGGATCGGCAAACCGTTGAAACATAGATTGGGGAACGTACCGGGCACCGCGGGAGTCGGATTTTGCTCCAGCGCGATCCCCGTCGCGACGTTGAGGAAGACATAGTAGCTTTCGTCGGTTTCATAATGCAGATAATTGCCGCCGGCGGTGAAATTGACCGGGCCCTTAAAATTCGAGGCAACACGGAATTCCTGGCTGAGCTGCCAGGAATGCTCCAGCGACATATCCTCGCCCACAACTCTGGTCGAGCATCCCAATTGTGGGTCGCACAGGATGCCGCCCGGTTGGTCCGAGGTGTCCTTCATAACGCCGGGCGCGGTGGTGAAATTGTTGAAATCCTGCGAGGAGCGCAGAAAATCGGCTCCGTAACCCGTCTCGGAGGAGAATTTTAGTGTCGGCGTGATATCGTAGTCGGCATTGTATTCCAGCGTATCAGCCTTGACACGATAGGTCGGCGTCAGCACCGACTGGATGACGCGCAGATTGCGCGACTGCACCGCGTTCGCAAAGGGATCGGCCAGGGCGTTAAGCACGCCGAAATAATAACCCGCGGCGATCAATTCGTCCGAAAGGGCGTTCGGCGTCTGGAAAGCGGACGGTGAATAAAGCGAGGTCGGCAGGCAACCCTGGCTCAGCTGATTCTGAAACGTGCTGCCGAGGAAGACAGGGGCATCCGTCGAATAGCTGATGCCGGTTAGCGGGTTGGTGATCGATGTCGGTCCCGGATCCCTCTTGCACAATTGTTTGCCGCTGTTGAGACGGTCGTCATCTTCCGCAAAATGCTCCCAGACAAAATAGCTTTGCAGATTCGAGAGCGGCTTCCAGCCCAACGTGGCCCGGCCCGACCACAGATCGCGGCCATCGACACTCTTTTGCGTGAGCTCATCGACGGTGTAGCCGTTGCGTTTGGTCCATTCGCCCGCGATGCGCAAGTCCAAACGGTCGTCGACGAGGGGAACATTGATCATACCTTCGAGGCGGCGGTTCTCGTAATTGCCGATATCGGCAGACGCCATCGCTTCGAACTGATCGCTAGGCTTTGCAGAAACGAGATCGACCACACCTGCGGTGGCGTTACGTCCGTAGAGCGTGCCTTGAGGCCCGCGCAGAACCTCCACTTGCCCGACGTCATAGAATTCCTGCTCGAAGAAATGATTGCGGATGAAAGGGATTCCGTTGAGCGCGACGGCCACCGCCGGATCGGTCGCGACTGAAATCGCTTGCGTGCCGATGCCGCGAATTTGAATCGAGTAACCTGTGAAATTCGTTTTCGTGAAAGTGAGATTCGGCACCTGCTTCACGAGATCGGGGCCGCCGGTCGTTTGTGTGGCCGTCAATTGCTCCTGCGAAAGCGCCGTAATCGAGATCGGGATATTCTGAACATCGCCGCCGATTTTCGACGACGTGACAGTCACTGTTTCCAATGCAGCGCCCGACACTGACGGCGCCGGCATGGCGGCAATATGAATGGGCAGAGAATCATCCGTACGGTTGTCACGAACGATAGTAATAGCGCTGGCCGAATTGTGATGAACGGCAAAGCCCGTGCCATCAAGAATGCGCATCAATGCATCATCCGCAGACAATTCACCCTTGGCGCCCCTGGAGCGCACGCCCCTGATCGCATCGCCGGACACCACCAGCGCAACTCCGGTCTGTTTTGCGTATGTGTCCAACGCCGCCTTCAAATCGCCACTTGGAATATTGAAATTCTCGGCGTGGGCTGCAGCGGCCAATAAAACCACACACGCGCCGTTCACGATAAATCGCTTGGAATATTTTGACATTATCATCATTCCCCCTGCCCGCACCTGCGGCTTTCCCGTTTGTCGTTCAGCGCGAGATTACGATCGCGCCGTCATATTTCGTGACATGAAGCCCGAACACTTGCTGCGCAGTGTTGACCAGCGCCTGAACGTCGGTCGCCGGAAATGACCCCACGATCGAGAGGCGCGCCGCCGCGGGATCGGTCACAACGATTTTCTCGCGATTGTAGCGATTGAGTTCAGCGGCGGCGTCGGCAAGTGTGGCGTTGTCGAACACGAGAATGCCGCGCCGCCATCCCAACTCTTCGGCGATTTGCTGTGTCGGTTTCTTCGACACAGAAACGAATTCGCCGGTCGCAACAACGACATCGCCCGGCATCAGCACAGTCGAAATCGCACGGGGACTTGCGGATTCGAACCGCGCACTGCCTTCCAAAAGCGTGACCTGCAATTTCGCGCCTTGACTGCGCACCAGGAATTTCGTGCCGAGGTCCGTGATGCGATGTCCCGCCACGGATAATATGAAGGGACGTGCCGCATTGTGACGAATCTGGAAAAATGCTTCGCCTCTGTCGAGCGTGGCCGTTCTTCCACGCACATCATCGGCAACGTGCAACACCGTATCGGTGTTGAGATCGATGGTCGATCCATCTTTCAATGCAATGGTCTGGTGATGCCCGATTGAGGTCGCATAAGTCTTCACAATCGGCTGATGCAAGTATATGCCCGCAGCAGCAACAAGAATACCCAGCATCGCCAACGCAGCCATACCCTTCAACAATAGCGGCGCAAACCGGCGTTTGCCACGAGCGGTTTCCTCCGGTGCCGGACGGCGTAACGCCGCCAGCCGATGCGCGCGGTTCCACGCTGCCTCCAGTCTCAAATAGGCAAGACGGTTGGCGGGCGATTCCCCGATCCATGTGTCGAACGCAGATTGTTCTGCCTCACCCCAGGCTTGTGTTTGCCGCGCCAAAATCCAGTCGGCTGCGCGAATCCGCACAACTTCCGCGCCGGTTGCCGTTTCGCGCGGGTCGCTCATGGCTCGCCTTTCCGCTCCGGCGCATCGCCGTAAAGAATATCGGCGAGCAGCCGCAGGCCTTCGTTGAGGTGCCACGTCACAGCGCGGTCGCTGATGCCCATTTGCAGGCCGACCTCACGCACCGATAATCCTTCGACGTGATAAAACGTGAACGCTTCGCGAGCGCGCGGCGGGAAGCGGTTTACCGCCGCTTGCACCCTGCGCAGTTCTTCGCGCGCGGCGGCATGAGCTTCCGGTCCCGGCACATCGCTCGCCACGCCTAGCGAATCCAAATTCTCCACGGCCTCAAGCGGAATGACTTTCTCGCGCCGCACGCGGTCGACTAGCAGATTATGCGCAATTGCAAATACGAACGGCTTCGTCGATTTTGGGTATTCCTTCGCCGCCGTTTCGAAAACGCGCAAATAGACATCCTGCAGCAGGTCGGCAACATTCGTGCCGTCGCGCCAATTGTGCCGGATATATTGTGTCAACGCGGCTTCCAAGGGCAGTACCTCGCGCACGAACCAAGCGTCCAAATCCGTACGCATGCTCACGTTCCGGCGAGCGCCGGTTTCGCCATGGTCGGTTTCGGACGTGTTAGTCATTCCCCTTCCCGCTTAAGGGTTGAGAATTGGCCTACATATATTGAGACGCAAGGTCCATTTGGATCGGTAGGTGGCCGCGATAAATATTCTAGCGGAACGGCAAGCGACGAATACAGGCAATGTGCGCTTCACCGTGCGCTAGAATACATTATTTTGAAACGCGCCTAACAGCAACTACCGGCGGTTTAGTATACCTCGTTCGGGTGATGCCAACGGAAAGATGCTAACCTGCAATTTAGTCTATCCCCCTAACCCGACGATAACAGTGGCAAACAGCCTATAAAAGCCAGCATTCTTTCGATGGGCGGCATCGATGCCGTCGTCCATGGCGCGGAAGAATAGATCGGCGCGACGGCCGAGGCTAACCTCGCGTCTGCACAGAGGAAAGAAAGGCCCACGAATGCTGGCGGCATTGGCGCCCTGACGGTATGGGTAAGAGACTCCTACTATGGTTCAACATGCCGATGGCGTTGATCAAAAGTAGTTTGAAAATTTTAGTTCACCGTCGTGTCCGTCTGCACTCGAAGGGATCGATAATGAGAATTGGGAGTGGGCCAAAGCGGAACTCGGCGCTTGCTGTCACCATTGTGGGTGTGCTGTGCGCGACCTCTGCAGCGGCGCAAACTCAACCGTGGATGAACCAGTCCTTCTCGCCGGAGATGCGCGCGAAGTTCCTGATCGGCGCGATGACAGAGGAAGAAAAATTCGAACAGATGGTCGGCGCACCAGGCATCATTCCGGAGCTTCCGCAATGCTTTGGCGGCCGGCATGTGCCAGGCCTGCCCCGGCTTAAGATTCCAACCCTGCGTGTGACCAATGGGCCAGTCGGCATCGGTCAGAATGATTGCGTGCCAGCCGATACAAAAGGAGGGCCGGGCGCGTCGATGATGAGCCCTTTTTCAGCGAAGGCGACCGCACTTCCTTCCGCGATTGGGCTTGCAGCATCCTTTGACCGCGCCGCGGCTTCGAAGTTCGGCGATGTATTGGGATTG
>Ga0210390_10003988_pt1 | contig 12573 bp, 13 predicted proteins | sample IncBWH11OmetaG_FD_161050 | JGI IMG/M metagenome (GOLD analysis project Ga0210390, IMG submission 161050) | Forest soil microbial communities from Barre Woods Harvard Forest LTER site, Petersham, Massachusetts, United States - Inc-BW-H-11-O ...
GTGCCCTTGCGCAGGACCTCGAGGTCGATGCCGCGTACCGAAAGCCGCTCGATCCCCATCGCAACCCCTATATGCGTTCGCTGATCCGGATCGCCGCGTGGCAGCCAGCCTTGATTGCTGCGGAAAGCAGACGATAGCCGGGTGCCTGCTCCGCGCCGTGTCGCAACGCGATATCGCGATGCTGCAACTCCTCGTCGCGGAAGCGGCCGAGTGTATCGCGCAATTCGCCTTCGCCGTCGTCCAGCGCGGCGATCTGAGCGGAATAGTGAGCGTCGATGGCCTCCTCAACTGCTACCGTGCAGGCCATCGCCGCCCGTTCGCCCAGTACCGCTGTCGCGGCACCAAGGGCGAAGCCGGCCAGATGCCAGAGCGGCAGCATCGCGGTAGGCCGAACGCGGCGGCGAATGATCAGATCGGCAAACCGATCCAGATGCTGGCGTTCCTGGTCCTGCATCTCGCGCAGCACTGCCGCCTTGTCGCTACGCCGCAGCACCGCAAGCTGGCCGGCGTAGATGCGTGCGGCGCCATATTCTCCGGCATGATCCACGCGAAGCATACGCGCTACGCCCGCCCCAGGCTGCGGATCCCCGGGCAGATGCCGTCGTTCCTCGCTCATGCAACGCTCCTGTCGCGCCAGAGAAATATGGCGAGCAGCACCGCGAACGCCAGCGCATACAGCAGGTTCATCGCCGCCATGGAAACCGGCAGGCCCGGGATCAGGTAGGTTGGGTCCTCGCACGGTTTCCCCGGTCGCATGGGCATCTGCGCGAGGCGCTCGGCGATCGAGCCGCCGGCGAAACGTGGCGCCGCGCATTCCGGCAGCGGGCTTGCCCAGTAGTGCTGCTCGACACCCACGTGGATGACGGCGAGCGCCATGCTCACGAGCATCGACAGCACCACCAGAACCAGCAGCATCCGCGCCCAGCGGGGCGGCACCACCGAGGCGACCAGACCCAGCGCGATCGCCACGCGATACGGCCAGCGTTCCAGCAGGCACAACGCACACGGCACGAGACCGCCCCAGCGTTCCGAGGCGATCGCCATCCCCAGCGCGAATGCCGCGGCGAGCGCGCTCAGCAGGGCGAGGCTGCGGATGCCAGGCAGCGTCATGCCGGCGATGTGCCCTGCTTCCACCGGGCTTGCAAGCGGCTTAGGGTTAACGGATCAGCGAAGGAGAATGCCAGATGCGCCGCATTCTATGGGGCCGCGCCACGTCCAGCAATGTGATGAAGGTGATCTGGACGCTCGAGGAGTTGCAACTCCCCTATGAGCGCATCGATGTTGGCGGCTCATTCGGCAAGACCGACACTGCGGACTACCGAGCGATGAACCCCACGGGGTTGGTGCCGACATTGCAGGAGGATGACTTCACCCTTTGGGAGAGCAATGCGATCTGTCGCTATCTCTGCCACGCGCACGCGCCGCACTCCAAGCTGTGGCCGCAGGAGCCTCACGCCCGCGGCAACGTCGACCGCTGGATGGACGCGCAGCAGACGCTGCTGGGCCGGCCGATCGGCGTCGTGTTCTGGGGCCTGGTTCGGACACCGCCCGACAAGCGCGACATGGCGGCGATCAAGCAAGGGGTGGAGGATGCGGCGCGTATCTGGGCGATGGTGTCGGCGGAGCTTGCCAAGCACCCTTACCTTGCTGGCGACGATTTGACGCTGGCCGATATCCCGTGGGGGCCGCATTTGCACCGCTGGTTCAACATGGACTTCGAGCGTCCCGAGGTGCCGCATCTGCGCGCCTGGTACGATCGGTTGCTGCAGCGGCCGGCGTACAAGCAACATCTGGCGGGGCCGGTGGTGTAGGTGGCGACAGCGCCGTTCGACCCGGAAGCGGTTCGCGCCTTCGAGCATGCGAGCTGGCAGCGCGCTGCCAGCGTCTACAAGGCGACGTTCGCCAGCGCGACCCGTCCGTTCATCGAATCGCTGCTCGATGCAGTGCATGTGGCTCGCGGCACGCGTCTGCTCGACATCGCCTGCGGGCCAGGCTTTCTCACCTCTGCCGGGCGTGCGCGTGGTGCGGTCGCGCGGGGTCTGGACTTTTCGCCGGCGATGCTCGCGGTGGCTAGCAAGCGCGAAAGGGCGGTGCGGTTCGACGAAGGTGACGCGGAGGCGCTCCCCTATGCGGATGGTGAATTCGACGCGGCAGTGTCGAACTTCGGCATCCATCATGTGCCGCGACCACTGTTCGCATTGCGTGAGGCGCATCGGGTGCTCCGTGCCGGCGGGCGGGTCGCCTTCAGCTTCTGGGCCGAGCCGGGCGAGAACGTCGCCTGGAAACTGGTGTTCGACGCGGTCGCGCGGCACGGCGATCGGGCCGCGGCACGGACCCCTGTGCCCGGCGGTGGCTTCGGAACGGCGGCGCAATGCGCCGATGCGTTGCGCGAGGTCGGGTTTGCCGACTCCACAACGCGTCTGGTGTACGCGACCTGGCAGCATCGCGATGCGCAGGCGCTGGTGACGGCATTGCGGGCGGGAACGGCCCGCATGGCGGCGATGCTCAACGCGCAGCGGCCGGACCCAATGATCGCCATCATCGCCGACATCGCGGAGAATGCCGAGCGCTATCGGGGCGCCGACGGCATTGCGGTACCGATCGCTGCGGTGATCGCGGCCGGCGCCAGGACCTGAAGGAGGCGAACCTGGATATCTACCATGCCTGGTGCGACCTGAAGCCCGGCGTCAGTGACGCCACCTTCGCGGAGAAAGTCGCGGCCTACATGGGCCAGTTGAAGGAGCAGGCACTGATCGAGTCCTGGCGGCTGACGCGGCGAAAACTCGGCTTTGGCCTGCCGGGGCTGGGCGACTTCCACCTGATGATCGAGGTCAAGGATCTGGCACAGCTCGAACAGGCGTTCGAACGGGTCGCCGGACGGAGCGAGCCGGTGGAGAGCGTGCACTTCGGCGTCAATTCACTGGCGCAGAATGCCGTGTTCGCGCTGTACCGCGACTTTCCTGACCCATTCCGCCATCGTGGGGAGGAGCGATTTTAGCCCAACATATTGGGGAGTCTGGATCGGTTGCCACAAGATGTGCCGTAACCCCTTGCAATAACCAGCGTAATCGCGCTAATTGGGCGTTGGCCGATTTGGCCAATGCCCTACACGGAGACGCAGCATGGACGGCACGATCCGGACCGCCGACGAACATCCTGTGCGGTTCGATCTGCTGACTGAGAACCCGGTCTACAAGCCGTTCCGCTACCCCTGGGCCTATGAGGCGTGGCTCACCCAGCAGCGTGTCCATTGGCTGCCTGAGGAAGTGCCGCTGGCCGACGATGTCAAGGATTGGCACCGGAACCTGAGCCCGGCCGAGCGGAACCTGCTGACACAGATCTTCCGGTTCTTCACTCAGGCCGATGTCGAGGTGAACAACTGCTACATGAAGCATTACTCGCAGGTGTTCAAACCCACCGAGGTGCTGATGATGTTGTCGGCGTTCTCGAACATCGAGACGGTGCACATCGCCGCCTACAGCCATTTGCTCGACACCATCGGCATGCCGGAGCTCGAGTATCAGGCCTTCCTCAAATACAAGGAGATGAAGGACAAGTTCGACTACATGCAGACATTCACGGTGGACTCGCGATTCGAGATCGCCAAGACGCTCGCGGCATTCGGCGCTTTCACCGAGGGCCTGCAGTTGTTCGCGTCATTCGCCATTCTGCTGAACTTCCCTCGCTTCGGGAAGATGAAGGGGATGGGCCAGATCATCTCCTGGTCGGTGCGCGACGAGACGCTGCATTGCAATTCGATCATCCGGCTGTTCCGCACCTTCGTGCAGGAAAACCAGGAGATCTGGACCGAGGAACTGAAGCGCGACATCTACCTGACCTGTGCCACCATCATGGACCATGAGGACGCCTTTATCGATCTGGCATTCGAGCAGGGCGCGGTGGAAGGACTGACGGCGCGCGAGGTGAAGGAGTACATCCGCTACATCGCGGATCGCCGGCTGATGCAACTGGGCCTCAACCAGCTCTATCATGTCTCGAAGAATCCGCTGCCGTGGCTCGATGAGATGTTGAACGCCGTGGAGCACGCGAACTTCTTCGAGAACCGCGCCACCGAGTACAGCAAGGCCTCCACAACCGGCACGTGGGAGGAGGCATTTGGCGACCCGATGCCTGCCGAGGCGACGGTCGCGGGCGCCTAGACGCCGTCCCAAATTAGCGACGATCTCCTGCTCGCAAGACAAAGCTTGTCTGTCGCCCGAAATTGCGCCATAATTTGAAGGCTAAAAGCGAAGCCGAGTCCAAATTCGGCAATGTTGAGCAAGTAACGAGAATATAACGCGCTAATGACGGGCTGTCGCGTGCGAGTGCCAAATGTTGACCATCGCGCGTCGGAGCCAGGACGGGACGGGCCACATGGCGACCACGACAGGGGACACCGTGAACCAGGCCGATGAAGGTGCGGGACGCGAGCCTGTTGCCGGCGCGCAACCACGCTATACGCGCCGGCTGTCGGACAAGATCCTGATCGCCTTCCACCACGCCTGCGACCAGTCCGATTTTGAGGTGGCCGAGCAGCTGCTGCACATTCTTGAGATGATGCTGACCCGTCGTCCATTGACGCCGGATGGGACGCGGCGGCGCAACATGGAGAGCCTGGTTGCCGCGCACGAGCGGCTTTGGCATCTGCGTCATCCGCATATAGCAGACGACATCTAGCTAGAGATCCAGTGCGCTTCCACCGCGGAGGATTGCGTCGGCCTCCGCCGTGAAGGAGCCATCGGGCCCGTGGAGCACTAGCCCGGGCAGCACGCGGAACGCCGCTCGGCTGCCCCTGATCCCACGCAGCAGGAGCAGTTTCGCTGGATGCTGCGCTTTCGGCCACAGGGGCAGCATGGCGGTGGGAGGACAGCCCGCGTCAGTGAATGCCGCGGCGGTCTGCGGCAGCAATGCGGCCGGCAGGATGAAGGTCAGGGTGCCGCCCGACCGCAGAGGCCGCGCTAGGGCTTCGGCCCAGACCGCCAATATCCCCGCCGCCCCGTGCTTTGCCGTCCGACGCGATGCATCTGGTGACGGCGTTCCGGTCTCGCTGTGATACGGCGGATTGGCGCAGGCGTGGTCGAATGCGCCCAGGGCTGGCAGCGATGCGATTTCGCCCGTCAGGAAGCGGAGATTGGGCCAGCGGTTGGCGCTGGCGTTCTGGCGGGCGAGCGCAACCAGGGCCGGGTCTCGATCGATGCCGAGCCCCTCCACGCTCGCTATACGGGCGGCCAGGCAAAGCAGTGCGGCGCCGGCTCCGCAGCCGCCCTCTAACACGAGCGATCCTTGTCGTGCCGGTATGGCAGCCGCCAGAAGCACAGGCTCGATGCCGCTGCGGAAGCCGCGTCGGGGCTGGGCATACTGGATCTGGCCGTCGAAGAGATGGCCGTGGGTGATGTCACCTTGGTCCGTCGAGCCTATCGGGAATTCACCTATCGGGAATTCAGTCACGTCCATCCTCAAATCTTGTCAGGCCGGCACTTGGACGCGCATTGCCGCTATTCCTCCTCCGAGTTACGCTTCCCGCGATCGCAATCAATTACTCTGCAGCGAATAGCAGAGAACTGGCCGCGTCGCCGTCAGGCGGACGCGCATAGGGAGGTGTCAGTATGCTGGAGCTTCTCGATCGGCAACAGAAGCTGACCGCGAACCAGTGGAAGATCGCCCTCGCCGCCACGATCGGCGACATGCTCGATTTCTTCGACTTCTTCCTGATCGGGTTCGTCCTGGCATTCATTGTCGCCGACTGGCATCTGACCTACGGACAGTCGGGGATGATCCTCCTTGCCTCTGGCATCAGCGCGCCCTTCGGTTCGCTCTTCTACGGCTGGCTCGCGGACAAGATCGGGCGGCGCAAGGTCATGATCCTGACCGTGCTCAACTTCTCGCTGGCCACCGGCGCGATGGCGATGACACCCGATGGTGCATGGATCTACCTGGTCATCTGCCGTCTGCTCGTCGGGCTCGGCGTGACCGGGCTTTACTCTGTCGATATTACGGTGGTGCAGGAATTCGTGCCCGCCTCCAAGCGCGGTTGGATAACCGGCCTGACCACGACGATGCTTCCGGTCGGCGTCCTGCTGGGCGCGGCGCTCGGTGCGTTCGCGACGCCGTACATCGGCTGGCGCGGCATGTTCGCGGTCGGGCTGCTGCCTGCACTACTGACACTCTACGTCCGCGCCTGGGTTCCCGAATCGCCGCATTGGCTGATGCGCATGGGACGGCCCGAAGAGGCGCGGCGCTCGATCGCCTGGGCCTTGCAGATAGATCCCGCATCGATCGCGCTGCCGGCGACAATACCGCCGGTCGAGCACACCCGCTGGCTCGAACTGTTCAGGTATCCGCGCAGTATCATCGTGGGCTGCCTGACCGGTCTGACGCAGACCGGTGGGGTTGGACTGACCTTATGGATGGTGACGCTGTTCGTCATGGTGCTCGGGATCACCGCGCCCGAGGCCTCGCAACTGGCGATCTGGGTCAGCCTCGCGGCGGTGGCCGGCCGTTTCTTCTGCGCCTGGATCTCCGACGCCATGGGCCGACGCGCATCGGGCGTGCTGAGCTGCCTTGTGGCCGCGCTGTTCATGTCGCTCGCCGGCTATATGCACAGCGTGTTCGTCGGTGGCGTCTCGATGTTCTTCGTGATGATCGTGCTGCAAAACTTCTTCGGCAGCGGCAACTACTCGATCGTCGGACCGTACATGGGTGAGCTGTGGCCTTCGCGGTTGCGCGGTAGCGGCATGGGCCTGGTCTATGGGGTGGGCAATCTCGGCAAGTTCATCGGCCCGGCCGGCTTGGCGCTGATCGCCGGTTCGGCGAACTTCGTCGCGCCGAAGGCGACGCTCGATGCAGTGATCCCGGCGTTCAACTACTTCGCCTTCTGGTATGTCCTTGGCGCGGTTGCCTTCTGGTTCATCGGCTTCGAGACACGCGGCCGCACGATCGAGGAAATCGACGCCACATTGTCCGCTTCCGCCCCGTCGCCTGCACACGTGCCGGTCGGTGAAACAAGGTGAAGGAGGCAACCATGCTGCAGATCAGGCAACTCGACCATGTGGTCCTGAGGGTCACCAACCTGCAGGCTATGATGCATTTCTACGTCGACGTGCTGGGCTGCACGGTGGAGAAGGTGCAGGAGAAGATTGGCCTCTGGCAGCTCCGCGCCGGGGTCGCGCTGATCGACCTGGTGCCGATCGACGGGCCGGCCGGGCAGAAGGGCGGCGCGGCGCCAGGACGCGAGGGCCGCAACATGGACCATTTCTGCCTGCAGGTGGAACCGTTCGATGGCGAGGCGATCATCGCGCATCTGAAGCAGCAGGGGTGCGAACCGGGGCCGGTGGAATCGCGCTATGGCGCGAAAGGGCAGGGGCCGTCGATCTACGTGCCCGATCCCGAGGGCAACATGGTGGAGCTGAAAGGTCCGCCCTGGGAAACCTGAGCCGGGGCGAACGACCAGTCGGCGTGCTGAGCGCGACGTCGGCACTGGTCACATCGATGGCAGGTCAGCCGGTCGAAAGCCGAGGAGCTCGGCAAAGCGATCGGCGTAGCGCGGCCACACTTCGGGATTGACCAGCCGCGGCGGCACGCCGCCATCGAAGATCGTCAGCCATTGCAGAGCGGTCGCCTCGCACATCTCCACCATCGTCTCGACTGTCATGCCGGCGATGTGCGGGCTGGCGATGACGTTGTCCATGTTCAACAGCGGGTGCGCCGGATCGGGCGGTTCCTTCAGAAACACGTCGAGTCCCGCGCCGGCAATGTGCCCCTCACGCAAGGCCACTTCGAGCGCCGCCTCATCGTGAATGCCGCCGCGGGCGGTGTTGATGAAATACGCTGTGGGCTTCATCGCGGCGAACTGCGAGGCACCGAACATGCCGAAGGTCTCGGCGCTGCGTGGGCAGTGCACGGTCACGTAGTCCGAGCGGCGCAGCAGTTCGTCGAGCTCCACCTTGGTGGCGCCACGTGTGGCAATCTGGTCCGCGGTCAGATAGGGGTCGTAGGCGAGCACCGTGTTGTTGAACAACACGCCGCACAGCTCGGCGACGCGCCGGCCGATATGACCGAGCCCTACGATGCCGACCGTCTTGTTGCGAAGGTTGTTGCCGGCGTAGGCGCGGCGGTCGAGGTCGGGCGTGCGCTTCATCGCCCGCTCCGACAGTGCGATCCGCTTCGACAGCGACAGGATCATGCCGAGCGCATGTTCGGCGACGGGCTCCCAGTTGGTGCCGGACTGGTTGACCACGATCACGCCGGCCGCGGTGCAGGCATCGACATCTATCATGTCGTAGCCGGCACCGGTCGAGCTGAGCGCCAGCATGTTGGGGCAACGCGCCAGCAACGCGGCATCGCCGAACCATGGTTCGCGCAGCTCGCCGCGCGGCTGGACCTGGTAGCCGTGCGCCTGGCTGATCTCCGCCCAGTTCTCTGCCACGGCCGTGGCGTATTCAAGCCGCACAAGATCAATATCGTCGCGCCGCCCGATGATCGCGTTGGCGATCGGGTCCATGAAGCTGTCGAAATACACCAGCCGCTTCAGGTTTACAGCCATGACCTGTCTTCCCCGTCGAAATTGCTCGCGTTCGGTCCCTGGCCTAGCATCTCCCGCATGGATGAAGAACCCGCACAGAAACGCGGCCTGGCCCGCAACACCGCCAACTACGGCGACCGCGACTTCGCGCTATACCTGCGCCGGTCGTTCGCCAAGTCGATGGGCTATTCGCAGGCGATGCTGGATCGCCCCGTAGTTGGCATCGTCGATACCGGCTCGGACTTTAACAACTGCCACCGCACGGTTCCCGAGCTGATCGAGGCGGTGAAGCGCGGCGTGCTGGCCGCCGGTGGACTGCCGCTGGCATTCCCCACCGTGTCGCTCTGCGAGCCGTCGCTGTTCCCCACCTCGATGCATTACCGCAACCTTGCCGCCCTCGACACCGAGGCCATGCTGACCGCGCAGCCGATGGACGCCGCGGTGCTGGTTGGCGGCTGCGACAAGACGGTACCCGCGCAGCTGATGGCGGCTGCATCGGCCGATATACCCGCGGTGCAGCTCGTCACCGGCCCGATGTTGGCCACGCCATATCAGGGGGAGCGGCTGTCCGCCTGCACCGACTGCCGCCGCTATTGGGCAGCGTATCGTGCAGGACGCGTGACCGAAGGAAGGATTGCCGAGATCGAGGGCCGGCTCGCGACAACTGCCGGGACCTGCGGCGTGATGGGCACCGCGTCCACCATGGCCTGCATCGCCGAGACACTTGGAATGGTTCCATTGGGCCATGGCTCGATCCCTGCGGTGCATGCGGATCGTCTGCGCGCGGCCGAGGAAGCCGGCACGCTGGCGGTCAAGCTGATCACGGCACCGATCCGGCCGTCCGAGATTATCACCCCGGAGTCGGTGGAGAATGCACTTCGCGTCTTGCTCGCGCTCGGCGGTTCGACCAATGCGCTGATCCATCTGACTGCGATAGCCGGTCGGCGCGGCGTCCGCGTCGATCTGCACCGGCTGAACGAACTGTCCGACACTACGCCAGTATTGGTGGATCTCAAGCCGACCGGCGAAGGCTACATGGAGGACTTCCATGCCGCCGGCGGCATGCCGGCGCTGCTGTGGGAGCTGCGCGATCTGCTGCACCTGGAGACGCGCGATGTCACCGGTGCGCCGCTGCAACAACGCCTGTGTAAGCCGGTGTTTGTCGATCGCCGCTACATTCGCGCGCGCGACGAGCCGGTGTCGCCGGTGGGCGGACTGGTGGCTTTGTTTGGCTCGCTGGCGCCCCGCGGGGCGATCCTCAAACGCAGCGCGGCGACGCCGGCGATGTTCGAGACCGAGGCGCGCGCCGTCGTGTTCGACGGCCTGGAGGACCTCGCCAACCGCATCGACGAGCCGTCGCTGGATGTAAGTGAGCAGGACATCCTGGTGCTGAAGAACGCCGGCTCGCTGACACCGGCGGGGATGCCCGAGGCGGGCTATCTGCCGATCCCGCAGAAGCTGGCGCGCGCCGGGGTGAAGGACATGGTGCGCATGAGCGACTGCCGCATGTCCGGCACGGCGTTCGGCACCATCGTGCTGCACATTACGCCTGAGGCGGCGGCGGGTGGCCCGCTTGGATTGGTTGAGAGCGGCGATCGGATACGCCTGTCGGTGAAGGAGCGACGGCTGGATCTTCTGGTGGCAGATGATGTGTTGACCCGCCGCCGTGCTGCGTGGCGTCCGCCAGCCAAGCCGGTGCGCGGCTGGGACCGCATCGTTGCCGAGCAGGTGTTGCAGGCGGACGAGGGCTGCGATCTCGCAGCACTTCGCGCTGGTGGCTAGGCTCTCCAGCCTGTTCCGCGCTGTTGCGGCGATCCTTTTTGCCGCTACCGGTGCGGCCATGGCGCAGCAGTACGATCCCGGTGCGTCCGCCGCAGAAATCAAGCTCGGTCAAACCGTGCCGCTCAGCGGTCCGGTTTCGGTCGCGGGTGTGGTGGGATATGCTTCCCGTGCTTATTTCGATGCGGTCAATAAAGCCGGTGGCATCAATGGCCGGCAGGTCAAACTAATCGTACTCGATGATGGCTACAGCCCGCCGAAGACAGTAGAGGCGACACGGCGGCTGGTCGAGGACGAAAATGTCTTGATGATGTACGGGTCCGTGGGCACACCGACAAATGCTGCGGTGCAGAAATATCTCAACCTGAAGAAGGTACCGCAACTGTTCATCACCACTGGGGCGAGCCGCTTCAGGGATCCCAAGGTGTTTCCCTGGACCATGGCGTTCATGCCAGGCTACGCGGCGGAAGGCCGGGCGATGGCGCGCTACGTCCTTGCAGCCGTGACCTCACCCAGGATTGCGATCCTTTACCAGAATGACGATCTGGGAAAGGACTTTCGCGCGGGATTCAGGTCCGGTCTTGGTGACAAGGCGGCTTCCTTGATCGTCAGCGAGCAAACCTTCGAGGTCGCGGACCCAACGGTTGATTCGCAGATGATCACGGCGAAGGTCTCGGGCGCCAACGTGTTCTACTTCGCCGGAACACAAAAAGCCGGTGCGGAGCAAATCCGAGCAAGACATAATCTTGGTTGGACACCGCTGCATCTCGTCTGCAGCATAGCGAGCGGCGTCGAGGGGGTGCTCAAGCCCGCTGGGCTGGAAAACGCGGAAGGCCTGATTTCGACAGCGTATGCCAAGGACCCGTTCGATCCGACATGGGCGGACGATCCGGATGCGAAGGCTTTTCTGGAATGGGTGAAGGCCAATCTGACTCAGGGCAATCCGCGCGACAGCGGTGTTGTCGTCGGCTACATCGCCTCCTTTCTGGCCGCGTACGTGCTCGACAAGGCCGGTTCGACACTGACTCGGGACAATTTGTTGAACGTCGCCACGCATCTGAACAATGTCAGTGTACCGATGCTGCTTCCTGGCATCACGGTAACCACGAGTCCCACTGACTACAGCGTGATCAACAAGTTTCAGATCCAACGATTCGAGAGCGGCCGTTGGGTTCCGGTCGGAAAGACGATCTCGGGAGAATAGATCGGCCGTCGGTGGAAAGCTGCTGTTGCTTTATGCCTTGATCGGCGCGAATGCGGCGATCTTCTCGGGCAGCTCAGTGATCGCGAGGCTGACGGCGAAACCGACGGCGAACGCCTCAACATAGTCGAAACTCTTCTCGCCGAGGGCTTTCTTTCCCGAATTGAATCGCCAGTAATAGACAACTGACGCAACCAGTAGCGCCAATGCGAAGCGCGCATTCAGAAATGCATCGGCGAGCGCTTGCGCGCCTGTAATGGGCGACGGACCAAGCAGCAGCGTCGTATCACCGTCGCCGAGTACTCGTCCCTGCGGCGTCAGAGCCGGGTCGATGTGCTCGGCGACCAGCAGGCGCGGATGCAGCGTGCGCGGTGCATCGTACTCGTGCTCGATTGGGCCGTTCTGCCGGATCGCCTCGACGCTGGTGATCAATGGGCGGCTACCGTCCTGGAAATCGACCCCGATCTGGATGCCAGAACCCCAGAGCGGATCGAGATCTTCCACCTCGAAGACAATTCGGCGCCGGACGGTGCGCTCCTCGGGCGGCGTGCGGATCTTCAGGGTAACTGACCGCGGTTCGGTCGCGAGCTGGCGCGTCAGAGTGATCGCCTCCGCGACGCCAGAGAGTTCCGCTGATGCAATGCGTGCGGACGCAGGGATCGGAGCGTTGGCCAGCATCGCGACAAACACGTCGCTGGACAGGGCAATACGTCGTTTCTCCAATTCACCCAGAACATCGAGGCAGTGCTTTGCCGGATCTCCATCGATGTCTGCCTGTAGTGTCTCGAAGCGGATGCGATCCAGATCAGCCTCCCAGCCAACCTGCTTAGGCCCCGCGGGTTGGAGGCGGATGTTCTCTTCCGTCGCGGCCACGTTGCGCAGCAGCGCATCGCGCTCCTCGGTGCATTCGGCGCGCAAAATGGGCGTGGTCAGGGCGCTCGCATGCTGGGTTTGCCAATCGCTCCAGGCATTCAACAAGGCGCGGTAGAGCGGCGGTGTTGCTTTCAGATCGCCCGAGGACAGCGCTTGTCCGATCGCGTCGGCGCGTGCCTTCAGCACATCGCGCATATGC
>Ga0210390_10003989_pt1 | contig 12571 bp, 11 predicted proteins | sample IncBWH11OmetaG_FD_161050 | JGI IMG/M metagenome (GOLD analysis project Ga0210390, IMG submission 161050) | Forest soil microbial communities from Barre Woods Harvard Forest LTER site, Petersham, Massachusetts, United States - Inc-BW-H-11-O ...
CTCATTTATCCGAACCAGCAGTTGGCGGCAAAATATCTCTATGATCCTTTCGGTAACATGCTGGCGATGAGCGGGCCGTTGATGAATTTTAACAAGTATCGGTTTTCCTCAAAGGAATCGGATGACAATTCCGGGCTGTATTATTATGGGTATCGATTCTTCGAGCCGAGTTTGCAGAGGTGGTTAAATCGGGACCGGATAGAGGAAGCAGGCGGAGTAAACTTGTATGCTTTTGTTAAAAATCAAGCTGGAGATGCCTTTGATCCCGTCGGTTTGAAAATGAACGACTTAGATTGTTCTGCGTTACTTCGGAAGTGGAATACGGCTGAGGCAAAGGCAACAGAAGCCGAAGACGCAGGGGCTTGGAACGCTGGAATCCTTCGCCAGGAGGCCGAAAGACTCGGCGTTAGCTACATGCGAAACTGTCAAGAGCCTCCGTCACCACCTCCAGAGTCTTGCCCAATCACTCTTCCGACTCCACCGCCGAATCCGTACCAAAACAATCGGAGTTGGTTTTGCGCGCGACATCCCTGGGAGTGCGCGGCAGGAGGTGCAGTCCTTGTAGGCGGGTGCATACTCTGCCCTGAATGCTGCGTGGCAATAGCAATTTGGGCGCCAAAATGAAGAAGCTCCGGAATAACAGCAGTCTCCGAGGTCGGTACGTCGGGGATTCGGTTGAGTTTTTTAACCAAAGCTCGATTAATGCAACAGACGCTTGACAACGGCAAAGTCGTGTATTTTGGCCTAGCTTTACGAAGGGCCGAGGAACTGCTCTCACTCCAAGCAACTGACCATCCTTTGCCTGGAAAACCGAAAGGCGGAAATAAGGCCTTGGATTTGGGCGATGTTTACCTTTGCTTTGATAATGGCCGACTTCGGGACATAGAGTTCAGATATCCATACCAGTTCACGAATTCGCCCGCGCCATATCCTGAACACTGGAAAAACTTCATGCCGATAGGCGAGAAGAAGATTCATGGTAATATTTTTCGTGACGAACTTTTAGAGTACCTTGCGGCTTGGGAAAAAAGAGCCGCTGCACTAGGAGTCGAGAAAATGGCCTTAGGCGACCTTTCCTCCTGTCAATATTCCATATCCTTTGAACGCAACCAGTTCAGGGATATGATTCATATTAGTATGGGCCCATCGCGCAGGACCGCTGGACAAGGAATATGGTGCGACGGGTGGACCCTCTTTTTTGCCGTGGAGTCCGATTTTGAAGCGCACGGAGAAGAAAGAGGACTGCTTAAGTCCCTTACGGCTTTTCGAGATGAGTTTAATACTGCGGCAAGGTAGAGAAGAGCATAGGCGATTCCAAGCGGCGCGAGAAGGACATATGCTCTCGGACGGTTACCGCAATTTCGCCTACGACGATGAGAACGAACTGATTGGGGTTTGGGTGGCGAACGCCTGGAGCAACAATTTCGCCTATGACGGCAAAATGCGGCGACGGATTGAGCGGGATTATTCATGGAACGCCGGTACATCGCAATGGGCTGAAACTAATGAGGTTCATTTCATTTACGATGGGAATGTGGTGGTCGAAGAACGGAATGCAAACAACGTCCCGCTGGCAAGCTATACGCGAGGAAACGACGTGAGCGGCACACTCCAAGGCGCGGGCGGCATTGGTGGGCTATTGGCGCGGACGACGTACGGCCAGGAAGTACCCGGCGCGCCGACGACCGCATTTTATCATTCAGAAGGCAACGGGAATATCACCGCCCTCATTTATCCAAACCAGCAACTTGCCGCGAAATATCTTTATGATCCGTTCGGCAATATGCTGGCGATGAGCGGGCCGTTGGGGAATTTTAACAAGTATCGGTTTTCTTCGAAGGAGTGGGACGATAATTCAGGATTGTATTATTATGGCTTTCGGTTCTACGATCCGGCTTTGCAGAGGTGGGTTAATAGAGATCCGGCTGGTGGTAGGGGGTTTGTACTCCTCGCCAAGACTTCTACAATTTTCAGTAAAGAGGCAAACCCATACGACTTTGTTGATAACAATCCTGAGACTAACATCGATCCTCGCGGCCTTTTTTCGCTATGGAATTGGCTTTTTGGTCCGAGCGATAAGGAGGGAACAAAAGAAGTTGTGAAGGCGGCTCTAGATATGGCAGATGCCGCCATCAGTGGCGCGGCCCCTGTTGCTTCGGAGCTCGACCCGGTTGTTCGGACGTTATGCGATCCTTGTTTTGTACTGAATGCCGCAGCCGGTGAGCTTCAAGAAAAGGAAACTGCGTGCGAGGTTGATAATGCTAATTTTAACAATGGCCAAAGTGGTGATCCATGTGCCAGATATACAAAAGCAAAACAGCTTGTTAACGACAAAGCAAAAAAGCTTAACTGCAATTAAAGAAAAAAATGACTCACCGTAGATTCATGACTCCAAGACAGTTTGCAATTATCTCGACGGCGTTATTATTGACAATAGGTTGTAAAGAGAATAATGATTTTGACGGCTTAAAGCTAGTGGCAAAGTATAAACCTTTAAATCTCTCAATCTACGCAGATATCACGGCAACAAATAAATATCCCGATGTTGTCGTTCGTGAACGAGATGATCCGCTTTACATGAGAGAGACTGAATCAAATGAAATCAAGATTGTGCATTTTGAACGATATAATCAAGTGCTCGTGAGTGAATATGATCTCAATTGGGCCCTGAGACGTCGAACCGTGTGGTTTTATGAAAAAGAAACTCGCACTCAAACATTTTCATATGTGGACACAAATGGGGACGGGTTGTTCGATTTTCTCATCGAGGGCAATGGCGAATCTAATATTTTTACGCAAAGCAATATGTGTTGGCTGCCGGCTCGCAGATGACGTTTAACCAGCGGCGAAGGCGGCCTGTGGCCGGATGACACGGTGAATTATACAAATCAAAATCGTTTGCGAATGGCGCTGAGCCTGGCGCATCCCGACGGGACTGGATGGACGGAGGAATATGGGTATGACGCAGGTCGGCGGTTGACCGGCGTCCAATCGACGGCCGGCATTTTCGATTACGCGTATGACCCGGTGAAATTGCAGCGGGTGGATGGGTTGACCCTGCCGAATGGCGCGTACATCACCAATTCGTATGACTCGGTGGCCCGGGTCCTGAGCACCGCGCTTGTCAGCAGCAACGGAGTTAGCCTGGACTCGCAAAACTACGTTTATAACGCCACCGGTCAAAGGACATCTGAAACAAATACGCCAGGTGACTACCGAATCTACAGCTACGATAGCGAAGGCGAATTAACAAAGGCGCTCGCCCACGAGCCAAATGGCTCGACTCGGTTGATGGACGAGGCAAAGTACACTTACGATGCCGCCGGGAACATGACCTCGAAAGAACCCGGATTCAACCAGTTTCAAACCGTTAACTACACCCTTAATGGCTTAAATGAAATCACGAATTCTTTGATGGGAGCGTCCGTAGGCTTTGGCTGGGGAGTTTCAAATGCGGTTTCCGGGTCCACCACCTCGCCTGCGACAAATGTCCTGGTCAATGGTTTGGCCGCGACGCTGTATGCGGACAATTCCTTTTACGCAATCCCTTTCACCATCAGCAATGGACCAAACACGTACAAAGCCACTGCGTGGGACACCAACGGCAACGTCAGCAGCAATTCGTCCACAGTCTATGCCATCCCGACGAACAGCTTTTACGGCTATGACCTAAATGGAAATCTCACAAATGACGGCTACAAGAGTTTTGCCTATGATGACGAAAACGAACTGATCGCCGTGTGGGTGCCGAACGCCTGGAGCAACAGTTTCGCATACGACGGAAAAATGCGGCGCCGAATCGAACGCGACTATGCCTATCTCCCATCTTCCAGCTCCTATCTGCTGACCAATGAAATCCATTTCATTTGTGACGGCAACGTGGTCGCCGAAGAACGGAACGCAAGCAACGTCCCGCTGGCCAGCTACACGCGCGGAAATGATTTAAGCGGAACGCTCCAAGGCGCAGGCGGCATCGGCGGGCTGTTGGCGCGAACCACTTACAGCCAGGAAGTCCCAGGCGCGCCCACGACTGCATTTTATCATGCGGACGGCAATGGGAACGTCACGGCTCTCATTTATCCGAATCAGCAGCTTGCGGCAAAATATCTCTATGATCCTTTCGGGAACATTCTGGCCATGAGCGGGCCATTAATGAATTTCAACAAGTATCGGTTTTCATCGAAGGAATGGAATGATAATTCGGCTCTATATTATTATGGGTATCGGTTTTATGATGCGAGTTTGCAGAGGTGGCCAAATACAGATCTGATTTCCGAAAAAGGATTTGAGAATATCCGACACATCACTTCCATACGCTCATGGACTTTTATGCCTCCTCTTATGGGTCTAGGCGGACCAAATCTCTACGAGTTTGTTAGAAATTCACCTGTTTGTGGGATTGATTTGAATGGGCTTGATTGCCGCGGTGACTGTTTCGATCAATTGGTTAATTGTTTGAATGCGAGAACCACATTAATGGGTGCTGGTGGTGGTGTCCTTGCAGGTGGATTAGGAGGAGGGAGTATTTTTTGTAAAGGCACTCTTTGGGGCTTAGCGGCGGGTTTGAGTTTTCCTGTCGTCGACTGTTACTCAACTTATCTTGGGTGTCTAAGTGGATGCCAAGCGATCCCTCCAACTCCTCCACTATTTCCACCGGGTGCAAGCGCTCCTGGTGGGTATCCGTGGGGAATATAATTATAATAGCAAGCGCGTTTGATAGCCATGTGAAAATGAATGCAAAAGATAAAAGCGATGAACAAATAAATCGGTCGAATTCGTTGAAGAGGGCAGTGATTATGTTTTTTCTTTATGGTGGAATATTATTTGTCGTCCTGTATGGTTCATACTATTTAGGACTATATGGGTTTTCAATTAGCCCACTTTTTAGTAGAGAAAAGAATCTGTTGACGCCGCTTCATCGCTATATAATTGAAGCGATATGCGGTGGGATTGTTGCTGCTGGTGTGGCTTATTCCCGGAAAAACAAAAAAGACCAACAGCGTCACATTGACTGATGCATGGAAAATGGAATTTAGCTTACAATAGTGCATCGGGGCGGGACAAATGGCTAAATAGAGACCCGTTGGGAGATGCCGGAAATATGTGGTATGTGCGTGTAAACACATGACCTGACCCCCGAAAAGTGGACGTGACAAAGGGAGAGCCCAGCGGCAACCCGCCGTATGGCAATAATCCTGTCCCGTTTTTTCTTCGGGTTTGCGCGGGCGCAACTTGAGCGGCAGCCTCCGGGGCTTTGAACAAAGCGGCACGCGCGCTTGCAGGAACAGTTCGGTTATGCCTATGATAAGGGTGGAATTTGAGTGCGCGGACAAACAACGCCTTGATTCAAAGCTTTGCCGTGAACGATTTGAATGAATTAAGCAGCGCGGCCTGGGCCGGAACGCTGACTGTGGCCGGGACGACGACAATTCCCGCGACGAATGTGACGGTCAATGGCTTGAGTGCCAGCCGCTATGCCGATGGGACATTTGCCCTGGGCGGATTCACGCCGGGTTATGGGGAAGTTCCCTACACCGCTATTGCCCAGGACGCTTCCGGACACAGTTCCACGAACAGCGTGACAGTGACCGTGCTGAGCAGCGGCGGCTTCAACTATGACCAGAATGGAAACCTGACCGGCAACGGCGCGAGGAATTTCGCCTACGACGACGAAAATGAACTGATTGCCGTTTGGGTAGCAAGCGCCTGGAGCAACAGCTTCGCGTATGACGGCAAGATGCGCCGCAGGATTGAGCGTGATTATTCATGGAACGCCGTTACATCGCAATGGGCTGAAACTAATGAGGTTCATTTCATTTACGATGGGAATGTGGTGGTCGAAGAACGGAATGCAAACAACGTCCCGCTGGCAAGCTATACGCGCGGCAACGACCTGAGCGGAAGTTTGCAAGGCGCCGGTGGAATCGGCGGCCTTGTGGCTCGGACAACGTATGGTCAGGAACTCCCCGGAGCACCAACGACCGCGTTTTATCACGCAGATGGAAACGGCAACGTCGCGGCCCTGATCTATCCGGACCAGCAACTTGCGGCAAAATATCTTTACGATCCATTCGGCAACATGCTGGCGATGAGCGGGCCATTGGCAAACTTTAACAAATATCGGTTTTCTTCAAAGGAATGGGATGATAATTCCGGCTTGTATTATTATGGGTATCGGTTTTATGATTCAGGTCTGCAGAAATGGCTAAATAGGGATCCGTTGGGAGAATTGGGTTTCGAGACGGCACACGTTTCTAGGGAATCTCTTTCTATCAGGCAGCTTCTATTTGAGAGCCAGAGTCCGCAGATCCCATATCGGGGTTCGCCACAGCTCAGCGGCACGGCCGAACCGAACCTATTTGAGTTCGTCGGAAACGACGCTCCAGATTATGTGGATACGGACGGAATGGGGGTGTGGGGTACGATAAAGGGTATAGGTGGTTTTTTAGGAAACAATTGGGGGAAGCTTAGCGCCGCAGTTGCGACGGTCTGTCTTGTTGGACCGGCCGATAAGTGTGCTCAACTGTGGCAAGCTGAGGCAAACGCACAAAACGCTTATAACAACGAAGTCAATGAGTTGAATGGAAGATTTGGAGGCGACTGGCCGGCCGATATACAAAACATGATGGCTAACTGGCACAACAGTATCCTCGACTTAATTAAGGAGGCTGCGGCTGCATGCATTGTTGCTTCCCCAGGCTCAAGTTTTTCCGGCCCGATCAACAACCCGGTTAAAATGTAAATGAGGCTGCTTATGACCAACAAGTACGTCTGTGTTCCTGTCTCTCGAAAGAAGAACTTGTTTTGGGGCCTGATTTTAATTCTAATAATTGTAACATTTGAGCTTTTTACAGACTGCATGCAATATCGGCTGTCTTCAAACTACCTGCAGCTTATCCACCTCCCGCCCATTGCACCTAATCTGTCCGACCAGGTGCGCGTCGAGGAGCAAAACCGCGGAGTAATTCGCTTCCACATTTTCTTGCACTCGGCATTGTTTGTCATTGCATCGGGCTGTTTTTTTGGCATCGCTTGCATGGGAGGCAACCCGAGACGGGGCGCAACCGAAGAAACTCTACACGGCCAGAACTTTACAAGCCAACCATAGCACCAGCAGTGCCAGTGAAAATCATGGAGCGGTTAGTCCTGGAATTGTGACAATTTGGTTGGCGCGCGCGACTCAACCAAAGGGCCGGGCCAATCGAGGCGATTTGACCGGCATGGTTGACGGCATCGGCACGACGGCCTACACTTACGATCAGGTCGGGCAGCTTTTGTGCGATGGCGGCCTGTGGCCGGATGACGCGGTGAATTATACAAATCAAAATCGTTTGCGAATGGCGTTGAGCGTGGAACATCCAAATGGCTCTCCATGGGTGGAAGATTACGGATACGACGATGCTCGACGCTTGATTGGCGTCGAATCGCCAGCCGGAACATTCGATTATGCATACGATCCTGTGAAATTGCAGCGGGTGGATGAGTTGAGCCTGCCCAATGGCGCTTACATCACGAACACTTTTGATCCGGTCGCTCGGCTCCTGGGCACGGCTCTGGTCAGCAGCAACGGAGTTAGCCTGGATTCGCAAAACTACGTTTATAACACCGCCGGGCAAAGGACCTCGGAAACGAACACGGCGGGCGACTACCGCACGTACAGCTACGATAGCGAAGGTGGAGGGGTCATCCATTAAGGCGACTGTCAACGGCAAAAATCCTGTCTGCTCCCGATTTTTTTTCGGGCTCGTCCGACACTGGTGGTGCAGCCTCAAAGACATTGACTCGAACCTGAAATTTCTTCTTTTGATTGCGGATGCCTTATTCGAAGGCGATCCGTTCAGTCACCCATCTGGTTCTAGCGCCTTAGAGGGAACGTTTAGCCCATGGCTCATTATTTTTCGAACCGAAAGGAACGGACATTTGCCCAGTTCCCTTCGGCTCGGCTTTTTGTCCATCCTTTTATTAGGCCTGCGGCTGCAGTTTGTCAAATCGTTCCACTTGGGCGCCCGACTCCGCGACTGCGGAGTCCAGAAAAACTTCAGTGCCGGGCCGTGTTCATTCAGTTTAACAAGAACGCTGGCTGGCCACACATAGATGTGCGGCGTCCAACCCTTTTCGGATTCACGGCACGGTCGAATCGCCTTTAAAGCTCTCCTCACAGTGTTGCTATGTTGCAGGAAAGTCGCCCACTCCAATCAGTCCTGAGGGTTTTGCCAACCCCTTCACTGGCTGTGGGCAACTCTCCAAATTCAAACTGACGATGGCTTGGCCGGCCTGGGAAACATGCGCCCAGGATCATAGACGCTGCCTTGGCTTGCCACGTGCCAGGCGGCCTTGGCCAACTTGCAGGCCAGCGCTTTGGTCGCGATCACCGTGCCGGCTTTGGCCGCTTTGCGTTCAAACCATTTGCGGCATAAATCATCATATCGCTTGGCGAAATTAGCCGCTTCGACAAACGCCCAACCCAAATACTTGTTGCCACACTTTTGGTTGTTGTCTCCTTTCTTTTTGTTGTTGCTTATCTTTTGAGCCTGTACCGTCCGGCAATAACTGGCAAAGTTCCCAGCCGTTTTATATCGGCTAACCGGGCCCATTTCCATCGTCATGGTCATTGCCAAAATGCGACCAATCCCAGGTAACGTCGATAGGCGCTCGTAGCAAGGCAGCGCCCGCGCCTGCCTCAGCACCGTTCGCTCAATTAGGCCGATACTTTCGTTCAGCTTCTCTATGTGTTCTTTTTGAATTTTGGCGACCAGGCAATTGGCCGGATGCGTGTACAGGTCTTTAGTCTGAGCCACCGTTAGGCCTTTGAGATAGCCCAACGTCATGTTCAAGCCCGTCGTGCGCGTGTAGAGGCTTTTGAAGCTAAGCATGAGCGACGTTCGTTGATGAACCAGGCTCATACGTCGACGCAACAGGTCCCGCACCGGACGTAGCGCTGGATCGTAAATGTGACCGGTCGGCAGAATGTTCAGCCGTTGCAGCTCGGCCAAAAAGTACGCATCATTGGTATCGCCGGCATGCTTGATTCCACCGTACTGATCCATTTTCGCCGGATTGGCCAACTCCACCGGGTACTTGCGGGCCCGCAACCCATCAACAAGCCAGTACCAGTTGTACGTGGACTCGACGGCAATGCTTTTGAGCCGTTTCTTGTAGGGCATGAGAAAATCGTCCACCATCTGCAGATTACACGGCAGCTTCTGATGCTTGATCCGTTCTCCGTTCTGGTCGATGATACCAATCACAAGGTTGTTGCTGTGCAGGTCTATTCCTGCCATAACTTGCTTTGTCATATTGTTTCCTTTCGGTTTTGCGTTGTTGTTTCTTCGAACAAACAAGATAACGCATCGCCGGAAGGAAACTCTTCCTTCTTCAACCACCTTTAATGTCTATCAGTCCTGGAATTGTGACAATTTGCCGACAGGCATTCTGTCTAATAACCTTCGTGTATTTCGTGGTTAAAATCCTTTGCGTCCCAAAAGTTCCAAAAAGTTTCGCAAAGTTCTAAAAAGTTTCGATTGTTCCTGTTGAACATGGCCCATCCGTATGGCCTATATGGTAGTGCTATGAGAAATAAAAATAATCCATCTCCGGCGCAACCGCCAATCTAAAAAAAACAAAAAGCCTATGAAACCCGGCCCCGAATCCCAGGTCACAGTCGAACTCGTCCATCGCGTCTCCGAACGCGTCGCCAAAGGCATCCCCATTCAAGTCGCCCTCCAAAGCGAGCCCGTTACCTACGACGCCTACCGAAAGCACCTCCAGCGACACTCCGAACTGAGGGCCATCCAGGCCACCGCCAAAATCAAGTTCCTCGATGTCACCTTCGATATGATAACCGCTAAGCCCGGCCCCATGCTTCGCTGGCTCCTCGAACGGCGCCATGCCGATGTCTTCGGCCCAAACGCCGACAAAATATCCGGCGACGACACTGAATCCGATACCGCGCACCCAACCCAAACCCTGGCCGGCGTCCCGGAACACCTCGTGGACGAACTCCGCAAACAAGCCCCATAATTATGCCTAAACAAATCGTATCCGTCCCTCCCGACGCCACCCCCGACGCTTTCGCCATCAGCACGCTCGGTATGCAATTGTATCTAAAACAGCGCGACGTCCTTCGTGCCCTCTATGGCCGGGACGTCGCCGTTTCATTCCGCTCCTGCAATGAAGGCGGCAAAACCAAAAAGATCATTTGCGCAGCTATCCTATGGCATCTCTGGTTGTACCCCAAAGGCCACGTTATCAGCACCAGCGGCTGCTACCGCCAAATAAAAGATCAGCTTCTGCCTGCCCTCCGCGGATACCAAAGCCTTTTTCCGAATTGGAAATTCTACCGCACTCCGCGCGTCGAAACTCCGAACGCCAGTTGCTTTTGGGAAGGGTTCTCCACCAACGAAGCCGGCAAATTCGAAGGCCATCACGCCGGCGGACCAGATGAGCCGCTCATGATCATTGTCGACGAGGCCAAAACCGTGAAGGACGACATCTTCGAGGCCATCGAACGCTGCAAGCCCACGCGCCTGCTCATCGCCAGCTCTCCCGGCTACGCCGAAGGCGAGTTTTATCGCAGCCACACCACCAGGGCAAAGTTCTACACGACATTCATCCAGCGCGCGAGTGAGTGCCCGCACTGGAAACAACCGCACATTGACAAGCTGCTCGCTAAATGGGGAGAAAAACATCCGCTCTTCAAGTCCATGGTCATGGCCGAATTCATGGAGTCGGTCGAGGACGCCGTCGTCGAACTTAAACCCCTCGAAGATTTAATGGCCAACCCTCCGATTCAACAGAGGGCGCGCTTAGCCGCTGATCGCAAGGCGTTTTGCGATTTCGCCTGGAGCGGCGACGGAGATGAAACCGTCCTGGCACTTCGCGACGGCAATGTAATCACCATCGAAGAAACCTTCCGGGCGGATAATCTTCACGCCGTTTGCGGCCGCCTTGTCGCCGCCTTCATTCGCTTGCGCCTTAAGGCGTGGCAGATCTACGGCGACGAAGGCGGCGGCGGCAAACTCATCTGCGATGAATTGAAGGCCATGGGCTGGCCGATTAATCGAGTGAACAACGGCGCCGCGGCCCGGGATTCAGACCATTACGCCAACCTCGCCGCCGAAATGTGGTTCGAAGGCGCCCAAAAAATCGCGCGGCGCGAAATTATCCTGCCTGACGACGACGAGCTGCGCGCGCAAATGCTCGACCGCAAGCGTGTTCCACACGCAAAAGGCAAACTCGCCATCGAAAGCAAGACCGACATGAAAAAGCGCGGTGTATCCAGTCCGGACCGCGCTGACGCCGTCTTCGGCGCCATGACCCCCGTGCGCATGATCAAATCCGTCAACATCGCCAACATCGATGGTAGCCGCGATCGCGGCCCATGGGACGGCTTCGAAGGCCAATGGCGCGTCTTCGGCGAGGAAACCCAGCCTCAACCATACGTCATCCCCGGATCCTATTTCGGCGACTAGTAAGGACTCCCAAATAGCAATGCAAACATGTACCCCCTTTGTGCGTAGCAGCGGACATGCGTCCGCTCTGACTAATTGGCAGTTCGGTCGGCAATCGTCTGCCCGGCGTTCGATGTTCGATGCTTTGCTCACGCTCGCACCCCCCTTTTCGATCTGTCCCATCTGTCCCCCGCCATTTCCCAAATTCCTGTGAACGCCAACACTAAAAACACCCACAATGAAAACGACTTACGAATGAAACCGCCCGCAAATAAATCCCGGAGTCCAAAAATTTTCTCCCGCTTGATGCTGGGACAGTTCCCCACGAACCGTAGCGCAGGTTTCCAAACCTGCTGACTTGAGCGGCTTGGGAAGCCGCGAAAGGGATTGCCTGAGCGGAGCGAAGGCAAGGCCCAAAGGGCCGAGCGAGCGGGAGCGAGTGAGCCAATCGCGGGTTTCCAAACCCGCTGGTCGCCGGGAGTTGTGCGACTGCCGATCTGGAAACCTGCGACGCTGTGCCGAGCTTCAAGGAGAGCGGGCAGCGCCCTTGCCGCCAGTCCCAACTTTTCATGAAACAAACCTATGAATAACGCAACCAACGAAAAAACCCAGAACCGGACTCCAAACGTGGCCGACAAGCTCCTGGAACTGCTATATTTTCAGGGAGTGGTCTCCCCCATCATTAACAACGCGCGATGCAAGCTCAAGCTCGTTAAGCTCGGACTCACCGTGCCCCTTCGGAATACAAACAGCCTGCTGTTCGCCATGGACGGCCAGGACACCGCATATTTCTTTGCCTGCACCCGCGACCCGAAGTGCCGCACTCCGGGACTGAATTTCACCGGATGGGTTTTTGACATTGCCATGTATCGGAAGCACCCGCTCGAGGGCATCCTGGGCGTGGGGCAGGCGCTTCGCTTTTTTGCGTTCGCCGTGGCGCAGTTGGAGGGGATTGACTGGAAAGAATTCACATGGACACTCGAACGCCCGTTCCTAAACTGACTAACTAAGATAGGGCAGACCTCCCGGTCTGCCTCACACGTCAACTGAAACTTATTGTGACCGTTACAGTTCCCCTGCCGCACTTGCCAAAGGCAATGTTTCTAACCGCAAAAAGTTTG
>Ga0210390_10003990_pt1 | contig 12570 bp, 12 predicted proteins | sample IncBWH11OmetaG_FD_161050 | JGI IMG/M metagenome (GOLD analysis project Ga0210390, IMG submission 161050) | Forest soil microbial communities from Barre Woods Harvard Forest LTER site, Petersham, Massachusetts, United States - Inc-BW-H-11-O ...
TGCGGGTAAATCGAGGCTTTGCCCGTACGTTGGCGCCGATGCTGACCGGCGAGGACCTGGTCTGGGTCCACGACTATCACCTGATCCCGCTCGGCCGCGAATTGCGCCGCCTGGACTACTGCCAGCCCATCGGCTTTTTCCTGCATACCCCGTTTCCGCCCGCCGAATTGTTGCGTGTGCTGCCGAACCATCGCGACCTGGTCGAAGCGTTGTGCGCTTACGATCTGGTCGGCTTTCAGACCGAATCGGATCTGCATGGCTTTCGCGACTATCTGTTGCGCTGGGCCGGGGCCGAGGATCTCGGGCATGGGGCGGTGCGGGCCTTCGGGAGGATCGTGCGGGCGCAGGTGTTCCCGATCGGGATCGACACCGCCGCCGTTGCCGCCGAGGCGGCAGCCGCCGACGGCACCCGCCAGATGCGCCGGCTGGGGCAGAGCCTGGGCGAGCGCACCTTGATGATCGGGGTCGATCGACTCGATTATTCGAAAGGGCTGCCGGCGCGGTTCCAGGCCTTTGGCCAGCTGCTCGAAACCTATCCCGAGACGCGCGGGCGGATCGTCTTCATGCAGATCGCGCCGCCATCGCGCTCCGAGGTTCCGGAATATCAGGAGATCCGCCGCACGCTGGCCACCTCGGCCGGCCATATCAACGGCCGCTACGGCGAATTCGACTGGACGCCGCTGCGCTACATAAACAAGAGCTTTAATCATAAAGTGCTGGCCGGATTTTTCCGGGCGAGCCGGATCGGCTTGGTGACGCCATTGCGCGACGGGATGAATTTGGTCGCAAAGGAATATGTCGCCGCGCAGCCGGCCGACGATCCGGGAGTGCTGGTGCTGTCGTGCTTTGCCGGTGCGGCGCAGGAGCTCGGCGAGGCGGTCTTGGTCAATCCCCATGATGTCGAGGGTACCGCGGACGCCATCCGGCAAGGGCTGGCGATGCCGCTCGGCGAACGCAAGGAGCGGTGGACCGCGATGATGGCGACGATCGAGCGCAACGACATCACAGCCTGGCGCAAGAGCTTTGTCGGCGCGCTCGCCGCGCGCGGCGCGCAAACTTGACCGCCGCAGGCGCGAGCCGCCCGGGGGCGACGGGCGCCGATCTCCCAGGCGCGGTAACTTGGCTCGTCGGCGACATCGGCGGCACCAACGCCCGTTTCGGCCTGGTATCTCCCGATCGCAAGATTTTGCAGTGGCGCAGCTATGCGGTCGAGCATTACCCGGCGATCGGCGATGCGTTGGCCGAATATCTCGGCAGCCGCGGCGACTTGCCGATGCCGCGGCAGGGTGCGATCGCCATTGCCTCGCCGATTACCGGCGATCGCGTGGCGATGACCAATCACCCGTGGAGCTTCTCGATCGCGGCGCTCAAGACGCAGTGCGGCTTTGACCGGCTCGAGGTCATCAACGACTTCACCGCGCTGGCGCTGGCGCTGCCCTATCTGGGCCCGGATGATCGCATGACGATCGGCGACGGCGGCCAAGCGCCCGGAGCGCCGCTGGCGGTGCTGGGCCCGGGATCTGGGCTCGGCGTGTCGGGACTGGTCGCCTGCGGCCGGGGATGGGTGGCGCTGACCGCCGAGGGCGGGCATGCGACGATGGCGCCGGCAACCGATCGCGAAAGTGCGGTGCTCGACCATATGCGCCGGCATTTCGACCATGTCTCGGCCGAGCGGGTGCTGTCGGGCCCCGGGCTCGTCAACCTCTACAATACCTTGGCGGAGATCGACGGGGTTCTGTCGCGGGGTTACACGGCAGCGCAGATCACCGATCTTGGAACCCGCGGCGAGGATTCGCTATGCGCCGAGAGCACGACGATGTTCTGCGCCATGCTCGGCACGATGGCCGGCAATCTGGCGCTGACCCTGGGTGCGCGCGGCGGGGTTTATATCGGCGGCGGGATCGTGCCGCGGCTCGGCCGGTTCTTCGCCGATTCGCCGTTTCGCGCCCGCTTTCAGGCGAAGGGCCGGTTCGGGCCCTATCTCGCGGCCATACCGACCTATGTCGTGACCCATCAGCTGCCGGCATTTCTCGGCTGCGCCGCGTTGCTGGCCGACTGAGGAAAGCGCGGGAATGAGTTCACACCGGATCGCGAGCAGCGCCGTGGCCGAGCGCCGGGTGCAAGGCCCGACGCCGCACCCGCCGCCCGGTACGCCGCCGCAGCCGCCGCCCGATCCCGAGCGCCCGCCGCCGATCGAGGAGCCGCCGCGGCCGATGCCGGTGCCGCCGGTCGAGCCGCCGCCACCGCCGGTGAACGACCCGCCGGGCCCGGTGCTGAGCGGCGAGGCGTGTTTGGGCATAAGAGACCCGCTCGAATAATTCCAACGCTCTAGTATTTTGCCTATATTTTAGCCGATGTGCGCAGTGGATTGCCGCTGAGCGCGTCGGTCGACCGTCGGAGATTGTTTCCGACACTGCTGAGGAGCGATAGCTATGGGTCTCATCCTGATAATCATTCTGTTGTTGATCCTGTTCGGCGGCGGCTTTGGGTATTACCGGGGCGGTTACTACAGCCGCGGCGGCGGCTATGGCGTCGGCGGCGTGCTCGGGCTGGTCATCATTATCCTTCTGATCGTTTGGCTGCTGCATGGCGGAGGGTATTTCGGTCGGTACTGAACGACGTCGGCGGCATAGGCCGGGCTGCGCGCACCGGGCCGCTTGGCGCCTGCACACCCTGCGCGGTAGAATCGGCCGAGCTTTTTCGACAGGATCGTGCGATGAGCGCAGCAGTTGACCGAGGTGTCGAAGCCGGCGCGCGCGCCCGCTCGCGCATCCGTGCCGGAGACTTTTCCGGGCCGACGGCGGGTGTGGCCGCCGGCAATGTCCAGGCCAATCTGGTCATCCTGCCCAAGGCGATGGCCGATGATTTTCTGCGCTTTGCCCAGGCGAACCCAAAGCCTTGCCCGGTGCTGGCGGTCTCCGAGCCCGGCGATCCGCGGCTGCCGCGACTGGGCGAGGATCTCGACATCCGGACCGATCTGCCGAAATATCGGGTATGGCGCCACGGCGAACTGGTCGAAGAACCGCTCGAAATATCGCATCTCTGGCGCGACGATCTGGTGATCTTCGCGCTCGGCTGCTCGTTTTCGTTCGAGCAGGCCCTGGTCGAGGACGGGATCGAGCTGCGCCATATGACCTGCGGCACGAATGTGCCGATGTACCGCACCAATTTGCGCTGCACCCCGGCTGGTCGGTTTGCCGGGCCGCTCGTCGTCTCGATGCGGCCGCTGACGCCGGCCGACGCGATCCGGGCGGTTCAGATCACCTCGCGTTTTCCCTCGGTGCATGGCGCGCCGGTGCATATCGGGCTGCCCGAGGCGATCGGCGTCAGGGATCTGGGCAAGCCCGATTACGGCGACAGAGTCCCGGTCGGGAGCGGCGAGCTGCCGGTATTCTGGGCCTGCGGCGTCACCCCGCAGGCGGTGATCGCCGAGGCCAAGCCCGATTTCTGCATCACCCACGCGCCCGGATCGATGCTGATCACCGATCTGCTCAACAGCAGACTGGCGAGCCTGTAGCGGCTTGCCCGGCATGGCGCAGGGGACCGGCGCACACACGGTTGTCGACCGGATCGAACGACTGATTCAGAGCGATGTCGGCCGCAACATCGGCCCGTTATGCGACGCCGCCCGCGGCGGATTGTGGGGCGCGGCCTCTTCGCTGGCCGCGGCGCAGCCTTGCCGGGTCGGGCTGATCACCGGCTTCTATGTGCCCCGGGGCATGCCGCCGGCGGCGGAAACCGATGGGCCGGTCGGCGCCGCCCTGCTGGCGCGGGGCCTGATCGCGGCCGGTGTGCTCTGCCGCCTCGCCACCGACGAGCCGTGCCGGCATGCCTGCGAGGTGGCCTTGGCTGCAGCCGGCGCCGCCAAGGCGCCGGTTGATGTCTGCTCGGTCGGCGCCCCGTTGCGCCCATTGATCGAGGTGTGGCGCGCCGACGGGATCACCCATGCGGTCGCGATCGAGCGCTGCGGGCGCAGCGCCGACGGGGCGCCGCGCAATATGCGCGGGCTCGACATCGGCTCCTATACCGCCCCGCTCGACGATCTGTTCGCCGCCGGGCCGTGGCAGACGATCGCGGTCGGCGATGGCGGCAACGAGATCGGCATGGGCGCCCTGCCCCGCGGCCTGATCGCGCAACATGTCGCGCATGGCGAGACGATCGCTTGCGTCACCCCGGCGCGCCATCTGATCGTGGCCGGCGTGTCGCATTGGGGGGCATGCGCGTTGCTAGGCGCGCTCGCCTGTCTGCGCCCGGACTGGCGTCGGCCGATGTTGCTGAGCCTCGACGAGGAGCTCGAGCGGCGGGTGCTCGAAGCCATGGTGGCCGACGGCCCGGCGGTCGACGGCGTTTCGCTGCGGCAGGCGCCGACCATCGACGATCTCGACCTCGCCGCCCATCACCAAAAATTGCGGATGATCCGAGCGCTCGCCGAGGGCGGGCATGCGCTATAGCGTGTTTGTTTTCGAGAGCTACCGCTACGACCCGGCGAATTCCGCGCTGGCCCTGCGCTACCGCTTTGCCGATGGGCCGCTGTTTGAGGAAGCGCTGATCTTCGAGTTGCCGCCGCGACCGCTGTCGCTGGCCGACAAGGCGGCGCTCGACCGGATCTGCCGGCTGATATTCCTGCTCGCGGGGGTCAGCTATTATAAGGCGTATGTGCCGCCGAGCCTGCTGTGCGAGGCGTTCCCACTCGATCGCCAGACCGCCGCATTTCTGCAAAGCTTCTACGAGAACGGGCTCGCCGAGTTCGCCTGGAAAAATCGGATCTCGCTGCGCGGTCATTGCCGCTTTCGAGCCGAGCCGATAGCGCCGCCGGCGCCGATTGCGCTCGAGCTGGCGCGGCGCAGCTGCGTTCCGGTGGGCGGCGGCAAGGATTCGGTCGTCACCATCGAATGCCTCAAGGCGGCCGGCGAGGACCTCGTGCTGTTCGCATTGGGCGACGCCCTGCCGATCGCCGCCTGCATCGCCGCTTCCGGGCTGCCGTCGATCCGGGTCCGCCGCCGCCTCGACCCTGGCCTGCTGAAGCTCAACGAGGACGGCGCGCTCAATGGCCATGTGCCGATCACCGGGATCTTGAGCGCGATCGTGCTGGCCTGCGCCGTCCTCGGCGGCTTTGATGCGATCGTAATGTCGAACGAGCATTCGGCGAGCGCGCCGAACCTGACGGTTGGGGGCGCCGAGATCAACCATCAGTTCAGCAAATCGCTCGAATTCGAGCGCGCGTTCGCCGCCTACATCGCAAGCCGCATCTCGCCGAGCATCGCCTATTTTTCGCTGCTGCGGCCGTTGTCGGAGATCGAAATCGCCCGACGTTTTGCTCGCTACCGGCAATATTTCGGGCATTTCCGCAGCTGCAACACGGCGTTCCGGCAGTCGCCGGCCGAGCGCGGCCGGCATTGGTGCGGTGATTGCCCGAAATGCCGGTTCGTGTTCCTGGCCCTGGCGCCCTTTGTCGCCAAGCCCGAGCTGATCGGGATCTTCGGCCGCAACCTGCTGGATGACGAAAGCCAAGCGGACGGGTTTGCCGCGCTGTGCGGGCTGCACGAGCACAAACCGTTCGAATGCGTCGGCGAGATCGCCGAGAGCGCGGCGGTGATGGCCTATCTTGGGGGCCATGCCGACTGGCGCCACGACGGCGTGGTGCGCCGGCTGCGTGCGATTTTCCCGTCGCTGCGCACCCAGGATCCGGCCGATTATCGCGCGCTCTTCACGGCTCGGCACCCGCACCGGGTCCCGGGCAGGTTTCTGGCCATGCTCGATGCGTGCGGCTGAGCTCGGCGCGGCGCGGGTCGCGATCTGGGGGCTGGGGCGCGAAGGGCAGGCGGCGATCGGGTTTCTGCGCGCGCGGCACCCGAACTTGCCGCTGTTGCTGCTCGACGATGCCGAGGATGCGCGAGCGCCGGCCGGGCTCGACGGCATCGCGTGCGCCTTTGGGACCGAGCAGATCGCCGGCGCCCTCGGCGACATCGACGTGATCGTCAAATCGCCCGGCGTCAGCCTCTATCGCCCTGAGATCGAGAGCGCCCGCGACAACGGCGTCGAGATCACCTCGCTGCTGAACCTGTGGTTTGCCGAACGCGTCGATCTCACCACCATCTGTGTCACCGGCACCAAAGGGAAAAGCACGACCGCGTCGTTGATCGCCCATATGCTCCGGAAGCTCGGCCGCAGGGTGGCGCTGGTCGGCAATATCGGGGTCCCGATCACGGCGAGCGACCCGGCGGCGGCCGATTACGCGGTCATCGAGGTGTCGAGCTATCAGGCCGCGGATTTCGACGGGGTCTGCGACGTGGCGGTGCTGACCTCGCTGTTTCCGGAGCACCTCGATTGGCACCGCACGCTCGAGGCCTATTACCGCGACAAGCTCAACCTGTTGCGTCACAGCCGGCGGGCGATCGTCAACCGCGATGCGGCGGCCATCGCCGGAGCAGCCGAGTTCGGCCAACTCTTCTTCAATGACGAAGACGCCATCCACGGGCGCGGCGCCGACATTTTCCAGGGTCCCGAGCGGGTCGGTGGGGTGCGCAACCGCTACCTGGCCAGAGCGCACAACATTTCGAATTTGTGCGCGGCGCTGACCGTCGCGCGAGCGCTCGGCATGAATCTCGCCGCTGCGCTCGACCGGACCGGCGATTTCGTGGCGCTGCCGCACCGCCAGCAGGAGCTCGGGGTAATCGGCGATATTCTCTATGTCGACGACAGCATTTCGACCGCACCCGAATCGACCTTGGCAGCGCTTTCGGTCTATGCCGGCCATGACGTCACGGTCATTGTCGGCGGCCATGACCGCGGCATCGACTATGGCAAGCTGGTCGCGGCACTGGCGCAGGGCGCGGCCCGAGCCGTCATCTGCCTCGGCGCCAGCGGCGAGCGGATCTACAGCGGCTTGCGGGAGGCGGCGAAACGATCGGGTGCCGCCGCCCCCGCCGCCTACCAGGCGCAATCGATGCAGGATGCGGTTGCTCGCGCCAGGCAGATGACGTCGGCCGGCGGGGTGGTATTGCTGTCGCCGGCAGCGCCCAGCTACGGCTACTACCGCGATTTCGCCGAGCGCGGCCGCGATTTCGCCGCGAAGGTCGGGCGGCCGCCCGACAGTTCGGAGGGATCCGGATGAGCCCCCTGTCGCGGCGGTGCACACGGGCGGCCAGCGCGGCGCGCCTCTTCTGTCTGATCCTGGCCGGCGCGGCGACCGCCGGTTGCACGACGAAGCCCTTTCTGTCGAGCGGCGACGCCAACTCGGCCGCGGTCGGCTTTGCCGGCGGCAACCTCGCGGCTGCCACCGCCGTCGCAGAGGATCACTGCGCCCGCTATGAACGGGTCGCGCGCTTTTTGGAAACGCAGGAAGACGTGGCCTATTTCGAGTGCCATCGTCCGTGATTCTGTCGATTTCGCGGGTTTGATCGATGCAGCGGCGATCGGCGCCAGGCGCTGAACCATCTGTCTCGCCAGCTCGGAGGTCTTTTCTGCGCCTCCCGGTGCTGTGGCTGGCGGGAGCCGATCTGCGGATGACCGTGCTGGCCGTGCCGCCGGTTCTGCCCTTGATCCATCGCCAATTCGCGCTCAGCGAGCGGGCCGTCGGCGCGCTCTCCGGGCTGCCGGTGCTGCTGTTCGGGCTCGCCGCAATTCCAGGCTCGCTGCTGATCGCGCGCCTCGGCGCCCGCGGCGCGGCGGCGGCCGGGCTGCTGCTGGTCGCTGTGGCCTCGGCGGCGCGCGGCATCGGCCCGTCGGCGCCGCTGCTGTTCGCGATGACCTTTCTGATGGCGGCCGGGGTCGCGGTGGTGCAGCCGGCCTTGCCGGCGCTGGTCGCCGAATGGTTTGCCGATCGTCCCGGGTTCGCCACCGCGGTCTACGCCAATGGCTTGCTGATCGGCGAGGCGTTGCCGGCGGCGCTGACGATCCCGCTGGTGTTGCCGCTGGTCGGCGGCGGCTGGCCGGCGAGCTTTGTCTTCTGGTCGGTCCCGGTCGCGGCGACGACGCTGCTGATGGCGCTTTGCCCAGGCGACGCACCGCGATCCCAGACCTCGGCGCCGGCGCGCTGGTGGCCCGATTGGCGCAGTCGCGAAATGTGGCAGCTGGGCCTGATGCAGGGCGGCACCGGCGGCCTCTATTTCGCCTCGAACGCATTCATCCCCGAGTACCTCCACGCCGTCGGCCGCGCGGATCTGGTCACCGCCTGCCTTGCCGCGCTGAACCTCGGCCAATTGCCGGCCTCGCTGGCGCTGCTGCTATGGGCGCGGCGTCTCGGCGGCAGCAAGACGACGATCGTGCTGGTGCAGGTTGTGGGCCTGCTCGGGATTTCCGGCTTCGTCGCCGCGCAAGCCGTGCTGAGTGTACTCGGCGCCGGGGTGATCGGCTTTTGCTGCGCCTTCACCCTGATCGTCACCCTGGCCTTGCCGCCGCAGATCGCGCCCGCCGGCGACGTTCCCCGGCTGTCGGCCGGAACCTTCACGATCGGCTACTCGCTCTCCTGCGTGGTGCCGCTGCTGGGCGGCGCCCTGTGGGACGCGACCGCCTTGCCCGCCGCAGCCTTTCTCGCCGCCGCCGCCAGCGGCGCCATTGTCCTCGCCACCGCGCTGACTTTCCGCTTTCCCAGCTAGCCTGGAGAAGCTTCCATCTGGCTAGACTCGAAAGTGCCGCCTTGTCGCGGTATCTTTTTACCCGCCCTCCTTGACGAAGGCGCGCCCGAGCGACGAAAGTTGCCGACGCCATTCGCCGCATCTGCCGAGAGGAACGCACTCGTGAGCATCGGAACCCTGCCGCTGTCGCATTTTACCGTCCTTGATCTGACCCATGCGCGGGCCGGCCCGACCGCGGTGCGCCAGCTCGCCGATTGGGGCGCCAACGTCATCAAGATCGAGCAGCGCGGCGATGATGGGCGCGACGTCACCGGCTCCAGGCGGGAGGGGTTCGATTTCCAGAACTTGCATCGCAACAAGCGCAGCCTGACCCTCAATTTGAAGACCAAGGAGGGGCTGGCGATCTTTATGAAACTGGCCGAGAAGGCCGATGTGATCGTCGAGAATTTCCGCTCGACGGTCAAGCACCGGCTCGGCGTCGACTACGAGAGCGTCAAGAAGATCAACCCGCGCATCGTCTATGGCAGCATCTCGGGTTTTGGCCAGACCGGGCCTTACGCCAAGCGCCCGGGGGTCGACCAGATCGCCCAGGGCATGGGCGGGCTGATGTCGATCACCGGGCTGCCGGGCCAGGGGCCAGTGCGCGTCGGCATCCCGATCGACGATCTGTGCGCCGGGCTCCTGCTCGCCCAGGCGATGCTGATGGCCCTGATCGAGCGCGAGAAATCGGGCGAGGGGCAGTGGGTGCACACCTCGCTCCTCGAGGCGCAGATCTTCATGCTCGATTTCCAGGCCTCGCGCTGGCTGATGGCCGGCGAGGTGGCGAAGCAAGCCGGCAACGACCATCCGACCGGGATCCCGACCGGGCTGTTCCCGACCGCCGACGGGCAGATCAACATCGCCGCCTCGGGCGATCACATGTTCCGCCGCTTCTGCGAGGCGGCCGACGCGATGGCGTTGCTCGACGATCCCGATTACGCGACCGGGGTGGCGCGCTCGAAAAATCGGAAGGCGCTGAATGAGAAGATCGCCGAGATCACCAAAAAGCGCCCGAGCGCCTATTGGGTTGAATTGATGAACGAGGTCGGCGTGCCGTGCGGGCCGCTCTACACGATCGACCAGACCTTTGCCGACCCGCAGGTGCAGCACCTCGAAATGGCCCGCCCGATCGACCACCCCAAGCTCGGCCCGTTGAAGGCGGTCGGCCAGGCGATCAACATGATGCGCACGCCGGAGCCCGAAAAGCTGCGCCCGACCCCCGGGCTCGGCCAGCACACGCAAGAGGTGTTGCGCGAGATCGGCTACAGTGACGCCGCGATCGCCGAGCTGCGTGCGAACGAGGTGGTGTAATCAAGTCGTCTTTGCGAGGAGCCGAAGGCGACGCGGCAATCTCGACCGGATCGCGTCGCTGCGCTCGCGATGACACAGCAAGAACAAGGAAGCGAAAATCATGCTCGACCAGCCCTTGACCAGCAAGATGATCGCCGAGAAGGACGGTGCGATCGGTCATCTGATCTTCAACAACCCGGCCCGGCACAACGCGGTCTCGCTCGAAATGTGGCAGGGGGTCAGCCAGATCATCGACGATTTCGAGCGTGACGAGGCGATCCGGGTCATCGTCGTCAGCGGCGCCGGCGGGCGCGCCTTCGTCTCCGGCGCCGACATCTCCGAATTCAAGGAACGGCGCGCCTCGGAGGAGGCGGCGGCCGCCTACGCCAAGATTTCCGAAGGGGCGCGGCTGCGGCTGCAGGAAACCTTGAAGCCGACGATCGCGATGATCCGCGGCTATTGCATCGGCGGCGGGGTTGCGACCGCGCTCGCCTGCGACATGCGAATTGCCGCCCCGGGCTCGAAATTCGGGGTTCCGGCGGCCAAGCTCGGGCTCGGCTACGCCTATGACGGGATCAAGAAACTGGTCGATCTGGTCGGCCCGGCCTATGCCCGCGAGATCTTTTTTACCGCGCGCCAGTTCACTGCCGAGGAGGCGCTGCGCATGGGCCTCGTCAACCAGGTGGTGCCGGAGGGCGAGCTCGAGGGCACCGTCAAGAATTGCTGCGCCCTGATCGCGGCCAATGCGCCGCTGACCGTGCGTTCGGCCAAGGTCGCGATCCGCGAGGCGCTGAAGGACGAGAGCGCGCGCGATCTCGATCTGTGCAAGCGGCTGGTCGACGAATGCTTTGCCAGCGCCGACTATGCCGAAGGCCGCACCGCCTTCATGGAAAAGCGCAAGCCCGCATTCACCGGGCGGTGAGGGCGCTCACCCGCTTCCCCCCGGACTGAGATCCGGGGGTCAGCACCCTCTGCCGCATTGCGGGAGAGAGGAAACCCTAGCGGCCTCATCCAATCAGGCCCGGCTCAGGCGGCTCGCCACCTCGGCCTGCCATTGATCGAGCGGCATGAAGCCCGGGGTCTGGCGGCAGTGCTGCTCGGTCTCGGCCATGATCGCCTCGTTCGGCAACGACAGGTCGATCGGCACCCCGTGCGGCTGCGGCACGTACCAGGGCGTGTCCATGTAGATTTCGATCTGGTTGCCCTCGGGGTCGGGGAAATAGCAGCTGAGCGCGTTGCCATGGCTGGTCTGCCGGACGGTTTCGATGCCGGCCTCGCGGGCGCGGCCATAGAGCGTCTTCAGCGCATCGAGATCGGGCACCTTGAACGACAGCTGGTTGACCGTGCTGACGCCTTCCGGGGCGCGCCCGGAAACGATGACGAATTGGTGGTGATGGCCGGGGGCGGCGGTCATGAAGGCGAGTTCGCCGCCGCGGCTCGAAATGCCGCGGTCGGAGACGACCAAGCCGACGACGTTGGTGTAAAAGTCGACCATCTTCGACACGTCGCGGGCATAGACGCCGCAGTGCGAAAGCTGCGGGTGAATTGATGACGCCATATTTGACCTCCGGTGGTGAATGCCCCTCCAAGATGGGGCGGGCCGCTCAATCCGGCAAATCGAAAAACCGGCACCAGCCGGTGGGGCTGATCGCGCCGGCGACGACGGCGCAGGCGGCGGGCGGGCGGAACAGCGCGCAGGCGGCGCAGCTGAGGCCGGCTTTCGGCAAGCCCTGATATTGGGCTGCGGCCTGCGACATCTTCTGCCTTGCCGCGATCGGCGGGATCGCCGCCGCGACGGCGGCGCCGGACAGCGCCGCACTCAGCAGCGACCGTCGCGAACAGCACTCGGCAGCCTCCGATCGCGGCGCCTGCCTCAACGGCCGGCCATCAGCGGCGGCTCGCGCAGATAGGATTGCGCGAGCTCGCGCCCGGTGCGGCGCATCATCTCCTTGTCCGTCTCGGCGCTGCCATTGGTCGGGCGGCGCATCACCGTATTGTTGCAATAGGTCGGGATGGTCGCCCCAGCCTCGCGGCATAGACCAGCCGGATCGTCGCCGGCCTTGACCGCGCGCTGGCCGCGCCGGATCTGGTTGCGGAACATGCTGACCCCGCGATCGGTGGCGCCGAGATGCTCGAGGCCATGGATCGCGATCGGCCGCTGCGAGACCTGGGCCTCGAAATCGCCGGGGTGCAGCTGGCCCTCCTGGTAGCTGTCGGCGGCAAGCTGGCCGGGCAGCATGATGTTGCGGTCGGCCCACCAGTCCGGCGTCTCGCCGTCCTGGTCGCTGACATGGCGGAACTCGAGGAACATCGTATGGGTGTCGTCGAGCGGCATCGTCCAGCGGCTCATCATCGGGCCGCTGAACGCGCATTCCTCGCGCCCGGTCTCCCAGATCGGCGCCACCTGCGACAGGTTCGGCAGCAGGGTCTCGACCATCCGCGCCCAGACATTGTCGCCGACCCGGCGGGTCGCGACATAGATCATGCCGACCGGCGTCTCGACGAAATCGAGCTCGGGCAGGACGCCGAACTCCTCGGTGAACACGGCGCCGCTGACGATCGTGTGCAGGAAGGCGGTGTGCGCCGGGTCCATGTGGTTTTCGTGCATCTGCAGCCAGTTGCACGGATAGAAGTATTTGCGCCCGGGGAGCATTCGCCAGCCCGG
>Ga0210390_10003991_pt1 | contig 12570 bp, 17 predicted proteins | sample IncBWH11OmetaG_FD_161050 | JGI IMG/M metagenome (GOLD analysis project Ga0210390, IMG submission 161050) | Forest soil microbial communities from Barre Woods Harvard Forest LTER site, Petersham, Massachusetts, United States - Inc-BW-H-11-O ...
GCAGAGGAAGCTGAAATTCGCAGGGGCTCCGGGGCGCATGGCGGCGTTCCATTCGTCGGCCCAAGCCATGGCCACGGTGACCGGGTATCTGGAGTCGATCTGCACGTGCATGCTGCCGCCCCCGACCGCGGGACGGTACACGCGGCCGGCGTGGAGGCTGGCGGGCTCCAGAGGGATTGTCTCGCTGTCGGCAGCACTCCAGTAGAGAGTGGGATCTTGCGCGTATGAGCTCGCGGCAAACGCGCAGAACAGCAGCGTAGCGAAAATGGAAAATTTCCTCATAGTAGAAGTATTTGCTGGGTCCACGCTCGTGCTCTAGCGAATTCGCCAGGGGAGGATTACGAAGGTACCAAGTGCCCGTGATAACGAGAGGCTCCACGCGCAAAGGGCCGCGCGCCCCGCTTTCTAAGCGCCTCAAGTAAGCCCGCGCGGAGGCGATTGTACTGCACGCGAAAGTGTGTCGGAGAGCAGGTCGTTGCCGGCATAAATAAAGGCCACGTTCAGAAATGAGCGTGGTCTTTTTCCGTTTTGGGATGGACTCCGCAATCAAATGGTATCGATTCTCATTTGGAGGAAGTGGAAGAAGGCTGATGGAGTTATATTCAGGAGATTGGCGGTCGGGAGGAGATTTATGTGCGTCATGTGTGAGCGCGAACTATGGGGCGAGCACCGAGCGCTCGAAAGCGAGTTCTTCAAGCCCTGCAAGACATGTAAGAAGTTCCCCGGCCTGAGCTCCGACGGAACCTGCTATCACTGTTTCGCCATTGGCAACATGATCGACGAGTGCCCCGAATGTGCGGGCAAGCCATGGAGTGAAGAATTCCTTGAGGCCAAAGACGAAATCGAAGGCCCCGACAAGCTGGTGGTCCCGTTCTAGCGCCGGGAAGCGTCATTGTTGCCGAGCTAGATAGAGCTGATCACCAATCGATCCGCTTGATCCCGGCGACCAAATCGAAATGGCGATCGCGGCTCAGGAGGGGAAGAGAATGCTGCCGGCACAGTGCGGCAATCCAAAGATCGTGGGTCGGAATGGCCTTGCCCTTGCGCTTTAGTTCGAGGCTGATTTCGGCATAATGATGAGTGGTCGGCTCCTGAATGTCCAATACCAGGCAGTCATTGAGCAGTTCCTGCAGCCAGTTTTCGTAACTGGTCCGATGACGCGACTGGGCGATGCCGTGGCGATACTCGCCGAGCACAATGACTGGGAGCGCCATCTGTTCGACGCGAGAGAGAATGGCCGCCAGGCTGGGATCATCGTCGGCTGCGGCCGACAGGGCATTGGTATCAAGAATCATTTCCAGAAAATCACTGCCAGACTTCCCGGTCGATCTGCTCGAAGGCTTCTTCCACCCGGCTTTCGATTCGCTTGCGATCCTTATGCAGGTGTTTGAGCCGTCCGACATGCTTCATCCAAGGCTTTTCCTGGAATGTAGTTTTCAATTTTTCCTGGACCGCCTCGGTGACGAGCTGGCGCAAGGGAATACCGCGTTGGGCGGCGGCAGATTTTGCGCGGCGGAACAGAAAATCGGGGATTTCGAGGGTCGTCTTCACGGACCCATATTACCATATTTATGGGTCCTGTTTCGAAAATTTCCCGTTCGTATCGCGCACACGGAAGTTAAGCTCTGCAGGGCCGATTGTACGGCACGCGAAAGTGTGTGGGAGAGTAGGTCGTTGCCGACATAAACAAAGGCCGATGATGGAAACATGGTCGGCCTTTCCCTGCTTTAGCGATGCCCCAGAGTCGAATCCAGTCCTCCCCGGAGAAAAAGAGAAATACTACTTTATCTCAGCGCACTCGGATGCCATGAGAAGTCAACTGAGGCTCCTGCTTTGGCACAACCACCGTCTACAACTGCCGCGGGCGAATACGTGCGCGCCACACTTGAGCATTGATGGCCTTCATCATCGATTGAATCGAAAAAGATGGCGAATTGGGCACTTGACGTGTATTCTCTCGTGGGCTGGGAAACGGAATCGAAGTCTTAGGGTTACCCTTCAATGTCCACTGTGAACGCAGAACGCGTCGGGCCTGTCATGCGCCCGGAGAAGAAAATGGGCACGACCGCCTTGACCAGTCGAAACGGTCTGGTGCAGCGGTATTTCTACTTTGCGATGTCGCTGCTGATGGCTGCGATTGTGGGCGCGGGCTTCAGCCGGACTGTCAATGACAACCTGTTCCATCCCGCTATACCGCGGCCCGTCATTCTCTGGTTTCACGCCGCAGCTTTCGCCGGGTGGGTGGTCTTCTTCATTGGTCAGTCCACGCTAGTTCGCGTACACAAAATGAGTTGGCATCGCTCCATTGGATGGTTTGGCGCCGGGCTCGCCGCGGTGATGGTTCCGCTGGGCGTCGCCACGGCAATCATCATGGACCGCTTCGACACGGTACAACTCCATCAGAGTGACGGGAACGCTTTTCTCAGCATCCCGTTCTATGACATGATCACCTTTGGCGTGCTCATTGGGCTTGCCATCTATTGGCGCACGCGGCCAGAGCTTCATCGCCGGCTGATCTTCATTGCAACCTGCGGGCTCATGGACGCGGCTGTTGCCCGCTTCGACTACGTGTTCGACCACAATCTTTTCTTTCCTTGCCTGGATCTGCTGATCCTTCTCGGGGTTGGGCGCGACCTGCTGGTCGATCGGCGCGTGCACAAAGTGTATCTCTACGCGCTGCCGTTATTGATCGTGGGCCAAAATCTCGCGATCTACATGTGGCGGAGCAATCCTTCGTGGTGGCAGGGGATCACGCGCGTGATCATGGGATAGCCTCACGAGGCTTGCCATTTCGATAGTGTGCCTTAGTCTTCCTTGATGATGGCGTGGACCAACTTGGGTTCGCCGGATGCGGTGCAATAGACGAGCTTCCCATTCTCTTCCCGCACAGTTTGGATTCCCCAAGGGTCGGCCAGGAGGAAGTCGTCAACCAGAGTATAGCGTCCACGTTCGTTGCGGAAGATGAAATAGCGGCTCTGGTTAGCCCGGGGGATTTCGACGACGAAACCGTTTAGCGACTTGTTATCTTGCTGCATCGCTCCAAAACCGCCGGCACCGTAGCCGGGAAACTTCACTTCGAAGACTGCGCTCGCGGCATCCTTGCGGCTCGCGAACGAGCGACCGATGGGGGCCTCGGACACCAACCTCTGTACACGTTCGGTTTCGGAAGGATCGATGTTGTCGGAATCGTTCTTGTAGTCGTCGTAATCCAGATAGAACTTGGTAAGTTTAATTTTCTGTCCGCGATATTCGATTGAGCTGGGCAGCACTCTTCGCGCCACGGCCCAGGCTACTGCGAGCAGGACGACGACGCCGATCACCAGAACAAGCCTTTTGAACATTGCGCCTCAGAGTAAGAATTGTCCGGCGGAGCGGAAGTGGGAACAACGTCACCGAAGTAACTCCGCGTAGTTTAGGGCGCCCAGGACGATCGACACCGCAACGGCGGCGGACAGGAGCGTCCGCCCCACAGGTGGTTGGTTATGCGGAGGACGCTTTGCGTTCTGCTTTGGTCGAAACTAAGTGGCCCACGTAGAGCAGCTTGTCTTTGCTGTAGGCTGTGACCATGTCTTCGGGCTGGCTGGTGTTGGGATCCTGGGTGATGAAGGAAACGCCGGCGCGGCGGTAGGCCTCAAGCACCAGTTGGGAACAATAGAATTTATCCGAACTCTTGAATTTTCCGGCACGAGCGGCGGCACAGGGGGCGATACCCATCACGACCACGCAGACGAAGGGATTGCGAGCGCCGGCGGCGGCGGCTCCGGCAGTGTCATATTTCTTTCCCTTCCGCTGTTCGGCAAAATGGACGATGATGGCGGCAGCGGACGGCGTCATTCCGCGGGCGCGATATGCGACTGCAAGAGAGTGATCATCGAGGGATTTGTTGAGCGGCCGCTCCATGACTCCCGGGCCTATGGCCTCGATGACTTCGCCATCGCCGATGTAAAGCGCGGCATGGCTGACGTCGGATGCGGTGCCGTAGCGGATGGCAGTCGACACCGCGCCAATGCCGGCGGAGACGATAATGTCTGCGGCTTGCAGGGCTGAATCCGCGATGCACATGCCTCCACCGCTGGTGGGAGTCAGGGGAATTGGTTTCATTTGGGCACCTCAGCTGGGTTAGCGGAACGCCAATCGCGGAAATATTACTCTTCGGATGGGGGCAATACAAGACAGCAAATCAAAGTCAAGGGCGGTGGACAAGAGTGTCTGCCCCACACTGTGGTTACGGCTTTGCCGCTGGCGGTGCGTTGGGTTGGCGGGCCTCGACTGCAGCAATGAACTGGCGAACCCGCGGCCCCGACTGGCTATCGGGCAGACTCTGCAAATAGGCCTTGAGCGTTTGGACGGCCTCGTCGTCGCGTCCGAGGTTGGCAAGTGCCCATCCCCGGACAATGTGGGCGCTGCTGACTCCGCTCTTGCTCTTCTCAATCGAGAGATCAGCCTGGGCCAGCGCATCCTTGTAGTCGCTCAGATTCAAATAAGCGTCGGCGAGAATCCCGTGCGCCGTGGCATTGTCCGGGTTGGCAGCAACGACCGGCTCCATCAGCGCTTTCGCCCCGGCAAAGTCCTTCTTTGCCAGGTGCAACCGGCCGGACAAGTTGATGGCCTGAATATCGTGCGGATCGAGGGTAGTGGCTTGGTTCAGGTAAGTCTGCGCCTTGTCCCAGTCGTTCTGCTGGAAGTACACGTAGCCCATAAGGAAATTCGCATGAGCGTTCGAAGGCGCCTGCTTGTAAGCGGACTCCAAATGCTTTTCCGCATCCTTATATTTTCCCGACTCGAGATCCGAAACCCCGCGCTCGGCTTCCTTATTCGCCTTGGCAGACATCGAAGGGTCATCCGCCTTCAACTCCACCGCGTCAGGATCTGCAAGAAGAACTACTTTCATATGAACCGGTTGTTGTCGCAGATCGGAGACCTCGACCTCTTTGCGTGCAGTCAAATATCCGATCGCACTCACCTCAAAGTCGTATTTTCCAATCCCCAAGCCCTCGAAGCTGGCTTCGGAGCCCTTGGTGGTAGGCTGCCAGGTAACCGACTTTATGTTTTCGTCGTAGAGTTTCACCATGGCCGTATGATCGAGACGAGACATCTTCTCGTCGACCACAGACAGTGAGACGCGCGTACCGCCCGCGCTCCCATGCATCGGGACGTCTCGAGTCGCGGTAGCCACGCCAGCGGGCATCGGGGAGGTTGGCATCTGAGCATATGCGGCGGCGGTTATGGCGAAAAACAAATACACGACGGAGAGAATTTCACTGCGGCGGGACATATGGCCTCTGATTTTCTCAAGTTCCGAGGGGTGCGTCAACTTGAGTTCACTTTCGAGAATAAGGCTCAACCCATCCTGCGCGTGTCAGCTTGCTAAAGTTGCTTGACGTATTGCAGCAGAGGCATACCGAAAAAATCTGAGATCTGGTCCGAGCGTCGGTAGCCGTTTTTCTCGTAGAACTTCATGGCGGCATTGAGCGGCAAGGTTGTGTCCAGCGTGATCCGATTGCATCCGCTGGAGCTCAGCCAGCCTTCGATGGCTGCGAGCAATTTTGCGGCTACGCCGGTCCCGTGCCACTCGGGTAGAACTGCCATTCCGCGGAGATGACCCTCGCCGGCATGGCACGCTCCGGCGACCGTGCCCACGACATTTCCGGACGCGGTCGCAACCAGGACGTGCATCTGCTGCAGACGCAGCAAAACGGTTTCATGGGATAGAACCGTGTCGGCAAAGGCAGCGGAGGTGTATTGCTCACGATGCGGGGCGAAGGCAGCGGTCAGGCAATGCAGGATGGCGGGTGCATCGCTTTGGTCGGCGGAACGGATTTCGATTGGCGGTTCTACATTCACGCAGCGATTGTACTGTGCGGTGGGAAATGCATTGAAATCTGGATCAGTGGCGACGGACAGGAGTGTCCAGCTACACGGGCTTGGGATTTCTCGAGAACATGTGCTGGTGCCAGTACGGGTAGGCTGGAGTCACGTCGCTGGCGGCGTCGAGGCGAGATACTTGTTCGGGGGTGAGGTTCCATCCGACGGCAGCCAGATTCTGGCGGAGCTGTTCTTCGTTGCGGGCGCCGATGATTACGTTGGCGACCGTGGGCCTTTGCAAGAGCCAGTTCAGGGCGATTTGCGGGATGGTCTTTCCGGTTTCGCGGGATACTTCGTCGAGCGCGTCCACGACTTTATAAAGATATTCATTGGGGACAGGCGGGCCTTGCTCGGCGGTACTGTGCAGACGGCTCACTTCCGGGAGCGGTTTGCCGCGGCGGATTTTTCCGGTAAGCCTACCCCACCCTAAGGGACTCCAAACGATAGTTGCGACTTTTTGGTCGAGCGCGAGCGGCATCAGCTCCCACTCGAAATCGCGGCCGACCAGGGAATAATAGGCTTGATGGGCGACGTAGCGGGCCCAGCCAAATTTTTCGGAGATGGCCAGGGACTTCATGAGATGCCATCCGGAGAAATTGGAGCAGGCGATGTAGCGGACTTTGCCGCTTTGGACGAGCGTGTCCAGAGTCTTGATGGCTTCTTCGATCGGGGTCTGGGCATCGAAACCGTGGAGATGGTAAACGTCGATGTGGTCGGTGTTGAGGCGGCGCAGGCTGGCTTCGCAGGCCTGAATCAGATGGTAGCGGGAGGAGCCGATGTCGTTGGGGCCTTCGCCCATGGCGAATGTGGCTTTGGAGGAAATCAGGACTGAGTTGCGGCGGCCTGCGATCGCCTTGCCCAAGATTTCTTCGGAGGCGCCTTGGGAGTAGACGTCGGCGGTGTCGAAGAAATTGACGCCGGCGTCGAGGCAAATGTCGATGAGTCGGGTGGCTTCCTTTACGTCGGTATCGCCCCAGGCTTGGAAGAACTCGCCGCGGCCGCCGAAAGTGCCAGTGCCGAAGCTGAGGACCGGGACTTTTAATCCGGAATAACCTAGTTGTCGAAATTCCATGAGCAGTAGATGCAGGCGGCACGTTGGGAGATGCGGTTGGGCGTGCGTTCAAGCAAGAAACAAAAAATCAGAGTCAACGGCGGCGGACAGGAGTGTCCGCTCCACGCGGGCCTGATGATAACCTTGCAGGATGCTTCGCGATTCTGATGCACAGACGCGTCGACCGGCGCGCTCGGCTGTTGTGTTGGCACTCGTCGTTGGATTGGTCGTCGGAGTCGTGCTGGTCGGGTCGATTGGCTGGGCGGTGCTGGCGCGAGATGCCGGGCGGAGTTGGTTGAGCCATGTGTGGGCGGCGGTGACGGGTAGAACCCTCAGCATTGATGTTAGCCAACCCACGGTGGTGGATCGCATTCAACGGCTGCAGCGGCTGGAGACGGTGATTTACACCATGGACAAGCTGGTGACGGGCGCGAAAGAGAATCCCATCTTTCCGGATTTTCTGGCGGGCGACCGGCTCTTGATGTTAGTGCACGGTGAAGTTGTGGCGGGAATTGATTTCTCCAGTCTGAAGCGTGGCGATGTCACTGTGAATGAGAGACAAGTGCGTTTGCGGGTTCCCGGGGCACAGGTGTTCAGCGTGCGGCTGGACAGCGCGAAGACCCGGGTGTATTCCAGGCAAACTGGGCTGCTGGTGCCTGTTGACCCGAATTTGGAGACGCAGGTGCGCCAGGAGGCCGAACGGCAGTTGCAAGAGGCAGCGCTGGCCGATGGCATTTTGCGGACAGCGCAGCAGAATGCAGCTTCGACGATCACCAGTCTGCTGCAAGGTTTGGGATTCGAGAAGATTGAATTTGAATAAGGGCGCGCCTTCTAACCAATTCCCTTCTACCCAGTCCATAATTAAGTGAAGCTGGGGCGATCGGCTCTTGAGGAGTAGTTATGAAGCGGCGAGATTTCATAGTGCATGCAGCGCGCGGGTTGGGAGTGGCTTGGGTTGGGTCGCGCGGCCTGGCGGCTTGGGCTTCGGCTCCGACGGCTTTGCCGAAGAAGTTCGCGGCCTCGGATTCGGTGGTGCTGGGACAGACCGGCATCAAGACCAGCCGTCTTGCCATGGGGACGGGAACGATTGGCTTCGGCCATCACTCCAATCAAACCGCGCTGGGCCTCAAAGGGCTTTCTGAGTTGCTGCTCAATGGATATGACAACGGGCTGCGATTCTTCGATGCAGCGGATGCCTACGGAAGCCATCCGCATGTGGCCGAGGCGCTGAAGCATGTCCCTCGCGACAGAGTTACCGTGCTGACTAAGACTTTCTCACGCGACCCCAAATCCGCGCGCGCGGATTTGGACCGCTTCCGGCGTGAACTGGGCGTCGATTACATCGACGTTTGCCTGATGCACTGCCTGACGGAAGGCGACTGGACCGAGCGCTATAAGGGTGTGATGGACGTACTCTCCGAAGCCAAGCAGAAAGGCGTCATCCGCGCACACGGATGTTCTTGCCACAGCATCGAGGCGCTAATGGCTGCAGCCAAGTCGACGTGGGTAGAAGTGGATTTGGTTCGCATCAACCCCATTGGATCGCACATGGATGCCGATCCCAAAACCGTGGTTGACGTTTTACGCGAAATGAAAGCTGCCGGGAAAGGGATCGTGGGCATGAAGATCCTAGGCCAGGGAGATTTGCGCGGGCGGCAGGACGAGGCGCTGAAGTATGCATTATCGTTGGGGGTTCTGGATGCGTTCACCATCGGGGCCGAAAGCAAGGCAGAGCAGCAGGATTTGATCCGGCGGATCGGGATGGCGGCCTGACGCGAAACAATTTCCTAAAACCAAAGTCAACGTCCTAAATCAAAGTCAAAGGCGGCGGACAGGAGTGTCTGCCCTATACGCGAATGAACAGGGTCATGAACTCTTCGTCGGCGTACACTTGCCCGATTTTTAGGGCTTGCGGCTCGCGGCCGTAGACTTGAAAGCCGAGTCGCAGATAGAGTTTTTTGGCAGCTACTTGTCCGCTGGCGACGGCCAAAGTCACCTGTTCCAGTCCTGATTGTGAGCGGGCACGGTGCAGGAGTTCTTCCATCAAAGCTTGTCCGACGCCCTTTCCGCGGTTCTCAGCTTTGACGAATACGCCCCAGACGCGTCCCTTGTGACTGGTCTTCTCTTCCGGAGAGCGGAAGAATCCAGCAACTCCGGAAAGGGTGCCGTTGATGAATGCGCCGAGGACGAAGTTTTCTCCGGAACCGGAGCTAAGGCGGGCAGCGACGGCGGCCGGTGTCGTGCTTCGGTGAGCAGCCGCCGAGGAAGAAAATGCCAGCGGCTCGGTCTCGAGGGCCTCTAGTCGTAGTCGCCAAAATATTTCCGCGTCGTGCTCGGTTAGGGTACGGATCTGCATGTCTGAGTTTATCCCGATCCCTCGTACTGAAGTCCTGCGTGGTTTTTGCCGATAGCCGACTTGATAGTTTAGCGTTCCATGCAACTGTAGGAAGCGGGCGCTCATCTTGGGGATTCGTCCTGGTCCGGAGTGGAGACGCACGTTGGAATTCGAGAAGCAATCCGAGACGAGTCAAACAGAAAGGGTGATCGATGCCCGGCAACAGCCACGATTCAAACTGGATGTTGATGTCAAGATTTATCCGCGCGATAGCGGCCTGGTTAAGGGCCACGCGGTGGACATCAGCGAGACCGGGCTTGCCGCCATGACGACCCTTGAGATTTTCCTCGACCAGGTGGTTCGGCTGGAGTTCGCGCTACCACTCGGCCAGGTGTCGGTTCGGGCATTGGTGCGCCAAAGGAACGCCTTTCGCTATGGATTCAAATTCGTCGAGCCAGACTCGGACGGGCAGGAACTCATCCGCCGCTTCTGCCGCTACCTTGCGTCTCGTGGCTAATGGTCGGGTGACAGTCGCTGATAAATCAGGTGTCGCGTCGAGATTTTCGCAGGCTGTAAAGCCGTGCCTTCAAGTGAGCCCGGACAAGGCGTCCGGGGCTTCGTGAACACAGCACCCTGCCGAATCTTTTCTAACGCAATGCCGCCGACTGCGTGAGGGCGGCCACGAGAATCAGCAGTAACGGGACGAAGAGTATAAGCCCGCTTCCCACCAAAAGAATCTCGCTTAGCAAGTCGGGTTTCATCAGGTCGTCCGGGTGCGACGAATGTTGCGGATGAAGCATGGGGAGCCCTCCCTTTTAAAGCACGAACACTAGATGCTCGAAACGCGGCCGAGTTGATTAGCTACCACGAGCAGGCTCGATGTTTACTGGCTGCCCATGTGATTTCTACAGAGATCACCCGACTCTGGCAGACGGGAGCGCCTTAGATCCAAGAAAAATCTCCTTCCCAGGCGACCTACGCGGCATTTTCGGCAACTAAGGTGTCGCGCTGCAGATGGCGCCGGAGCGAGGAGACTCATGAAAGAAACCGCTGACAAGAAGTGCGCGCATGTGCCGTGCAGTTGCGCGGCCAAGGACAAATACTGCAGCCAGGCGTGTGCAGATGCGGGCAACAGCGAGACCGAAATCGCTTGTCAGGGTGGCCATCGCAGTTGTGAAGCGCAGGTGACGGCATAGATTTTTTTAGCGGAGTACTCGCAGGATTGCGATTTTCAAACTTCGTCTCTAAACGAAATGGAGGCATTCAATATGAAACTGATTACAGTTTTAAGCACGACCACACTGGCTGTACTTCTGGGGCTTTCCGTGCCCATGTACGCGCAACAGGACGAGGCGCATCCGCAAGAAGATAAGCGGGCTGAGCCGGATGGAAAGGCCGCTCATGAGCAAGACCGGCAAGACGACAAGCGCGCCGACCAGGACAAACAAGACAAAGAAGACAAACAAGTCGATAAGGATCGTGAAAAAGAAAGCAAGCACGGCGAACCGGACCAGAATGCGGCGCGTCAGGATGACCGGCACGAACATCAGGCGGACGCCCGTGAAGGCAAGCAAGGGGGACACATTCCTGATGACCGTTTCCGGGCCAATTTTGGCCGGCAGCATACGTTCACGATCGGTCATCCAGTCATTGTCGGAGGCTCTCCACAATTCCAATACGGCGGCTATACGTTCGTGATGGTTCAGGCCTGGCCCGTGGGTTGGGCGTACACGGATGTGGTTTATGTCGATTACATCGACGGAGAATATTTCCTGCTTAGCCCGGTGCATCCCGGGGTTCAGATTGCAATAAACGTCATCTTATAAGGATGATCGCGTTGCAGGGATGAGCGCGGGAAAGAAAAAGGCCACCCTCCCAAAAGGAGCGTGGCCTTGTTCATTTTGCTGTCACTCGTGCTTAATGCGCTTCCGTGATCGCCGTGTTCGCGGCCACTGGCGGCGCATCCGCAGCTACTTCCGGTTTTTCTGGCAGCGCGAGAGCTTGAACCTTCACCGTGGAAAGCATCCAATTCAGCTGGCGAAAAAGTTCCTGGCGGTTGACCGGCTTGACATTGCTCTCATCTTTGCTGTCATCCGGGATGATTTCTGCGACAGTTTCCACTCCTAACGCGAATTCGTAGCAGTTTCCGTTCTGGAAGACGTGGTAGTACTTTACGTCGGACTGGTTGTTCTCTTGCTCGCTGAACGTTTCCACAGCGTGGAACTCAGTGGCTCCAACTTTGGTCTTGGACGGCGCGGGATTGCTTTCCGGGTCATCCGCGTCTACGAATGCGAACTGCTCACATTCGGCGGCGGTCAGCTTGGGATTCACGCTGACATTGAAGAACGCCGAAGCGAAATCGGTGCCGGCGTAGAATTTGCGAGGCAGTTCGACCGCGCTGATGGTGCTTCCGCCGGGCTGGACGAAGTTCATCTCCGGCGAACCCAGATCATCCAGCTCCAGGTTCGCTTCGTCGCCCTGCTTCAGACTGTCATACTTGGGATAGCGGAACGACACTCCGTATGCCGGATTGGTGTAGGTGGACGCTGACAACTTATGCTGCCGCGACTTCTTCTTCGCCGGTGGCTGGGTCGCGACCGCCGTGGATGTTGGCATAGGTGCGGGCGATATCAGCGGGGCCATCGGGCTGGCCGCTGTCTGAGTTGGATTGGCAATGGCCGCCGTTTTGTTGGATTCTTTGGAGCAACCGCTTTCCAATACGAAAACCCCCAGCAGCGCGGTCGCGATCAGCGAAGCGACGAGCACGGCTGCCCTTTGCTTGCCGCCAGGTTTTTCGTTCAAGTGCGGACGTTGTTTTTCCTGCGTGATGTTGGGCAGGGTTTTTCCTTGTGGTTTTACTTCTTGATTTGTTGATACTCCGAGCTGCGTAAAATGCGCCATATTGGCCTCCTGTGCTGGTTCCCCCAGTCGGGAACAGTAGAAGCAAGCACGCAGCCATGGGAAATGAACTGATTTCGAAAGGGTTACAGGACTCGGTTCAGAACATTTCGTGGTGTGTGGCAGACGTTGTGGTGAGCGGGACACGATTGCCGGTGGGATTTAAGAGGTTGCGGCCCGCAGCAGGCTGCGAGCCGCAGATAGGATAGTCATCCCACTATCTTGAAGTTTGCGCTTTTCTCCCGTGTTCCTCCGGCGGCTTCTCGGAACGAGTCGCAGCTTGGGGATGAGGAGAGCTCTTCTCTTTCTCTTTCTCTTGCTCTTGTGACGCGCTTGAGGAGTGCGGCGCATTTTTCGGGGTCGCGCTCGGGTGCGGTGCGAAATTATTGGACGCACGAACCGTACCTTGCGGATGAGGTAG
>Ga0210390_10003996_pt1 | contig 12558 bp, 11 predicted proteins | sample IncBWH11OmetaG_FD_161050 | JGI IMG/M metagenome (GOLD analysis project Ga0210390, IMG submission 161050) | Forest soil microbial communities from Barre Woods Harvard Forest LTER site, Petersham, Massachusetts, United States - Inc-BW-H-11-O ...
CCACATCGACTTCATGCTTTCCAAGATCCCGAAAAACCGCTTCGTTCTGGTCGAAGAGCTTGCGGCGATGGTGGCGTGGCTCGCCTCGGAAGATTGTTCGTTCTCCACCGGCGCAGTGTTCGACATCTCCGGCGGCCGGGCGACATATTGAGGGCGACGCCAGGCGGAGGTTTTGATGTCATGCCACGCAAGGCGCGATCGATGTTAACCCTGCGTTAACCATTCAGGCTCACGCTTGCCGCGATCGAAAGGCGGCGGAACCGGACAAGCGGGGGAGCCGGCAGTCGCAAGCAAAGGTCGGCGGCGTAACGCCCGCCGGCCTTTTCTTGTTGCAAGCGAAGCCAGCACCTCGAGATGCTCTCGATTGGACACCGACGTACCCTACACACAGAACCCAGCGGATAGCGCGAACTTCGGAAAGCGGCTTATCCAGTCCGCGCGCGCCCGCTATTGGCGATAGCTCGCCGCTGACATTGGCGTGTGCTAGCCTCACGGCGGGTTACGCCTCAGGACATCCGTGAACATCACCCTCTACGACATTTCCGTCTGGGTTCTGCCACTCGTCATCGCAATCACCTTTCACGAGGCGGCGCACGGCTTCGTCGCGCACCATTTCGGCGACAATACCGCCTGGCAGCTTGGCCGCGTCAGCTTCAATCCGCTCCGGCACATCGATCCGTTCGGTACCCTGGTGATGCCTGCAATCCTCCTGATGGCACATTCGCCATTCCTGTTCGGCTACGCCAAACCGGTTCCGGTGAACTTCCGGGCACTTCGAAATCCGAAGACCGATATGGTCTGGGTCGCACTGGCCGGACCCGCCACCAACATTGCGCTGGCGCTCGTTGCGGCTGCGGCTTTCCATGCCGTGGAATTTCTGCCGCCCAGCGCCGCGCAGTGGGTGGCCGATAACCTGAAAAATGCCGTCGTTATCAATGTCATCCTTGCCGTGTTCAATATGCTGCCAATCCCGCCTTTGGACGGCGGGCGCGTTGCGGTTGGGCTTTTGCCCAAGCCGCTCGCCTTGCCGCTTTCAAGGCTTGAGCCGTTCGGAATGCTGATCCTGATCGGATTTCTGATCCTGCTCCCCTTGGCAGGTTCTCAGTTCGGTCTAAATCTTGATGTTTTCTCGGCGATATTGCGGTCATCGACGGGCTACTTGATCCAACTTATTCTGACCATCACGGGAAATACCTGAAGCATCAACCGGAGTGGGAAGCGGTCGTCCGAAAAGAGAACGTTCGAACAATTAGCTGAAGCGGGATGACGATTCGTGTAAAACTGTCGCGCCTTAGTCGCGCTCCCAGGAAATCGTCCGAAGAACAGAGGCCATCGTGATCAAGGCTGCCGACATGATGATCGCGCGACGCGCCGATACACGGGCACGCGCCGACTTTGCGACCTGGAACATGATGGCAAAATTGAATGGCGCATCTTCCCTGCCTCCCGAGGCCCAGTCCTTCCTTGCCCAATACAAGGCGATGCTGAGGGAAAACACCGAGGCCGAGGCCGGCGAAGCGATCATTCAGCTCATCTATAAAAGCTATTATGAGGAAATGGGCGGAGCCGGCGAAGCGCCCAACGTCAAGGTCCACCCGGTCGGGGCAAGCCAGACGAGTGGCAACGTCACGGCCTTCAAACGCCCCTCCCCCCAGCGAGCCAAGAGCAGCGGCGGTCCGCAGACGAAACCGAGGTTCCCGGTTGCCTTGATCTTTGCCTGCCTCGTCATCGTCTATACCGGTTTTCGATACTTCTTTCGCTGAGGCGTGATCGACGCCTGTCAGATTTCACCTCTATTTCCTTGTCCTGACGCGTTTTCTTCGCGCGAACCGTCATCGCTTCGCTCGAAAACACTATAGGCGGAGCGTTGAATGCCGGGCATAATGACCGCCCAGTTGCTTCCGCTTGAACACAAAACAACATTCGGAGGGGAAATGAAGCGATCGATCGCAGTGCTGGCGCTTGCCGCCGGTTACCTGTTCGCCGGCAGCGCGCTTGCACAGCAAAGGCTCGACAAGGTCGTTAAGGTCGGCGCCCTCGGCGACCAATCGGGGCTTTACCAGGATATCGGTGGGCCGGGTTCGACGGTGGCCGCACAAATGGCGATCGAGGATTCGGGGCTCTTGGCCAAGGGCTGGAAAATCGACCTCATCTCCGGTGACCACCAGAACAAGCCCGACGTCGGGGCCAACATCGCCAAGCAATGGATCGATGTCGAGAAGGTCGACGTGTTCGTCGATCTCGCCAGCTCCGGTGTGGGCCTTGCAGTTGCGAACGTCGCCAAGGAGAGAAATGTCGTCAACCTGAACTCCGGATCGGCCTCCTCCGACCTGACCGGCTCGCAATGTTCTCCCAACACGGTTCATTGGGTCTACGACACCTACATGCTCGCCAACGGTACCGGAAAGGCTCTGGTCAAATCGGGTGGCGATACCTGGTTCTTCCTGACCGCGGATTACGCGTTCGGGCAGGCGCTGGAGCGCGATACCAGCGCAGTGGTCCTCGCCAATGGCGGCAAGGTGCTTGGCAGCGTCAAGCACCCGCTCAACAACGCCGACTTTTCCTCGTTCCTGCTGCAGGCGCAGAGTTCGAAGGCAAAAATCGTCGGCCTTGCCAACGCCGGCGGCGACACGACGAATGCGATCAAGCAGGCAGCGGAGTTCGGCATCGTCGCAGCTGGGCAGAAGCTTGCGGGCATGCTCATGTTCCTCACCGACGTCAATGCGCTGGGTCTCAACGTCGCGCAGGGCCTGAATTTCACCGAGACGTTCTACTGGGACCTCGACGACAAGACACGGGCTTTCACCAGGCGCTTCAACGAGCGTTTCAAGAAAAATCCTCCGACCATGGTTCAGGCCGGCGTCTATTCGTCGCTGATCCACTACTTCAAGGCGCTGGAGGCTCTCGGCGGCAATCCGCATGACGGCGTCAAGGTCGTCAACAAGATGAAGGAAATGCCAACCGACGATCCGTTGTTCGGCAAAGGCTCGATCCGCGCCGACGGCCGCAAGATACACCCGGCCTATCTGTTCGAGGTGAAGAAGCCGTCGGAGTCGAAATACCCGTGGGATTATTACAAGCTCATCGCCACCATCCCGGCGGACGAAGCCTTCCTTCCGCTGGAGAAGAGCGTCTGTTCTATGGTGAAGAAGAGCTGATTCCCCGCAAACCGATAATGGCCGACCCCGTCAGCTTCGACCCTTGACCTTGAAGATCACCGGTAGGGTAAAATTCAATCCCTCGTCGGCCACCGCCGGCGGCGGCTGCGGCACCGGATCGGAGCGCCTGATCATGGCGAGCGCTGCCTCGTCAAAGGCCGCATCGCCGGATCCCTTCACGATGCTGGTCGAGAGCACATGGCCGGTACGGTCCAGGGAAAAACTCACGACGATTTCGGCGTTCTTCTGGAAACGCTCCGAGGGGTAACGCTTGTGCCGGTCGAGATGGGCGATCAGCTGCTTTTGCCAGGTGGCGCGCAGGCGCTGGGCACTCGCGCCCGTACCTTGCGCGGGCGCTACCGAACGTGCGCCTTCCGGCATCGCCTCCGAGCTTGGCCTTGCGGTGGCCTCGGCGGCGACCGATTCAATCGAAGCGGACGTTTCGACCTTGGCGATCCTGGTATCGTCTTCCTTGGGCTTGTTGGCGCTGTCAGGCGCGACCACGCGGTCGGGATCGTCGCTCGGGGTCGGCATTTCCTTTGGAAGCTCGCTCTCCTTCTCTTCGGCCTTCTGCTCCGCAAGCGCAGGCGAGGCTACCGACGCCTCGGTATCAGGCCCCGGCGGGAGATCCGTCGGCTCGAGGTGCGGCGAAGTCATTTCAAGCCCGATCTCGATTGCCGGCGCGCCGAACGTATCGTCAGGCTCGATGTTGCGCAGATGCGCCACCGCCAGCGCCGCGCCACCTATATGCAATGCCAGCGCTCCGAGGCCGGCAAAAATCCACAGCCGTCGCGAAGGTCCTGGTTCGGTGTCGAGTTGGGGCATCGCTGCTCAAAGAATCAAAGGCTCGATCTAAGGCTTGGCATTTGTAGTCGCAGACGGCGGCGCTGTCGCGTCGGGAACGCCTTCCAGCGCGACGAGCTTGATCTTGGCGTAGCCGCCCGCGCGCAGGATTTCCAGCACGTCCATCAGTTCGCCGTAGGGTACCGCGCGATCGGCGCGCAGGAAGATGAAGCGATCCTTGCCGCCGTCTGCCATCGCGTCCAGCGAGCGGATCAGTTCTGAGCGCTTGACAGGCGTCTCGCCGACCGCAACCGCAAGATCGGGCTTGATGCTGACATAGGTCGGCTTGTCCGGCTTCTTCTGCGGAGTTGCGGTTGAGGTAGGCAGATCGATCGGCAGGTCGACGGTCGACAACGGCGCCGCCACCATGAAGATGATCAGAAGGACGAGGATCACGTCGATGAAGGGCGTGACGTTGATCTCGTGCGCCTCGGCGAAATCGCTGTCGTCGTCGACGTCCGTATCCGCTATCGAGACGCCCATCGCCTACTCCGCGGCACGCGAATTCGAACTGACATGGGTGCGGTCGAGATCGCGCGACAGCAGCCGTCCCGCAGCACCCGACGATCGCGCGACGAGTTCGAGATAGCCCTTCGTAATCCGCGAAAAATGATTGTAGATGATAACCGCCGGGATCGCCGCCACGAGGCCGAAGGCGGTTGCAAGCAGGGCTTCGGCAATGCCGGGCGCGACGACGGCAAGGTTGGTCGTCTGTGATTTCGAGATTCCGATAAAGCTGTTCATGATGCCCCACACCGTGCCGAACAGCCCCACAAAGGGCGAAGTCGCGCCGATGGTGGCAAGCAGTCCCATGCCGAGCCGGATTCGGCGCGCTTCCGCCCGCACGATCTCGGCGAAACTCGATGCCGCCCGTTCCTTGATGCCGGCGTCGCTGGAAATGCCCGCCGACAGCCGCGCCTCTCGCATCGCCGCCGAAAGTAGCGACGACAAGGCAGTGCTGCTTGCGCCGAGTACAAATTGCGCCTCTGCCAGCGACCTTGCATCGGCGATCTTGGTAAGCGCAGCGCGCAGCCTTCGCCGCACGAACGAAAGCTCGATCATCTTTGCGATGAAAATCGTCCACGTCACCAGGGACGCAAAGGCGAGGCCGACCATGACGGCCTTCACCAGTATGTCGGCGGAAAGGAACATCGACCAGGGCGACAGTTCGCGCATCGTTACAGCCGTCGATTTCAGCGACCGGCTGCCGCCCTCACCGGGTACCGCTTCCGTTACAGCCGGCGATGTCGGTGTGATGACGGCCGGCCCCGCCGGAACCGCTTGCGCCGGAGTGGGCTGCGATGATTGCGAAGCTTGAGGTTGCTGCGGAAGAGGCGGCGAATTCTGCTGAGTAAACGCTGGCTGCGCAATCGACAGTGTCGCAGCAAGGACCAGGTATCGGACCGCTCGAAGGCGTAAGGCACTCATGACCGGACTCATCGACGCAAGGGGCTCTCGTCACAGACACCGGTCAGTTTGACCCTTTCGAGGTCATACTCCCTTCCGCGACATCACTTTGCCGCGACGTTACCAGAAGGCTCAGCCAGTGTCTTGATCCGTTCCTTGATATCTCGAAGGGTTTTAAGGCTGGTCTGGATCGCCGCGGTCGGCAGATCCTGCAGCACATCGGTGGCAATTTCGTTGCGAAGACTGTCGAGGTCGTCAGCGAGCTGACGTCCCGCCGCTGTCACGAACAACCGGTTGGCCCGCCGATCCTTCGGATCGCTGCGCCGCTCGACCAGGCCATGTTCCACCAGCCGATCCAGGAGCCGCACCAGCGAGATCGGTTGCAGTTCGAGCACATCGGCCAGGTCCACCTGCGATAGTCCTTCCTGATCGCGCAAGCGGAACAGGACGATCCACTGAGCCCGCGTGGTGCCACGGCCCTTGGCGCGATGATCAATGTAATTGCGCAGGAATCGCGAACTTTCGACAAGCTGGGTGATTAGTTGCTTTTTGAGGTCGAGAGACATCTGTTCCTGGTCCCCCAGATTGCCAATTGTTTAGGAATATCAAGCTATAGTGTGTTTACACATTAAGTGCACGCATATTATATCTGGAAGGTCTATGAACCCTTTGGAAGACCCGCTACTTATATTTTTTTGAATCTCAAAGGCCGACATGAACAAATCGCGGACAACGCGCTGGATTCTGCTGTTTTTGGCCGTTGCCGGTGGCGGCTATTTCGGTTGGCAACGATACCATGGCGAAGGTCACGAGCCCGCTGGCAATACCGCGCAAAAGGCAGCCCGCAATGCGGTGCGCGTCGGTGTTGCTCCCGTCGAAAAGACCAACTTCCCCGTCTATCTGACCAGTCTGGGAACCGTCCAGGCGTTCAATACGGTGGTCGTTCGCTCCCGTGTCGATGGTCAGATCGACAAGATCGCTTTCAAGGAAGGGCAACTGGTGAACCAGGGCGACCTGCTCGCCGAGATCGATCCTCGCCCCTATCAGGCGACACTTGATCAGGCCAAGGCCAAGAAGGAGCAGGACGAGGCCAATCTCGCCAATACCAATCTGGATCTCCAGCGCTTCATCAAGCTCGGGGAGTTCGCAACGCGCCAGCAGCTCGATACGCAGCGTTCCAACGTCCAGCAATTGACCGCTCAGATCGCCGCCGACGCGGCTGCGATTGCCAATGCGCAGACGCAACTCGACTACACCGCCATCAAGGCCCCGATCTCCGGCGTCGTCGGCCTGCGCCAGGTTGATATTGGCAACATCGTCAATGCCGCTACCCAGACCGGGATCGTTACGATCACGCAAATCGAGCCGATCGCCGTGATTTTCACGGCGCCGGAAGAGCAGTTACCCTATATAAACGAGGCTCAGGCCGTAGCGCCGCTCAAAACGATCGCGATCACGACCGACGGCAAGAAACCCCTGGCGGAAGGAACGCTCGCGGTGGTCAACAACCAGGTCGACTCGACCAGTGGAACCATTCGCCTCAAGGCCGTCTTCGAAAACAAGGATCACGCCTTGTGGCCGGGTCAATCCGTCTCGACCCGGCTTCTGGTGAGAACCTTGAAAGACGCGACCGTGGTTCCGGACGATGCGATTCAGCACGGAACCAATGGCCTCTATGCCTTCATCGTCAATCAGGACAGCAAGGCTGAACTGCGCCAGGTAAAGGTTAGTCAATCGATTGACGGCCGCTCGGTGGTTGACAAGGGCCTGGCGCCGGGAGAGCAGGTCATCACCTCCGGCCAGTTCAAGGTTGCGCCGGGTACCCTCGTCAGCACAGCCGTAGCCAGTTCGGATCCGGCGCAAACGAAGGTCCGGCAGGAATGAACGAGGGGATTTCAGCACCCTTTATTCGCTACCCGATCGGCACCTCGCTGATGATGGCCGGCATTCTTTTCGTCGGCCTTGTGGCCTATCCGCTGCTGCCGGTCGCACCGTTGCCGCAGGTGGATTTCCCGACCATCCAGATCACCGCACAGCTACCCGGCGCAAGCCCCGAAACGATGGCGTCGTCGGTGGCCCAGCCCCTGGAACGGCAATTTGCGCAAATTCCCGGTATCGCGCAGATGACTTCCACGAGTTATCTTGGAACCGCCGCCGTCACCATCCAGTTCGATCTCAACCGCAATATCGACGGCGCCGCCAACGACGTGCTGGCCGGGATCAACGCTGCCGGTGGCCAGCTGCCGAAAAATCTTCCCTCGCCACCGACATACCGCAAGGTAAACCCGGCGGATTCGCCGATCCTCCTCTTGTCGGCAACGTCGGACAGCTTGCCGCTGACCACAGTGAGCGATTCCGTCGACGCCCAGCTCGCGCAGCAGATCAGCCAGATCTCGGGCGTTGCCCAGGTCACCATCGGCGGCCAGCAAAAGCCGTCGATCCGCGTCCAGGTCGATCCTGCCAAGCTGGTTGCCAAGGGGCTGTCGCTTGAAGATGTGCGCAACCAGATTGCGATCACGACGGTGGATAGTCCGAAGGGCAACATCGACGGCGAGAAGCGCGCATTTACAATCTACTCCAACGACCAGTTGCTGGATTCCAAGGACTGGAACGACGTCATCATCGCCTATCGCAACGGCGGACCGTTGCGAATTCGCGATATCGGGCAGGCCGTAACCGGACCGGAAGATGCCAAACAGGCAGCCTGGGCCAACGGCAAGCGAGGCGTGTTCCTGGTGGTCTATAAACAGCCCGGCGCCAACGTCATCGATACCGTGGACAAGATCAAGGCGCTGCTGCCGAGGCTGGTGGCCGGAATTCCTGCCGCGATCAAGATCGACGTCATCAGCGACCGAACCCAGACTATCCGCGCCGCCGTCGAGGACGTTCAGTTCACGCTGCTGCTGACCATTTTTCTGGTCGTTCTGGTCATCTTCGGTTTCCTGCGCAGCTTCTGGGCAACCGTCATCCCCGCCGTCACGGTTCCGCTGGCGCTATTGGGCGCCTGCGCGCTGATGTGGGTGTTCGGCTACACGCTGGACAACCTGTCCCTGATGGCCCTCACGATCGCAGTCGGTTTCGTCGTCGACGACGCAATCGTGATGCTGGAGAACATTGCCCGCTATATCGAGGAAGGCGAAAAGCCGCTGGCCGCCGCCTACAAGGGCGCCCAGGAGATCGGATTCACGATCGTGTCGATCAGCGTTTCGCTGGTCGCCGTGCTGATTCCGCTGCTGCTGATGGGCGGAATCATCGGACGTCTGTTCCGCGAGTTTGCGGTAACGCTGGCCATGACGATCTTCGTGTCGATGGTGGTGTCGCTTACGTTGACCCCGATGATGGCGTCGCGCTTCCTGCGCGCCCACAGCGAGGCGCCCAGGCACGGCCGGCTTTACCAGTTGAGCGAGCGCGGGTTCGACGCCATGCTGCACGCATATGAGCGCGGGCTGGACGTCGCCATGCGATGGCGGCTCACGACGCTGGTCATTTTCTTCGCCACCGTCGGATTGTCGGTCTACCTCTTTATCATCATCCCGAAGGGATTCTTTCCCCAGCAGGATATCGGCCTGATCACGGCAACCTCGGAAGCCAGCCAGGATGTCTCCTTTGCCGAAATGGTGCGTCGCCAGGAGGCGCTGGGCGCGATCGTTCAGGCTGATCCCGCGGTCGCCTCGGTGGCCATGGCGATCGGCGGCAACGGCCGGGCCGGCAACAACGGCAACGTCTACATCACCCTGAAACCCCTTGGCGAGCGGGATGCCTCTGCGACGCAGGTCATCGCCCGGCTGCGCCCGAAACTGGAGAAGGTCGACGGCGCGCGACTTTACATGCAGGCGGCACAGGACGTTCGACTGGGCGGCCGGCCGACGCGGACGCAGTTCGAGTTCACGCTGCAAGACGCCAATCTCGACGAGTTGAACGAGTGGGCGCCCAAGATCCTCGCCAAGATGAAGACGCTGCCGGAGCTGCGCGACGTCGCCACCGACCAGCAGTCGGAAGGCACGACGCTGCAACTCAAGATCAACCGCGACACCGCTTCCCGCTATGGCATCCAGCCGCAATTGATCGACGACACGCTCTACGACGCGTTCGGTCAGCGCCAGGTGACGCAGTATTTCACGCAGCTGAACAGTTATCACGTGATCCTGGAGATACTGCCCGAACTGCAGGGCAACTTCGACACGCTGGAGAAGCTTTACATCAAATCGCCGACGACGGGCGATCAGGTGCCGTTGTCGACATTCGCGACCTGGTCCAGCGTGCCGGTACGTCCGCTCTCGATCAGCCACCAGGGCCAGTTTCCGGCCATCACCATCAGCTTCAACCTCGCACAGAACGCCGCCCTGGGGCAGGCGACCGATGCCGTGCAAAAGGCAATGGCCGACCTCGGTACGCCGCCGACGCTCAACTCGAGTTTCCAGGGTACCGCGCAGGCCTTCCAGCAATCGCTCGGCACCGTGCCGCTATTGATCCTGGCGGCACTGGTTGTCGTGTACCTGATCCTCGGGATTCTCTACGAGAGCTACATTCATCCGCTGACCATTCTTTCCACGCTGCCTTCGGCCGGCGTGGGGGCGCTGGCGATCCTGATGGCGTTCGGGTACGACTTCAGCCTGATCGCTCTGATCGGCATCATTCTCCTGATCGGCATCGTCAAGAAGAACGGCATCATGATGGTCGATTTCGCGATCGCGGCCGAGCGCGACGAGCATCTGACGCCGGAGCAGTCGATCCGCAAGGCGGCTCTGCTGCGCTTCCGTCCGATCATGATGACGACCATGGCGGCCTTGCTCGGCGGCGTACCGCTGATGCTGGGTACCGGCACCGGTTCGGAAATCCGCCAACCGCTCGGCTATGCGATGGTCGGCGGTCTGTTCGTCAGCCAGGCGCTGACCCTGTTCACGACGCCGATCGTCTATCTCTATCTCGACAAGCTTTCGAATGCCTTTTCGAGCTGGGGTCGATCGCGGGATGACGGCGACCGTCGTCTCGCCGAGCCTGGCACCGTCAAGGAAGCCGCCGAGTAACCGCGCTGCAGATCGGTTACCTCAGGCGGTCCCAAGATAGGCCTTCTGCACCTGTGGATCGTTGGCAAGATCGGCTGCGACACCCGACAAGACGCTTCTGCCGACTTGCAGGACGGTGGCGAAATCCGCAACCTCGAGCGCAAGCTCGACCGACTGCTCGGCAAGAAGGATGGTCAGCCCCTGCCCGTGCAGCCGTTCGAAGGTCTCATACATCTTTTCCACCACGGCCGGTGCAAGGCCAAGCGACGGCTCATCCAGCATGAGGAGTTTCGGATCGCTCATCAGTGCGCGGCCGACCGCAAGCATCTGACGCTCGCCGCCGGACATGGTGCCCGCGCGCTGGCTGCGCCGCTCGGCAAGCCTCGGAAAGATATCGTAGACGCGCTCGAGCAGTGCAGCGGCACGCGCCTTGTTGCGCAACGCCGTCGCTCCCAGCTTCAGATTGTTCTCGACGCTTTGCTGCACGAAAAGCCGCCAGCCCTCCGGCGACAGGGCAAGCCCCCGGCGTACGATCGAAAATGCGCTACTCCCCGCGATCTCTTGTCCGCCAAACAGGATCGAGCCGGAATGCACAGGGATCAATCCCGCAATTGCGTTGAGGACGGTGGTCTTGCCGCCGCCATTTGAACCGAGCAGCGCGACCACGCAGCCCTCGGGCACATCGAGCGAGACATCGGATACGCCGATCAGGTCGCCGTAGCGAACTTCCAGATGCTCGATTTTGAGTAACGGCGCGGTCATTCCGGCGGGCCGCCCGTCAGTTCGATCGGGGTGTGGCCCGCGGCGGTCCTGGCGGCGCGCTTGCCCAAATAGGCTTCGATGACCGCCGGATTGCCGGTGACTTCACGCGGGCTGCCGCGCGCGATCTCCCGGCCCTGATGAAACACCACCACGCGCGTCGCCAGCGACATGATGACTTCCATGATGTGCTCGACGATCACAAGCGTAACGCCGGAGCGATGGATATCGCGGACAAGATCGATGGCGCGTTGTACCTCGCGCTGCGTGAGGCCGGCCATCGCTTCATCGAGCAGGAGAACTTTTGGTTCGGTCGCAAGCGCACGCGCGATTTCCAGCCGCTTGCGTCCAGGCGTTCCCAGCGATCGCGCCGACGCTTCCGCCAGCCCCGCCATGCCGACGCGCTCTAGCACGGCCCGCGCTTTCAACTCGGCTTCAGACCTGCGCGATGTGCGAAGGAAAGCGCCGATCATCACGTTTTCGAGTACCGACATGGCCTCGAAGCTCTGCGGCACCTGGAAGGTTCGCGCCAGACCCAGCCGTGCGCGCGCCTCCGGCGTGAGATTGGTAATGTCGCGGCCTTCGAAAAACACTTGGCCAGATGTCGACAACAGGTCGCCGGTAAGACAATTGAAGAAAGTGGATTTGCCGGCGCCGTTGGGTCCGATCAGGCCGAGAATATCGCCCTGCTCCAGGGTGACGGAGGCGGCATCGACTGCCTTGAAGCTGCCAAAGGCCCTGGTCACCTGGCGCGCCTCAAGGAGCATGTGCCGCTCCTCTCACCGCTTCGCGGTTCGCCCTTTTGCCGGTTCGCTCCATCCAGATCCGATTGATCAGCGTCAGGATGCCGCCGGGCTGAAACCGTGCAATCAGCACGATGATCGCGCCATACACGACAAAGGTCAGCCCGGCACCCTTCCCGCCCAGGAGATTGTTGGAAATTTCCTCGAGCGGCACCAGGATCGCAGCCCCAACCAGCGGTCCGAACAGCAGTCCGGCGCCGCCGAGCGCAGCCATGATCAGTATCTTCACCGAGATCAGGATGCCAAGCCCGGACTCAGGATCGACAAATCCGAACATCATCGCGTAAAGCGCGCCCGCAACGCTGGTCAGAGCTGCGCTCAACATGTAGGCGTAGAGCTTGATCCGGCTGGCGGGTGCGCCGAGCGAGCGCGCCGCACGTTCGGAGTCGCGGATGGCGCGAAGGTAGAACCCCATGCGGCTGTTAGCCATCCACCAGGTGATGCCGAGCGTTATCAGCAGAACCGTCAGGAACAGATAGTAGTACGGCAGCGCGGATATGAAGGAGATATCGAATACGTTGCGCGGCACGGTTGGCCCGCTAAGTCCGACCGCAGCGCCGAGATACGGGGTGTTGGTGACGA
>Ga0210390_10003997_pt1 | contig 12558 bp, 12 predicted proteins | sample IncBWH11OmetaG_FD_161050 | JGI IMG/M metagenome (GOLD analysis project Ga0210390, IMG submission 161050) | Forest soil microbial communities from Barre Woods Harvard Forest LTER site, Petersham, Massachusetts, United States - Inc-BW-H-11-O ...
TGTTCTTTCTCAGCACCCAACCCAACATCGCAAACGCCACGGACGGTTACGGCACGATTCATGTGCCGGTGCGGAAATAGCCCTGGCCAGTCTCTAGCTGCTGTCCGGCCTAGGCGGCAGCACTCGCGCGGCCCGCAACCGTTTGGTGCCAGCGCCGTACATTGCCGAGTTCATCCGGCACAACAAGCTTCGACACCCGCATGAAGTCGACCGCAACGAGAGCGGTGATGTCGGCAACGGTATAGTTCGCTCCCGCCACAAAGGGCCGTTCTTTTAATTCACCGTCGAGAAATTGCAGAAACGCGCTGACGCGCGGCTTGTTGGCTTCGCCCCAATCGGGCACCTGCGGCTGGACCATTTGCTTCATGGCCGGGTGCAAATGCTGAAAGACTTCGGCAACCGGAAACAGCAAGTGCAGCTCGGCCCGCCTATTCCACATTTCGACCAGCGCGCTCTCCAGCGCGCCGCGCCCGAACAGCGGCGGGTCGGGATGGAGCGCTTCGAAATAGCGGCAAATGGCGATCGATTCTGCGATCACGGTGCCGTCGTCGAGCAGCAGCGCCGGCACCCGCTGCATCGGATTGATCGCGGTAAAGGCCTCCGAGCGCTGCTGCATCGTGCCGAGATCGATTTGCTCGGCCGGCACTGTAATTCCCTTTTCGGCCAGGAAAATGCGCACCCGGCGCGGATTGGGGGCGCGTCCGCCGTCGTAGAGTTTCATTGCGCTCAGCTCCCCGTCCCTCTATCCCTTTGCAGCTCATCGGCTTATTGGGGCAACTTAACGTGGCATGTTCGCCTCCGCCAGCAAGCGGAAGTGCGAGCGCACGACGCCGAACCGCCTGCCAAATCGGTTACACCGTGCCTCAGGCGTAAACGAATGCTTGCCGCCGGCACGGCAAATCCGGTCTCTTAAGCCTCGTCTTAAGGAATTTGGGCCAGTTTTGGCGAAAGTGCGCCAGTCCCCGGTCCGCGATGCCCAACACAATCAGTGAAACACACGAGCTTGCATCGCCGGCCGCGGCTCCTTCGATGAAGCGGCGGCTCGCCTCGCAACACGTTCGTGAGGCACGCGACCGGCTCACCTCGACCAGCGGGACGCGCCCGGTGTTCGACTATGAACTGCTTCGGCAGTTCGCACAGAACCGCATATCGGCGTCGCCGGTCATCTTGGTGCTCATAGTCACCATCGGCGCGCTGTCGGGCCTGTGGACCGGGGCAATCGTCTGCGCGGTGTGGACCGCCGGCGCGCTCGTCATCCATCTCGTCGTCATCCGCGCCTGCCGTCAGTTCCTCGAAGAGCCGCCGTCGACCCCGCAGCTGCGCCGCTGGCGCATGCGCTTCATCCTGCTTGATCTGTTTTTCGGCATGGCCTGGACCTTCATCCTGATCAATCCGATCGGCATGGACGATCAAGCCGCCACCTTCATGCTGTTCGTCATGCTGTTGGTCGTGGCGATATCGAGCATGCTGGCATCGAGCCTGCCGATCGCGGTGTTCGCGCTGACCTTGCCGGTCACCGTCGCGATCGCGCTCGATTTCGCGGCCAAGCGCACGCTGCACGACTATATCCTCGCCATCATGGCATTGACCGCGGAAGGCTACTTCTCGCTGCTTGCCTACCGGCTCTACTCCACGACCCTGGCGACGCTGGAAGCGCGCGCGGAAAAAGACGCTCTGATCGGCGAGCTCGAGCAATCGAAGTCGGTCTCCGACGAAGCGCGCCGCCGCGCCGAGACCGCCAATATCGCAAAATCGCGCTTCCTCGCCCAGATGAGTCACGAGCTGCGCACGCCGCTCAACGCCATCCTCGGTTTTTCCGAAGTGATGAAAGGAGAGATTTTCGGCCCGCACGGCGTTCCGATGTACAAGGATTATGCCGCCGACATCCACAGCTCCGGCGTCCATCTGCTCAATCTCATCAACGAAATCCTCGATTTGTCGCGGATCGAGGCTGGCCGCTACGAGCTCAATGAGGAGCCGGTCTCGCTCAATCGGGTGGTCGAGGACTGCCACCATCTGTTGAAATTGCGCGCCACCAACCGCGGCATCACCATCCATGAAATGTTCGAGCCCGATCTGCCGCGGCTGTGGGGCGACGAGCGCGCGATCCGCCAGATCTGCCTGAACCTGCTATCGAACGCGATCAAGTTCACGCCGCAAGGCGGTGAAATCTGGCTCAAGGTCGGCTGGACGGCTTCGGGCGGCCAGTACATGAGCGTCAAGGACACCGGCCCGGGCATTCCGGAAGAAGAAATTCCGATCGTGCTCGCCTCGTTCGGCCAGGGCTCGAACTCGATCAAATCGGCCGAACAAGGCGCCGGCCTCGGCTTGCCGATCGCCAAGAACCTCATCGACTTGCACGGCGGCACCTTTACGCTGAAATCGAAGCTGCGCATCGGCACCGAGGTCATCGTCACCTTCCCGCCTGAGCGCGTCATGTCGGCGCTGGGGCCGATTTTGGAGCACGCGCCGCCGATTGCGCCGCAGGCCGAGATGTCCTCGTCCGCGTCGCCGCCCGACGATTCGATGAGCCGCGCCAGGCGGGCGCTATTCGGCGTGGGCGGATAAGGCTTTTTGTCGCCCTTTGCCGGCTTCGCGTCTATGGTGCCCGCGATTCCTAAGGAACAATCGACGTGCGCCGGCGCCTCTTGTGGTTTATCTTGATCGGGATAGCGATCGCGATCCTGATCCTTATCGCGCAAAACGGCCGCGGCACGGTCGGGCCATTGTCCGCCGACGAATTCGGCTCGTTTGCTTACAAGATTGCGCTTTTGGTATTCCTCACGGCAGCTGTAGCGACCCTGTTTCGCGAGCGCTTTGCCCAAGCCGTCACCGCCGCACTGTTATGGGTCGTGGTCGGGCTCCTCCTGGTGATCGGCTATTCCTACCGCTACGAATTGACCCAAGTCGCCGACCGGGTGGTGGCCGAGCTCGTTCCCGGCCATGTCATCTCGCACGGGCGCATGGTCGAGGTGGCGCGCACCGGCGACGGCGATTTTGCCATTGCCGCCCAAATCAACGGCGCGCGCGTCCACATGGTGCTCGACACCGGTGCAAGCTCGGTGGTGCTCACCCAAGACGACGCCCGCAGCGCAGGCCTGCCGCTCGATCTGCTCGACTATTCGGTGAGCATCGATACCGCCAACGGCCGCACCCGCGCCGCGCCGGTGACGCTCGACCACATTGCCATCGGCAGCCTGGAAGAAAAATCGGTCGATGCGCTGGTGGTGCAGCCCGGCCAGCTCAAGACGAGCCTCCTCGGCATGAGCTTCCTCAACCGGCTGCAGAGCTGGCAGGTCAACGGCGACCGGCTGGTGCTGCAGGGCTATCCCTGACCGCTAAACATTCCAAAACAAGCTGACCAGAAAGCGCGCCGATATCAGCAGCAGAAAGCACGAGAACGCGAGCTCGAGCGTGCGGCGCGAGAGACGATGGGCGAGCTGCGCGCCGTAGGGTGCCGCGAGGCTCGAGACCGGCGCCATCACCGCTACCCCGATCAGCGATACGAAGCCGAGCGACAGCGGCGGCAGCAGCGCTTGGTGCGGCAGTCCGGCGAGAATGTAGCCGAGCGTGCCGACGATGGTGATCGGCACGCCGAGCCCAGCCGACGTCGCGACCGCCTGATGGATCGACTTGCCGTAGAGCGTGAGCACGATGTTGGACAGCGAACCGCCGCTCACACCCATCAGCGAACCGGCCAGGCCGATACCGAAACCGTAGGCCGTCATCGGCACCGGTCCCGGCAGCTCGGCGCCGAGATTCCAGCGATCGCCGGCGAACAGAAATTTAGCCGCGATGGAAGTCGCGATCACGATGAATGCGATCTTGAACACCGCCGGCGGCGCGAACGCCGCGATCGCCGCGCCGCAGGCCACGCCAATGACGGCCGGCAGCGCCCAGAGCCGGATCACGCGCGGGACCACGAGGCCCTTCTGCCGGTGCGTCAAGTAGGAACGCACGGTCGTCGGCAGGATGATGGCGATCGAGGTGCCGACGCAAAGCTGCATGCGTACCGCCTCGGGAACGCCGAGCACCTGAAAAATCTCGTAGAGCACCGGCACGATGACGGCGCCACCGCCGATGCCGAACGTGCCCGCGAGAATGCCGGTGACGACGCCGCCGATGACGACGGCCAGCGCAAGCCAGGCGATCTCGCTCAACGGAACGCCGAAAAGCATATTCGCTTCGGTTCTTTCTGATTGGAAGTCAGGCGGCGATGTGCGCCAATTCGCCGGCACTGTCCAGCGGCTGATCGGCGACCAGCGCGAGCGCCGCTGCGAGGTATTCGGCCCCCGCATGAGGCACGGCGGCGGCGCCGGCAAGATGCCGGCGGAATGCGCGCGCGCCGGGGACGGCGCGGAACAGACCGTGCAGATGCCGTGTGATGCTGTGCAGCCGCGTGCCCCGCGCCAATTCGCAGTCGATATACGGCACCAGCGCCGCCGCGGCCGTCTTCGCAGAGGTGAAACGGGAGGCTTCGCCGAAGACCAGTGGATCGACGGCAATGAGCCGCCACGGCTCCTGATAGGCAGCGCGGCCCATCATCGCACCATCGACATGTTGCAGATGCGCAAGCGCCGCTTCGACGCTGCCGATGCCGCCGTTGAGGATCACCGGAAGCCGCGGATGCGCGCGCTTGAGCCGATAGACCCGCTCGTAATCGAGCGGCGGAATCTCGCGGTTTTCCTTCGGCGAGAGGCCGTTGAGCCAAGCTTTGCGTGCATGCACGATCAGCGCGTCGGTTCCTCCGCGCACGACGGCTTGGGCAAAATTCTCAAGCGCCGGCTCCGGATCCTGCTCGTCTATGCCGATCCGGCATTTGACGGTAATTGGAATCGACACCGCCGCTTTCATCGCCGCCACGCAATCACCGACCAAATCCGGCTCCGCCATCAGGCAGGCGCCAAAGCGGCCGTCCTGCACGCGATCGGACGGGCAGCCAGCATTGAGATTGACCTCGTCAAAGCCCAGATCGGCGCCGATACGTGCGCACTGCGCGAGCGCGCGCGGGTCCGAGCCGCCGAGCTGCAACGCCACCGGATGCTCGGCCGCATCGTAACCAAGAAGCCGCGCCCGATGGCCATGCAGCACCGCGCCGGTGGTGAGCATTTCGGTATAGAGCAGCGCACGGCGCGTCAGCAGGCGATGGAAGAACCGGCAATGCCGGTCGGTCCACTCCATCATCGGGGCGACTGAAAATCGGCGGGACCGACTATGCTGTGATCTTTTAGATTCCTCAGTCACTTCGCTCATTTCCGATTAGGGCTGATTTCGTACTGTTTTCAACGTGAAGTGGGGCGGCTGGGCCGTCAGTCGGATGCCCATTCATAAACTGGTAGACAGCGTCGGTAAATTTGTCGTTTGCCGCGCTTTCTTTATGAGGGCGCGATACTCGCTCGGTAGCACGCCATAGGCCGCCTTGAATCTCCGGCCGAAGTGGGTCATGTCGGAAAACCCCCAGCCAGTCGCAATTTCGCTCAATGTGCGATGCGCCTGCAACGGATCTTCCAACGCTTTGCGGCAGCGCGACAGCCGCTTTGTCAGTATGAGCCGTGCGATCGACGTGCCCTCGCGCGCCAGCACCGCGTTGGCGTAGCGCACGCTGATGCCAGCAGCGGCCGCTATGCCGGCGGGATCTAGAGCTGGATCGGTCAGTCGCGCTTCGATCGCGGCGCGGACGGTCGTCAGCGCCAGGGAGTGCGCGGATGAAATCTTCGCTCGCTCCGCCCCAACAGCCGTGGCCAGCGACACCGCAAGCAGATCGAGAACCTGATCCCTGACAATGTGCGCAGCGGTCCTCTGCAGCCGGCCCACGTAATGCGGCAGCATGGCCAAAAAGGATGATGTTAACCCGCCCGCTGCGTCCGATGGGGTAATCGAGCGGAGCACCATCTGCCGCGTACTGCCGAGCCTGGCCTCCAGCACGCCCGGCGGGATTTTGAGGAGGAGCAGGCTCGACCCTGCGGAAAACTTCGCGCCATAGGCCAGTTGCGGATCGATCAGTGTCACATCGCCGGCGCTCAGAACGATCTCGCGACCGTCCTGTTCCAGTCCAAGCGTTCCAGTGAGTTGCCGGCACACGAAGAGCATTTCGGCCGGCGTCTGCGCGATCTGGCGCGGCGTGCGCCAGCACTGCATGGCCGCATTCTCGAACACGACCATCCCGATGTCGGCCAAAGCGCCGCTTTGAATCGACGCATGGAACGTCGATTGGTTCTCAGGTTGGGAATCATGATTGAGAATGTTGCGACACGCGACCTGGTGCCAATAGTCGAACCGTTCGCGTGGCTGCACGTCGTCAGTTGAAAAGAGCCGCTGCATCTGGATTCTCCGGCCAGAGCATCGACACCTTGCCCTCTCGACCATCGCCGAGGACGCCGACCCCCTTCCCCCCACCCGCATGGCCGAGCAAGAGTTCCGCCATAGCCGATTGTACAGAATTATGTGGGAATTACGACATTGTGACAGGGCTAATCCACGATAGTTGGATAGACTTACACTGAATTTGAAGTTGTACGGAAAGCCCCGGCTTAGGGGTGCCTGATAGCCAGATCCAAGAACCGCTCCTCACGCCATGCGTGTGGAGGAACGATAGAAAAGCTTAGCTCAGGAAGAGACGATGCCGCCCCCGGAAATGCCCGCTTTCGACCCTTTGCCGCATATCCAAAAATACGGCGTCGTAGTTTCGTCCCGCATCGAGGAAAGGCAAACTGTTTTTGCGCAAGGGACCACCGCTGATTGTATGTATTACCTCCAGCAAGGCCAGATCCAACTCACAGTCGTATCGATGCAGGGCAAGGAAGCGGTCATCGCAATTGCCGAGGCGGGCGATTTCTGCGGCGAGGGATGTTTGGTTGGCGAACCGCGGCGCATGTCGACCGCAACGACCCTCACCGCGTGCGTGGTCGCGCGGCTGGAGAAGGCGGTCGTCCTGCGCGCGATCCATGATGATCCCGGCTTTTCTGAATACCTCCTCAGTTATGTCCTGAAACGGACGGCTCGTTTGACCGACACACTGATCGATCAGCTTTTCAATTCGAGCGAAAAACGCCTGGCGCGCATACTCCTATTGCTGGCGCATTACGGAAAGGAAGATCGCACTGAAACCGTAATCGGAAAGATCGATCAGGAGACGCTCGCGCAAATGATCGGAGCGACGCGGACCCGAGTCAATTTTTTCATGAACAAGTTCCGCAGGCTCGGTCTCATCGAATATAACGGGAAACTTCACGTCAATAGTTCGCTGTTGCGCGTGGTCCTCCAAGATCAATCCCCTACCGATTCCGATGGGCCGGGAGAGCCGCCGCACTGAACGACGAACGGCGAGCTACATCTGCGGGCGATCGCGCCGCGGCGCCCGCAGATGCCGGCGTGGAACTTTGCTCCCTCACCGCTTTGTCCTGAAAATTCCGCGATGCTGTCCCGGTTTTAACAGCGCAATGCCGCCGATGCGCCGAATTTAGCGATTGTGACGAATCGCTTCGTCGCTCGGAGTCCACAATGAGAGCCTCATTCGATCCGGTCGAATTCGTAGCCAAGTACGGCGGCGTGACCCAGATTCGATATGAAGCGAAGCACACCATTTACTCACAGGGCGATACGGCCGACTGGATCTTCTATTTCCAAAAAGGCCAAGCCCAAATCAAAATTGCTTCCCCCGACCGCAGAGAAGCGGTGCTTGCTGTCGTTGAAGCGGGTGATTTCTGCGGTGAAGGCTGCCTGATCGGGCAGCCGCTGCGCATGACTTCCGTCAAGACCATCACAGAATGTGTCGTCTCCCGTCTGGAAAAACCCGCAGTCGTTCGCGCCATCCATGACGATCAGCCGTTTGCCGAATTCTTCGTTATGTACGTTTTGAACCGAACCGTACGTTTGACCGACGATTTGGTCGATCACATGTTCAACTCCAGCGAAAAACGCCTAGCGCGCGTTCTCCTTTTGCTGGCGAATTATGGAAAGGAAGGCCGTGTCGAGACGGTGATCAACAACACCGACCATCAAGCCCTGGCGCTGATGGTGGGCACCACCAGATCCCGCGTCAACCTGTTTATGAACAAGTTTCGGAAGCTCGGATACATTGATTACAATATCGATTATATCGGTCGCATTATCGTGCATAGCACTCTGCTGAACGTAGTCCTACAGGATCAACGGATTGTCGCCGCCAAAAGTCCGGAGCATCCCGGGCATTGGAGAGAGACCGCGGTTACGAATTATTAACCGCGTCAAGTTCCACAACAAATTTCTCGCTCAGAACCGAACATCAAATAACACGCCATCGCTGTTCTACATTTAACAGCGCGACGCCTGAAGGCGTTGTAGGTATTTGCGCGTTGAGTTCGATACTTCGGTCATCGTTGGTCGCAAGGATTTATTTCAAGCATGTCGGACGCCAGCCCCCCAACACCACACAGCACCGTGACTAACCCCCGTGGCGAGATCTTCATCGTTGACGACGATCTGGACATTTGCACCGCACTTTCCGCCGCGTTCAACGGCGCCGGCTATCTGACGACGATCTTCACCGACGCAGCGCTTTTCGTCCGCGCCGCCCGCGTACGGATACCCACTTGTGTCCTACTCGATATATTCATGCCAGGCCGGTCGGGGCTTAACATACTCGTCGATATGGCTGCCCAAAACTACCCGGCGCCGGTTCTCATTCTTTCCGGTCGGGGCGATATTCCAAGCGTTGTCGAAGCGATCCGCAGCGGCGCGTTCGATTTCCTAGAGAAGCGGCTGGATGCCGACGCGATCGTCGAGCGCGTCCGCGATTCGATTAGTTTATGGGCCGCCGACAGAGAGCATTGCAGCGAGCCGCTGTCGTCCTTTCCAGGCTGCGATCAGCTGACCCGCCGCGAACGCGAGGTGCTGTCGCAGATCGCCGCGGCCGCCTCCAATAAGGAAGCCGCCAAGAACCTTGGAATAAGCAGGCGAACGGTCGAGGTGCACCGCTGGCATATTATGCGCAAGCTTCGCGCCAAAAATACCGTCGATCTGGTTCGCATCGCGCTCAATGCCTAAACAACTGAGCCGGACCGATCGCCGCGAGATCTGGTGTTGTGTTTGATGATTTGCGGTCGCCGTCCCGTTGGCTACGCGCCATTGTCCACATTTCCAGTCTGCAGATCAGTGTACCTAGCTTCCCTTGCTCCATCTCTATCTTCTAACGACTAAGCGATGCTAATGAGCAATCAACAGACACAAGCCTGGCCGCGAAACCCCTGTGACGGGCACCCGCATTATTGCGTTCGATGTGACCGTGGCTACCTTGATTTTCTCCGATGCGCTCGCAAGGATTGTGAATTGGAAAGCCAAGCATCGGCCGCGGCTAGGGCCATTCCGATCGGAAAAAATCACGGCCGGTGACCGGCGTCCGTATCGCACCGAGTATATCGACGTATGGAACGCGGCATTTAGCGAACGGTTGTTTCTGGAATCTTATTAGTTGATGGCGCAGTGTTATCGGCGCCGATCGGCGCGGGCTGTTAATACCGCAGCTCACGGCCGTCTCGTTTGGATGCATTAGAAGGTCGCACGATGGCTATCGTTGATCGAACATCTGCCTTGGCCAAAGTTACCGTGTAGGCGTAAATCAGATGAGCCTCAAAGCAATCAAAGCAATTCTGCTGATCGAAGACAATTTGGCAGACGTTCGTTTGTTGCGCGAAATGTTCAACGACCACGGCGAGCATGGCACCACATTGATGCACGTCGACTGCGTGAGTGCGGCCGAAAAGCACCTTGCGGAGCACGCCATCGATATCATCTTGCTCGATCCGGGTTTGCCCGATGCGCAAGGATTGGGGTCGATACGCCGCATCCACGCCGCCGCGCCGCGCCTCCCGCTCGTCGTGCTGACCTCATTGGACGACGAGTCGCTGGCAGAGCGGACGTTACAAGAAGGTGCGCAAGATTACCTCGTTAAGGGTCAAATCGAAGTGCGCGGGATTCTCAGAGCTTTGCGCTATGCTACCGAACGCAAACGCCTTGAACGGTTGAAGGACGAATTCGTGTCGACGGTAAGCCATGAGCTGCGCACGCCGCTGACTTCGATCTCCGGCTCGCTTGGTCTCCTCATGGGCAATGCGGCGGGCAACTTGCCTCGGCCAATGGAGCGATTACTCGCAATCGCGTACAACAATTGCCAACGACTGGTTCGGCTGGTCAGCGACATTCTCGATATCGAGAAGATGGAGGCGGGACGGATTGGCTTTAATTTCAGCCGCGTCGCGGTTCGGTCGCTGGTTGCCCAGGCGATCGAAGCCAATCGCGGATTCGCCGAGGGCTACGGGGTGCGCGTTCAGTTTGATGAAGCGGGTATAGCCGCGGACGTGCGAGCCGACCCGGACCGGCTGCTACAGGTCATCACCAACCTTCTGTCCAACGCAATCAAATTCTCGCCGGCCGCTGATGAGGTGTCGGTTGCGGTTGAAAAAGGCATCAATACGGTACGACTGACGGTACGCGACCATGGTCCGGGCATCCCGGTCGACTTCAAGCCGCTCATCTTCGAGAAATTCGCCCAAGCCGACGCAGGCGATGCGCGGCAGAAGGGCGGCACCGGTCTTGGCCTCAGTATTGTCAAGCAGATCGTCGACCGACTTGGCGGCGAAGTAGGCTTTGCCGATGCTGACGGCGGGGGGACGATCTTTTACGTCCAGCTACCCTGCTGGGATCATGTCGCTAGTCTCGCCCTCGATCACGATGCCAAACCCGGCGTGCCGCGCATATTGCTCTGTGAGGATGATCTCGATACCGCGCTGGTGTTGCGCGAGCAGCTGCGGCAAGCCGGGTTTACCACTGATTTTGCCTATTCGGTAGGCGATGCGCTGACGCGCGCGGTCGTTACTCAGTATCAAGCGATTCTGGTGGACATCCACCTGCCCGACGGCGATGGCGTTAGTCTCATCGTGCGGCTTCGCGCGTTGCCGCAATATCACGATACGTCCATCATCGTTATATCCGCCGATCCTAGCCGCGGCCGTGACGACCTGAGATCGTCGAGACTCAATGTCATTGACTGGCTGAAAAAGCCGGTGGACCTCAACCGCCTGCTGCCACTGCTCGCCAAATCCATCGCGCACGAGGCGAGCGGACGTCCGCGAATCCTTCACGTCGACGAAGACGATAGCGTCGCTTGCGCGCTCGGCGCAATTGGCGATGTCGTCACAGTCAATTCAATCGCGGCGGCGAAGAACGCACTGAAGACGAGCGACTTCGACCTCGCGGTGCTCGACGTGGCGCTTGCCAAAGGGGCGAGCCCCGATTTGCTGCCCGAACTCCGTGACAGCAAGGGCAACGTAATTCCGGTTGTGGTATTTTCCGCGAAGGGAGCACGCTTTGCGTCCGATATCCAGGTGCAAACCGCGCTGGCCAATTCACACACATCAATCGACAGCCTTGTGGCGACGGTGCGCGATCGCCTGGCCTCACGGCGGACGAGTCCAGTCAGGGAGGTCCTATGACCGACATTCGCATTCTGCTCGTGGACGACGAACCCGACGTCCGCGAGGTGGTCGATGTGTCGCTGGGTCTCGACCCGCAATTTAAGACACGCGCCTGCGCATCGGGCGCGGACGCGCTTATAACAGCGGCCGAGTGGTCGCCATCGATTATCCTCCTCGATGTCATGATGCCGCTCATGGACGGCCCCACAACGCTTGCCAACCTTCGCAAGAACCCGCGGACCGCCCACATCCCGGTTGTGTTTCTGACCGCACGTATGCGGGCTGACGAGATCGAGCAATACACCTCGCTCGGCGCCCAAGGCGTATTGTCCAAGCCGTTCGATCCGATGACGCTCGCCGCCTCGGTGCGCAGTTACCTGCCGCCGCTGCCGGTCCACCATGCCCCGTGATGCAAACAATCAACGTCAGCCGCTTTCAAGCTGTCGCGGCTCAAATCGCCGCCCGAAGCACGGACAATCGCGTCCGCTGGTCATCTTGCAATAACCAGATCAACAAAGATCCGGCTCGTCATAGGTATAACCACGCAGACCGACGTGCCGCCTCCGACGTTAATACGCCAGCCCATGAATTTGCGAGCCACCAGTGATCGAAAAACGCGACGCTCCCCGACGCAAATGCTTTTTACGAGCCTTCGTATATTTCGAGGGCAGGGGCACCGCCGTCGATTGCATTGTGCGCGATATCTCCGACATCGGTGCCCGACTCCAGTTTGATAAGCCGCTGGTTTTGAACGAGCTTTTGGATTTACACATCCCCATCAAGGGGCAGAGTTTTCACGCGGAAAAGCGCTGGCACGACGGCGACCAGATTGGCGTCACGTTCCGCGCAACGGCCCAAGCAAAGGCTGACGACACTGGCGTCGATAGGCGCGTGGATCGACTTAAGGAAGAGATTGTCGAGCTGAAGAAAGCGATAAAGCATCTCCGGAAGAATGACGATAAAATTACGGAAGCGACATGAGGGCGGAGCGCGGTGGACGCTCTGTGCCGCACCAATAAGGCGTCGCGCCTGACCGCTTGCCCGACGCGGCAAAGCACCATATCGGCGGAGCCGCCGCTCGGCACGACGTATCAGATTGCGTGATTTC
>Ga0210390_10004001_pt1 | contig 12547 bp, 12 predicted proteins | sample IncBWH11OmetaG_FD_161050 | JGI IMG/M metagenome (GOLD analysis project Ga0210390, IMG submission 161050) | Forest soil microbial communities from Barre Woods Harvard Forest LTER site, Petersham, Massachusetts, United States - Inc-BW-H-11-O ...
GATGTTCTCGCGTGGCGACCATTTCGTCATTCGCCGCCGTGCCGCGTGGCCCAACATCTTCAGGCGATCACCATCGGCGTATAGTTCACCGAGAAGTTTCGCGAGGGCCTTTATATCTCCGCAAGGATAGATAAGGCCAGGATCGACAGGAGCGATCAAATCGGGCGCCGCGCCTACACGATCGCTCGCAACCACGGGACACCCGGAACAGGACGCTTCGTTGACCACAACCGCGAAAGGCTCGTAATCCGACGGCAACACCATGAGGTCGCATGCGACGTACACGCCAGGCAATTCAGATTGGTTCTTGAAACCGAGAAATCGCACCCGCTCTGCTACTCCCAGATCTCTCGCTTCCCTTTCCAGTTCCTGTCGTTGCGGCCCTTCTCCAGCGTACACCAAGAGCCCTTTGGTAAGGTTGGCTTGGGCGAAGGAGCGAAGCAGGTCCAGAGGCCTCTTCCACGGCTGCAGCTTCGCGCAGAATAGAACCACAAAAGTATCTTGCGTGGCACCCCACCCCGCACGAACGACAGCGCGATTCACTTTCTCGGACTCGGCTATCCACCAGTCGTTATCGACCGAATAGGGGGTGAGAGTGATGCGTTCCGGAGGAATGCGTAGCGCTAGCATTAAACTGCGCGTGGAACTGGAGGGAACGATGACCTGGTCCGCCAGAGAAAAAAGTATCGGCCAATACGTGCGTTTAAAAAGGGTCTTCCACACCTTGCCATTTCGCGGAGCCAGGCTGGAGGCATCCGTACCGAAAATAAACGCGGTTCCAGCACGCCGACTAGCAAAATATGAAATCCAAAAGGAAGCAGACAAATAGCCGAGGTAACAAAGAACGGCATCGAATTTCCCTGATCGTATAATTTTGGAAAGCCCTGGATTACGAAGGCCCCAAAAAGATTCAGCGCCTGAGCCGCGATTGGGAATCTTTTGCCAATTGTAGCCATCGAGCAGCGGAATGTCCCATTTCACGCTGATGTTGAACTCTGGGTCATGGGCGGATTCCGCGCCTCGGAGTGTGCAGTAGGCCACGGAGAGGTCCAATTGAGGATGCTGCGCCATGCGACGGAGTATAGGGGCCATGTACTGAACGGGATGGCTGCAAATCGCGAGTACACGGTAGCGGGTCTCAGGCAAACGAGGCGACCTCAGTCGGAAATCATTTTAATTGGCGGGAATCGAAAGTGTATATTAAATTCGCGATAACTGCTCGGTGGTTGTGTATGGACTTAGGCGCGAAGGCCAAAAATCAATTTTCTGATTTCGCAACTCTACAATGATATTCAACAAGGAAAATTCTTGAGGTTGGTAGGGGCGGTGCGGATCGAAACTACGATGCTTGCTTAAAAGTACCGCGTTTTGACGGCGTTGCACCCCAGATGATCCGGTCAATCATTACCCAGTCTTACTTGAAGCTTTTGCTCCCACAGCGAAGCCGTTGCTGAACTCCTCATAGGACAAAACAGTGGAAGCTATGTGAGCCGCGGCTGCCTTCCCTTGCGCCCAATCGTCTGTCACAACGCGCTCGCAATATGGCAAGTACGTCGCCATCAGCAGATCGTTTCTCCCCGGCGACTTTGGTTCACCCTGTTGAGGAGTCTTGAGAGCACCGTTGAACCAGGCCATTACTAGCCCGTAGCATGCAGAGCGAAATGGTGGACAAACATCTATGAACGCTTTTATCTCTAGCTTCGCTAGGCGTGACGCCGCTAACGTTTCGATAGAGTGGTTGCCCAAAAGTGGTCCACAGGATTCCACCTTCGCTGCGGCAATGCCGAGTGCTTCACGATAGCTCCTCGGGCGCTTCGAAGGATCGCTTTCGAGAACTTCATCGAGCTTAGGCCGCAACTCTTTCCACATGAATGCGTTCCCGTCACGAAATTAGTTATGAAATTCTTTGTTCCCGACCAATCGCCAGAACATGCCGATGATATCTATAACGATTTCCGGACACTGCACAACGCAGCGGACAAACAAATCCGAAGCATCATGTTCATGGACCGGGAACGGCGGCCCGAAGTGCAACTCTGCGTCGGCGAGAACGAGCCGTGGTATGGCGGTAGGATCCTACTGATTCTATTGTGCTATCCGCGCGGCTATCAAGTCTTCACCCAGGAACGGGGCATTGAGAGTGGATCGCCAATCACCGTTCAAGCAACGCTCGCGCGCGCGAAAGAATTCGATCCATTCGACCGGCCGAATACACTGAGCCGCGGGGTTTAGACGAGAGTGGAAGAGATCGACTAATCCAGAAAATGTTGCTTGACTCTCCAGTTGGCCAAGAGTAGCGTGCAGCCAGTTCGGGTCCCCACCAAAAGAAAATCTGAATTATGGAGATATGAATGGAAAAACAACTCTGCGCGATAGGCTATTGGCTGGGCTTGCTCTGTACGGTCCTTGCGGTGGTCTTCAGATTCACGACGGCTATGAGCCTTCATCTTCCCTTTCTAGGTGTTCCCGGCGGGACTGCCATTTCCTACACAAGTTTTTTGCATGGTGGCGTCCTGTTTTTCGTGTTGGCGATTGCGAGCTGGTGCAGGACCGCAAAGTCCTAGCCTGGCTCGCAGTCTTTGTAGCGTTGCCGTCGTTGATCTAGCGTTATGATGCTTGAATTAGGAATTCGAGGCTCAGATGCTTTTTGAACGAGTACTCGCTGGCGTTGTTTTCGTCGGGGATTGTGAGAACGGCAGATTGACACGAGGAAAAGTCTGCTGTCCCAACTGCAAACGTGAACTTGAGCAGCAAGTACCGGCCGACAATGACGCCCAGCTAATCTGTCCGCAACAAGATAGGGGATGCGTCAGGCCCACAAAAACTTTTGGATGCCAAGAGGATATGGTGGCGTGGATAGAACAGGGGTGGGATGCGATGGCTTGGGTGTGCAAGCAAAGTCCGAATTCTGCCTGAGACTTTGATTTACTTCGCCCTCTGGGTTCCCGTTACTTTTGGATGCGGATGGCCCACGTTCGTTGCGTGCGGTTGCTGGTTTTTGCCGTCAACTTTGTTTCCAAGCCCAACTCCCGTTTTAATCGCATTTGGATTCTTTCTATAGCGAGCATGTCGTCCGCACTCGCGTCGTCCAACGAATCGACCCATTCGATGCAATCTTTAATATGTCGTTCGCTTATATCCGCTCTTGCGCTTTGCTTGAAGCGGAGAAATATCGTTTTCAAGTTACCACCGCAAAGATGGGGCTGAAAGGAAGTTGTGGGTCGCAACGGTGACCTGGGTAGGAACGTCAGTCATCAACCCCACCAACCGTCAAAATGGAGCATATGCTCTTAATTTGTAAATAGACATGACTCAATACGACAAAGAACTCGGGCCGCAGCTTCAATTGGGGGGAAGCCACGACCCTTTGGGTTGCGAACTACGCTTGAATAAATACGCTGAGTGGTTGAGTGGGTCAAGAGAGTTCTGACGGCCACTACTCAAGACAATGTCGCTTAGCCGTAACAGCAATTACACCTGACGATTCATCGCAGAAGCTGCACTTTATGCAAAGCCGCTCCGCATCAACTCTCTCCAAGTCTCTTCCTTGGGTGACGCGGCTAATCGCCACTGGAGAACGGCATTCGGGGCAGATAAATAGAAGGGTGTGAACGAAGCTGGACAAGTAGGGCGGTCTTCGATTCCGGGCGGAAACGGCAACACTACATTACCCTTTCTTGGTGAGGGCGTCCAAGCAGCGGGGACTTGTGACTGCTTCACGCAAAGAAGAAAGGCGCGAACCAATCGACCCGCGCCTCCTCATTCACTTACCTAGCTTACTTGCACCCAGAACAGGACGCACAACAGTCGGCGGAAGGGCAGCATGATACGTTCGCCGCCTTCACCACTCCTGCGAGACTGAGTGCGATTACCGCCATCAACACGATTGCCTTAATGTTCTTCATGGATTTTTCTCCTTTGAAAAATCAAATTGGTTTTTGTGGACCGATGGCAAGCCATCAGCGAAACCAAGGCAGAGTTCATGTGGTGATTTCTAAATGCGGAGCAGGCGCGTTTCTAGGAGAGTATCTCTACCGCTGTGCCAGACAGGAGGACCAAACTCGACCGAATGATAGAACCAAGTTGTCGCCAAATCGGAAGGATTGGAAGCCAGAACGTAGTGTTGTGGAGGAGCAACCGCCAGCGTGGCAGCGTTCCACTTCGCGGCGACGGTAACCTCATGAGGGCAGCAAGATATCCCGTGGCTGGAAGACTTTCCGTCGTTCGGTGTTACGGGGGACTTGCTGCTGGAGTGGCAACAATGCTCCACGTTCGACCCAGACTGGCGCTGGTCCGCCAAACTTGGCAGCGCGCAACCCATGAAACACGCCAGCACGCCCATCCACAAGGAAACGAACGTGGCCATGCATGCCTTGAATGTATGTAATGAAGGACGCATCATATGGGCTGGAGACATATTACGACGAAGCTCATCTTGTTAGCATCTTTCTTTCTTTGCGCTGGAAACGGCTACGCGCAGTCCGTCGAGAAGGAACCTGCCGCGGTTGTGGAGCTAGGTGGAGCGGGTAGCTGGAACATCAAAAATGGCGGTTCAGCCTTCGGCCCCACTGCGGCGGTTGAAGTTACTCCGATAGAAAACTGGCTGGAACTTGAGGCGGGAGTCACGCCGCTTTTCAGCAGTCACACGACCGAATGGGATATCGACCTGCTATTCAAGAAGCCTTGGACACTCTCGAAAAAAGCGGAGTTCATGCTGGGCGTTGGACCGGAGTGGGTTCACACCACAAAATACAGCATGACGACGAACTCCATCAGCGGTGAAGTGGTGGCAGATTTTATGTTCTGGCCGTCGGCGAAGCATAGATTCGGCTGGTATCTCGAACCGAGCTATGAATACAATTTCGGCCGGGGACACGACCAATCACTGGGCATAAGCGGCGGCTTATTGATAGCGATCCCGTGAGGCTTTGGAGAAAAGATGGGGCTGAAAAGAAGTAGTGGACTGGCAACCGTGACCTGGACGTGAACGAGAGCGTCGTCAGCCCCACCAACGGTCAACAGAGAGTAATCCTATCCCGACTCGGAGGCAAGGTGCCTAGAACACAAGTGATACCCGTGCTATAAATTCGAGATGCCAAAACCAACTGGGAAGTGGATTCTCTTTCAATACGTCAATAGAGCCCCGGTGCCCCTGTCGAAGCCTTTCAAGTCGAAGGAACTTGCAGAGCAGGCGCGCTCGAAATATCCAGAGAAAGAGCGGAAGCAGATTGGGATCGGTGTAGTTCGAATAAAATCATGAAAGTAGGAGGCAGGCCAAGTGGCGGGTTTATTCCTTTGTATCCGTAGGCCCATCGTGTACGCGGTCGCAGGCCAGAGTGGTGCCGTCCACTTTGACGAATCCTAGTTCATGAATTGCGTAATATTCTGCATCCGCTGCGCTGTTGGCGATTATCAGTTCAATGGCGTGCCCCTACAATCCAACCCATGACTGAGAAGAGCTTATGCTCCTGTTTACTGCGGTGGTCCGTGGATGATTGCTGTGCCATAGTCCGTCTCCTGTGCGTGCCATAACTCTTTCATAGCAGGCTCTACCAACCTTTCACATTGGTGAAAGTACCGATACAGAAGCAGCGCCCTATTGATAAGGGAGCGTTGTCGGAATTCGTCGAGGAACGACGAGCGAACGGAAGAAGCGGGGCCTCAGTTGCCGTTCTCCCCGCCCAAGAGAGAAAAGAAGCATGCAGCCCCGCTAAGCAATGCGGCGGAGAGTCTAGAGTAAATCGCCAAAGAGCGGAATACGGAATCCCCGCAGCATCGGATTGGCGAAATACTATCAAGAAATAAAAAGGGCTACATCCGATGAGGGCGGGTGCAACGCCGCGAAAGGGATGGCGACGGCGAGAAGTTTGAGCATCTTTTGCCAGCTGCTGCGGTAAGTTGAGGCACGTCTATCGCAGAGTAGTCACGCCGTAGAGGTATTCGCTGAGCAGAGCAGTAGCCAAAAACGAATACCGTTCGAACACCCGAGTCTCCAGATCGAAGTACCAAATAATCCATAAAGCTCACTGCACAATGCCGGCAGGCACGATAGGCAAGCTGAGATAGCTGGCTTCGCCGGTTGTGTGCCAAATGCGCTGGGTGGCTTTCTGGTAGTCTGCGAGTTTGGCTTCGAAGATGTTCGGGACAAATTTTTGCGGGTTGCGGTCGTAGAGAGGAAAGAGCGTGGACTGCACCTGCACCATGAGCCGGTGGCCGGCCAGGATGGTGCGTTCGATCATCGGCAGCGCGAATTTATATTCGAGAGGCTTATCGGGCTCGATGGCCGATGGATGCTCGAAGCTGGTGCGATAACGGCCACGGAAGATGTCGGTTGCCATAGGCAATTCATATCCATTCGTGTCCCAAGGCTGTGCCAGAAGACCAGGAAATGCCCCGCTCAGGTCCATGTTGCCAAGCTCGCGGTTTGGGTAGACGTCGATCAGCTTGACGACCCAGTCTGAGTCGGTGCCACTCGTGGAAGCGAACAAGTGGACGACAGGCTCACCCGACAACTTCATCGGCGCAACGAGCGGTTCGCTCTCAAAGGTCAACACGTCGGGACGGCCGTCTACGAACCGCTGGTCGGTGACGAGCCATGTACGCCAACCGGTGTTCTCCCGCTCCAGGATGGGCCGCGGGCGATACGGTACCGGCTTGGCGGGATCGGAAACAAACTCCGTGTAGCGTTCGGCTTTTTCCTCGCGCTCTGGTGCGTTGAATGAGAGCTTACCGCGCGGCGCGAGGTAGAGCGGCTTTGAAGGCACGCCGCAGCCCTGCTCGCAACTGACGGGGAAGGTACTGAGTCGGTCCCAGTGGTCGACGCCTGTGTCATACACCCACACCGAAGGCGTGTTGGCTTTCGGCGCAGCGGCTTTTAGATATTGGTTGAAGAAGGGCACCATGATGTCGCGTCGCCACTGGTTGGCAGTGTCCGTTGCCCAGACAAACGGACCCAACGCGCGGCCCTGACGATTGATCTGCGAGTGAAACCAGGGACCCATGACCAGGAAGTTCATCTCGCTCGCGTTGGGCTTGCCTTGTAGCGCCCGATACGAGTGGATCGCACCCCACATGTCTTCCTGATCGTAAAGACCTTGCTCCCACATAATGGGTACGGTGAGCGGAAGCTTCGCAATCAGCTTGTCGAGCGCACCAGCTTGCCAGAAGGCATCGTACGCCTGATGCTCTTCGAGGATGCGCATGAACGGTAGATCGGCGCCGCCTTCCTCTCGCGCCATGTCACCCGCAGAGCCTGCATTGAGGTAGTTCGTGTAGTCGTCGCCGATGCGCGGGGTTCCGAGGCCGCTGCCGCGGGCGGTCGTTTGTTCGATGACATAGTCTATATTGGGCTGGCGGAACGCACCGTAGTGAAACCAGTCATCGCCCATCCATCCGTCGACCATCGGGCTCTCGGGCACAGCCGCCTTCAGAGCCGGATGCGGATGCAGTAGAGCCATCACCGCCGTGAATCCCTCGTAGGAAGAGCCGATCATGCCGACGCGGCCGTTGGTTTCGGGCACATTCTTGGTCAGCCAATCGATGGTGTCCCAGGCGTCAGTCGTGTCATCGGCGCCTGTGCTGTTGAAGCCCGAGTCCACCGGCAGGGGCGTCATCAGGTACAGGCCCTCAGAGCCATACTTTCCGCGCACATCCTGGTAAACGCGGATATAACCGCTTTCCACAAAGCCTTCATCGCCGAGGGGGAGCTCATCGATCAGCGTCCGTGCCGGGGGCGCGGATGGGTTGCGCACGTGACTTGCGGCGTTGTAGCACGTGCGTGTCAGCATGATCGGCGCATCGTGCGCTCCCTTGGGAACGAAAATGACGGTGAAGAGCTTGACGCCGTCGTGCATTGGCACCATGACGACGCGGTGATCGTAGTTGCGTTCTACGGACGGAGCCTGAAAGTCATGTCCCATTTGGTCCCCGCCAATTTTCATCGGCGTGGACTGCGTATTTTGGGCGCTGGCTCTCGCTGCGCTGCAGAGCAAAATCAGAACCATCGTAGAACGAATAGCTGCCGTGAATCCAACGCGTCGCATTAGTTTCCTCCGATGCAAAAAGGGAGTCTATCACTAGCTCCCGGGAAGTCCGGAAATCAGAAAAGTCCTATTAAAGGGAATGTCAAGAAAAAAGTGCTCCCCTTCGGCTCAATGCCGATCTTTTTTTCTCGGCATTCAGCCCAACTGATTGGACGTAGGCTTTGCTTCCGCGCTCCAGTGGTGCCCATTTCGCTGTCGTGACGGCGCCCATCGGTTTCTGAAACTGCAAGCCGGATTATTGTCCACTCAAGAGTGGCAATGCATGGTCCTATCGGAGGCTCTTGGCCTAATGGCTTTCTTCGATTGTCCGGGAGGGCATAGGGTGGCTCCGGAGACTCGCATGCTGGAAGCATGGGCTCTTTAAGGTCGTGGTTGTGGTCCTTATTTAAACCACGAACCGTCGTGGGTTTTTTGGAACGCTGCAGCTGCCCTTCGGCAACGCGGTATTGCGCGCTGTCATGCGTTTCCAATGCCAGGCCACTGTAGGTCCACAGGTGTCGCTTGGTGCGGAAGCGGTGTGGTGTCTGCATCACCGCGATCACGATAGCGGCCCGGATCGGACCGATCCCTGGAATCAGGCGCAGCAGTTTCCACGGCTTGTGCTTCTTGGCTTCCAGCAACAAATCTCGGCGTGCTTCCTGACGCAGGGGCCGCAAGAAATCGAGCTGCTGGTAGTAGTGTTCGGCGCGTCGCCGCACCCCTGCTTCCGTGATCTTCGCGAGCCATTCCGCACGGTGCCGTGGGGCATACACTTCTTTGCCGCCACAGGGAATGCCCCAACTGCGATACAAGGCCTTCAGCCGATTCATGACTCGGGTGAGATCTTTGCTGATCGTCAGATAACTGCGCGCCAGTTCCTTCAGCGTTCGCAAGCCGTGCTCCCCGTGATATACCGACTTGATGGTGTTCATATACAGCTGCTCGGACAGCTTGCGGGCATCGATCCGATCACTCTTGCTGCCGTTTCCCGAGGCATTTTTTCGTGTATTGCACACCAGCACTTCCGTGACGTGGGGCTTCAGCAAGTCATAGAGCCAGGTCGCCCAGGTCCCTTCCTCAAACGGGACGCGCAAATCTCCGCGCAGTCCGTTTATGAACTGCACAATCGTGCTCGCCTTGGTCTCGATGACGCATTCCATCACTAGCTTGCCGACGGAGTTCCTCACAGCGATAGAAATGCTTTCCGTGTGCACGTCCTTGTCGATATATTTAGTGCTACTCATGCGGGTGTTCCTTTCTTGTAGGTAATGGGCCAGCACTCAAAACCTACTCCAAGGGGCGCCCTCTTATAATGTGTGGGTTTAGTACGAACTTGGGAGATTAGCGCGATAATCAGGAGCTGGCATTCGGCGGCGACGCCACGGGGAAACACAGAAGATAGTAGTATTCTCTTTTCGTGTTGAAACAATCCAAACAAGTCGACAGCGCATTGTGTTTTTTTTTCAGTTTGCCAACACCAACGTGACTGGAGGACGCAATGAGGATCTTCGGCTGGATATTGCATCTCGTCTGTTTTGCTTTGCTGCTCGCTGTGGGCGGCATTACGATGGCACAGGAGCCGCCCGCGAACGTCGCTGGCAATTGGACAATTCATTCAAAAGGGCCGGATGGCAGGGAGCGTACCCAGGTCATGCACATCACGCAGCAAGGCGGTGTTATCACTGGACACTATCAGGGCCCGGGTCAGGAGGGAGAACTGGAAGGGACCATCAATGAGCAACACATCCTGTTCCGCACCAAAACTCGCACCGTTCTAACCTTTCGAGGAAGAGTGGACGGCCCCCGCACTGAGCGCACTGTCCAAGGACGCACTATCAGCGGGACCTATCGAGATGAGCACGGTGAGGGGCACTGGAATGCAGAACGTTCGGAATGAAAAAGTCCGCTGGAGAATCCGCAACGCATGGCTAAGTACAGAACGTCCGTTTGTTTGTGTGGTTCATCAAGAAGTGCGGGACACCACTCGGGCGCCCTTTTATAATGCGTTAACTAGAGAGAAGCGGTCAGCCCGCTAATCAGGGCTGAGCTGGCGACAGTTCGTCTTCTGCGCTAGACTACGGCCCACTTACCATGGAGATGATTCGGATTCGATGTGTCCGAAGACATGCAGCGCGTCCTCCGGTTTACCATGGACCGTTATCATCTTTTTCCCTGACTCTTTCCGGTGGAGGGAAATTATGTCCAGCCCCAAGACCTCGATTCGGTTTTTCCTTGCCATACTCCTTCTCAGGATGGCCTCTGCACCTATCTCCGCTCAAATAAACTCGTCCTCGTCTGCGCCAACCGATTCCTTGGGCTACAACCTGCCCCCAGACAACATCCTCTCCGTCATGCGCGCGCCTTCCCCACCCATCCCTCTCCTCAGCCCCACCTATGACGCCATTCTTCTCGTCTCTTGGCAGGACTATCCCTCCATCACTCGGGTCGCGCAGCCGTTTCTCCGTCTCGCCGGCGCTCGCGTCGAACCTAAAAATCACAGCAGGCACGATACTCCCGGCGGCTACGGCATCACTCCCTGCGCCACTGGCTTCGCTCTCGTTCACGTCTCCGACGGCAAACAGACCCCCGTCTCACTGCTCACCGGCATGTGTCCCGGCACTCCCGAATGGTCCGCCGACGGCAAGCGCTTCGCCTTCGTCAACATCGCTTCCGATTACGTCCAACTCTGGATTGGCGACGCCGTCACCGGCAAGGTGCGGCAGGTTCCCAATGTCCATCTCAATCCCATGTTCAGCGGAGCCATGCAATGGATGCCCGACCAGAAAACTCTTCTCGTCAAGCTCGTTCCAACATCCAACCAGGCCCCGCCGCCAGAATTAAACGCCCTCTCCGGTCCAAGCATTCAGGAAACTACCGGCCAAAAAGGCCAGAGCAGCACCTACGAAACTCGTGACACTCTCAGCACCGCCCACGACGAGGACCTTTTCGACTACTTCGCTCTTTCACAGCTCGCTTTCGTCGACTCCTCGACCCTCTCCGTCACTCCTTTCGCCAAGCCCGCCAATTACGATCGCCTCGATCCCGCTCACGACGGCCACCACGTCCTCGTCACCACCATTCACAAGCCCTACTCTTACGTCGTCACCTTCGAGCGCTTCCCCAAGGAAGTCGAAGTTTGGGACATTTCCAACCCCGCAAGCGTTTCCGTTCACACCGTCGCTTCGCTTCCTCTCGCCGATCGTGTTCCGATTCAAGGTGTTCCCACCGGTCCGCGCGATTTTTCCTGGCGCGCCACCGAACCCGCCACACTCATCTGGGCTGAAGCCCTCGACGGCGGCGACTGGAACATCAACGTCCCTCATCGCGACGATCTCTTTCTTCAGAAAGCACCCTTTACTTCTCCCGCTACCGAAATCGGCCAGACTGAGCAGCGTTTCTCCGGCTTCGACTGGGGCGAGCAATCCAGCGTTGCTCTCTTGACCGAATACGACGAGAACCGCCACTGGTTTCGCACCTTCATCATGGATGTCGACAACCCCCAGACGAAGGCTCAACTCCTTTGGGATTTATCTGCGGATGAACATTACAAAGATCCCGGCACTCCCGTTTACCGCATTCTTCCCAACGGCGCTCAGGTCATCCGTCAGCATGCCGATTCCATTTTCCTCTCTGGTTTCGGCTCATCGCCCGAAGGCGATCGTCCTTTCCTCGATCAACTCAATCTCAAAACGCTAAAGTCCGAACGTCTCTTCCGCAGCGACAAAGATTGTTATGAGCGCTTTCTCTCTTTCACCGGACCCGACGACAAAACTTTCCTCACCTGGCATCAATCTCCCGGCGATCCGCCCAACGCCTTCACTCGCACTCTGGGTTCATCGCAAAACGCGCCCGACGGCGAAGCCACCTTCGCTTCCACCTCCGTTGTATTGACCCACATCCCCGACCCCACCCCCGAAGTGCGCGCCATCAAAAAGCGTCTCGTCACCTACAAGCGTGATGACGGTCTCGATTTGTCTTTCACTCTTTACACTCCTCCGGGCTACAAGGAAGGCACTCGTCTCCCCACCATTCTTTATGCGTATCCGCTCGACTATGCTCAAGCCTCCACGGCTGCACAGGTCACTGGCTCGCAGGAAACCTTCACCCGCTTGCGCCAATATCGCCTTCTCTTGCTCGCCGGTTACGCCATCATCGACAATGCTTCTTTCCCGATCGTGGGTGATCCCAAGAAAGCCTACGACACTTATCTCGAGCAACTTGTTGCCGATGCGAAAGCCGCCGTCGATGAAGGCGTGCGTCTCGGCGTGGTCGATCCCAACCGCGTAGGGGTCACCGGGCACTCCCACGGCGCCTTAATGACCGTCAACCTCGTCGCGCATTCCGATCTTTTCCGCGCCGGCGTCGCCACCTCCGGCTCTTATAACAAAACTCTCACTCCTTTTGGTTTCCAGAATGAGCGCCGCTCTGTTTGGGAAGCCCCCGATATCTACCTCAAAGTTTCCCCGTACTTTTCTGCCGATAAGATAAAAACCCCCATTCTTCTCATGCACGGCATGGAAGACGCC
>Ga0210390_10004003_pt1 | contig 12543 bp, 12 predicted proteins | sample IncBWH11OmetaG_FD_161050 | JGI IMG/M metagenome (GOLD analysis project Ga0210390, IMG submission 161050) | Forest soil microbial communities from Barre Woods Harvard Forest LTER site, Petersham, Massachusetts, United States - Inc-BW-H-11-O ...
AACTGCAGCCCGGGATGAAGGGGCCGATTCTGTGCTTCGTTGGACCTCCTGGCGTGGGCAAGACTTCGCTTGGGAAGTCCATTGCGAGGTCGCTGGGCCGCAAATTCGTGCGCATCGCTCTAGGCGGCATGCACGACGAAGCGGAAATCCGCGGTCACCGGCGCACCTATATTGGCGCACTGCCGGGACAGATTATTCAAGGACTGAAGCGAGCGGAATCGAACGATCCAGTGATGATGCTCGACGAAGTCGACAAACTGGGCCGCGATTTCCGCGGCGACCCGTCGTCCGCGTTGATGGAAGTCCTCGATCCGGAGCAGAACAATGCGTTCCGCGATCACTACCTGGACGTGCCGTTCGATCTCTCGAAAGTGCTGTTCATCGCCACGGCGAACTGGATGGATCCCATACCGGAACCGCTGCGCGACCGCATGGAGATCATCGAACTGGCCGGATACACCGGCGAAGAAAAGGTTCATATCGCGCACAAATATCTGATCCCCAAGCAAGCCCAGGAACATGGGTTGAAGGTGGGAGAGCAGATTGAATTCTCGGACGACGCGCTGCGGGAAATTATCCACAGCTTCACACGGGAAGCCGGCGTGAGAAACCTCGAGCGGGAGATCGCGACGATCACACGTAAACAAGCGCGGAAGATCGCCGAAGGCAATCTGGAGAAGATGGAAGTTACGCCGGAAATTGTTCGCGAATATCTTGGAGTGCCCAAGTTCCGAGCGGAAAAAGAGGTCGTGGAGCGCGTCAAGCAACCTGGCGTGGCTGTTGGCCTGGTGTGGACGCCTGTGGGCGGAGACATCGTGTTCATCGAAGCCAGCCGCATGCGCGGAGGAAAGCAGTTCACGATGACCGGGCACCTGGGCGAGGTCATGCAAGAGTCGATGACCGCGGCGCTGACATGGACGCGTGCGAATGCGGAGCGGTACGGAATCGATCCGGACTTCTTCCGCAAGCATGACATCCACATCCACGTGCCATCAGGCGGCGTGCCGAAAGATGGCCCGTCAGCGGGAGCGGCGATGGTGACGGCGCTAATCAGTTTGCTCACGGGGCGGCCCCTGCGCGACAGGCTGGCGATGACTGGTGAGATGACGCTCTCCGGTGTTGTGCTGCCAATCGGCGGCGTAAAAGAGAAAGTCCTCGGCGCAAAGCGCGCGGGGATTACGGAAGTGCTGTTGCCGGCAGATAACGAGCCAAACGCGGTAGCGGATCTTCCGCCGGATATTCTCGGCGACATGAAGATCACTTACGTGCGGAATCTCGATGAGGTGCTGGAGCATGCGCTGTCCAAGGAAGCGGTGGTACCGCCTATCGTGCCGCAACCAGAACCGAAGCCTAAGCGCGTTGGCGGGGAAAGCCCGCGGGCGATTCATTGATTGGGAAGAAGTGGAACGCGCATGGCGGATGACGCCGTGCTGAAGTTAAAGTAAGAGAAGCCCAGCGAAGTGACGTTCGCTGGGCTTTTGTTTTGGGCGGGGGGCGCGGAGTAGAAAGCAACTCCTGCTAACATGGTTTTCGACGACACAGGGGCAAGATGTGGCCTGCCCCTACAAGAATGGACGATGGCTCGCGAAAAACAAATCACGATCGATGTGCCTGCTGAGTTGGCGCAGCGGTTGACGGAAGGGTTGCAGCGCGAACGAATTGTTCCGCGGTTTGTGGATTCGTATGTTGTGGAGCACGGACGGCACGCTTTGCAGGTTCACGCTTCGCTATACCGCGACCTACTCGAGTTGCTGCGGCGTGAGGCGCTGCTTGCAGTGACGGCAAGGGCGTTGGAAATTACGTACGCTGAACCGCTCCCTGCGGGGAGAGCGAAGCCGAGGCCAATGTTGCGAAAAGATGGCGTTGCATTTCGCAGGAAATTTCTGGCGGCGCTGACGCGGCAGCAAAAATGGAGCGCGGGAGATGCGCTCGACTTTCAAACGGACTTGCAGGTGTATGAAGATTTGCTCGCTCGGAACACTTCGACGCGTCGAAACCGTAAACCGTTCGAAGCGGCGAATCATCCGTTCGTGGACCGGTGCGCATTTTTGCTGGATTCTTCGTTTCTGGAGAAGGCGCGAATGGCGGCGAGCCGCACGCTGAATGACCTCGAAAATCTCGCAGCCCAGGCTGCGGGCTCCGTTCTTCATGCGCAGGAAACAGCGCAGGCGCGCCGCCGCTAACGAAGGCGTTCCCCGCTAAGTCTACTGCTCGAACGCCTTCATCGAAAAGACCGGCTGTCCCGCCAGCGCTGTCCGGAACCCATAGATCGTCAACGCCGCGATCGCCGTCATTCCCACTAGCGAAGGCACCGCATACCACCGCGACAAGTGAATCGTCGCCGGGAAAATCAGCAGCACCTGCTGCACCACCAGACCCACCACCAGTGTCAACAGGCCAAACCGTTTTAGCACCAGCAGAAACGAAAGATACAAAACCACCAGGAAAACCGCGTTGATCCACGGATATTCGCTGCTGTTGTTGCCCAGCGAAAGCAGCGTCCCCGCAACCGCTACCACAATGGCGGCGATCCACGCGCTCCGCAAGATCCTCTGCAGCACGAATAGCATAAAGAAAATCCCCAGCGAATCGATCGTCTGGCCCAAAACGTATAGCAGCACTTGCGCCAGCGCGTGCCGCAACCCCAGCAGCGATTCCGTCGAAACTCCTCCCGGAATCGGTGGTAGCTTCCCAAACAGCGGCAACAGAAAATTGTCGCTCGCCTCCACCACAAATAGCACCACACCATATACCGCTCCAATCAGCAGGTCTCGCCCCACCAGCGGATCACGCAGATTCCCCGCCAGCAGCCGCGTCCACGAAATCAGGGTTTGCGGTTCCCTCCGCCGCACGAACGGCTCCAGCGCCACGTAGAGCACCATCGCAAAAAAGGTGCGTAGCGTCGCTGAGGCCACCGCCACGAGAAAGCTGATACCTTCCAGAAAATTCGGCAAGTGATGCGTGCTCAGAATCCACAACACCAGGAACGTCACAAACACGAACGCTCCCAGTCGCGCGGCTCCCTTCATATCTGCGCGATTCGCTTTAATATTCCACCGCGCCAGCGCCACACCGCCGACAAACACCGTCAGAATCAGCAATACGAGGAGAACCGAGGCAATCTTTTGCGTCCGCGTTTGGTCCGTCTCGGTGTCTCGGCCCGCCGTCGTCCACGGATAGACAATCCGGTAGTACACCGGCTCGCCATGAAACGCGGCCGCTTCCACGCGAATCGGAATGTCTGGCCGCGCTGGCAGCGTTCCCGTCCACGCCGCTCGCGCATCCGTCGCCGCCAGTGGCGCCCATTCCGGCTCGGCTCCGCGAAACTCACTCATATTCAAGCCGCTCGCCGCAAAAAATCCCGGCCAATCCGGGGTCTTTGCATTCTGCACCGGCGCGCTCTTCTCCGGCGGTACCACCTCGAACCGCAACAGGCGCCCCGTCGTGTCCAACACCACCAGCGCCATCGCTGTCGTGTCCATCGGCGGATCCCAGCGCGCAACCTGCCCTCCGCCCACCGCACTCGGCCCAAAAAACGCCTGCGCGAAGAGCGGGTTTGGACTTTGCCGGTACCAGAACGTCATCGCCGGCGCGTCATCTTTCGCAAGCGCATCCCAGCGCGCCGGGCTTTTGCCGTGTGCCTGAATGTAACTCAAGTACCCGCCGTTAATCTCGAAACCGTAGGCCGAGTCTGCCGCCTTCCCCGCCAACCCCAATCGCCCAATTATCTCGCGCGCCCGCGTCGCCAAAACTTCCGGAGGACTATCGAGCTTCACCCGATTCACCAATTGCGTCGACTCGGCGATGAGCAGCGACGCCACCAGCCCCAGCGCCACAATCGCGAGCAGCAACAGCGCAACTCGAGGCCGCATCCCTTCCTTCGCTCCCGCTGCTGCCACCATTTCCGGGGACGGCGTTTCGCCTGCAGCCAGAGCGGCTGCGAGAGGATCGCCTCCGGGAAGTGCGGCGGCAACTTGCAGGGCCGATACAGGGCGTTTAGCGGGGTCAATTTCCAAGCAGCGGAGGATGACGCGTTCGATGAGCGGATCAAGATCGCGCACGAGAGTGGAAGGATTGGTGATTGTGCCTTGCTCGCGAAGCTTGATGAGCTCGGGCAGAGTGGAAGCTTCAAAGGCGCGTTTGCCTGTGAGAATTTCGTAGAGGATCAGACCGAGCGAATAGATGTCACTCTTGGTGGTGACTTCTTTTCCCGCAAGCTGTTCCGGAGCCATATAAGCTGGCGTGCCGGCGCGAATATCCGCGCCTGGGATGCTTGCGGCGATTCCGGCGAGACCGAAATCAGTGATGCGAATTTTTCCGGCGCCATCGAGCATGACGTTGGCGGGTTTGAGGTCGCGATGAACAACGCCGCGCTCGTGTGCCGCGGCAAGTCCCGCGCAAATCTGGCGCGCGACTTCCGTGGCTTTGTCAGGAGAAAGCCTGCCGATACGGCGCACGACGGAGGCGAGATCTTCGCCGTCGACGTACTCCATGGAGAGGTAGGGCGTGCCGCCCGCGTCGCCGATATCGAAAACGCGGCAGACATTTGGATGTGAAACTTGGCGTGCGATGCGAACCTCGGAGTGAAAACGCGCCAGAGTGGCAGCGTCTTGCGAGAGACTCTCGGGAAGGAACTTAATGGCGACGACTTGGCCGAGCGTCAGATCTTCCGCGCGATAGACCTCCCCCATTCCGCCGCGGCCGGCCATGGCTACGACGCGATAGCGCTCGGCAATCATCTGCCCAGGCGTGAAGCGGCCACCACCGATGGGATCGGAGCTTGTTAGTTTAACGCTGACGCCGCCACTGGAAGGGGTGCGCGGAGGACGCGTTGGAGTCGGAGGGGAGGAAGGCTTGCGCGGCGTGCCTGGAGGGCCGGGCGGCGCAATCGTTTCCTGCTCCGCGCTCAGATCATTGGAGTCGATGGTTGGGGCGACGTTGAGATCGAGGGATGCGCCACAAGTGGAACAGAACCGCCCGGTGGAAGAGACCTGTGAGCCGCACGAAGAGCAGTACATGGGAGGCGAGATTCTACCACTGCCGGAGGGCTCACTGCGAATGGACGCAATCGCTCCCGGCGAAAATTACGAGATGCGCTCGACTTGCACGGCTGTGCCGTAGGCCAGCACTTCGGTCACACCCTGCATAACTTCCGTGGCGTCGTAGCGCATGCCGATAACGGCATTCGCTCCATGATCGCCTGCATGTTGCAGGAGCAGTTCATAGGCATCTTCACGAGTTTTCTCGCAGAGGTTCGTAAGAATGGTGATGTTGCCACCGACGATGGTTTGCAGAGCCGCGCCGAGGTTCCCGATCACGCTGCGCGACCGGACGATGATCCCACGCACAATCCCAAAATTTCGAACGATGCGGTAACCTGCGAGTTCGGTTGCGGTCGTCACCATGCTGAAGTCCACACGATTAGGCATATATTTCTCCTTAAGCGAGACGTTTACCTGTGCGATTCTACCCGCACACGCGGCCATGCGCGAGCGCGGTCTGTCTGCTATTCTCGAAATACGTGGAAATCCTATTCTATTTTCTGGCGATTCCGCAGATCCTTCTCGGTCTCTATCTGATCGGGCTGGGAATGCAGTGGCTGGGCTATGCGCGGCGGCGCATGCACACGGATCCGGGCTTTTATTCGCCGAAGGTCGCTGTGCTGTGTCCGTGCAAGGGAGTCGAGGCGGCCCTCGAGCGAAACCTGGTTTCGCTCACCGAATTCGATTATCAAAACTACGAGATTTTCTTTCTGATCGCGTCAGCCACCGATCCGGCCTATAACATCGTGAAGCGCGTTGTCTCATCGTCACGCGCGAAGGCGCATGTGGTGATTACGGAGAAGCCTGATGGGTGCGGCGAGAAGGTGAACAATCTGCGGATGGGAATCGCGCAGTTGGATGCAGAATTCGATGTGCTCGCTTTTGTGGACTCGGACGGACGCCCCGGAAAAAACTGGCTGCATCGCATGGTTGCGCCGCTTGCTGATTCCCGCATCGGGGCCACGACCACGATGCGCTGGCTGATTCCGAACCGGAGCAATTTGGCGACAGCGCTGCTTGCGGCGTGGAACGCTCCGATCGTCACCATGCTCAGCGAAAAGGGAAAGAATTTCTGCTGGGGTGGAGGCACGGCGATACGGCGGAGCGTCTTCGATCAATCGGGAGTCGTGGAAGAATGGCAACATTCGGTAAGCGATGACTATTCGATGACACGTGCGCTGGAGCGAGCGAACCGATCAATTATTTTTTTGCCGGAATGCATAGTGCCTTCTTTTGTCGAGACAGATTTTACGGGCTTGATGGAATTCACGAACCGGCAAGTCTTGATCACGCGTGTGTACGCGGAAAAAATATGGGGGATGGCCGCCGCGACTCACCTGCTCTACTGTCTGTCGCTCGTTCTCGGAACGATATTGACGCTTAGCGATTTTCTGGCGACGCGGCCTGCGTTTCATTTGGCGGCGCTCACGTTCTTGCCGGTGCTGCTCTCGATGATTCGAGGGGCGCTGCGAGCCGCGGGCGTGTCGGAAGTTTTGCCCGCATACCGCTCGCAAATCGCGGGTCAGGCGTGGATCTATGTGCTGTTGACGGTCTTCATCCCATTCCTATATTTGGTGAATTTTATCAGCTCACTTCTTACGCGCAAGATACGTTGGCGCGGCATAACGTACGAGCTTATCGCACCGGAACAAACCCGCATTATCTCGCATTGAAGAGAATCCCGGCAGTCGAGGGCAGGGAAGTTTTCCACAGGCAGTTTTCCACAGGCGGAAGCAAATCATGGGCCTTAAGCAGACAGATCTCTTAACATGACTAAGGTTTATTCGCCGGGGATCTGTGCTTTCTTGTCCCAAAATGGGCTTCAGCCTTTGTGCACAGGCAGATGCGTTAGGGAAAAATTTCGTGCAGTATGCAATTCCTACCCGCGAATACGCCCGCCCCTTTACTCACGGACCACCTAAGTACTCCTCTTCTGAACGAGTTGTAGTACTTGAGAATTCGGTGAAGAAAATGCATAGATGAAACAGTTCGGTTTCTTAATGCAGGCGAACTGGCAGGGAGCTCCTTCTCGCAGCTCGGTGTGGCCTTTCTGAGGGTCCAGGCACCGGGTGCACAGCCCTCTGTTTTGGCTTCTTACCTGTCCGCTTGCCTACGCAATGCAGCTTGCCTCCCGACGGGGAGGTTCAATCTAAAGAAAAAGCTTCGGTTGTCCGACGAGGCTGCATACTGAGGGGTGCGTGTGAAGCTTATCCGCAGAAGTGAACAGCATCATACTTTGAACAGTCCGCGCCCAGCAATTCCTCGCGATCATTATTATTTTTATGAAAAAAACACTGGCGTAACTCATTTTCACGTGGAAGCAGGCCCTGACGGATGTTTCCCCGTGGACCAGGCCGCCGGTCTTCTGGCGATGCACTGCATGGTGAGAGGGCAGACGCCAAACGACTACGTGGTGATGGTTAAGGCGGAAAATGACCTTTTGGAAGGCCTGACCGAAAAGGCGGAAAAACTGCTGCAGGCGGGACATTCCGTCGGGAGTCCCGTGAAGCTCACGCGCCGCGAAGAGGAAGTGCTCGGCGGCGTAATGAAGAGCTTGGCCAACAAAGAAATTGCCGCGACTTTGAATCTTTCCGAGCGCACGGTGAAATTTCACGTGTCATCGTTGCTTGCCAAGTTCCGCGTGCGAGGGCGCATGGAATTGGTGCGCGAAGCCTCGCGCAATACCATTGGGCCGATGCCCATGCCGATGCCTGTCGCAACGAGGGAAGCACGCACATTTGCACCTGTGCCGCAGAGTTATAACAATGGCTCTCGTGGCGGCGCCATTGTCCCGCTGGCAAAACGGCAACTGATGGCGTAATCCAAAATCATTGGCAACAAATTAGGGAAAAGGCAAAGGCCCGGTCCGATGAATCGAACCGGGCCTTTGTGTTTTTTGTGGATGCGTTGCGTCGTCAATTACTTCTTTGCAGCTGCGTAGTGCTGCGCGGCGGAGTCCCAGTTGACTACGTTCCACCAAGCCTTGATGTAATCGCCGCGCACGTTCTGATATTTCAGGTAGTAAGCGTGCTCCCAAACGTCAATACCCAGTACGGCTTTGGCGCCCAGCATAAATGGGGTGTCCTGATTCGGCGTCGAATCGATAGCGAGCTTGCCATCCTTGACGATAAGCCAGGCCCACCCGGAACCAAAGCGGCCAAGTCCAGCAACTGCGAATTTTTCCTGAAAGCCTGCGAAGGATCCAAAAGTCGAAGTGATGGCTGAGCCGAGATCACCTGTTGGCTCGCCACCGCCGCCCTTTTTCATCTGGGTCCAGAAGAGGGAATGGTTCCAGTGGCCGCCTGCATTGTTGCGGACCGCGGCGCGAATGTTCTCCGGGATGGAGTCGAGACTCTTCAAAAGATCTTCCAGCGATTTGGCCTGGAGATCGGCGTGGCCATCGAGCGCTTTGTTCAGGTTGGTGACGTAGGCGCCATGGTGTTTGTCGTGGTGAATTTCCATGGTCTTGGCATCAATGTAGGGTTCGAGTGCGTCGAATGGGTAAGGCAACGGTGGGACGGTAAATGCCACGGGTTTTTCCTCCAGTTTGAGATTTGAAGCAAACTCTGACGCGGTGCCGGAACGCAAAGCCGCAGAAGCGCCGCTGCCCGCTCCAAGCAATCCCGCACCGATAATCCCGGTATTCACCAGGAAATTCCGGCGATTCATGGGGAACTCCTGCGGCGAGGAGGTTGGCCAACCAGGCGACTGTATCATACCGCTCTATCAACCAACTGTTCCATACTGCTCCTTACTGAGAGATCCGGGGACGCCCTCTAAGCAGCAGTGTTGAGCTAAGAACTCGCCACGCTCATTGGATGCGCGAAAGAGCCCATTGGGCAGATTCGGCGATCAGCGGCTCGCGAGAGGCTGAGAGCTGCGTTAGGAGTTCGCAAATCCTTTCACACTGGGCCGTGCCCGGCTCAGGAACGGAATTGCCGAGGGCGATGCAGGCGTTGCGCACTAGACCGCGCCACTTTGTTCGCTTGACTGGGCTTCCGCGAAAGACCGTGCGGAATTGGTCTTCACTCATCGCAGCCAGCCACTCGAGCCGCGGGAGGAAAAGAGATTCTTCGCCGTTCCCCTTAGCAACGACAGGGCGGGATTCTTGTGAGAGAGCGGTCGTCGCCTGTGGAAAAGTTCTCGGCTGAAACTCAGCAGCTTGCGTCACGGGGGCACGGCGATTCCACGGGCAGACGTCCTGGCAGATGTCGCAGCCGAAGACGTGGCGACCCATGGGTTCGCGCAATTCTTCAGGAATGCTTCCGCGAAGCTCAATCGTTAAATAGGAGATGCAGAGGCGTGCATCCATCACGTAGGGCTCGACAAGCGCTCCGGTCGGACAGGCATCGATACATTTTGTGCAGGAGCCGCAGAGATCCGGGGAAGGCAATTCGGCTGGACCGATCGTGGGCGGGATATCGAGAGTTGTAAGAATAACGCCGAGAAAAAAGAAGGAGCCGAGCTCGGGGTTCAGCAACAACGTGTTTTTTCCGAGCCAGCCTAGGCCGGCGTGTTTAGCAAAGACGCGCTCGTGTAAAGGACCAGTGTCAGCGTAGACGCGTGCTTCATGTGGTTCGGTGAACCGTTCAGGGAGGCTACTCGCCAGGCTTTGGAGCTTCTGCCGGAGGACTACGTGGTAGTCCTGTCCCCAGGCGTAGCGGGAAATCCAGCCGCGGGGCGCGGTTTTCTCGGGCATGAGCGCATCCACGGATCGTGGCTCGGGGGAGTTGTAGTTCAAGGCGCAGACGATTACGCTGCGGAGGCCGGTCATTACTCTTTGCGGATCGCTGCGGCGCTCGTCTGCGAGATACTTCATCTCACCGGCATAGCCACGCGCGAGCCACTCTTGCGCGGGGTTCAGCTCGGGAAACTTCTCCGCGCACACCACACCACAGAGATCGAACCCCAGCGCGCTTGCCCGCTCGACAATCCACGCGGTGTCGGAACCGTTTCGCACGGATGTGGTGTGAGGGGCCATAAAGGAATTGTGCCGCAGGAACGCGCTCGACGCGAGCGGTGGAGACGCAGGTGACCGGCTTCCGGGTTTAGTGAGGGCAGATTACGCAGATTGCTGAAAACTGTTCAGGGCGGCGCTCTCTTCGGTATAGACGTCGAAGACGGTGTATAGCTTTGTGAGCTGGAGCAGATCGTGCACTTTCTTTGTCAGATGCAGCAGCTTTAGCTCGCCGCCGCGGCCCTTCGCTGTGGTGTAGGCGCTGACGAGCTCGCCGATACCCGAGCTATCGATGTAATCCACATCCGCGAGATTGAGCACGATGTGGATGCGTTTATCGTCCAGCAGACCGCGGATAGTTTTGCGAAGCAGTGCGCTGCCTTCGCCCAGAGTGATTTTGCCGCTGAGGTCCACCACAGTGGATTGACCGGCGTCTCGATGTGTCGCGCGCAAGGGCATGATTTTGTTTAGGCTCCTTGATGTGGGGAAGCGCCCTGGCCACCCTGGCCATTCGTTCCCTGGTTGTCCTGCAAAGGCAGCTTTTTCGCCATTACAATTTCCGCGCCGCCCGTGCGTCCCGGCAGCACGTCGAATTCGTCCATAAATGCGCGCATCAGGAAGATTCCGCGGCCGGAGGTGCTCAAGAGATTTTCTTCGGCCAGCGGATCGGGCACGCTGGCGAGGGTGAAGCCATTGCCTTCATCAAGTACGTGGATGATCATTTTCTCGCCGGTCAGATCGACGGCTAGATGAATTTTCTTTTCCGGGCGCTCTTGATTGCCGTAGTGAAACGCGTTGATGACGCCCTCGCGCACGCTCATACCGATTTTGTAGCAATCGTCCTCGCCGAAACCCGCGGCTTCGGCTACGCGAATACACATCTCCTCAGCTAGATTTACGCTTTCGACTTGCGTCTCCAGCGTGATTTCGAGGTGCTTAGGATCTGTGCCCATTCGTGGCGCCTTCCTGGAGGCAAATTGCTCCCAAGACAGCGCACTTATCGGTAACACAGCGGCTAAACCTAAGTCAATGGAGCACTTGATGTATGCCAGGGACGTGCGGACCTTAAGGTGAACCTACGGTTCGGCTGAATTCCGCAAGTAGGAATCCTGGAAGCGGCTAGGCCCAGTAGGAGCGGTCCAAGGTGCGATATTGGATGGCTTTGCCGAGGTGCCGCGGATCGATATTTTCTCAGGCATCCAGGTCGGCAATCGTCCTAGCGACCTTCAGGATACGGCCGTGGGCGCGTGCGGAGAGGCCCAGGCGGGTGATGGCGTTCTCCAGGAGTTTCTCGCCATCGGCAGAGATTGCGCAATGCTTGCGAATCATCTTGGGCATCATTTGGGCGTTGGCGTAGGTCTTTTTTTCTGTGCGGAAGCGGTCGAGTTGCCTATCGCGCGCCGCTATTACGCGCTGGCGGACCGCCGCTGAGTCTTCGGAAGCGGAGGGAGCGCGCAGCTCTTTGTATTTTACCGCGGGCACTTCGATGTGAATATCGATACGATCGAGAAGCGGTCCAGAAATTTTCTAGACGTAACGCTGGATCATTGGCGGCGTGCAGTGGCATTCGCGCATGGGATCACCAAAATAGCCGCAGGGGCAGGGATTCATGGCTGCGGCCAGCATGAAACGCGAGGGGAAAGTTACCGATACGGCTGCGCGAGAGATGGTTACGGCGCCGTCTTCGAGCGGCTGGCGCATGACTTCCAATACGTTGCGTTGAAATTCGGGGAGCTCATCGAGAAAGAGAACGCCGTTGTGGCCGAGCGAAACTTCGCCGGGGCGGGGGACGGCGCCACCGCCGATCAATCCGGCGTCGCTGCTTTGCCGCTTGCTGGCCGTGCACGTCGCGCAGGTCGACGAAATACTGCGCGGCTTCCGAAAGCATCTGCTTGGCGTCGACTACGATGGGCTGGAAAGATTCCGGCGCGTTTACCAGATCGACGGCTTGTGGGAGCGTCTTGAGAGCGAAGACGTTGACGCCCTCGACTACCGCTGCTTCGCGAGCGTTGGCTTCGGGCACGGCAAGAGACTTAAGGCCGAATTCTCGAGCGGCGAGTGCCGCGGAGAGCGCGCCGCGGACGGACCGTATGCTGCCGTCGAGCGACAACTCGCCGAGGAACATGCATTGGTTGAGTTGCTTGCCAAAAAGTGGCCCATGCAGCCGACGAGGCCCAGCGCCATCGGTAGATCGAACGCCGAGCCTTCTTTGCGAACGTCGGCGGGAGCAAGATTGATGGTCACGCCTTGGCCATGAGGAAACTCGAAACCGCAATTGCGCAGTGCGGACTTTATGCGTTCGCGGCTTTCCTTGACGGCGTTGTCCGGCAGGCCGACCACGTTGAAATCCTGCATGCGGGCGGAACCCACGTCGACTTCCACCTCGACAAGATAGGCGTCGATGCCGTACACGGAGGCGCTTTGTGTTTTGAAGAGCATACTCGAGGCAGGCCCAATACGACGTCGGCAGCATAAATCAATCAGACACTATACGCCAGAGATAATCCGTGGCAGCGCGCTACCTGCAGTCTCAACTGAACCCAA
>Ga0210390_10004004_pt1 | contig 12543 bp, 11 predicted proteins | sample IncBWH11OmetaG_FD_161050 | JGI IMG/M metagenome (GOLD analysis project Ga0210390, IMG submission 161050) | Forest soil microbial communities from Barre Woods Harvard Forest LTER site, Petersham, Massachusetts, United States - Inc-BW-H-11-O ...
ATCGGATAAACGTTTTGTGGAACAGGCGGCAAGCTAAATAAGCCTTATGCTGACCATTGACATTCACACCCACATTATTCCCGAACACGTACCCGACTATGCCAAAAAGTTTGGCTACGGAGACTTCATTCATTTAGAGCATCATAAACCTTGCTGTGCAAGGATGATGAAAGGCGATAAATTCTTCCGAGAGATAGAAGACAATTGCTGGAGCGCTGAAAAAAGAATGGACGAATGCAGCCACCATCATGTAGATGTGCAGGTATTGTCGACCATTCCGGTTATGTTCAGCTATTGGGCGAAACCAAAAGATTGCCTCGAGGTTTCAATGTTCCTGAATGATCATATTGCAGATATTGTAGCAAAGCACCCTAAGAAATTTGTCGGGCTTGGCACCATACCATTGCAAGACCCTGCCATGGCAATAAAAGAATTGGAGCGTTGCAAAAAGATTGGCTTGGCAGGTATACAAATAGGTTCGCATGTAAACGATTGGAACCTGAATGCACCTGAACTCTTTCCTGTTTTTGAAGCCTGCTCAAAACTTGGCCTCTCTGTTTTTGTACACCCATGGGATATGATGGGCGAGCAAAAAATGGCAAAATACTGGCTGCCCTGGTTAGTAGGTATGCCTGCAGAAACATCATTGGCTATCTGCTCTATGATATTTGGAGGGGTATTTGAACGCCTGCCAAAACTGCGTGTTGCTTTTGCACATGGCGGAGGCTCCTTCCCTTCTACCCTTGGCCGTATTGAACATGGCTTTAACTGCCGCCCCGACCTGGTTGCTATAGATAACAAAGTAAACCCACGCGAATACATAGGTAAGTTTTATATCGATTCATTGGTGCACGATAAGAACATGCTCGACTTTATTGTAAACCTCTTTGGGCCTGATTATATAGCCCTTGGCTCTGATTATCCTTTCCCATTAGGCGAAGACCGCCCGGGAGAATTGATACGCAGCATGAGCTACGATGAAGCAACAACAGAAAAACTTCTTTCGGGTGCTGCATTGAATTGGTTGGATAAGAACAGGGAATACTTTGTAAGATAAAACTTATCTACACCCATGGACATCACTGTAAAACAAATGATTGAAGGAAGTGATGCAATTAAACAGAATACTATTTCTTACTCAGATACCTATATCCTAACCGGTGGGGGTGTCCTTAATATTTATGACAACCTTTCTTTAAAAGATTGTAAAGAAATTGAAGTCAAGAATATGTTAAGGCAGATCCAATTTGCAAAAGACTTTAAAGTACTTGATAATACTCTTTTCCTAATAAATAAATACTTTCTAACTAAGTCTAATCCCCCTCCAATCCGTTTTACATTAAATGGATTTGGTGCCTTTAAAAATTTAGATTGCCTTGAATACTTGCCTAACATGAAATCTATCACGGTAGATTTTTTCAAGAATAATGAGATCAGCAAAATAAATAAGTGGCTAACACTTGAAAGTATAGGTATTGTTGGAGATAAAATATCAATAAAAGAAATTGTGCAACAAAAAGAATTGAAAAGGCTTTTCGTAGGAGGAAAACTGAAAGATATAGAGGTAATCGGGCAAATGAAATCATTACGTTCATTGTCATTTTCTCAAATGACTTTAAAGTCGCTCGATTTCTTGGTAGGGCTAAACAAATTAGAGGAGCTAAATTTTATGCTTGGTGGAACTAAAAACCTTGAGGCTCTCCCAAAAATACCTAATATTAAAAAAATGAACTTCACTTATGTCAGGCAGCTTCTAATACCAGATTTGATGCCACTAAACCAGATGAAGAATCTACAAGAATTAGAGTTTGACACTTTGCCACATTTAACCGACTTAGATTGGTTAACTGACAAAAACATTAAAGTTAAGGTTAGAGATTGTAAATCATTTAACAAGTAAGCTATTACCTTACATGATTCGCCTTCTTATAAAAGTAAAACCCGGTTCGGGGAAAGATGAAGTATCGCTTGATGCGGAGAATAATCTTTCTATAAAAATAAAGGCCAAACCCATTGATGGCGAGGCTAATGATTACCTGGTAAAGTACCTTTCAAAGGAGTTCAATATAAGCAAGGGCAATATAAGCATTGAAAAAGGCGCCACAAGCCGCCTAAAGCGAATAACTTTAAATATTGAACAAAGCCGGTTTGATGAAATACTAAAGAACTACAAAAAGTAGAATACCTATTTCTTCCACTGCTTCTCCTTGTAATGCTTTAACACCTTATCAAGGTCATCGGTATCTATCTTTTTAGCAATAATGGCCTTGTTCTCATTCAGTAAATAGATCATCGGTGTTGTAAGCACATCATAATCGTGTCTGAAATTGCTGGTATGGTAAATATCCATCACGTTTATCCAGTCGAGTTTATGTGCCTTTACATAATCTTTCCATTTTGTTGTGCTGCTCTCATTGGTCTGTATGGCATATACTTCAATACCTTCGGCCTTAATAGAATCGTACCACCTTATAAGCTTAGGAGTTTCTTTTTGGCAGTGGCCGCAATCAAAATCCCAGAAATATAAAATGGTATACTCAGCCTTAATAGAGTCAAATGCCTGCATTACGTTATTGCTATCGGGCATAACCAATGTAGGTGCACGCTTGCCTATCAGAATAGGATCGAGCTGCTGGGCACGGTTCTTTATCTTCTCTAACTGTGTTGCAGAAACCCAATCAGCCTTTTCGGGTGTATAATATCTCTCAGCCATATGAACAAACACTGCATCCATACCCATAATATTCGAAGACTCATAGTTACTGGTTATATATGCCACAATAAACTTGTACATGTCTTTATCATTACCCACCTTTTGTACCAGGTAATCGGCAGCTGCAATAATAGAATCAGGATCTTGCACAGTCAGCCTATCCAAATATTCTTTGATCTTAGGGTAGAAAACACGCGAACGAACAAGGCGTCCGTCGGTAAAATCTACATTATCGAAAAAGTGGGCTTTATAATAACGGTAAGGGAAAGTAGAATCAGCTCTTCCATTGGCCAGTTTTGGTGATGGTGGTATAACCGGTTCTTCTGCTGCATTAAACAGTTTCGATAATAACATGTCAGAATGGGTGTGAATAAAACCTAGCTTATACCTTGTCACTTGTGCGTTAAGCGTATCAATCTTTACTTTTGCAGCCTCTTTATTAGGCCCGTCCTTAGCTTGTTTTTGAAGTGTATCAAGCTCGGTGTGTTTTACAGTAATATACCTCAGGTATTCATAAAAAATCTTATTCTCTTCAGAGCCTGTTACTTTCATTGATTTCACAAAATCAACCGTATCAGCCGACATAGAGAATTTTTGGTCTTTATCGATAATAAATTCAAAGAATTTGGTCTTGCTCTTCAGCATTATAAAATATACGCCACCCGGCATATCTTTATCGCCCGAAAATTCACAATTACCTTTATCATCAACTTTAGCGGTATCCTGTATATAATCTTTATCGCCAAACGTGCAGCCTAAAAAAACAATAGTGTTCTTTACTCCGCCCAGGTTAAATTTCAGATCGTGTACTTTGTTAGCCGCTTGTGATGAAAAAATGGCTGAGACAAAAAATAGTCCGCTTAAAAGAATAGATTTTGTTTTATCCATAATGTGTGTTTTATATTCGCAAAGTTAATACTATAATTTATTCCCAATCTGTTAATAAACCTAAAAGGCCATGCCTGTAACTATTTCCGCTTTTGCAGAATAAAATGTTTAAGCACTTTATCCAGGCTATCGGTATCCAGTTTTTTAGCCAGAATAATTTTGTTCTTATCCAGTAAATATATCATTGGGGTTGTAGCCACATCATAGTCGTGCCTGAAATTACCGGTATGGTAAAGGTCCATTACGTTTATCCAGTCCAGGTTATGTTTCTTTACATAGTCTTTCCACTTATCGGGCCCGGTTGAATTTACCATAACTGCGTATACCTGCACACCTTCTGCCTTTACTGAATCGTACCACTTAATAAGCTTTGGGGTTTCCTTCTGGCAATGGCTGCAATCATAATCCCAGAAATATATGACCGTATAATCTGACTTTATAGAATCAAGAGCCTGCATTACATTATTTGAATCGGGCAATGCAATGGGTATTGCCCTCTTCCCTATTAAAATAGGATCGAGTTGGTCAGCACGTTCCTTTACACGTTCTAACTGCGATGCCGTAACCCAGGTAGCCAGTTCGGGGGTGTAATATTTTTTGGCCATGTGCACAAATACAGCATCCATGCCCATTATTTCAGAATTCTCGTAGGTATAAATAATGTACTGCACCAAAAACTTGAACATATCCTTATCGTTTCCGGCCTTTTTAATTAAATAATCGGCAGCAGTAATAATTGAATCGGCAGTTGGTATGGTTAGCTTGGTAAGGTATTCCTTTATTTTAGGAAAGAAAACAGGAGTATGAATAATACGCGGGTCACTGAAATCTACATTATCGAAAAAGTGGGCCTTGTAATAGTTAAATGCATAATTCGAATCGGGCCTGCCATTTGGAAGCTTAGGCGTGGGTGGTATAATAGGTTCTTCAACTATGCTTAATATTTTCGAAAGAAGCATATCCGGATGAGCTGTTATGAAAGCATACGTATACTTTTTACCCCTCACATTAAGGGTATCGAGTTGTTTCTTTGCCTCAGCATTAGTAGGGTTCAATTTCAACACCTTCGACAAAGAATCTATTTTCACATGCATTTCAACAGCATGTTTCTGAAATTCATAAAACAGTTTGTTCTCTTCAGAACCTGTCACTTTTATAGTTTTAACATAGTCTCCGGTATCAGCCTGAATCGAGAATTTCTGATCCTTATCAATTATAAATTCAAACAACTTCTTTTTCTCGGCAGTAACCAAAAAATACACGCCTCCATCTAATTCCTTCTCACCCGAAAACTCAACATTGCCTTTGGCATCTACCTTAGCAGTATCATATATATAGTCGTGGTCGCCATAATGGCCACCCAGGTAACACACAGTATTTTTAAGCCCGTTAACAGTAAACTTCAAATCGTGCTTTTTAGGAGCAGCATTTATGGTTACCGTAGTACCTATTATACAGAGTATGGGAAGAAGAAACGTCCTTATTTTCAAGCTATCTGGTTATTGAGTTGCCCAAATTTAATAATTATGTGAACCACTTTGGTCTCATTAACATTCCATTAACAACTTAAAGTATCTCCCGGTAGGCTTTTGGGGGGCAGATTCCCCAAATTTATGGCCAATTTCTTTAGTCGGGGTAGGCAGATTCGAACTGCCGACCTCCACGTCCCGAACGTGGCGCGCTAACCGGACTACGCTACACCCCGATTATTGATATACAGGCCAAAACCAAGTACAAAATTATCAAATTCTACTTTTTTCCTGCCCCCAGGCTACTTTTTCCTATTTGAGTAATGTCAGTATATTCTATAATTAACAAAGAGGATAACTAGATTAGTTATCCTCTTTGCGGATAGATAATAAGAAAAGACTTAAGCAAATTCAGCCCAAAAGGCAGAATGCTTCCGGTTATTATTGGTTACAAGGGCTTGCCCTTTATTAGCCTGAGCAGAACTGCTATAAGCGCAAACACAAGCAATAAGTGTATCAGCCAGCCTGCACCATAGGCAAAAAAACCAATGAGCCAACAGATAACCAGGAACACCGCTATAATATACAATATGTTTCCCATGACTTTTTATTTTAACTTGTTATGAATTAAACTATTCTTAATAACCATAGTATTAGCAATATAAGTGCTACAACAAGAAGCAAGTTGATCAACCCGCCCAGACCAAAACCACCAGCCAAAATGCCAATGAGCCATAATATCAAAATAATAACAATAATTAACCAAAATAAACTCAGGGCCGCTCTTGCACCATCATCATGGTCTGCAACACCGGTAACCACTTTAGGTGATTCAGAAACAGCTTTATTGTTCTCTGCAAAAGATCCTTCTACGGCTCCTGGTTTATTTGCCAGAACTTGTTTATTAGCTAAGTGCGAATTGATCTTAGATAATGCCTTTTTCTCATTGGCCAGTAAAGAAGGTGTTTTATCATTATTACTTGACACTGGACTGGCTGATACCTGATCCTGTTTTTCAGAATACTGCGGTTCATTTACCTTTGTTTCTGTTGCGGGTTGTGCAACTTTATCTTCTGTTTTAGAGGTTATTGTTTTATTGTTACCTGTGTAGTCAACATAATAGCCATTTGTATAATGGCGTTTCATTATTGAAAAATTTGATGCGCAAGAAGAAAACAGCATGCTTGCGGTTATACAAATTGAACAGAATGTAAGTAGTTTTTTCATGGCGTTGTTTTTTTAGTTTATACTTGTTTTAGCCTCACAACGTAATATCCGTTGATTCTCATGGCAGTTTGTTTTAATCGAAATTACAGGCTACACTCCTTTATATCAGCAAGTTTTAGGTGAACGGGCATTCCTTAAAGGTTAACGGTGTTAACTGACAGTTAAAATATGATCCTTATTGGCAGTAACAATTTGCTAAAAATTTCATCATACTTTTTTACACTTCAGTAATCTATCTTTGCCCTAAGCTTATGTTCGCAATAATAGATATAGAAACCTGTGGCAGTAAATTCCACCATCCTCAAGGCAGGATAATTGACATTGCTATACTTATTCACGATGGGTTGCAGGTAGTAGACTCTTTCTCAACCCTTATCAATCCCGGCTGCCATATAAGTGGGTTTTATAGCAATCTCTCGGGCATTACAAATGACATGGTGGCCGATGCGCCCCACTTTCACCAGGTAGCAAAAAAAATAGTGGAACTTACCGAAGGAAAGATATTTGTTGCACACAATGTAGGTTTCGATTATAGCTTCATTAAAGAAGAGTTTGCATTCCTGGGATATAACTTCAGAAGAGAAAAACTTTGCACCGTGCGGCTCAGCCGGAAACTATTGCCAAAGAGAATATCATACAGCCTCGGGCACTTATGTGCTTCATTAAACATACCTATTAATGGCAGGCACAGGGCCTTTGGCGATGCTGAAGCCACTGCCAAATTGTTCGACCTGTTGTTACAATTAAAATCACAAAACCCGCAATACCGCAGCATGGGGGTTGATGAATTAATGACAAGCCGGATAGACAAAATAAAGGAGTACATATTAAAGAAGCTTCCTGAAGCATGTGGTGTCTATTACTTTCACGATAAAGAAGGCAAGATCATATACATTGGTAAATCAACCAACATATATAACAGGGCAATTAGCCATTTCAATAACCACGAAAGAAAAGGCAAAAAAATGCTTAACGAACTTTATAATGCAGAGCATATACTTACCGGGAGTGAATTGATTGCATTATTATTGGAAGCTGAAGAAATAAAGAAACACAAACCCCATTTTAACCGGGCACAAAAGGCAGATATATTTACACATAGCATCAACTGGTTTGAAGATAAGAATGGCATCATCAATTTTAAAATTGCGCCTTACGAAGAATCCGAGAATTATTTACAGGCATTTACTACCCATATAGCAGCCAGAGAAAGACTTGAGACATGGATAGATGAAAATTCACTTTGTCTTAAGTATTGTGGTTTGAGTGAAGATGAGGTTTGCTTTAACCACCAGATAAAAAAATGCCATGGAATATGTGCCAGACTTGAAGGGAGAGAAGAATATAATAAACGTGCATTAAAACTGGTTGACGAATATTCTTTCGGCAAAAAGAATTTTATGGTCGTAGATAAAGGGAGAAGACCCGATGAGCAATCGCTTATATTAATTGAAGATGGGCACTATGCAGGTTATGGCTATTTTGACTCATCGACCCAGATGCAAAACCCGGCCGATCTAAAAGAAGTGATTAAGCACACCACCTATTATGCTGACCATGATAACCTTGTAAGGGGGTATTTGAGATCGAAAAATCTCAGGACCATTCCTCTTTCTTAACCTATTCTCCTGAGCGGGAAACGGGGCTCGAACCCGCGACCCTCAGCTTGGGAAGCTGATGCTCTACCAACTGAGCTACTCCCGCCTTTATTAATACAAATTTAACAGATTGCGATAATCCCATTTCTTTTCATATTTTTATACTCCAAATTGATATCTATGCACAAAAGAAATATTATACTTACTCTTAGTATATTGTTTTCTCTATTCTTTGTTCCTGCCATGGCGCAGAATGATGAGTCGATGGCAACTGCCAGTGCAGGAGATGCTGATGCCTATTTTTCACAGGAAGATTTTGATGATGCCCTGGAAGCGTATTTGACACTGGTAGACAAATACCCTGATAATGAACTGTACAACTACCGTGTAGGTGTTTGCTACCTAAATACCAATATTGATAAAACAAAGGCCATACCGTACCTTGAGGTTGTGGCACATATGAAAAAACACAGCCCTAATGCTTTATACCTGTTGGGGCGTTCTTATCAATTTGCTTACAGATTTGATGATGCTATTAAAACATTTACTGATTTTAAAACTGAAGGCAAAGGCACACCTGAGAATTTGAAGGATGCCGATGCGCAAATTCAGTTTTGCATGAATGCCAAAGAACTTATGAAGTTCCCTGTGAATGTAACTTTTGAGAATTTGGGTAAGAACATTAATTCATCTTATGATGACTACTATCCTTTTGTACCAACTGATGAATCATTTGTTGTATTTAACAGCAAGCGTGGTGGCGCAGGCAAACAAAAAGTTTCAGCCAATAATTTTTCACCATCTATATATATATCATATGTTAGTGATGGACAGTTTCAACCCGCGAAAAATATTGGAACACCGGTTGACGTAGCAGGTAAAAGCTCAGAAGTAGTTGGCCTTTCTAAAGAGGGTGATTATATGCTGTTCTACTATTTCGATAAAAAAGGATTCGGAAGTATTTATTCCACAACCGACAACGGCGGAAAGGATTTCAGTACACCAACTATTTTACCTGAAGCGATCAATCAAAAGAACCAGTACCAGATAGCGGCCTCCATTACTGCCGATGGCAACACCATGTATTTTGCAAGTGATCGCCCGGGTGGATTGGGCGGAATTGATATTTATGTTTCAAGGAAACTGCCAAATGGCGGCTGGGGCACACCGCAAAATGTTGGGCCTGTAATTAACACCGCCAGCAACGAAGACTTCCCTAACATTTCACCTGATGGCAAAACACTTTACTTTAGTTCTCAAGGGCATACCGGTATGGGCGGGTATGATATTTACAAAGCCTCTTGGAGCGATTCTGCTAACCAGTGGACATCAGTACAAAATATGGGCTACCCTATTAATACACCTGATGATGATATGAATTTCAGGCTAGCTGCCAATGGCAACTACGGTTACATTTCGCAGGTTCGCAAAGGTGGTTTGGGCGGACTAGATGTTTATCGTATAAAGTTTAATGATGTGGAACAACGCTATTCAGTTGTTAAAGGCCTTATAAAAAGTGCCGATACCTCAGCAAGAATCAAGAACTATAGCGATGTAATGATAACCATTAGTGATGCTAAAACAAATGAACTGTATGGAAATTATGTGCCGAACGGAACTACAGGAAGGTATGTAATGATATTACCTCCCGGCAAATATCATGTAAGCATACAAGATGAAAGCTTTACAGAATATAAGCAGGACCTTAATATTGAAGATAAGGGTTCTTTCAAAACCGAGATAAATCAGGATATCTTACTTAATCACGTAGCGAAGTAATATCAGGAAGTCTGTTCAGTAAGTATTAGTTTACGAGGAAGAACACCCAATGTGCTGTAATAAAAAGTTTTCGATTTCTTTTCTCCTTTATGATTTGAATTGATCATACTGCTCTGCTTATGTGCCTGTGGTTTCAAATACAGTTTCTGGCCCGGCGATAACTTAGAATTGATACTTATACCATTAATGTGGCAAAGCATATTCACATCCACATTATATTCCCGGGCTATTTTATAAATACCATCACCTTGCTTAAGTACCACATAATCCGGTGCGCTTTCAGGAATAGCAATAGTCGGTGGTACGTCATATAATATACCAAAACCATGGAGGTTTTGCAATATGGTATCGAATTGGTATAAGTGATTCTGTTGTATTATGCTTATAAGCCTTACTGAATAATCCCGGGCAGTTGCGTAGCCGGCTTTCGAAAGTCCGTAGGCCCAGTCTCGGTAATCGGTACGCGGATAGTTAAATAGGAACGAATACCAAGGCCTTGATTTAAGGAACTGTGCATGATCGCGGTATGAATCATCTACACTGGGGTACTTTCTGAAATGTTCCCCTATAGCATCATCGTCATAGGTATAAAAATCGCCATTCCAATCTTCATGACACTTAATACCAAAATGGTTATTGGCGTATTTTGCTAGCGGGCTGTTACCATAGTCCGATTCAAGCATACCCTGTGCCAAGGTTACACTAGCTGGTATATTATACACCAGCATCTGCTCAATGGCACAATCCTTATACTTCTGTATATATTCAGATGGCGACATGGCAAAAGCCTTTGCTCCTAATAAAGAAACCACACCAATAAGCATCACATTCCTCGCTAATACCTTCATACTATGAGTAAAATTAACCAAAGTTACCCATAGTTGCTTTACTGCAAGGTTAACCCCATGTGTTGATTCTTAACATAGCAATGTTGATTTCCCTTCTCTATTATATATGTATTTTTGAACTTTATAAAGAAAAGACTCCTATGCCCTACCCTTTCAATGTACGTGTTTATGGCCTTTTAACAGATGATGCTAACCAGGTATTGGTGGCAGACGAATTGATACATGGGCACTATATTACAAAATTCCCCGGCGGTGGGCTCGAATTTGGTGAAGGCACCTTAGATGCAATAAAGAGAGAGATGATGGAAGAGACCGGGATAGAAGTTGAAGTTATAAGTCATTTTTACACCACCGATTTCTTTATGGCCTCTGCCTTTAACTCCAAGGCTCAAGTGATCAGTATTTATTACACCATAAAAGCTATAAAGCCCTTTACCCTCAGAACAAGTGACAAAGCTTTTGATTTTGAAGAAACTAAAGAAGGTGCAATTAGTTTCAGGTGGCTTCCAATTAATTCATTATCAGAAACTACCTTTACCTTCCCTATCGATAAAAAGGTTTCTGCCCTTTTGAATAACAAAAAAAATTAACATCTTTTATGATAGTTTAGTTTATCAACTATTATTCAAACCAACTATATTTGCTCCCTCTTTTTACAGTAAGCCTATGACCCGGAAAGAGGTCTCCATATTTGAAATTGAAGAGTTTTCTTTCGGAAGAAAATTTGGCCTGCTGGGCAGGTTATATCTTTCTGTGCTTGCTTCAAAGCTAAAACACCTTGGGCTCGAAAAACATTTCTCGGTACTTGTTTTAATAGATAAAATGGGTGATAAATGCAGCCAGAAATTTATTGGCGATACGCTGCATATTGATAAAACCATGATGGTAGGCGTACTTGATGACCTTGGCAAAAAAGGATTTATTAAACGCACCCAAAACCCAACCGACAGGAGAGAATACTGGATACAACTTACACCCAAAGGGAGAAAACATATGCCTGAGATCAAGCAAACGGTAAATACTCTCAACAAGGCAATTATGAAGGAATTCAGTTCGGCTGAAGTCAAAGACTTTCATGATCGGCTGAATACTATTTATAAAAACATAAAGCAACTTACTATTTCTTAAACTCCACCTCATTTTATATGAAAAAAGCATGGATATGGATATTGGCAGTAATGGGAATAGTACTCCTGGTTGTTTTTAAACCGCGTAATAATGATGCGGGCGGCACTCAAAAAAATCAGAAGGCTATGCAAGCCGCGGTAATTGTTGAAGGAAGAATCGTTAAGCCTGCGCAAATAGCAAAGCAAATCTCTGTTTCGGGCAGCATAGTTTCAAATGAAGAAGTTACATTACAGAGCCAGCTGGCAGGTGTAATAACCCATATTTATTTTACTGAAGGTACACACGTTAATAAGGGCGATATGCTTATTAAAATTGACGACGCCCAACTACAAGCGCAATTACAAAAGGATTATGTAGCCAAACAACTTGCTGAAGTAACTGAACAAAGGCAAAAAAAATTACTTGCCATTAACGGCATAAGCCAGCAAGACTATGATATTGCATATAACAACCTTAACAGCATACTTGCTGATATTAAATTACTGCAAGTGCAAATTAACTATACCGAAATACGGGCTCCCTTTGATGGAATAATGGGCATAAGAAATATAAGTGAAGGAAGCTACGTATCGCAAAATACGGTACTTGTTAATATTGAAGAGACTTCTCCTATAAAAATTGATTTTTTTGTGCCTGAAAAATATCAAAGCCAGGTGCAAAAAAGCGAACAGATCAATTTCCATGTAAGCGGATACACCAATTTATTCACCGGCAAAATTTATGCTATCGACCCTAAAATAGATGAGAATACACGAAGCATACACGTAAGAGCCTTATCAGACAACAAGGATGGACATCTGTTGCCGGGAGCTTTTGCCAATATAAATATTGAACTAAGTCATTCCGACAGTACATTAATGATACCTACCGAGGCAATTGTGCCACAAATAAGC
>Ga0210390_10004006_pt1 | contig 12540 bp, 8 predicted proteins | sample IncBWH11OmetaG_FD_161050 | JGI IMG/M metagenome (GOLD analysis project Ga0210390, IMG submission 161050) | Forest soil microbial communities from Barre Woods Harvard Forest LTER site, Petersham, Massachusetts, United States - Inc-BW-H-11-O ...
CGCTCTACCAGCCCTTCCAGCGGAAGCATATAAGGTTACAAAGGAACACATGGCACGTTCACTGGTCATCGTCGAGTCGCCGGCAAAGGCGAAGACGATAAACAAGTATTTGGGCAAGAACTACACGGTCAAAGCATCCATCGGCCACGTCATGGATCTGCCCGCGAAGACCATCGGCATTCGTTTGCCTATCGACGAAGACGAAATTAACAAAAGAAAAAAGAAGAAAAAGAGCAAGAAAGGCGCAAAAGCTGCGGCCCCAAAGCCCCCTTTAAAACCGATTTCACTGGATGATCCAAAAATCTTTGAACCTACCCTGCAGATCATTCCGGGCAAGGGCAAAGTTATCAACGATCTCCGCAAAGCGGCGAACACCGCAGATGCTGTATATCTCGCGGGCGACCCGGACCGGGAAGGTGAGGCTATCTCTGCGCATCTCGCCATGGTGTTGTCCAAGCCCGCGAAGTATCTCATTCCGGAAGAAGAGGAAGAAAACGCAAATAACGCCAAGAAGGAAACAACCAATGGCGAAAAGCCAGCCGAAGCGCCTGTCAAAAAGGGCGCCAAAGGCAAGGCGCCAAAGAAAGCCGAAAAGGATCGCATCGAAATCGAGCCGATCGATCCCAAGAAGATTTTTCGCGTCACTTTCAACGAGATTACGCCGAAGGCGATTCGAGCGGCGTTTGAGAAGCCACGTCAGGTGGATGCCCAACTCGTCGATGCGCAGCAGGCACGCCGAGTGCTCGACCGCATCGTGGGCTACAAGATTTCGCCGTTGCTCTGGGACAAGGTCCGTCGCGGCTTAAGCGCTGGCCGCGTGCAAACCGTAGCTCTGCGCCTCATTGTCGAGCGAGAGCAAGAGATCCGCGCCTTCGTGCCCCAGGAATACTGGTCCATCCACGCTATGCTGGACGCTGGCGAGCCGCCCATCTTTGAAGCCAAGTTAAGCAAGAAAAAGGGCGAAGACATCGAGGTCGGCAGCCAGCAAGCTGCGGACGAGATTCTATCGGCCGTCAGCAAGGCTAAGTGGCAAGTAGAAAGCGTCACCCTGAAGGAGAAGCGCCGCAATCCGCCTCCGCCATTTACCACCTCGAAGCTCCAACAAGCCGCCTACAATCGGCTGCGCTACACCGCCAAGCGCACCATGGCGCTCGCTCAGCGTCTGTATGAAGGTGTCGAACTCGGCGACGAAGGCTCCGTCGCGCTCATCACCTACATGCGTACGGACTCCGTGCAGGTCTCCAACGACGCGTTGGCTCAGGTCCGCGAATTGATCCCCGAGCGGTTTGGCAGTAATTTCCTTCCGGAAAAACCGAACTTCTACAAATCCAAGAAGGACGCTCAAGGCGCTCATGAAGCCATTCGTCCGACGGACGTGTCTCGCGCTCCTGAGGACGTACGGAAATACTTGCAAGACGACATCTTCAAGCTCTACCAGCTTATCTGGCAGCGTTTCGTCGCTTCTCAGATGCTACCGGCGGTCTACGACCAAACCACCATCGACATCTCCGCTGCCGACTACACCTTCCGGGCTACCGGTTCGATCATGAAATTCGAGGGCTATCTGAAGGTCTACCAGATTCCCGCCGTCAACGCCGACCGCGAAGACGATGAAAAGGATGACGAGGGCGAGGGCAAAGCGCTGCCCCGTGTGACAGAAGGCCAGATCCTGAAACTCGATTCCATCCGGCCAGACCAGCACTTCACGGAACCACCGCCACGCTACACCGAAGCCACGCTGGTGAAAGAGTTGGAAGAAGACGGTATCGGCCGCCCGTCTACTTACGCTTCGATCATCTCCACGATTGTCGAGCGCGAATACGTCAGAAAAGATCAAGGGCGCTTCACTCCGACGATGCTAGGCGAACGCGTCTGCGTATTGCTCATCAAGAGTTTCGAGGATGTGTTCGACGTGAAATTCACCGCGCGCCTCGAAGAAGAGCTGGACGAAATCGAAGAAGGCAAGCTGCCATGGCGCGAGTCGGTCAAGGAATTCTGGGAAAAATTTATCGTAGACCTGGAGAAGGCCGGCGATGAAATGATTTCCTATAAAGCCGGCATCCCGACGGGCAAAAAATGCGAGAAATGCGGCCAGGGCGAACTATTGGAGCGCATCAGCCGCCACGGTTTCTTCCTCGGCTGCTCTCGATATCCGGAATGCGATTTCATCCAGGATCTCTCCGAGGAGATTCCCGAGGACGCCGAAAATAAGACCGAATATTGCGAAAACTGCGGCAAGGAAATGGCGCTGAAGCGCGGCCGCTTCGGCGCGTTCCTCGCGTGCACCGGCTACCCGGATTGCAAGACCACACGCCGCCTGGTCGCGGGCACGCGCATCGCACTGCAACCCGATGAGCCTCTGGACGAGAAATGCCCGCTCGACGGCAATGGCTTGGTCAAGAAGCACGGCCGTTTCGGCGAATTTATCGGCTGCTCGGGATACCCGAAATGCAAATACACGCGCCCGATCACCATGGGCATCAAATGCCCTAAATGCAACGAAGGAGAATTTGTGAAACGCGGCAGCATGGGCAAGGGCGGACGCGGCAGATTCCGCACCTTCTATGGCTGCTCTCGCTATCCCGATTGTGATTTCACTGTTCCTAATATGCCCATCGCCGAACCTTGCCCGAAGTGCAGTGCGCCTTTCGTCGTGGAAAAGAAATCCAAGATCGGAACCGTGTATTCCTGCATCAAGGAAGGCTGCGATTGGGAAAAGCTGGCGCCTGAAGAAAAGCTGGCGAATGCTCCTCAACCGGAAGAGGCTTCCGTCGGCGTGAAATCTTAGCTGACTCGCCTCCCGAAGCTCGTTCGCAAGACAGCGTAGGTTTACATCATGTGAATCGTGAGGCGGCATGAAGAGAGCCATCGCCAAGTTCCTCGAATATCTGCGGTCAGTGCGTAACGCCTCTCCGCACACGATCTCCAACTACGGCAAGGATCTGGAGCAATTCGAGACCTATCTGACTCCGCCGGGCGCTTCCGCTCCCTCGATGATAAAGATTCACCACCACGTAATTCGCGAGTTCATCGGTCACTTACATGAATCTGGTTTGGCGAAAAGTTCCATCGCCCGGAAACTCGCAGCCTTGCGCTCCTTCTTCAAATACTGTGTTCGTGAGGGGCTGTTGAAGGACAATCCCGCCCGTCTCGTGGCCACTCCCAAGCTGCCTAAGAGAATTCCCGCCGTTCTTTCCGCGGAAGAAATGAGCGGGTTCCTCGATCAATTGGCCGCTATGCCGGATCCAAAAAGCCGGGGCCGGGGCAATGCCGCGTCGATGGCCGCCCATGCGCGCCTGAAGGTGGAAGACAGTTTGCTGCTGCACCGCGACCGCGCCATTCTCGAACTGCTCTACGCCGCGGGCCTCCGTGTCAGTGAGCTTACCGGCCTGAACCTCATCGATGTGGATCAAAAAGACCGCGTTGTGCGTGTCATCGGAAAAGGAAGAAAGGAACGCATCGTGCCCTATGGCGCGAAGGCTGCGGAAGCCTTGGCGCTCTACTGGCCCCTGCGCGACCAACTCCTGCGTGCAAATTCCCCACAGCCCGCCGGAACCAACCACGAAGCGGTCTTCCTCAACTACATGGGAAAGCGCCTCACGCAGCGTAGCGTTGGCCGCATCGTGAAAAAATACGTGCGTTTGGTAAACATCAATTGGGACTTGCACCCCCATTCCTTGCGTCACGCGTTCGCTACCCACTTATTGGCCGATGGCGCCGATTTGCGGGCCATTCAGGAATTGCTCGGCCATCAATCGCTTTCGACAACTCAAAAATACACTCACGCGTCTATCGGGCAATTGATGGATATTTACGACAAAGCCCATCCCCACGCATGAGGTCCGGCCTCAATTGCCCGGTTGAAAATTCTATAAACTTAGCCGTTTTCATTTGCATCCAACAACCGTACGCCTCTCAGGGTGAGTTATAGTTGGAATTTGCCAATACCAGTGAAACAGCTAACGCTTCTTGGCCTCTTCGCCGTTGTCTCTTTGAGCGCCACTGCGCTGCACGCGCAGGACAATTACGAAATCCAGGTATATGGTTCGGACCTTGTCGATCCCGGCCACACCATGGTCGAACTGCACAGCAATTTCACTTTTCAAGGTTTCAAGACCTCGGTCGACGGCATGTATCCCACAAATCATCAATTGCACGAAACGATCGAAATCACTCACGGTTTTACGGATTGGTTCGAAACCGGCCTTTACATTTTTACTGCCGCACAGAATGGCTTGGGATGGGATTGGGTCGGCGACCACATTCGTCCGCGCTTCAGCGTGCCCAAAAGATGGAATTGGCCTGTCGGTCTCAGCCTATCGCAGGAGATCGGCTATCAACGGCGCCAATATTCCGTCGACACATGGACGTACGAATTGCGTCCCATCATCGACAAACAATTGGGCCGCTGGTATTTCGCTTTTAATCCCGCCCTCGACAAATCCATTCACGGTTTGAGCGCCAGTCAGGGCTTTGTGTTCTCCCCAAACGCAAAAATCAGTTATGACTTCACACCCAAGGTCACTGGCGGCTTTGAATATTATGGCTCGCTCGGACCTATAACCGGATTCAGCCCCATCTCGCAACAGCAACAACAGATTTTTCCGGCGATCGACCTCAACGTCTCACCGAAATGGGAGATTAATTTCGGTCTCGGTGTGGGCGTTACTCGGTCGACCGACCATTTGATTGCGAAAATGATTCTCGGCTACAGGTTCGATTTCTAAAGGCAGGCCGATCACCAACCCATGCGGCCGCGCTCCCCAAGCAGCAATTCGTCAATCGCAGAGAATAGGGATTCTGCCTCTCCGCACCTCCCCGATTCCACTCGACGGCTTCTCCCTTGGATGATTGCTGTTGCGTTTTTCATGGAGTCGCTCGACACCACGATTCTGAACACTGCCGTTCCGACCATCGCCGCCGCGTTGCAAGTCGCGCCACTGAGCATGAAATCCGTCCTGGCCAGTTACACCTTAAGCCTCGCTGTCTTTATTCCGATCAGCGGCTGGATGGCAGACAAGTTCGGTACTCGCCGCGTATTCGCCTCGGCCATCGCCGTCTTTGCGCTGGGATCATTTCTCTGCGGCATTTCCAGCAATATTCATTTTCTTGTTGCCTGCCGCATCCTCCAGGGCTGTGGCGGAGCGATGATGGTTCCCGTCGGCCGCCTTACCATGGTGCGCAGCTTCCCGAAGTCCGAGTTAGTTCGCGCCATGTCTTTTGTGGCCATTCCAGGGCTGATCGGTCCGATGCTGGGGCCCATTGCCGGCGGCCTCATCGTTGGATATTTTCACTGGCGTCTGATTTTCTTTGTGAACATTCCGATCGCCCTGGTCGGCTTGTATCTGGTGGACCGCCACTTGCCGGACTATCGCGAGCCCCACGTCGATCCACTGGATGTCACCGGATTGATTCTCTTCGGATCCGGCGTCGCGCTGCTCTCCTATGTGCTCGAGGTGTTCGGCGAACATACGCTGAGCACGCGTGAAGTTCTAGGCCTTCTGGCATGCTCCCTGATTCTTTTGGCGGCCTATGGCCTTCACGCAACCCGAGCCGCTCATCCGGTGCTTCACCTGATTCTCTTTCGCATTCGCACGTTCCGCTCGGCTGTCGCCGGCAGCTTCGTGACGCGCCTCGGCATCGGGGGCATCCCCTTTCTCTTTCCGCTTCTCTATCAGGTCGGTTTGGGTTTTTCGCCCATTCAGTCTGGCTTGCTGATGATGCCGCAGGCCATCGCTGCAATGAGTCTGAAAGTCACCATGCCGAAAATTCTTGCCCGTTTCGGCTATCGCGCGGTCCTCATCTCCAACACCATCATCATCGGTTTGCTCATTCTGCTGTTCTCTACCATCGGACAGGGTACGCCGGTCTGGTTGGTGGTGGTCATTCTGTTTTCCTACGGATTCTTCACCTCACTGCAATATACGAGCATGAATACGCTCGTTTACGCCGATATCTCCGACGACCAAGCAAGCAGCGCCAGCTCTATCGCCAGCACCATGCAGCAGATGTCCGTTAGCTTCGGGGTCGCGTGCGCGTCCCTAGTGACCGCTTTTTTCCTGCCCGACCGCCTTCGTCACAATCCCCCAGTGTTTGTCCATGGCGTACACAAGGCCTTCTACGTTCTCGGTGCCATGACCATCCTCTCCACCATCGTCTTCGGCGAACTCAAGGCAAGCGACGGCGCCGCCGTCAGCCGCGCCCGCCACCTCCACGGCGAATGAGCTTGATGCGGCTTATTTTGTGTTTTGTGGTGAAACTGATAGAATTAAGGGTCTTGTTTTCTATCCTTTGAAGCTTATGAAGTGAGCGTGTTATGGCATTGAAGTGTGAACTCTGCGGCAAAGGGCCGAGCTACGGGAATGTGGTGAGCCACGCGAACAATACGCGGCGGCGGCGTTGGAATCCGAATCTGAAAAAGGTGCGTGCAGTCGTGAATGGCGTGCGAAAGCAACTAAAAGTGTGCACGGCGTGCATTCGACTGGGTCGAGTGAAAAAAGCGGCCTGAGCTAAACCCCTTGAAGATTTCTCTGAATCCCGCAATCCGACTGCAAAGAAACGGTGGCGCGGTTCATCGCCGAGCAGCGCTTTTGCCCACGGCGGTACTCATGGTGTCTCTGGTCGCGGGATGCAAGCAACCGGAAAGCCACGCACCCGACGTGTGGGCGGTGGTTAATGGGACAGAGATCAAGCGGGACGAGGTGGAGAAGTACTACAAGACTCGGATCAATCCGGAAGCGCAGGAAACCTCGCCGGAGGAAGTGCTTTCCGGGAAGCTGAACGTGGTGGAGCAGTTGATCAACAACGAGATCTTGTTGGAACGCGCCAAGAAATTGAATCTCGAAGCCAGCGATGGCGAAGTGGAAGACAAATTCACGGAATTGAAGAGCGGCTACACCGAAGAAGAATTCCAGAGAAAATTGAAAGACGGTGGGATGAACGTCGACGACCTGAAGAAGGATCTGCGGAGACAGCTGTCTATCCAGAAGCTGCTGAACCGGGAAGTGGCGGCGAAGGTCACCATCACCGACCAAGACGTCATGGATTTTTACAACACGAACCGCAACCAATTTAATGTTGCAGAGGCGCAATACAGGATTTCGCAGATCGTGATTACTCCGCGCAAGGACCAAATGGTGCGGAACCGCAAGAACGATGACGCGACTAACGAAGCGGAAGCCGACCGTAAAGCCAAAATGCTCGAAGACAAGCTGAACAGTGGCGCAGATTTTGCGCAACTGGCGATGGACTATTCGGAGGACCCCAACACCGCCGCGACCGGAGGCGATTTGGGGTACATACCTGAGTCGGCACTCAACCAGCCGCAGACTGATCCGCTGCTGAAACGGACGGTGTTGAGCTTAAAGCCGGGACAAGTTAGTGCGCCGGTCGCCCTCAGAGACAGCATTCGGATTTTGAAATTGGTGGCTCGGGAAGCGGCAGGCCAGCGCGGGGTGAACGATCCGCAAGTACAGCAGATGATTCGCGACACGCTGCGGAATCGCAAAGAGCAGTTGCTACGTAATGCGTACCTGGCAGTAGCGCGGGATGAAGCGCACGTAACCAACTACTTAGCCATGCAAGTAATAGAGACCGCCGGGAAGTTACCGGATGCGGCGAAGCCGAGCACGCCGGTTGTGGGGATGCCGCTAGGCCAGCCGAAGAACACGCAGTAATTTTCTCTGAATGTAAGGACCGCCGTCTGAGGCGGTCCGCCAAACGCAAATGCTGGGCAGCCTTGGGCCAGCTCTTACGAGTCGCGACACCGGATCTCAAGCCGTGACTTCGCCGCCGCTGGGTTAGTCGACCCAAGCAAGTATGTCGCCGGCGTTCACGGGCTGGCCTTCCTTGGCTTGGAGGCGTTCGACTTTTCCTCTTTTGGGCGAGCGGATTTCGTTCTGCATTTTCATCGCTTCGATTACAACCAACCCCTGGCCAGCTTCGACAGCGTCGCCAACGTTGACGAGCAGACGAATAACCTTGCCGGGCATCGGAGCGATGATTTGCTGCCGGCCTTCGGCTTCGAGTCCACCCTGGTTTGCGCCACGCCACGAGCGAGGATCGCGAACGTCAGCCTGAAACTCGTGCGTGCCCGTCTGAAGTTTATAGGTGCCGTCAGGCGACGGCGCGATGTAAATTTCAAAGGCCGCGCCATTCAGGATGACGGAAACAGCGTTTGGCGCTGCGAGGATGACGTCCGCATCGACAGGCTGCCCGTCGAGTGAGACCTTGTAGGAGGAACCGTCCTTCTCCAATTCCACGACGTGTTTGGTCTTTCCCGTTACCGAGTCGAGATGGACTTCAAATTTCATGGCTGGCGATCCAGTTGGAAGCGGCGGCCTTCCTCTTTCCAGCGCGAAGGCCTGGTTGCGGACGCTTGGCCATCAGCAGATCTGCCGGCTTGAATACTCTCCCAGTAGGCGGCAGCGATCGCTGCAGCGGCGGCCGTGCCCGTCGGCGGCGGAATAACGGGCGGACGCGGGCGGACGAGCAATTGGTCCAGCCACTTCGTGTGTATCTCTCCCGCGAGAAATTCGGGTTCAGTGAGAATGCGGCGAAAAAGCCCGACGTTCGTGCGAATCCCGGTAATCGTGTATTCGTCTAGCGCGCGGCGTAGGCGCGAGATAGTTTCCTCTCGGCTATTGCCCCAGGCGATGAGTTTACTCAGAAGCGGATCGTACTCGATGGGAACGGTCCAGCCGCGATAAACACCTTCGTCGAGACGTATTCCGGGCCCGGTGGCCATGCGGCGAGCGAGAATTTTCCCGGGGCAGGGGAAGAAGTTGTTGTCGGGATCCTCAGCGTAGAGGCGAACTTCCATGGCGTGCCCACGAGGCGTGATGGTTTCCCAAGCGAAGGGGAGACGGTGGCCTGCGGCGATGGCAATTTGCAGCTTGACGAGATCGAGTCCGGTGACCTGTTCGGTGACCGGATGCTCCACCTGAAGGCGCGTGTTCACTTCGAGAAAATAAAAGTTCAGGCTGGCGTCGACGAGGAACTCGACAGTTCCGGCGTTGACGTAACCTCCCGCGCGCGCCAGGCGCACGGCGGCTTCGCCCATTTTACGGCGAAGATCGGGAGTCATGATGGTGGAGGGGGCTTCTTCGATTACCTTTTGATGGCGGCGCTGCACCGAACACTCGCGCTCTCCGAGAGAGACGACGCGGCCGTGCGAATCTGCAAGAATTTGGATCTCAATGTGCCGCGGCGATTCAAGATACTTTTCAAGGAAGACGCGAGGGTCGCCGAAGGCGTTGAGGGCTTCGGAGGAAGCGTCGCGCCAGGAGGAGGCGAAAGCTTCATCGCGGGGGACAACGCGCATACCCTTGCCGCCGCCGCCCGCAACTGCTTTTAGAACAACCGGGTAGCCCATGGCGCGAGCAAGCGACTGGACTTCATCGGCATTTTCGATGGGATCGTCGGTGCCGGGCACGGTGGGCACTTCCGATCGGCGCGCCAGTTGTTTGCCAGCGGTTTTCGAGCCCATGCTTTCCATCGTTTCGGCGGAGGGGCCGATGAAGGTGATGCCAGCGTCGGTAGAGGCGCGCGGCAAGGCTGGGTTTTCCGCCAGGAAGCCGTAACCAGGGTGAATGGCGTCGCAACCGGAGCGACGGGCAACGTCGATGAGCTTGTCAATGCGGAGATAGCTTTCGCGCGATGCGGCCGGACCGATGAGATAGGCTTCATCGGCAAGCCGCACGTGGAGGGAGGTGCGATCCACTTCGCTGAACACACATACCGAGGGAATGCCCATTTCGCGGCAGGCGCGCAAGATGCGCACCGCGATTTCGCCGCGATTGGCAATCAGGATTTTTCGAAACATAGATTGAGTAGCCAGGCGGATTCTAACATGTGGCCAAGTGGCTCCGGAGAATACATGCCGGCTGCGTGTCGTATCGTTTGTTGCGTGAAAATGGCCTACGCGTACAACCCCTCCCGTGGGGCTAAAAAGTCTTAGGGATCCTAGGGACCGCCTTGCTGGTCCGCTTCCGCAGCTAAAGTATCGACCGTCCCTTCACAATATCGCGACAGCACACCAGAAACTCTGTCGTCAATCTCCGTCGGGAGGGCACGGCCTCAAGCCGCACCGTGAATGGCCTCGACTCAAAGCGGCTTTAGTCACTGAGGGTCGCTTTTCGGAGTTAGCACACAGGCTTTAAAAGCTGGCTCGGTTTGTGAGCGTTGCCGGCGTGACGAACAGTTGTGCCTTGACATTTGCTAGATTCGTTGGCGTTTCCAGCGGCCGCGGCGGAAAAGCAGGATGCCGGCAGCCGCGATGGCGCCCTCGGCGATAACAATGGAGAAGTACGCGCCATTGGCGTGAAAGTGCAACGGAACCGCCAGGGTGTAGGCCAAGGGAATTTCGAGCAACCAAAAGCCGAAGAAATTTACGATGGTCGGCGTGATGGTGTCCCCCGCGCCGTTGAAGGCCTGCAGCATGACCATGCCGTAGGCATATCCGATGTTGCCGTAGCTCAAGATGCGCAGGCACGAAACTGCGAGTGGCACAACGGACGGATCGTTGGTGAAGAGATGGATGACCGGCTCCGCGAAGAAAACAAAAAACATACCGACAGTGCCGAGGAAGATCATGTTGTAAAGCCCGGTGCGCCACACAGATTGTTCGGCGCGCTCCGGTTGCTTGGCACCGAGATTCTGGCCAACAAGAGTCGCTGCCGCATTGCTGAGTCCCCAGCTTGGCAGGATCACGAAAATGATAATGCGGATGGCGATGGTGTAGCCGGCGAGCGCAGCAGAGCCGAAGAAACTGACAATGCGCACGAGGCCGATCCAGCTTACGTCGGCGATAGCGAATTGCAGAATGCCGGTGAGTGACACGCGAACAAGGCGCAAGAGGACAGCGAGATTTACGCGCAGCTGCGAGGTCAGGATGTGAATGCGTTCGGTGCCATGCAGCAGACGGTAAACCTGGTAGAGCAGGCCAATGCTGCGGCCAATGAAGGTGGCGAGGGCCGCCCCGGTGACGCCGAGTCTCGGAAAGGGCCCCCATCCGAAAATGAGGCAGGGATCGAGGATGAGGTTGATGATGTTGGAGACCCAGAGCAGACGCATGGCAACAGCGGCATCCCCGGCGCCGCGGAAGATGGCGTTGTTGAGAAAGAGCATGAGTATCGCGCCGCAGCCGCCAAGAGCGATACGTGCGTAGCTGGAGCCGGTCGCCACGATTTGCGGCGAGGCGCCCATAAGCTCGAGCAGGCGCGGGGCGTAAAACCAGCACGGCACACCGATGACCAGAGACGTGCCGATGCCGAGAACAATGGCTTGTACACCGGCGACGGCAGCGCCGTTCGGATCTTTTTCGCCGATGCGGCGCGCAACCATGGCCGTGGCGGAAAGCCCGAGACCGAAACCGACAGCAAAGATCAAGCTCAGAAGCGATTCCGTGAGCCCGACAGTGGCGATCGCATCGGCGCCGAGGCGGGCAACCCAAAAAACATCCACGACCGCGAAAAGCGATTCGAGAACCATCTCCAGAACCATGGGAATGGCAAGAAGAACAATGGCGCGATTCAGGCTGCCGGCGGTGAAATCCTGGTGCGAACCGCGAAGCGCTTCACGAATGGAGCCCCAAAACGTCGGGGGCGGTGAGACAAGAGCAGTTTCCGGTGAAGTCATAAAATCCTGTGCATTTCCGCGCGAGCCCGCTTGCAATGGAAAACACTCGCGCCGCCAAAGGAGAGAGAGGAAGGGAGAAATTCAGGGTCCGCGTCAGGAGCGGATCAAAGGACAGAGATGATACGAGGCTCAAACATGCTTCTTATCCACACGAAAGCCCACGCGAACGCCTTCGTCAGTCTCAAGCAGGATAGCAGAGCCGGAGTAGCTCTCCAACACTTAAAATTACAGTGGGATATTGCCGTGTTTCTTTTTGGGATTCGTGTCGCGTTTGTTTTCGAGCGCACGGAGCGAGGCGATGACGAGTTTGCGGGTGTCGGCGGGCTCGATCACGCCATCGAGGTAGCCCCGCTCGGCTGCCACAAAAGGGTTTGCAAAGCGGTTGCGGAACTCGGCAATTTTTTCCTGGCGGAGTTTGGGGCGCTCGGTAGGTGAAGCCGCGTTCAACTCGCGTTTATAGACGATGTCGACCGCCCCTTCGGGACCCATGACGGCAATCTCCGCAGTGGGCCAGGCATAGTTTGCGTCGGTTCGGATGTGCTTGGAAGCCATGACGCAATAGGCGCCGCCGTAGGCCTTACGGGTGATGACTGTAACTTTCGGAACGGTGGCTTCCGCAAAGGCGAACAGCAATTTCGCGCCATGCTTGATGATGCCGCCATATTCCTGCTGCGTGCCGGGCAAAAATCCGGGGACATCTTCAAGGGTGATCAAGGGAATGTTGAAGGCATCGCAGAAACGGACGAAGCGTGCGCCCTTGACCGAGGCATTGATGTCCAGAGTTCCAGCGAGGAATGCGGGCTGATTCGCGACTATACCAACTGGCCGCCCATCGAGACGCGCGAAACCCACCACGATGTTCTTGGCGAAGTGTTCGTGGACTTCGAAGAAGTGCCGCTCGTC
>Ga0210390_10004007_pt1 | contig 12537 bp, 13 predicted proteins | sample IncBWH11OmetaG_FD_161050 | JGI IMG/M metagenome (GOLD analysis project Ga0210390, IMG submission 161050) | Forest soil microbial communities from Barre Woods Harvard Forest LTER site, Petersham, Massachusetts, United States - Inc-BW-H-11-O ...
CCGTCCCGAAAACGCCCGTCGAGGAACCCACCGGCAAGCGCGGATTCCGCCCCGGCCAGAAAGTCCGCCATCCGAAATACGGCGAAGGCACCGTCTACCAACGCGAAGGAGAAGGCGAAGAAGCCAAGATTACGGTACAATTTCCACGCTTCGGATTAAAGAAGCTGGTAGAGAAGTATGCCCAGCTGGAACGGGCCTGAAGGCGATTGAGCCATTGAGCGATTGTGTGATTGAGCGATCAATCCTCATTTCAATCACTAAATGACTCAATCACTCAATCTCACAATGCAAAGGAATCATGGCAAATACATCCAAGCTAACCAAAGAAGAACGCAAGAAATCCAAACGCGCCTCGCGCAAAAAACGCAAAGCCGAAAAGCCGCTCAAGCCCCGCGACTACGCCCGCGGATCGAAAAAGCCCAAAGTCAAGAAACTGGCCCGCGGCCAGGCCAAGCGGTAAAGGCAGCAGCGGAACTCGTGTGGAAGCGGGCGACTCCGCCCGCTCCGTCGCGAAGCGACGCAGGTTTCGAGCTAAAGGCCAAAAGCCAATAGCCAAGAGCCAGTTCTTCAGGAGACCACAACCGCTTGTCACAACCCACGGAACCCGCACCCGTCATCCGTACCTCCGACAAACAGATTTTCTGCTGCAAGTCGATCGACAAGCTGATCTCCGAAGCTGACCACCCGGAACACCGGCTAAGCAAATCGCTGGGCCCCTGGTCGCTGACCGCTCTCGGCATCGGCGCTATCATCGGCTCGGGAATTTTCATCCTCACCGGCACCGCGGCCGCCGGCGAATATTTCCAGGCACCATCGCTTCTGCACGCGCAGGCGCTCGACGTAATCATAAATTTTCTGCGCACCGGCAGCACCGCCGGAGCGCTCATGCACGGCCGCCCCCCGGCCGGGCCATCGATCGCGATTTCGTTCTTACTGGTAGCGGTCGCCTGCAGCTTCGCCGGATTGTGCTACGCCGAACTGGCCTCAATGATCCCCATCGCGGGCAGCGCCTACACCTACTCCTACGCCACGCTCGGCGAAATTTTCGCTTGGATCATCGGCTGGGACCTGATCCTCGAATACGTGGTCTCGAACGTTGCGGTCGCGGTCGGTTTTGCTGGCTATACGAAAGCACAACTGGCAGTCTTCGGCCTCAACCTGCCCGACAAATGGGCGAGCCCGGTCTGGGCCGGCGGCGAGTGGACGGGCGCCTACTTCAACCTTCCCGGCTTCCTCATCGTTTTCCTGCTCACGCTGCTGCTCGTGCGTGGAGTCAAGGAGTCGGCCGAAACCAATAACATCATGGTGACGGTCAAGATCGGCGCCATCCTAACCTTCCTGGTCGTCGGTGGAATGCTGGTCAAGCCCGCCAACTGGGTGCCGTTCGCGCCTTCCGGCTTCGCTGGCATCGTCACCGGAGGAGCCATCGTTTTCTTCACCTACATCGGATTCGATTCGGTTTCCACTGCCGCCGAGGAATCGCGCAATCCGCAAAAAGATCTGCCTTTCGGCATCATCATGTCGCTGGTGGTCTGCACCGTGCTCTACGTCGGCGTTGCCGTCGTGCTGCTCGGCATGATGAAGTACACGACCTTCGTCTCCGGTGCAGCCGCCGAAGCGCCCGTGGCCTACGCGATGAAGTATCTGGGCGTGCACCCGTTCTTCCGCTCGGTCATCGTGATCGGAGCGCTGACGGGCATGATCTCTTCGTTGCTAGTGTTTCAGTACGGCCAAGCGCGCATCTGGTATGCCATGTCCCGCGACGGCCTATTGCCCAAGCTATTCTCTGCGGTACATCCAAAATACAAAACGCCGCACTGGTCCACCTGGATCGCCTGTTTCGCCGTAGGAATTCCCGCTGGCCTCGTAGACATAGGAGATGCTGCCGACCTCGCGAACATCGGCACGCTGTTTGCCTTCGTCCTGGTTTCGCTGGGAGTGATTCTTCTCCGCCGCCGCCAGCCCGACCGCAAACGCGCCTTCCGTGTCCCGTTCGTTCCCTGGTTCCCGCTGATCTCGATCGTTCTTTGCGGTGGCCTGATGATGGGCCTTACTATCATCACCTGGCTGCGCTTCGTGATCTGGCTCGGCCTCGGATTACTGATCTACGTTTTCTACAGCCGCCACAGAAGCGAGTTCGCGAAGAGTGCGCCGCTTGTGAAGTGAGCTGCCACCATCAATAAACCAGCAAATGCTCTGTCATCCTGAGCGGAGCAGCCCGATGAGCGAAGCGAGTCGGTCTGCGTAGTCGAAGGACCCCGGCGCCCGCAAGCGCGATTACAAGCCCCAAAAGGAGTTCTCACTCCGGCGTGCGCCTACTTCTCCCACACCCCCGCCAAAAACAAATACCGCTTCCGCAAATCATCCTTATTTGCCGCCGGCTTCGCGTCCAAAAACATCATCTCCCATCCGTCCGCTGCCGAATACACCGGCCACTTCGGCAACCCCGGCCCGTTCGGATCGCCACTCCGCGCAAAGTTCGCCCAGTATTTCTGCATCTCCTCGCTGAGCGCACGATGCTCCGGCAGCCACGCGACCCCAGCCTTCGAATCCAGTTGCCCAAACACATACTCAATCTCCGCCGAGTGATACGCACCCAACTGCGGCCCCTTCGGATCGGCCGGTGGCCCCAGGTCGAAGCGATAGCGATACACCGGCTGCTTCCCCGTCTTAGCCTGCGCCTCCAGCCAAGCCCACGTAGAAAACGCAATAAATCGGTCCCCCGCAAAATCTTCCGCCGACCGCAGCGTCTGCTCCGGAGTATCAGAAGGATAGAGCTTCATAAACTCCGCCGTCTTGTCGCCGAACTCTTTCTGCGCGGTAGCTTTCAGACTTTCAGCAGTCTGCTTCTGCGGAGAGAAAGCGACCTCGTAGCTGCCTTCATCGTGGTTCCATCCAGCCAGCAGCGGCACATCGTTCTGTTTAGCGGCGGCAAAAATGGCCGGTACCGGTTCTGGCAGAAAATATCCGTCCACATCCGGATCGAAATCAAAACCCTCCGCCTGCGGGGGCGCAAACGGATCAAGCAGTTTCTGCGCCGGAATCGCCCGCAACTCCGCCAGCGTGCTCACCCCCAGCTTCGCGCCGACCAGCTTGACGTCCTTTTCTTCGCGCGCCGCCAGCGGCTCGAAGGCCAAACCTCCGCTGAAAAACGCGCCTCCGCTCTCTCCAATCGCTTTCTGAAACAGCCCCTTCGCCAGCGGCGAAGCCATCTGTGCGCTCACCGAAAATGATCCCGCGCTCTCCCCAAATATCGTCACGTTCCCCGGATCACCACCGAACGCCGCGATATTGTCATGCACCCACCGCAACGCAGCCGTCTGATCGAGCAGGCCGTAATTTCCCGCCGCATTGTGGCCCGACTCCTTCGCCAGTTCCGGATGCACAAAAAATCCGAAGACGCCCAGCCGGTAATTCATGCTCACGACAATCACGCCCTGCTGCGCCAGATGCGCGCCATCCTGCCGCGCCTCCGAAGTCGAGCCCGCCGCGAATCCTCCGCCGTAAATCCAAACCATCACGGGAAGTTTTGCCCCTGAGGGTTTCGTCGGAACCCACACATTCAGAAACAGGCAGTCTTCGCTGCCGCCGGGATCGCGAAAATTCATGTCGCCATAGACTTTTCCCTGCATGCAGTGGTTGCCAAATTCCGTCGCCTTGCGCACTCCCGTCCAGCTTGCCGCAGCCGCAGGCGGTTTCCAGCGCAGGTTGCCTACCGGCGGTGCGGCATACGGGATCCCAAGAAATGAATGGACCGCTCCATCATCTTTGCCCTCAACCATGCCCGATGCCGTTTTAACTTGTGGTCCTGACGCCCCCGCGAACAGCGCCAACGGCGCGGCCAGCACCGCGCACACACCCAAGCATCTGCCGACGCTACTGATTTTCATGCGCGCTCCCTGAGCCCGACGTGAGACCAGCGGATTGTACCCGAAAGAATCGCCTGAAGCAGATTGTTGCTCCCTCGCAAATCCACGGTCAAGAAACTACAATCTAAGGTTCATGAGCCCCGCTGCAGACCGCCCGCCCAATGCGTTCATCCGTCAACTCCCCAAGGCGGAGCTGCACCTGCACCTCGAGGGCGCCGTCGAGCCGGCGACGCTGCTCGAACTTCGCGCGCGCCACGGCGATCGCACCACGCTTGCCGAAGTCGAAGCCCTTTACACCCACACCGACTTCCAGAGTTTTCTCATGGCCTTCAAAGCTGTCAGCGCGCACCTGCGCGGCCCCGACGACTACGAACTCATCACCTACCGCCTCATGCAGCGCCTGAAAGAAGAGAACATTCTGCACGCCGAGGTCTATGTCGCCGTCGGCGTCTGCCTGTTCCGCAAGCAGGATTTCCCTGCCATCTTCGAAGGCCTCGAGCGCGGACGCGCCCGCGGCGCCCGCGATTTCGGCGTCTCGCTGCTCTGGATTTTCGACGCGACCCGCCACTTCGGAGTCGAAGAAGCGCAAAGAGTTTTCGAGCTGGCTTCACGTTATAGAGACCGCCAGGTCGTCGGCATCGGCATTGGCGGCGACGAACAAAAAGCTCCGCCCGAACTTTTCCGCAGCGTCTACGCCTACGCCGAAGACCACGGCTTGCGCCTGACCGCGCACGCCGGCGAAACCGGACCGCCAGAATCCGTCTGGGGAGCGCTCAACCTGCACGCCGAGCGCATTGGCCACGCCTTCACCGCCGCCCACGATCCCGACCTGATCGAAGAACTCGCCCAGCGCCAGATTCCAGTCGAGCTGTGCATTACGAGCAACCTCCGCACCGGAGTTTGCAAAGCGATCGCCGAGCATCCCACGAAAAATTACTTCGACCAGGGCATCATGATCACGCTCAACACCGACGACCCCGCGCTATTCGGCACCACGCTCTCGCGCGAGTACCAGCTGGCCCAGGAAACTTTCGGATTCTCGGACGAGCACCTCCGCGAACTGGCCCGCAACTCCTTCGAAGCGTCTTTTCTTCCTGCAGAAAAAAAGCTCGAGCTCCTGAGCTTGTTCGACGCTGCCGCCGCCAGGTGACGAGATGCGGTCCTCCCGTCGGTCTTTTCTGCAAATCGCTTCTGCGTGGCGCAGCGCTTTCAGCGCCGCGATAAGCCGGCTATCATCGAAGAGCTTTAGGCTCTGAGGGGCCTCGCTGCCCATGCCAGTCAAGACCGTCCTCCAACTCGGTGACCCGCTCCTCCGGCAAAGAGCCATCGCGGTGCGGAACCCTGCAGCGCCCGAAATCCACGCCCTGGTCCATCATCTGGCCGACACCCTGGCTCATTGGCGCTCCACAACCGGCTACGGACGCGGCATCGCCGCTCCCCAACTCGGAGTCCTGCAGCGCGTCATCTTCCTCCAACTCCCCGGCGCCGAGTCCTGGCCGCTCATCAACCCAAAAATCATCGAACGCAGCGAAGAGAAAATCATCGTGTGGGACGCCTGCCTGAGTTTCCTCTCGATCTTCATGCAAGTCGAACGTCACCGCCAAGTCACCATCCGCTATGAGAATCTCAGCGGCGAGACCCACGAATTCAAAACGGGAGACGACCGCAATCTCTCCGAACTCCTGCAGCACGAAATCGATCACCTCGACGGCATTCTGGCCATCGACCGCGTCGTCGACACCAAAACCATCTGCACCCGCGAAGAATTCGAAAAGCGTTACCGTGCCGCCAGCCCGTATGCAGTCACGGGTACAATCAATGTCGAATAGCTGTAGATTCAAACTGGCAACTAGCCACTGACCACTGGCAACTGATGTTACACATCGGCATCGTCGCATCCAGCGCGGAGGGCGCCGCGCTCTGCTACCGCACCATCTGCGTCGAAGGCGCGGAGTTGCTCGGCCCCTACAACCATCCCGAAGTGTCGATGCACGGACATCCCTTCATTCAATACAAGAATTGCATCGACGCCAACGATTGGGCCGGCATCGCCGAACTCATGCTCTCTTCGGCGGAAAAGCTAGCCAAGGCCGGAGCCGACTTCTTAATCGCTCCCGTCAACACGGTGCATCAGGCCTTCGATCTGGTCGCGCACCGTTCCCCGCGCCCCTGGCTGCACATCGCCGTCGAAGTCGCCAACGAAGCCAAGCGCCACAACTACAAACGCCTCGGAGTCCTCGGCACCCGCTCCCTCATGGACGGCCCCGTCTACCGCGAAACGCTCAAATCTGCCGGCATCGAATACCGCGTCCCCGCCGCCGAACAGCGCGAGCGCATCCACCACATCATCTTCGACGAACTGGTCCAGGGAAAATTCCTGCCGCGCACGCAAGCCTACGTCACAGAAGTAATCCGAACCCTGAAAGACGAAGGCTGCGACGCCGTCACCCTGGCCTGCACCGAAATCCCGCTGCTCATGACGCAGGAGCAATCCCCGCTCCCCATGCTAGACTCCACGCGCATCCTGGCCCGTGCCGCCCTGCGCAAGGCGATAGAAGGGTAGGTAGCAGTGTCACAACACAAACTAAAATTCCGCCAACTCTCCGGTACCTACGCGATCGTGCGTTTCGCGTCCGATGCGGCAGTGCCCGACTGGGCCACCAAGGGCGAGTTCACTTCGATCACCCGCAGCGCTGACGAACTCTCTCTCGTCTGTCCAACCGAAAATCTTCCGGCGGACGTGCGGTCGTCGCATCGCTGGATATGCCTGAAGTTGAAGGGTCCGTTCCGGTTCTCACTGACTGGAGTTTTGCTGTCATTCATCGAGCCCCTTTCAATCGGGGCAATCCCCGTCTTCGCCATCTCGACCTATGATACGGACTACGTTCTGGTGCAGGAGCCAGATGTTGCTGGAACCCTGGACGCCTTGCTCCACGCAGGTCACGAGCTGCAGCAAGACGAATCCCCTGCCGACAGATCTGAAAGCCAACCGTAGCGGTCCCCAGATTGCCATTCAACCTGCCGTAACCGCCAAACACTGGCGCCTGACATGCGTTCAGCCGATGCCTATGGTGTAATAGTAGTTAAACAATTCATGCCATCAGTCATCACAACCCTGCGCCGCCGCGCCAAAGCTCTGCACCGCAATCTGCGTGGAGCCAACATGGCCGTCCGTGCACTGGCTTCGACCGACCATCCGCTGCTGGCGCACATCATTCCCATGCGCCGCTGCAACCTGGCCTGCACTTACTGCAACGAGTTCGACGATTTCTCGAAGCCCGTCCCGCTCGACGAAATGTATCGCCGCATCGACAAGCTGGGTTCGCTCGGCACCGCGGTCGTGACCATTTCCGGCGGCGAGCCGCTCATGCATCCCGAACTCGACGACGTCATTCGCCGCATCCGCGGCAATGGCAGCTCCCACAGAATGATCGCCGGCCTCATCACCAACGGATATCTTCTGGTCACCGAGCGCATTCAGCGACTCAACCGCGCCGGGCTGGAGTGGCTGCAAATCTCCATCGACAACGTGAATCCCGACGAAGTCTCGAAGAAGAGTCTGAAAGTTCTCGACAAGAAGTTGCAACTCCTCGCCGAGCACGCCGACTTTCACGTGAACATTAATTCCGTGGTCGGCGGCGGCATCTCCCATCCGCAGGACGCGCTAGTCATCGGCAAGCGCGCGATTGAGCTCGGATTCACTTCAACCATCGGCATCATTCACGACGGCAGCGGCCAGCTCCAGCCGCTGAACGATGAAGAGCGCCGCATCTACCACGAAATGCAGGCGCTCGAAAAAAGCAGCTTCACCCGCATCCACGCCTTTCAAGACAACATCGCAAAAGGCCAGCCCAATGACTGGCGATGCCGCGCCGGCGGCCGCTATCTCTACATTTGCGAAGACGGCCTCGTCCACTATTGCTCGCAGCAGCGCGGTTATCCCGGAGTTCCGCTCGCGACCTACACCCGCGACGACCTACGCCGCGAATACCTCACTGAAAAATCCTGCGCCCCGCATTGCACCGTTTCTTGCGTGCACCAGGTTTCCATCTTCGATTCCTGGCGCGCCCCGCAGCATCCCGCCCCATCGTCCCGGGAACCGGTCGCGCCACACGAACTCGTGCAGATCAAGTAAGCTCCGCGCCGAATCCGCAGCCGCTCTGGCTACCGACGAGACAAAATCATTTTCGCAATCAATCCCGCGACCATCGCCAGCGCTCCCAACAGCGCGTTATATTCGCGATGCTTCAGATATAGCTCCAAAGAAAACCCGGAGGCCGACTGTTCTTCGCGGGCGCGAAGTTCAGTATTCAGAGATACCCTGGGAAACATCCTCGGCACCCGCCGCGCATATTCCTCAAACTCCGGAAACTTCTGCCGGAGATAGTTCTCCTCATCGCGAATTACCGGCAGATAAATCGCAAAAAACATCACGACCAGAATCACGCCCACCCACCAACTCCGCGCCGCTATGGCAAATCCTACGCCCATCAGCAACGATCCCAGGTACAGCGGATTCCGCGTGTAAGCATACGGCCCCGAAGTCGCCAGCGCCTCGTTCTTCCGCACGTGCCCCGATGCCAGCGAACGAATCAACAGTCCAGGCACAATCAAAACCGCGCCATACGCAAGAGATCGCCCGCCGGGTCGCGCCAGCCAGAAGTAGAACACAGCAAACGCGAACCCCATCGGCACGCGAATGCGGCGCGCGATCGTTGACCAACTACCCTCAGACATGCGCGCCATCCATGCGGGGCGGGCACTCTTGCCCGCCGCAGTTGCCGTCCGCCAGCAACCGCCGCGCCGCGTCCACGACTTCATCGACGCCAATCTCGAGCATTGCTTCGTCCGGCCGCGGATTGCGTGCGTGCGTCGTCCGACTCGCCGAATTCCGCAGCACAATGCTGCGAGTCCCATAGGGCCCGTTGCGCGCCGGATCCGTCGGCCCAAAAATCGCCACTACCGGCACCGACAACGCCGCCGCCAGATGCATCGGCCCTGTGTCACCCCCAACGAACAGCCGTGCCCGCCGCGTTAGCGCGATCAATTCGGTGATCGAACATTTCATCGAAGTGGCCGCGCCGTCACTCGCAGCCTCAGCCTCGCGTGCCAGATTTTCTTCTCCCGGACCGTAGTTCAGAACTGCGCGCACTCCATCTTTGGCCAAAGCCCGAGCCACGTAGCCATAGCGCTCACCCGGCCACCGCTTCGCTCCCCACCCCGCTCCCGGATTCAGAATCGCGAACGTTGCAATTCCTGCGTTCGCCAACCGCCGCTCCATATGCCTTTCGACTTCGACGTCGCGAGGAAATTCCACGCGCGGCAACGGCAACCGCTGTCCAGCGACCGCTTCAGCCAAGGAAAGATTCTGCTCCACCACATGCACTCCGCGAGCGACTACTCTCCGCGTGTACCACAAACTCGCAGGAGACTCGCGCGGCTCCGCCGATCCATCCACGATCAGCGCCCCCGACCAGCGAGCCAGCACCCCAGACCGAATCGCTCCCTGCAGGTCGACCGCAACCTCATAACCCACGGACCGCACATCGTTCCAGACTTTCGCGATCTGCTGCAGAGTCGAAATCACAGTTGGAAGAGAAGACAGCGACTTTCCCCATCCGCTCAGGTTGACGGCATGCACCCAATCCGCCAGCGGCCGCTGCGCCGATCGCGGCCCGCGCCGCGCTGTTCCCGGCGCGCACAGAAGTTCGGCCCACCGCTCCTCAACCATCCAGCCAATCATCGTATCGGGAAACGCGAGGCGCAGTGCCTGCGCAGCGGGCAGTGTGTGGATCACGTCTCCCATCGCACTCAGCCGGACAATCAGGAGGCTCTCGACGCGCCTGCGCTCGTTGCTTGTACTACCGCCCTCGCGAGCACTCAAGATTTCCTCGACTTGACCTGCGACGCAATCCGCGCCCGAATGATCTCGCTGGTGGAATGGTCTTTCGCGTCGCCGACGATCTCGACGCGCCCGCCATGTTCCGCCACGACCGCCCGCTCCGGAACGGAGTCCACGGTGTAGTCGGTGCCCTTGGCCTGCACATCCGGCCGAATCTCGCGAATTATCGCCCGCACGTCGAGCTCCGGAAAAATCACGACGGCGTCCACGTCGGCCAGCGCGGCCACGATTTCAGCCCGCTCCTCGGCTGGCATGACCGGTCGACCCTCGCCCTTGAGCGCGCGCACCGAGTCGTCGGAATTCACCGCGACCACCAACCGCCCGCCCAGTGCCTTCGCTCCGCGCAGGTAGCGCACATGCCCCACATGCAGCAGATCGAAGGCGCCGTTCGCCAGCGTGATCTGTTCGCCCGCGCGCCGCCAACTCTCCACGCGACCACGAAGCTCTTCACGGCTCAGGATCTTTTCGTGTGCTTTCAATGTTGTGTTTCGATTCTGCAGCTTCAATGCGATCGTGTCGCGGGAGGCGTCCGCTCAATCGCCTGCAGCAACTCTTCCCGCGAAACCGTGGCCGTCCCGCGCTTCATCACCACAATTCCGCCGGCGTAATTGGCCAGTTGCGCCGCCTCTTCCGTCGTTGCTCCCGCGGCCAGCGCAGCCGTGAAGGCCGCGATCACCGTGTCGCCTGCGCCCGTCACGTCCGCCACCTGGTCGGAGCCGGAAATCGGAATATCCACGGGCTTATGCTTGTGATCGAACGCGACCATGCCGTCCCGTCCGCGCGTGATCAGCAGCGATTGCAACTTCATGCGCGCCATGACCTCATCGCCCGCGGCAAGAACCTTGCTCCACTCCTGCCCGATGCGCGTCCCCAGCGCTTCTTCAATTTCAGGTTCATTCGGAGTCGCCGCCGTCGCGCCCGAATACTGCAGCAGCCGGTACCGTGAATCCACCACGATCGGCAAGCCTCCCACTTTTCCTTTTTCCTGCAGAGCCGTCACAATCGCCGGAGTGGCAGCGCCGTATCCGTAATCCGACACCAGCAGCGCATCCGACGCATGCGCATAATTCCTCGCCGCCAAGTACAACTCCCGTGTCAGATGATGGTTCGGCGGTTCCTGCGGTTCGCGGTCCACCCGCACGACCTGCTGTCGCGCCGTGTGCGTCATGCCCGCCAGAATCCGCGTCTTCGTGACCGTCGTGTAACTTTTGTCCTTGAGCACGCCGCTGATTGCAATTCGCTTATGGCGGAAATATTTCAGCAGCATGCGCCCCGGCTCATCGTCTCCCACAACGCCGACCGGCAGGACATTCACCCCCAGATCTGCCAGATTATTCGCGGCGTTGGCCGCCCCGCCCGGCACAACCGTTCGCTCCCGATGCTTCAGGATCAGCACCGGAGCCTCGCGTGACACGCGTGAAATCTCGCCAAACACAAACTCGTCCGCCACCAGATCTCCCAGCACCGTCACCGTGAGCTTGGGGAACTCGTCGAGAATCTTCTTCAGCCGGTCGGCTTCTTTAAGATGCTTGGCCATGTTCGCAACGAAACCACAATGCGCCTACGCTGCCGGCGCCGGGTGCCCCATTTCTCGCGTCCTTTGCGAGAGGTGGGGATTTTGTCACTTTCGACGACGCGCCCTACGAACACAGATTCTCTCACGCCCCGCGCTTTCGCTCGCCAATCTTGCGCAGCATGGTATCGACAGCGTTAGCCGCGTCCGACAACTCCATTTTCACGGGGACGACTGCGAGCGGCTCCAGCGCAGCGAGATAGCCACCCAGATTCACCGCATCTTTCTCGGTCGTAACGAACCCACCGGCCTCACTCGTGCGCTTCAGTTCGAGAAGCTCCCGAACGTCCTTCTCACCGTACGCGTGGTGATCGCGATAGAAGGCCTCGGCGACTGGCTCAATGTTTGCCGCGCGCAATTGCAAAACAAAGTTTTGAGGTCGCGCGATGCCGCAAAAAACCACCGGCCGCGACGGAACATTCTGCTGAACGATCCCGCGCCGCAAACGCCACACCAATTTACCTTCTACAGGAAACGACTCCGCCGAAGCGCCGCTAGCCAGCACAACTGCATCCGCCCGCCGCAAAGCAGACAGCGGCTCTCGCAACCGCCCTCCAGGAATCAGTCGGTCCTTCGCATCCTGCGGCGTCATCAGCACAATGTCAAAATCCCGCGCCAGCCCCCGATGCTGAAATCCGTCGTCGAGCAAATGTAGTTGCGCTCCAAACCTCGATTCGGCAAGGCGACCCGCCTCGTACCGGTCCTCGCCCACAATCACCGGAACCTGCAGCTTGCGCGCAATCAGCAGCGGTTCATCGCCAAACTCCTCCGGGAGGCCGGCCGGATCCACCAACCGCACCCCTCTCGACGTGCGCCCGTATCCTCGCGACAACACATCGAACTTGGTCTCTCGCGCCTTGAGCAATTCACCCAGCAACATCACAAACGGAGTTTTCCCTGACCCTCCCGCCGAAAGATTTCCCACGCTGACCACCGCGCCTTGCAGTCTTCGCGCGCGCAACGCTCCCCGGTCATAAAGCGCATTCCGCGCCCCGACCACGCCGCCGTAGATGGCTGAGAGAGGATTCAATCAGGGTTGAAGCAACTTTCAATCAAACGTCCGCAGCCCTAGCCGCGATGTCGCCAGCATCGCGATCGCTGCCGATCAGGCTGCGGAGCGCTTCCATCGTCCGCTGTGTCGCGCCCATCTGCGAGCGCATGGTCTCCAGCGCGCGCCTCCCCAACGCCCGCCG
>Ga0210390_10004008_pt1 | contig 12537 bp, 8 predicted proteins | sample IncBWH11OmetaG_FD_161050 | JGI IMG/M metagenome (GOLD analysis project Ga0210390, IMG submission 161050) | Forest soil microbial communities from Barre Woods Harvard Forest LTER site, Petersham, Massachusetts, United States - Inc-BW-H-11-O ...
GTGCTGCCGGTCGCATTCACCCAGTTCAGGCCGTTGGCAGTGCAGGAACCGTTTTCCTCGAACCAGAACGAACTCGTGGTATCGCTGTTGGAAGCCATCCACAGCACCTGGACATGGGCAGCCGGCTCTGTCTCACATAAGAAGTAAGTGACTCCCTTCTTGAGGATGACCGTTTTCGTCGAGGTCCATTTGATGAGCTTGATCGCCGGGAAATCAGGGATCGTGCCGTGCTGCGTCAGCTTAGCGAGGAATGTGGTGGGACCCTTACTGGCCGAGCCGTGCAGCAGGAATGCAGACAACTCGCCGCTCGAAGCGCCACCATTATCGGTGAAGACAGCATCAGGCGTCAGGGCAAACGAAAACGTAGACGAATTCTTGGGAGTGAAACCCATCGCCAGGGTCTGACCTGGTGCGGCTGCGAGGGCGGTTCCAGAGACGTAGCCGGCGCTGTTGTTGTAGCTGGTGCAACCGGAGCCGCAATTCGAGAAAATGACCGCGGGTGGCAGCACGGGATGGCCGTGCAGACCGCGTACTCCGGCGACTCCGCCGATTACGAAGTTTTCTTGTGCTGCTCCTCCGACGACTAGCAGCAATGCCACTCCCAAGCCGGAAAGACAACTCCCAATTGTCTTTTTCATTGCAGCCCTCCTGAGTTTTTGCTGCCTTAGTTTAGAGCTCGGTTTGGAATTGCGCGCATGCCGAAAACAAGCTGGCGCAAGCAGGAACGTGCTGCGTCGCCCGCCGTCAAGTCAAGTGAAATAGCCCTAGGGAGGAGTGACTTTGCTCAGGCCTATCACGAATGGTGCACTTTCGTGGTCCTATTGTGCAAATTGATTGCGCGCTACGAGTTGAGGGAATGTCAAATGCAGACCGCACGGGCGACGAAGTCCCTGCCACTTACGGCTTCTGGGTTGGCCGCAGGAGAATCTCGCTCACGAATGATTGCGGGGCTTGCGTGACCAGCATGGCCACGACGTGGGCCACGTCATTCGGTTGCAGCATCTTCGCCTTGTCCTTACCGGCGTGCGGGCTTAGCTCGGTGTCTACGGAGCCGGGACAAACTACCGAGACTCGAATATTGTGGGTGCGCAGTTCCTCGCCGACGGAGTAGCTGAGGCCGTTCAGTCCCCATTTCGAGGCCGCATAAGCCGCGCCGTTGGGCAGGGCGTTCTTGCCGGCAAGCGAAGAGATGTTGATGATGTGTCCGGCGCGGGCGCGAATCATTATGGGGGCGAAAGCGCGAATGCCGTAATAGACTCCCCGTAAGTTCGTGTTTAACACTTGATCCCATGACTCCGGTGCAAGCTGGTGCAGAGGACCTTCAAAGCCGCGCACGGCGGCATTATTGACCAGAATATCGATGCGCCGCAGAGTATCCGCGACGTGTGCGGCGGCGGCTTCGAGGGAGCGCAGGTCGGTGACGTCGCAGGGCAATGCCTGGGCTTGCCCACCGGCCTTCGAAATGGCGTCAGCGGTGGACTGCAGCGGCCCGCGGGTGCGTCCGCAAAGGACCACCGCGGCTCCCAGATGGGCAAGTTTGGTGGCAATGGCCGCGCCGATGCCGCGTCCCGCGCCAGTAATCACCGCAACTTGGCCTGCCAGACTAGTGTTATTGCCAGTCTCATCCATTGAACTTGTCCGCTATGATTGTTTTAGTGGCGAGCGCAACCGCCAGAGCGCCAAGGCACATCTTACAAGACGGATGAGGGAGTCTGGAAAGTAAGCTTGCCTTCGCGGAGGTACATACTTATAATCCGGCTCACCGGAAATAATATCTTGGCCTCGCTAGGTTACCGGACGAGCGCTAAATTTTCCGGGCCTGTCGCATGAGCGAATGAGGTTCATGCTCGGAACAGCCGGGGCTGGAGCAGTATACCCGGGTACGAATGCCGTCCGTTTTCCCGAAAATTCAAGGAGCCATTTCAAAATGAAGACAAGTCTAGTAGCGATTGTGATTACGTTTGCTGGAATCGCCTCGGGTCAGCAAGCCACAGCGCAACCGCAAACCCAACCCGCCGCGCCCGCCCAGACGCAGACTGCAGCGCCCGCTCAGACGCAGCCCGCCGCGTCGCAACCGCAACAGAAGAAGGAGATCAAGGATCCGGCAGAGTACAACGCGTATGTCGGAGCGGTGCAGCAGACCGATCCGACCGCGAAGATCAGCGGCCTGGAAGCTTTTCTCGCCCAATATCCCAACAGCGTGATGAAGGAAGACGCGCTGGAATTGCTCATGGTGGCCTACCAGTCAGCCAACAATCAGGCCAAGATGATTGACACGGCGCAGCGTATTCTGCAGGCAAATCCCAATAACCTGCGGGCACTGGCGTTGCTCAGCTATATTAAGCGCGCCCAGGCGGAAGCTGGGCAGGACGCGCAAAAAAATTTAGCGGATGGAGCGCAGTTCGCGGATCGCGGCCTGCAGGCCCTGCAGACCGCGCCTAAGCCGGACGGCACCTCCGATGCCGACTTCACGAAAATGAAGACGCAGATGAGCGCGATCTTTAATGGCACCTCTGGAATGGCGGCTTTGCAGGCCAAGAATTATCCGGTGGCGCAGCAGCGTTTGCGGGCGGCCGTGGAAGCTGATCCGAATGACCTGCGCAATGTCTATCCGCTGGCATTGGCGGATTTGACGGGCACCCCACCGAACACCGTGGACGGTCTTTTCTTCATCGCGCGGGCGGCGAATCTCGCCGCCGGTTCGCCCGGCCAAGCCTCGATCGAGGGCTATGGGAAGAGCCAATATACTAAATATCACGGCTCGGATCAGGGTTGGGCTGAACTCGAGGCGCAAGCCAAGACGACCCCCCTACCGCCAGCCGGATTCACGGTCGCGCAATATGTTCCGCCCACGCCAGCCCAGCAAGCAGCTGATCTGGCAAAAACTAAAGCTCCCAAGGACATGAGTTTCGCGGAATGGGAATTGGTTCTCTCCGCAGGAGCACCGGCGGACGCAGACAAGGTTTGGTCAGCAATCAAGGGCGTGCCCTTGCAGATGGAGGGTACGGTCATCAAGGCGTCATCGACTGAGTTGCAAATCGCGGCCAGCCAGGATGATATCGATCAGAAGCGGGCCGACGTCGTGGTTACCATGGGCGGAACCATCCCTGCCAAACTGATGCCGCAGGAAGCGGCTACGTTGGATTTCGAAGGAACGCCCGTGTCGTACACGCCGAGTCCATTCGTGATGACCATGGAAAAGGGCGCATTGCTTACCAAGGCGCCGCCACCAAAGAAGCCGGTTCATCATCGTCCGGCGCAGTGAGCGTTGGACGTTGATCGGAACGGAAGGGGCAGCGTTCTTGCGCTGCCCTTATTTTTTATTTCGACAAGACTCAGGGACGGTCAGCGGACGATTTTCTTATCGTAGGCGGAGGGGCGAGCGCTGCGTGGGGGACGTTTGACCCCGGCGCGCAATTGCCGTATGTCAATCTTCAATTCGGAAATGGTGCGGCTCAGGGTGTTGCGATGCATCCCCAGCTGTCGGGCGGCGCGGCACTGATTTCCGTTGTTTTCCTGGAGCACGGTAAGGATAAAGCGTTTCTTGAATTCGCGCACCGCCTCGGAGTAAAGAATATTGCTTTTATACATCTGCAGGATGAGTGCTTCGAGCTGATCTCTCACGGCATCCTCTTTCTTTTAGAAAAGCTGTTAAGCGCGCTTTTCGCTGTTTGCCAGATTCCGTTTCCAAAGCGGCACAGCCGCGGTCTACCGGCGTTGCTGTTGCCGCCGCAGCAAATCAAGTCCCTGATAAAAGCGGCCGCGCAATTCCGACGGCGCTACCCAAATGCCGGCGCGTCCGATAACCAGGAAATACGGCGCCAGTTCTGACCCTTCCAGCCACGTCGACGTGGGCGTGAATGCAGCCATGCTCATGAGGATCACGGCTACAATCAAAATTCCGCGCAGGAGTCCCAGCGCTCCGCCCAGGATGCGGTCCACAAAACTGAGTCCAGCTTCTTTTACGACATGGCGGGTGATCCGACCGGCAATGCCAGCCACGATCAGGACCGCCAAAAAAATCACCAGAAAAGCCCCGATTTCCCCCAACCACATCGACTTCAAATAAGGCGCATATCGCGCCGCCAGCCGCTGGTAATTCCACGCCGCCAGCAGGTATCCCACGACCAAGCCCGCGATTCCAAAGGCTTCATGAAAGAAGCCGGAAATTGCCGCCTGAATTACCGACACCACGATTACAGCCACAATGACCCAGTCCGCCGCAGTCATCGTTTTCCCCAGCTGATTGCTGCGCTAGACATCCAGCTCGTGTCCGGTGAGCTGGTGGAACGCCTCCAGGTATTTCTCGCTGGTGTGGCGGGCCACGTCCGCGGGAAGAGCGGGCGCGGGCGGTTGCTTGTTCCAGCGAATTTGCTCCAGGTAATCGCGAACATATTGCTTGTCGTATGATTCTTGCGCGTGGCCGGCCTGATATTTATCGGCCGGCCAGAAACGCGACGAGTCGGGAGTGAGCACTTCATCCGCAAGGGTGATGCCCTTGGCGGTCATCCCGAACTCAAACTTCGTATCCGCAATGATGATGCCCTTGTGCAACGCATAGTCCGCGGCCTTGCTGTAAATCTTCAGACTAAGGTCGCGGAGCTGGCGGCTCAACTCCACGCCCACGATCCGCGTCATCTCATCGAATGGAATGTTCTCGTCGTGCCCGGTTGTGGCCTTCGTGGCCGGAGTAAAGATGGGCTGAGGAAGCTTACCAGACTCCTTCAGTCCGGCAGGAAGTTCGATTCCGCAAACACGGCCGCTGGCTTTGTACTCTTTCCATGCCGATCCGGAAATATACCCTCGAACCACGCATTCCACTGGAATCATCTCGGCGCGCATCACCATCATCGAGCGCCCGTGCAATTGGTCGGCGTACTTCTGCGCGTTCGCAGGATACTGTTGCACATCGGCGGTGACCATATGGTTGGGCACGAGGTCGCGAAGAAAATTGAACCAGAAAAGGGAAATCTGGGTGAGTACGCGGCCCTTGTGAGGAATGCCGGTGGCAAGCACATAGTCGAACGCGGAGATGCGATCAGTGGCGACGAATAGAAGATGGGTATCGTCGAGGTTATAGACATCCCGGACCTTGCCGCTGGCGTGGAGCTTGAGTTCGGCGAAGTCAGTGCGAAGCAGAACGGAGTCGAGAAGCTGGGGGCTCATGTTGGAATTTTACAGTTAGAAAACGTCGCGTATTCTAAACTGCCAGAAATATTTGTCAACGATTTAAGTCAAAGGGGAGGACGAAGGCGACGCATTCTCTTGAAAGAACGAGTGTTGACCGTAAGTGCGTTGCTGTCTACGGGCGGCCACGGCGGCATTTCGAAAGATACAGTTTGTGGAAAAGCTGAGGAAAGCAGAGGATAACTCGGGTTAAGGAAAAACGCGGACTAGCTCGCCCGCATGCTGGCGCTCTTCTTCAGCCTTCAGTGCGGATGTTTGTCCGTCATGCAGTCGCCCCAAAACGCACGGAAACCAGCTTGGAAACGCCTGGTTCCTGCATGGTCACGCCATACAGTACAGGCGCAATGCTCATGGTTTTCTTGCTGTGGGTGATCAGCACGAACTGGGTTTGGATGCTCATCTCTCGGACCAGTTCGGTGAAACGTCCGATATTGGCTTCGTCGAGCGGGGCGTCGACCTCGTCAAGAATACAGAATGGGCTGGGTTGGTACTGGAATATTCCTACCAGCAGCGATAATGCGGTCAGAGCTTTCTCGCCTCCGGAAAGCAGCAGCACATTCTGGAGCTTCTTGCCGGGAGGGGAAGCGACCACGTCAATGCCGCTCTCCGCGCTGTTCTCTTCATCCGTCAGACGCATGAAAGCGTGCCCGCCTCCGAACAGCTTGCGGAATGTAGCCTGGAAGTTCTCGTTGATTTTGTGGAAGGCCTCTTCGAATTTCTGGCGCGAGAAGGCATCGATTTCCTTGATGGTAGACTGCGTATTCTGAATCGAATCGAGCAGGTCTTTTCTCTGGGTGTCGAGAAACGCGTGGCGCTCAGCGGTTTCCTTGTACTCCTCGAGAGCCATCATGTTGACCGGACCCATGGCGTCGAGGCGCGTACGCATCTCGCGATAGGTTTGATCTTCCGCCGCTAACTCGTCGCCGCTGGCGATCGGAATTGTAGTGTCGGAAGTCAACTCGTGACGCTGTATGCCTAATTCGTTAAGGCAGGTTTCGGCCATGTACTGCGCGTCCGACTGCAGTTTGGCTGCGGTGGCTGAAAGCTCCCCGCGCCGGTCGCGCGCCTGGTCAAGCAACTGCCGGGCATCGCGTAGACCTTCCTCAATCTCCGCCAGGCGGGCGCGCACTTGGTCTGATTCGAATTGCAACAGCCCGTCGCGCGCCTCGGTGGTGTTGCCCTCCACTTCGAGCTCTTCCAGTTGCTCGATCATCTGCTGATTCTCGGTTTCGCGCTGCAGCTTCTCGGCCACTGAGGATTCGATCTGGGCCCGCAATGACTCGGCACGCGCGCCCATATCCGCGACCACGGCTTCGATTTTCTCCAACACGGCCGTGGCGGATCGATGCCGTTCCTCTAGCGTCGCCACCCGCGCCAGATGTTGCGAAGCGTTTTGCGCGGCCGAATCGCGCCGCGTGCGCATGCCTGCTAGTTCTTCATTGCCTGCGGCTGAGCGCGTTTCTAGTTCTTCTCGCTGTTCTTGCAGAGCGGCCAATTCTGTTTGGCGCGAGCTGATCAATCCCTCCTGCTCGGCGCGCTCGGATGCCAGGCGCTGGATCTCGTGGCGACACGTGTTCACACGCTCGCCCCCGCGAGCCATTTCAGAATCAAGTTGCTGCAGCATGTGACTGGAAGTCATCGCCTGTTTTTCGGCTTCTCGCTTCTCGTTTTCGAGGCGGTCGAGCCGCGATGCCAGTTCTTTGATCTCGCGGCCCAAGGTCAGTACGCGGGTTTCGTCATGGCGCAGGGCCGACTCCAGCTCGTTCAGCAAACGCATTACATCCCGCAGTTCGCGTTTCATGGACAGCGGGCCCTCGGCGCGCTGCTTACCACCAGTGACGGTGACGTTGTGAAAGCACTCACCCGATTGCGAAAGGAAAAACGCGTCTGGATTCGAAAGCGCCAGTTCACGCGCGAAAGCCGGTTCAGGAACAATGTAGCCATCGCGCAGCTTGGGCAGGATGACTTCAAGCGATCGACCAAAACCGTTCAACACACGGATGGCATGTTTCAAGGGGACAATCGACTGGCTGGGCGTAGCGGCGCGGGCCACTTCATCCACCGCAAAGGAAAATTTGGCTTGTGAGTCTTCAGGATGCACCAGGAAGGTGGCGCGCCCATCCACATCGGTTCGAAGGAGGCGCAAACCTTCGTCGGCCGCGTCCCACGATTTCACCACCACGTAATTCAGTTCGTCGCGAAGAAAGTCTTCGACGACGCCTTCGTAGCGCGGTTCAACCTCGAGGAAATCCGCCAACACGCCAGCGGGAGCCAGTCCGCCGTTCATCACATCGGACTGAAAAAGGCGGCGAACCGATTCGGTGGAGTAGCCGTGCTCGGCGATGACGGCTTCGAGCGACCCCTTTTTCCCAATGGCGGAGGCATATTCCGCCCGCAGACTGTCCAGGCGATTTTTGGCTTCCGACTCTTCGCGGCGTTTGGATTCGATGGATTGACGCGCTTGCAGAATCTCTTCCGCCAACCCCGTGACGCGTTGAGAGACGCTCTCAAATTCCAGGGCAAACTGTCCGCGCTGCCCGCCGAAAGCGTCGACCTGCGAACTTGCCGTCGACATCTCAACCTGCAAACGCTGGGCTTCGCGACCCACAGCCGCTAAACGTTCTTCCGCCTGGGTGAGCGAGTTGCGCAGATTGGAAGCGGACGCGACCACTTCCATGATGGCGTTGCGGGATGCCTCCTGCCGACGCTCCAACTCTTCGAGTGCGTTGGCCGCGTCGCTGGCCGCTTGCTGGCATCTTGCCAGTTCCTGCTGCGCAGCGGTCACATCCGCAGTCGCAGATTGCAACAGTTGGCGATTGGAGTCACGTTCGGCTTCGAGCGCACTCAGGCGATGCTGCGCCTGAGTTAATTCAGCTTCGGAAGAAGACGAACGCAGCATCAGTTCCGCACAGCGCTCTTCATTATGACGGCGCTGAGCGTGGGCGCGTTCGGTTTCCAGCTTGATCTGGTTGAGGCGCTCGCGATTCTCGCGAATCTCGGTCTCAATGGCGTAGCCACGCTGGGTGCGGTCGGCGTGCTCGGCTTCGAGTTGGTGCACGGTCTCGGTTCGTTGATGCATTTCTTCCGTCAGAGCATGAATGCGTTCTTCCACCTCGAGACTCTCACGATCCAGTTGGGCAAACTTGCTGGCCAGGACCAGACGCAGCTTGCCCCGCATCTCTTCCCGCAGCTTGGCATAGCGTTCAGCTTTCGAGGCCTGCCGTTTCAGGGAATTCATCTGCCGCGTGACCTCTTCAAAAATATCGTTCACCCGCGATAGATTTTGCTTGGCATCTTCGAGGCGCGCTTCGGCAAGGCGCTTTTTGGTTTTAAACTTCGTGATCCCTGCGGCTTCTTCAATGATGGCGCGGCGATCGGTCGGACGGCTGCTCAGAATCTGTCCGATACGACCTTGCTCGATGAGGGCGTAGGATTCCGGCCCCAGCCCCGTGCCCATGAACAGTTCCTGAATATCGCGCAGGCGGCAGAGCTTGCCGTTGAGCAGGTACTCGCTGTCTCCGGAGCGGAAAAGGCGGCGGGTTACGACGATCTCGCCCGCGCGAAACTGAGTCTGAAACTTGCGGCGACGGATCTTCAGAACGACTTGTGGTCCTTCGTTTTGATGTGCTTCGACGGAGTGATTCGCATTCGCGTTCGGCTCGACGGGCGAGACGCCGGTCTCTCCATCGGTGAGGCCGGGCTGTGCTTCTTCGGTCAGGCGCTCGACTTCCTCGGCGGCTTTGGCGCGTACTTCTGCTTCGTCCCAATCGTCGGCACCCGTGGGCAAGTCATTCTGCACTTCGATCTCTGTGGGATCATGCGCGTCGGGGCCGTCGTAGACTTCGGGATCAATCAGCGTGAGCGCAACCTCGGCCATGCCGGTGGGCTTGCGGTCGCGCGTGCCTGCGAAGATGACGTCTTCCATGCGCGAACCGCGCAGAGTTTTGGCCGACTGCTCGCCCAGTACCCAGGAGATGGCATCCGCAATGTTGGACTTTCCACATCCGTTTGGACCGATGATGGCCGCGATGCCGTCTCCATGGAACTTGAGTTCGGTGCGATCGCAGAAAGACTTGAAACCCAGGATCTGAAGCTTCTTCAGTTTGAGCAACGGATTACTCCTTAGAGCGCGCCTAGAGCTCGCGCCAGCATCGCTTCTCGTTTACTAATTAGATTCCTCAACCGTTCGCTTCGAAAACGCCTTCCCACGGGCTGGACAGGGTGGGCACAGATTGAAGCTACTGTAACGGCGAAATCGCGCCGGGGTCAAGCAAGAAAACACCATATATAGGGGCCCCTTTTGCACAACCACGTCATTTTGCACACACAATGCAGCAAGTGTCCACAAAAAGAGTGTGAGTAGAGAAGGAAGGGAAGAATCGCGAGAGCGAAATAAGCCTAGCGCAAGCCGCCCGGCAACGCAACGGTCGAATTGAAACGTGCGGCGGAATTCGGACCGGCTACGACGACAAACCCAATAACGCAGGGTTTAAGCAAGTGTTGAAAAAATTAAGCAATCCTTCTCGCATAAATGGAGCATCATAAGTCTTTCGTGGGCTTCCGGCATCCGTCAATTGTATCGATACTAGGAAATATTTATGCGACGTCAATTTTGGAGCCTTGTTGTCCTGCTGGCTTGTTGGCTGACGCCTGCCTTCTCCCAACATATGATCGCGAACATCGCGGTTGGGAATCACCCGATGTATCTCGCCGTTGACGCAGAAACTAATCGCGTCTACGTGAGCAACCAGTCGGACGATACGATGTCGGTCATCGACGGCACCACGAATCGGATGGTGCATACGATAAAGGTGGGGCACGATCCCAACGGAGTGGCAGTAAACTCACGGACAAATACGATTTACGTAGCCAATCTGACCGGCGGATCCCTGTCGATTATTGACGGAATTAAACTGACCAGCTCAATCTTGCATCTCGGTTTTAATCCCAGCAAAGTAGCTGTCAACCCGTCCACTGATCGCGTATATGTCACCATCGAGAACGAGGATGGATTTCTGGATGTCGTCAATGGGAAGCAGCGCAAGCTGATTGCCTCAATTAAGCTGCCTCGCTATCCCCTCAGCGCCGCCGTCGACAGCGATTCCAACCAGATCTACGTGGCCGACTTTCTCTGCGGATGCGGCCGGATTTCTGTAGTGGATGGCGCCACGAACAGGGTAACCAAGACGATTCGTTTGCCGGGCGCGTCCCTGGTGGGAGGAGTCGCGTTGGATCAGGAACATGATCGCGTATACGCCACTGACGAAAACAACGGTTTCTATATCATCGACCGGGTCAGCGGAACAATCTTGGCCAGGGTTAGCGGTCTCCACTCCCCCAATGAAGTCGCTTCGATACCTGGCACAACTTTCGCGGTGGAACCCGATACCGGAAGCAACCAGGCCGTCTTCATAAATACTTCAACCTTTGGCGTTAAGAAACGAGTGCCAGTAGGGATGTTTCCTACCGGGGTGGCGGTAAATGTGGCCACGAGGCGAGTCTACGTCGCTAATCGGGACAGCAACACCGTGTCCGTGATCCAGTTACCGCGAGCCTGGTGGGAAGGTGAGCTTCAGTAACAACTCGTCCGACCCGACGATATCCCGTGCATGAATGCGCTTGCTGCCGCCTGGCGCTCTAACCTACTCGCCAAGTTTCTCGAAGAATAAACAAATCGATTCAATCCCACGATGAAAGTTCGGAATGTGGAACTTCTCGTTGGGAGCATGCAGGTTGTCGTCCGGCAAGCCGAAGCCCATCATGACACTTGGAATCTTCAGCACATCCTGAAAGTCGGTCACGATGGGAATCGAGCCGCCGGAGCGAATGAAGACGGTATCCTTGTTGAATACCTCATGCATGGCTTCGGTTGAGGCCTTTACATATTTGTTGTCCGTCCCAACCACGCAAGCCGGACCTTTGCTCCATACTTTGATTTTGGTCTCAATGCCTTTGGGCGTGAGCTTCTTCACATAGGCCGTATAGCGCTTGAGGATGTCGTCCGGGTCCTGGTTGGGAACCATGCGCATGGAAACTTTTGCGGAGGCTTTCGCTGGGATCACCGTCTTGGCGCCGGGAGCGGTGAAGCCGCCGGGCATGCCGTGGACTTCGAGCGTGGGACGCGCCCAGGTGCGATAAAGCACGGAGAATCCCGGCTCGCCGGTCAGCACCTTGGAACCAACTTCGGTCTTGCGATAGTGCTCTTCATTGAAGGGCAGTCGCTTCCAGGCCTTGAGTTCTGCCGCGGTTGGGGCCTTCACATTCTTGTAGAAGCCGGGAATGAGGATTTTGCCTTTCGCATCCTTCAGCTTGCTGATGATTTCAATTAATGCGAAAAATGGATTGGGCGCCGCGCCGCCGTACATGCCGGAGTGCAGATCGGTCTTTGCTCCGTACGCCTCGATTTCCGTGTACACCAGCCCGCGCAGCCCGACGCAGAGAGTGGGAAGATCGGGCGCAAATAGTTCGGTATCACAGACCAGCGCGAAATCGGCCTTCAACTTGTTTTTCTGCTTGCGAACATATTCAGCAATGGACTCGCCGCCAACCTCCTCTTCTCCCTCGATGATGAATTTCACATTCAGCGGCAGCTTGCCATTGTGGCCTTTCATCAGGGCTTCGATGGCTTTGATCTCCATCCAGAGCTGGCCTTTGTCGTCCACGGCGCCGCGGGCATAGATGTTGTTATTGCGTTCCGTAGGTTCGAAGGGCGGGCTGATCCACTCGTCCAGCGGATCGGGAGGCTGCACATCGTAATGCGCGTAGCAGAGCACGGTGGGCTTGCCGGGCGCGTGCAGCCAGTCCGCGTAGATCAGGGGATGGCCTTTGGTGGCGATGAGTTCCACGTTCTCCATGCCAATTCGCCCAAGCTCGCTGGCCACGACGTCGGCGGCCTTGCGCACGTCGGATTTATGCTCCTCCAACGTGCTGATGCTGGGAATGCGAAGCAGATCTTTAAGTTCATTCAGGAATCGCTGCTGATTCGAACGAGCGTAATCCACTGCCGGGGAAGCCATAAATGTGTCCCTTTCTCTTGGACCAGATCTGGTTAGGTCGGAATATTTCGGAAAACGCACCAGTATACCTGAAGCGGCGCTGCCGCTTGTTTCCTGAGCTAGCGTCGGGTGGTGGTACAGTTTGGAGCTGTGATCCCGGGAGACAAGAATGAAAGCGTCTCTTGTTTTATCGAAGCGCGGCTGCTTTGCTTCTGCTTTTCGCGGTAGGACATACACTCGGCTTTCGCCAGTCTGATCCTCAATGGGGGGGTGATGCCCTTTCTCGGCTCAATGAGGTCCATTCACTTTGACGTGCAGGGCTTCAACCGCTCGTATTGGGACATCTTCGAGGCGG
>Ga0210390_10004010_pt1 | contig 12535 bp, 12 predicted proteins | sample IncBWH11OmetaG_FD_161050 | JGI IMG/M metagenome (GOLD analysis project Ga0210390, IMG submission 161050) | Forest soil microbial communities from Barre Woods Harvard Forest LTER site, Petersham, Massachusetts, United States - Inc-BW-H-11-O ...
CGTCCAAGTCTCGGAGAAGTGATCGTTGTCCTCGATCTTCAGCGTCATAGCGTGCATGTGCATATCGTCGTTGCTGGCCAGATTCGCGGCACCGGTGAAAGCGAACGCAAACTCATTGGAACTCGCCGTCACGGCGGAAGTCTCCAGGTGCGGCTGATTGCCCTTTGAACAATAATGCGTCAACGCCAGGCGATTTCCGTCCGGCGTGTACATCGTCACCATTTGATTGTCTGTGTCGGTCTGAAATGTCTCTTCCAGCGCGGTGTTGTTCGAGACCAGGCGGATCGTGTCCTCGACATGCTTGCCTGCGGGGTCCGTGCCGTCCCATTCGCCCACCAGAGTTTTCAACCGGTCAAACGCGTTCGCGGGCGCCGGTTGTGATCCAACCCGCGCGGCGATACCTCCTAGCGCCAAAATTGCCGCGGCCGAAATGACGATCATCTTGCGCATTGTTCCCTCCTCACGGTATCGATTGTGAATTCTCAGATATTGCTACTTCTCCACACCTTCGGCAAGTTTTTCCAGGCATCCTGTCCAGCCGCGCTGGTAATCACCGCGCTCTTTCGCGGACGTCGCGCCGAGATCGTGAGTGAGCACGACCTCGGTCGATTTTCCGCGTTCCAACAATTCTACGGTGACGACGGTGTCTTCGGGATGGAGCATTGACTTGTGGCCGGCAGCGTCGGTGTGCTCAAGGTTCCAGGTGAAGGCAATTTTTTCCGGGCGCTTAATTTCAATGTAGGTGGAGTGATGGATATAGACGTCGCCATCTGGCGTGCGTATATCCAGCATGAAGCCTCCGCCGACGCGGAAGTCGAATTTCAGATACTTGATAACGTGACTGGCGGCATCGCGGCACATCCAGCGGTCCATTTGTTCCTGGCGCGCGAATGCTTCGAAGACTCGTTCGCGCGGCGCGGCGATGGTGCGGCGGACTTCCAGCTTGCCGGTTGGGCCTGGAGTTGCTGGTGTCATGATGAATCCTCCTCACAGCCGGCGACAGCGTCGTTTCGCCGTTCGCTTGCTATGCCTACTGTGGCCGTCTTCGTTTGCGGAATCTTCCAAATAGCGCGCCAGGGAATCGAGTTGCGTTTCCCAGAACCGGCGGTAGCGTTCGATCCACGCCGCCGCGTCTTTCATCGGCTCGGCGCGCAGGCGGCAACGGTGCACGCGCCCATCCTTCTGCCTCGCCAGCAAGCCGGCCTGTTCCAGCACTCGGAGGTGCTTGGACACCGCGGGCAGCGACATCTTGTAGGGTGCGGCGAGTTCGCTGACGGACGTTTCACCTTGGCGGGCGAGGCGCGCGAGGAGGCCGCGGCGAGTGGCATCGGAGAGAGCGGCGAAAGTGGAATCGAGCGGCGGGCCTGAATAGTTAACCATATGGTTTAGTATTGGCACAAGGGCAAAATATGTCAAGGAAAAGTTTGGGGATTAAGCGAGGGTGGAAGGGTGTTACAAGCCGGCGAGCAGGTGGCCGAGCTTGTCTTTCTTGGTGCGCAAATAGGCAGCGGAATGTTTGCTGGTGCGCGGCCGGCAGGGAACGCGTTCGACGACGCGAATGCCGGCGCTTTCAAGCTGCGCGACCTTGTCTGGATTATTGGAGAGCAAGCGCACGTCGCGAATGCCGAGAGCCTTCAGCGCCTCGGCAGCAAATTCGTAGTCGCGCGCGTCATCGGCAAAACCGAGACGGCGATTGGCTTCGACGGTGTCCAGGCCGCCGTCCTGCAGTTCGTAAGCTTTCAATTTATTGATCAAGCCGATGCCGCGGCCTTCCTGCGGGAGGTAGAGCAGCACGCCGGAAGGCTCCTTGGCGATCTTGCGCAGCGAAAATTCAAGTTGCGCACGGCAATCGCAGCGTTCGGACGTGAAGACGTCGCCCGTGAGGCACTGCGAGTGGACGCGCACCAGCGGCGCTCGATGGGCATGCGATTTCGCTGCGGAGAGCGCGGAGCCGTTCGCGCCGTTTTTCAAATTGCCGTGCTGAATGGCCACGGCCTCTTCTCCGGATTTGCGCCCTTCGATGCCGAAGATGCGGAACGAGCCGAAGCCGGTGGGCAACTTGGCGGTAGCGACCACACGCGCTTTGCTGGACTTCCCGGATTGTTTTTTGCTCGGCATAGCAACGACTAATTATAGCAGGGTTCGCAAAATCGGCCCGAATGCGCGAGTTTGTGGAAATGTGCCGAGACGCGTGGCGCGAGTGAGGATGAGATCGAACGCTGGCATCCCTTTACATCGCTGGCCGCTTTGGCTAACTTAGTCCGTGCGCTGCGCAGGCGGCGCTCCGCGAACAAAATGAATACATTTTTTGGCGCACAAGAGTTGATATTTGCGCTGGTGCTGAAAGTGGGCTTCGCGGCATCGCTCGCGGCGCTGCTAGTGCGGTTCCGCTCGTTCCGCAATTTGCTGTTCAACGAAATCCGCGATTCCGATCAAAAAGTAATGCTTCTGCTTTTCCTGACGCCTCCGCTGGCGATTGGCGTGTTTCTGCGGCTGCTAGGCGGTTACCGGTTTTTCGATCTGACGCTGGAAGGTTCGTTCCTGATGGGGCTGATCGGCGGACGGGTCGTAGGGCTGTTGGGCGGATCGCTGATCAGCCTGCCGGCGTTTGGCAGTCACGAATGGCTGTCCAGCCCGATCGCGGCGCTGGCGGGGCTGATTGGGGGCGTGGTTCGCGAATCCATGCCGGAGAAAGAGGATATCTGGCATTTCGGGCCGTTTCTTTTTCTCAGTGTGCCGGAGTGGATCTGGAGATTGATTCGCTACGGCAAGGGAAATTGGGCGATGCTGCCTTTGTTCGCGTGCGTCGGCGTGACGGTGGCGGAGATTGAATTCGCGGACTTCGGTCGAGTGCCTGAGAAGTGGCTCTATTCTTATCGCCCGACCAATTGGGGTTACTCGCTGCTAGTGGTGATGACTTCGATGATGTGCGTGGCGATGGCCATCAAGATCTGGAACAACACGCGCATCGAAATGAACCTGGAGCAGAATCAGCAATTGCTGCTGAAAGCGCGCATGGACGCGCTGACCAGCCAAATCAATCCGCATTTTTTGTTTAACACGTTGAACACGGTTTCTTCACTGATTCGCTTCGATCCTGATATGGCGCGCGGCGTGGTGCTGAAGCTTTCCAATATTTTGCGGCGGCTGCTGCGCAAGCACGAGACCTTCGTGCCGCTGCGCGAGGAACTGGAATTCATTGACGATTATCTGGATATTGAAGTGATTCGCTTCGGCCGCGACAAGCTGCAGATTTTCAAGGAAATTGAAGAGGAAACGCTGGAGACTTTCGTGCCCAGCATGCTGCTGCAGCCGATGGTGGAAAATTCGATCAAGCACGGCCTGGCGCCGCGCCTGGAAGGCGGGCAGATTCATTTGCGCACGCGGCAATCGAACGGCAGGCTGCTGATTGAAATCGAGGACAACGGCATGGGAATTTCGCCCGAGCGACTGGCCGCGGTGTACGGTGGAGGAATCGGCATCAGCAACGTGCACGAGCGCCTGCGCCTGCTGTACGGCGATCAATTCAAGATGGATATCCGCAGCCAGGAAGGCCAAGGCACGCAGATTCACATCGAGATTCCAGAGCTGGCCACCGCAGAACCTTTCACCGGGTTGTGACCGCTTCATTCGTGCCGCAGCGCCTGCATGGGATCTACTTTTGTGGCCCGTTGGGCGGGGATGAAGCTGGCGCAGAGCGCAACTACGGCGAGTAGCGCCGAGACGCTGATGAATGTTACCGCGTCCGTCGGTCGTACGCCGAACAAGAGGCTGGCCATCAGGCGCGTCAAAGCGAATGCGCCGAGGACTCCTGCGGCAATTCCGAACAGCGTCAGAAGCGCTCCTTGTTTCATCACCAGCCCCAGCACGTCTTTCTGTTGTGCGCCTAGAGCGATGCGCAACGCGAATTCCTTAGACCGCCGCGCGACCGAGAAAGAAATCACGCCATAAATTCCCACGGTTGCGATGATCAATGCCACGGACGAAAACAGCACCAGCAGCAGCGTCAAGAAACGCGGGCGGGACTGCGCTGACACCAGCACTTGTTCGACCGTCTGCACATTCGTCACCGGGATCATGGGATCGATGGAACGCACTTCGCCGCGCACGGCGTTTGCCAGAGACGACGGATCTCCGTGCGCGCGCAGGAAGACCGATGCGCCGCGCATACCCGAGGCTTGCTTCTGCGCGTACGGAAGGAAAATTTCGGTGCCGGTCGGCTTGTCGAGCCCCGCGTTTTTTACGTCCTCGACGACGCCGATGATGGTGCACATCGGACCGTCCATGCCGGGTTGAATGCGGCGGCCCAGCGGACTCTCGTTGCCCCAAAACGTTCTCGCCATCGTCTGGTTGACGATCACTACGTCTGGCGAGCCTTGTACATCGCGGTCGTCAAACTCGCGGCCATCCATCAGGCGGATTCCCAACGTCTTGAAAAAATCTTTGCTTACCACGTTGTAATAATCCACATTTTCGATGGGGCCGCCTTGTTTGTGCACGAACCCTTCGATTTTGGTGTCGTTCATGTTGGGCGGGCGCACAGGAGGCAGGCCCGTGCCGATGGCGGCCGACCTGACGCCGGGGAGGTTGCTGATTTTCTGGTCAAGCCGGCGCCAGAACTGGTCGGACTGTTCGGCTTTCGAGTAATTCGAGCCGGGCAACGCAATCTTCATAGTGATTACGTTCTCGGCATTGATTCCGGTTCTCACGTCTTGCAGCTTCCAGAAGGCCCGAATCATTAGTCCGCATCCGATCAACAGGACCAGTGCCATCGCCAGCTCGCCAGCCACTAGGATTTTGCGAAATCCCTGCGCACCCGTGCTCCCGGTCATGGAGCTGACGGTGTCCTTCAGCGAGTCCTGCAGATTTTTCACCACCACGGAAAACATGGGAGCCATGCCGAAAAGAATTCCGGTAAACAGCGCGGCGGCAATCGTGAAGAGCAGCACGCGCAGGTCGATTCCGATTTCGCCGGCGCGCGGCAGGCTGCCAGCGTTGGTAAGTTGAATCAGGCGCAGGCCGCCGAACGCCAGCGCGAGGCCCACGATCGCGCCGCACGCGGAGAGCAGCACTCCTTCCGTCACAAATTGGCGAGCGAGTCGCGGGAGCCCGGCCCCAAGCGCGCTGCGAATAGCGATTTCGCGGCGGCGAGATTCGGCGCGCGCGAGTAAGAGATTGGCGACGTTGACGCAGGCGATGAGCAGCACGAATCCAACCGCGGCGAGCAGCATCAGGAGCGCTGGACGAACGCTGCTGACGACCTCGCCCTGCAACGGAAAGCTGACCAGCGTGTGATTCGTGGGATTGAAGTAATGTTCGTGGTCGCCCTTGTGCTGAGCGCCGAGCGCTCGTTCGTATGCTTCGAGTTCGGATTGCGCTTGCGCCGCGGTGACGCCAGGCTTTAGGCGTCCGAGCAAATACAAGTAATGTGATCCGCGACTGCCGGGTTTTGCCGGATCGATCTGCAGTGTGGACCATACTTGCGGTGGATCAACTTCTCCAGGCGGGAATTCAAAGCCGCGCGGCATTACGCCGATGATCGTGGATGGCTGGCCGTTCAGATACGTTTCCTTGCCAAGAATGCTTTTGTCGCCGCCGAATGCCGTTTTCCACAATCCGTAGGAAATGTCCGCCACCACCGGCGCAGAGGAATCATCATCCGCGGGAGTGATCAGCCGCCCAATGACTGGTTGGACGCCCAAAGTGCCGAGCATCCTGCCGCTCACGAACGAAGCCGTCACACGCACTGGTTGAATCAGGCCCGCGATGGTGGCGCCATCATTGCTCCAGGCGTCGAGTGTTTCCCAGGAGCTCGTGTCACGGCGCAAATCGAGGAACTCCGGCGCAGACGTCCAGAAACGGCGCAGACCGCCATTGGGGAAGGTGGGAAATTCGGTGTAGACGCGGACCAGGTTTTCCGGCTGGCGATAGGCGAGCGGACGCAGGAGAACCGCGTTGACCACGCTGAAGATTGCGGTGGTGGCGCCGATTCCGAGCGCGAGGCACAGCACTGCCGCGAGCGTGAAGCCCAGATTTTTTGCCAGCATGCGAGCGGCGTGTCGCAGGTCCATCCACAGTGTGTTCAAGTGCTCCCTCCTTGGCGATTAGACGTATGAATGTACGTATCGCACAAGGCATTTGTTGCAATGGAACAGTCCGCAGGCGGTCATTGCTATCTACCAGATTAGAATTGGTCTATGTGCGACAGATTCGGCAATTCTGCGCAGCTGTTCGCGGGCGGCGCCGCACAAGGTGAAAATGGCATAATGCCTACGCCACGTTCAAGAATCGTTCATCCTATTTTGCAGGCGCCACGCGGATAGCGTAGAATGGCGAAGCCAAAATCCCATTCAGCGAACAGGTGGAATGATCGACGACCAGGACAAAAGCAGCGCGCGGCCCGCGATCATATTGTTGATATTGGTGTTCCTGGTAGCCGGCTTCACCGTGAAATACGGCTTGCAGACGCTGACTTGGATCGAAGGGAAGCTTTGGAGCTCCGACAGTCCCTGGCTCGCGAATGTTCCGCAGCCCCTTTCGCAGCCTTTGGCGCCGCTGCCGCCGCTTCCGGGCGCCGCTAAGCCCGCGTTGGTAAAGGCGTACAACTACGAGTTCACTTCCCCTTGGCCGGGCAACCCCGCCGTGAAGGGATCGCTCACCTACACGCAGTTCCTCTACGATTCCGGGCCGGTGATCGTTTTTTTCGATCCGGATTCGCAGGTGGACACGATGCGCGCGCTGAAGACTTCCAACCCCGCCGAATATCAGAGATTCGCGGACGTGTTTGCCGATAAACCACTCAACAAGAATTACGATATGTATCATGCTGTTTATGCGGCGGCGCCAGCGCAGCAATCCCCGGTAATGAATCCGCGCGATGCGATGAGAATCAATGTGCTGCTGCTATGGAAGCTATCTTTCGGCCTGGATCTCCCGTGTGATGGCCAGTTTTATTCTTTCGATTTTAACAACGCGAAAGGCTTTCAGTTCGGCGATCCGGGAAAGAACGTCCCGGTGGCGGTGCGGGCGTTCGATGATCGCGATCACCAGTTCCGGTTTATTTTTACGACTGCGGGAGGAGCTGCGGGCAAGATTTCGCAGAACGACATCAACACCGTTCTGCAGTCCTTACAGGTTGTGCCGTTTATCGATCGTTGATGGTGGTGGCGTTGATCGTGCTGGCATTGACGGCGCCGGCATTGGCGATGTCTGACGTAGGTTGCGCGGCCTGCAGAACCGCCCGGTAGTAAGCCTCGTACATCGGAATCACATCATTCGCGCAATATTTTGCCCGGGCGTTCACGCGCGCTTTGCGGCCCATGCTGCGCCCGCGGTCGGGCCGGGTGAGAACCTCGAGGGCGCGTTCGGCGCCGGTTTCCACGTCGTGCGGCGGGATCAAGTAGCCGTCCACTCCATCGGTCACCACTTCCGGCACGCCGCCTACATTCGTCGCGATCACCGGAACTTCGCAAGCCATCGCTTCCAACGCTGCCAGTCCGAAGGATTCCTCTTCGCTGGGCAGCAGAAATAAATCGGCGAGGCCGAGTTTTTCCTGAACGTTGTCCTGCTTGCCCATGAAGAACACGTCCTTCTGAAGCTCCTTCCTGCGCACAATGTATTCCGCCGCGCCACGGTCTGGCCCGTCGCCCATCATCACCAGCTTCGCCGGAATCTTTTCGCGCACCAGCGCGAAAATGTCCACGACGTCCGTAATACGCTTCACCGGGCGGAAATTCGAAAGGTGCATCAGGATAGGCTCGTTGTTCTTGGCCCATTGTTCGCGGCCGGATTGGTCTCTGCAGCGCATGTACTGGTCGCAATTCACGAAGTTGGGAATCACTTCGATGGGGCGCTTGATCTCGAATTCGCGGATGGTGCGCTCGCGCAGGTAGTTGGAAATGGAGGTGACGCCATCGCTCTGCTCGATAGAAAACCGCGTGATCGGCAAATAGCTGCGGTCGCTGCCGACCAGGGTAATGTCCGTGCCGTGGAGCGTGGTGATGAACGGCAGCTTCTTTGGCATGGCCATCATGCGCGCCAGCAGGGCGCTCACGGAATGGGGAATCGCGTAATGGACGTGCAGCAAATCCAGCTGCGCCTGTTCCGCGACTTCCAGCATTTTCGTCGCGAGCGCCAGCGTATAGGGTGGGTGGTCAAACAGTGGATAGGAGGTCACCTCCACTTCGTGAAAGTGGATGCGCTCATGCGTCGAGCTCAGGCGGATGGGCATCGCGTAGCTGATGAAATGGATCTCATGTCCGCGCGCCGCGAGTTCGATGCCCAGCTCGGTAGCTACGACGCCCGAGCCTCCGTAAGTTGGATAGCACGTGATTCCGATTTTCATGGGACCTCCCGGCACTGTAACAGTCATTCCTCGCGGGCAGCAAGCGGGGCCGTTCGCTTGCCTTGGCTTGCACCGGGGGCGGCCGGATGCTAGATTCGCGCCTTCCGTCTGGCATTAGACGGGGCAACAGGCCATCTCGATGCTGCGACTTTCAGGCAAAGTGGCGTTCATTACCGGCGGAGGAACCGGCATCGGCCGGGCGTGCGCCTTGGCATTCGCGCGGGAGGGTGCGCAGGTCGCCGTGGCGGGCCGTCGGCGAGAGCCTCTGGATGACGTGGCGGCGGAGATTGCGGCAACGGCAGCGGGCGGCGGCAAATCGCTCGCGATTTCGTGTGATGTTACTCAGAGATCGTCGGTGGAAGGTGCGCTGGCGCAGGCGGAGAAGCACTTTCGGCGGCTGGATACGATTGTGAACAACGCTGGCGCGGTGGTAGTGGCGACCGTGGAGCGCACCTCCGATGCGGATTGGGATCGCGTGCTCGCCGCGAACTTGACCGGAACGTTCTTCGTCTCGCGGGCCGGGCTGGCGCCGTTGCGGAGGGCTGGCGGCGGATCCATCATCAATATCGGCTCGGTGTTGGGCCTGGTGGCGCGCAAAGACCGCGCCGCATACTGCGCCGCGAAGGCAGGAGTCTCTGGCCTGACGCGCGCGATGGCGCTGGACCACGCACACGAGAAAATCCGCGTGAACTGCATTTGTCCGACGCTGGTGGAGACGGAACTGGGGATGCAGTCAATTCAACAGATGCCGAACGCGCCGGCTGAAATCCAAAAACGCATCGCGGAAATTCCCATCGGACGGCTGGGCAGGCCGGATGACGTGGCGATGATGGCTGTGTATTTGGCTTCGGAAGATGCGTCCTGGGTCACCGGAGTTTCGTTCCCGCTTGACGGAGGCCTGACGGCATATTGATATGACGCAATCTCAGTCCCAATCGCTGAAGGCTAAATCTGCGGAGCGCCTTGCGGCCGAAGAGATGCGCTGGCGCTTGCGCGAAAATCAAACCACCAAACATTTTGGATTTGCGCTGGTCCTGGCAGAGCGCGGCAAAATCGTGCTGCGCATGCGCGTCGGCAAAAAACACTTGCAAGTACACGGCGTGGTTCATGGCGGCGTGCTGGCGGCGCTGGCGGATACCGCGGGAGGCCTCGCGACCTACATGGCCGTTCCGCGTGGCACACGAGTGGCGACCATCGAGATGAAAATTAATTACCTGGAAGCAGTCGAAGGCGGAAGCGTCACTGCCGAAGCCGTTGTGGTACGCGTTGGACGCCATATTTCGGTCGTGGATTGCGATATCACCGACGACGCGCATCGCCTGGTGGGCAAGGCTCTGATGACTTTTTTTGTGGGGCCCTTCCGGAAGAACCGCAAGAAGCGGCACGCGTAACGCACGCACGGGACGCCACAAGCTGCGTCCCGGTGCGCGCCAGATTACATTTTATTTTTTCACTTGAAACTGTTATTCGTCCGAGCCACCGGAACCGTTGCTGCCGTTCGATCCGTTCACGCCGCCCTGCGCTGCGTCTTCACCCTCTTTATAAAGGTACTTGATGCAGTGCTTGTAAACGAGCAGGTTGGGGCTGCCGTAACGAGTCAGCTTGATGCAGTCGCGGTCGTACCATTCCACACTGCCGCGCAGGATTTCGCCGTCGGTGAGCACCACAGCTACAGGAGTGCGCGATTGCATCTGCTTTACGAAATAGAAATTCTCCGCATGAGTTTGTTCGGGAGGCGCGGGCTTCTTGCGCTGCGTTCCTTGTGCCGGAACGGCTTGAATAGGACGGGCTGGGAATTGTTCCTTCACGTCAGTAAGAGTAGGACGAAAAAGCTTGCGATTTACCATGGATGCTCCTTCCAGTTGCTACTTCCTGTTATGACTGCGGAAAAGGGATTTCGGTTGCAGTCATTTTGAAGAAAAAACACGAATTCGTCAGGCCGCCCTAGCGATTGCTCAACGAAAGCAGAAGCGCGTCCAGCCCCAGCTGGCGGCTAATATTCCGCTTCACGCGGTTTTCCAGGCGATCCAACCCTTGGGTAGCCCGCGAGACCCACGCGAAATCGATTTTCCTGCTGAGTGCTTCCAGTTCACGGCGTAAATCGGGATTTCGAGCGAGACTGCTCTTCGGACCTTGGGAAAGTTCAAGAAGGTCTGTGAGCAGACTATAGAACAGCGTCAGGATATTTTCAAACGATTCCTTTTCCTGTTTGGCGAGCAGTGTGGTGGCAGCGAAAATTTCCGCGGTCTTTCCGCCGTTGATAGTTTTTTCCAGCAGGCTCAGGACGCTCTGGCGCAAGCGCGCGGATTCTTCGAGATTTAGCGCGAGAGCCATCCCCGGGCTGCCGCTGGAGAGTTGCGCGGCGAGCTTGCGCTCCGGGGCTTTGGCCTCGGTGCGCTCGGCGAGAAACGCTTCGATTTGCTCAACGGCCACTGGCGCGAAATGGAATTGCAGGCAGCGCGAACGGATGGTTTGCAACACGGAATCGGGAGTGGGCGCCAGCAGGATCAGCGTCGAGCTCTCCGGCGGCTCTTCCAGGATCTTCAAGAACAGGTCGGCGTCGTTCCAGCGCACGGTGTGCGCGTCGTCCAGGATGAAGATGCGGCGGCGCCCCTGCGGTTTGAAATAGGCGGCCCGCTGCACCGCGCGCAACTGGCCCACGCGAATCATGGGGCGCGCGACGGGCGCGAGGCGGCGCACCGGGTCCGGCACGAGCAGCCACACATCCGGATGCGTTTCGATAATCAGCGGCATGCGCTCGACCATCGAAGCATCCGCGGATTCACCGCGTTCGGTGAGGCCGGCTGCAACCAGCGTGGCGGGATCGGTGAGTGGGGCCATGCGTCGGCAGGATTCGCACTCGCCGCAGAAATCATCTTGCATGCGCTCGCAATTCGCAGCTTGGGCAAACATGCGCGCGAGCGTGTATTTGCCAATGCCGCGTGGTCCGGTGAAGAGCAGCGCTCCGGGCGCGCGATCGCGGCGCAGCATCCCGCGCAGTGCGGTGACGATCCGTTCGTTGCCGAGAAATTCGTTGAAGCCCATGGAATCAGCGGCTGGCGTGCAGCGCGGGGAACACGCGCGCTTCAATCGCCGCCAAAATCTCCTTGTGAATTGCTTCCGGGGCGCGCAGGGCTTGGGCTTGCGCGTCATAACATTCGATCTTCACCCAGTTCGGTTGGATCGTGAGCTCGTCGTAAACATCCGATGCCGCGCGCAGATGCGCCAGATCCGCTTCCTGCAGGTCGCGGCGCAGTTCGGTGTACTGGCGTTTGGCTTTTTCGCCCACCAGGCGGTGCGCTTCTTCCGCTGGCACGCGCAAGTAGATCACCAGGTCCTCGGCCGGCAGCGCGAACACGCTATATTCGAGCTCATTGAGCCACGCTAGAAATTCACGGCGCTTTGCTGGCGAAACGCGGGCGCCCTGATGCGCCAGATTCGACGCGATGTAACGGTCTGCCAGCACCGCTCTACCCGCCGCGAGATCCGATTCCAGCGCTGGACGTGATTCACGGCGGTCTTCCGCGTAGAGAAGAGCTGAAAAATGCGGATCAACGGATTCCAGCGTGCCGAACTCGCCATTGAGGAAACGCGCCACCAGCTTGCCGAAAAACCCGTCGTAGCGCGGGAAGCTTAGCTGTGTGAACGCGATGCCGCGCGACGAGAACGCGCGCGCAATCATTTCCAGCTGCGTGCGTTTCCCCGAGCCGTCAATTCCTTCAAGCACGATAAATTTGCCGCGGGTAGGCATGTAGTTGAAACCCAGTCTAGCACAGGGCGGTTCAGCAGACGTGGCGCGCGACCAGACCTGAGAGACTGGTTTTCGGCGTGTTAGAATCGCGACGATGACGAACGCATCTCCATCGATCGCGGCGAACTTCGTGCAAATTCAGGAACGCGTCGCGCGTGCTGCCTCGCGGTGCCGGCGACGTGCGGATGAAATTACGGTGGTCGCGGTGTCGAAGACTCATCCGGCCGAGGCCATCGTGGCGGCTTATGAAGCAGGCCTGCGGCACTTCGGCGAAAATCGCGTGCAGGAGTGGGAAGCGAAGCAGCCGAAGGTGGCGGACCTCGATGCGACGTGGCATCTGATCGGCCACTTGCAGAGCAACAAGGCGCGTCGCGCGGCGCACATTTTTCGGCGCGTGGATTCGCTGGATGATCTGGCGCTCGGGAAAAAACTTCACGCTG
>Ga0210390_10004015_pt1 | contig 12532 bp, 15 predicted proteins | sample IncBWH11OmetaG_FD_161050 | JGI IMG/M metagenome (GOLD analysis project Ga0210390, IMG submission 161050) | Forest soil microbial communities from Barre Woods Harvard Forest LTER site, Petersham, Massachusetts, United States - Inc-BW-H-11-O ...
GAGTCTCGCTTTGTGTTCTGGCCTTATCTGACGGGGTTCTTCCTAATTCCTCTCCTGTTCGATTGGACGGGGGACCTGTGGCACTCCAAAGCCCGATACGCTATGCAATACGACGTGCCCACGAGTTCCATCACGGTCGCCGATAAACCGCACGACTGTGCATTCTTAGCCCCGCCTCTCGGCGAGAAGTATTGTCATCACGAGAGGGTTGTTACGGTTGAGGTCGTTGTGCATTCTCACGACACGAGCACAAACCGTCCAATCGTATCGTACGACGATGGGAAGACTTGGGCTTGGAACGACGGCTATGCGGGGCCGTCTGACCGTCATGTGTCCGTGTATGTTGGCTGGAACAAAATTGATGAGTAGGGGGAAGGGCGATGACCGTCTGAGATTTAACGAGGCACTCGCCGCGAAGTGAATCGCGTTCCCGCAAGCGTCTCCCGCCAGCTTGCGCCATTTCGATCCAGAAGAAGTTTACGGCGTTCCCTCTGAAGCTTTTTCACCCGCAGTTCCAGGGTGTGTATTTTCAACAGCGCTTTCTCCAGCGTCAGTTTCATCTTGCCCCTCCGTTTCCAAGCGGATGAAGATCACCTATAAAAAAAAAGAGAGAATATAGATTGGGCGCGGGGTTATAGTCGCCGTGATCCGTCGGCCTCAGGCAAGGACTCCACAGGCAAAATTGTTGGAAGCTTTTCGGAGCCTTTTTCCAAACCGATGGCGGCTGGTCGTCGCGCCCAATCGTCTTGAATGGCACCATTGTATTCCATCCGCCCGAACCGCGACAGGCTCGCCGCGAACTCGCGTAAGTTCGAGGGGCATCACCGAATTCTAAGCCACGATTGCACGCTCCAAAGCGATGGCGAAGATTAGGCGAATATGCTAACCTCTTGGGCGTGGATGAGGGGCGCAAGCGCGTATTGTTAATTGCAGCGACCATCCTCGCAGCGCGGAAGCTCTCGCAATACGACGGAGGGAAACGCGTGCCTGCTACAGTCGCTGCAATCTCGGATGCAGTCCGATGGGCCGAAGAGATCATGAGTGAGATCGACAGGCGCTGGCCTTTGAAGAACTAGATGGAACCGAAAGACGATCCCGACAAGACGCCCGACACCTTCAAACAGAATTACGCAGGGACCTCCGTCGCTGGGCGCTATCGTGCGTACAACGATCCCATTGACGACATAGCAGAGAAGACCGCCGATCCAGAGAGAGAACTGCCAATGGAACTCCAGAGAATCGTTGAATGGTTCAGGACACTTAATCACGACCGTGTGACCGCGTTGTTCACGGTCGGAATCTTCGTCGCCACTGCCGTCTATGCCGTTGTCGCTACTCTTCAGTGGAGCGCCATGCGTGAGCAGTCGCACACCATGCAGCGGCAATTGGAGATGGCAGATCGCCCGTGGATCAAAGACACGGTGAGATCGGCATTCGACCTTACCGCTCAGCACGGCGCTTTCTCCTGGGCTGTAACTATCAGCACGGAGAACGTCGGCCATTCTGTCGCTACCGCCATATATCCACAGGCCAAATTGATTGCCATCCACGGGGCAGATTTCCTCGACGGCCCACGATTGCAAGCTCGACAACTCTGCGACGAAGTGTCAGCCAGGTTCGAGAAGGTGAAGAACGATCCCGTGGTTTGGAGCAACGCGATTTTTCCAGGGGAGTGGAGCGAGTTTGTGTCCAATGCGATCTTGTTGCCAGATGACATCAAAGGCGCGAGCCTCGACGGGAAGAGCTTTATGCCGATGCTGATCGGCTGTATCGAATATCACTACGCAACTTCGGAGAAGCCGCATCACACATGGTTCGTCTACACTCTCACCCACAGTGACGATCCATCGCTCTCGCTCGACTCACGGACATTCTTTTCCGTAGAGAAGACTGTACCCAGCGCGAATATGGCTCTGATTAAAGCGGACCAGTTCGCCGACTAAGCCTTGAACGATCTGGCATAATTCTTTCATGTGTGGGCGCTACCGACTGTCGCGACGTAAGCAAATGGTCGAGGAGTATTTCGTCAGCGAGGGCGAAGATGAGTGGGTGCCTCGATACAACATTGCTCCGACACAGCCTGTTCCGATCATCCGCCAGAATCCCAAGGAACCCCGCCGCGAACTGTCGTTAGTCCGTTGGGGGCTGATCCCATCGTGGGCGAAGGATGCCTCAGGTGCTGCGAGAATGATCAATGCAAGATCAGAAACGGCAGCGACCCTACCCGCGTTCCGCGATGCATTGAAGTCGCGCAGATGCTTGATTCCTGCGGATGGATTTTACGAGTGGAAGAAAACTGGCAAGTCGAAACAGCCGTTCTGCTTCGAGGTCAACGACGGGAAGTTGTTCGCATTCGCGGGACTGTGGGAGCGCTGGAAGGACCCGACTGGCCAGTGGGTCAAATCGTGCTCGATCCTGACGACTACGCCGAATGCTGTGACCTCACCCGTTCACGACCGTATGCCAGTCATCCTCGATCCCGACTGTTACGATTTGTGGCTCGACCCAGGGATGCAGGATGCACGAGCCGTCTTCGATATGCTGAAGCCGCACGACGCCCACGCAATGCGAAGCTATCCCGTGAGCAGCCGCGTCAACCACGTCACGAATGACGATGAAGGATGCTCGACGCCTGTGGAACCAACTGAGACCCAGACGGGTCTGTTCTGAGCGAATCATGCCGCGTTGTCAGTGCTAAACTCCCTTGCAAATGCCGCGCCCTTTGATATTCATTTCGTGTGGTCAAGTGACCGATGAAGAGAAGAAGCTGGGTGCCGAGGTTTGCAATCTCATCAAGGAACTAACGCCCTACGAACCGTATTTTGCCGAAAACCAAACCACGCTCGAAGGTCTGTCTGACAACATCCTCGGAGCGCTGAACCGCAGTTCGGGGCTGTTGGCGATCATGCACCCGAGAGGAGTTGTATCGTCGCCGAGCGGCGGACTGCACACTCGCGCCTCAGTTTGGATTGAGCAAGAGATCGCGATTGCTGCCTTCATGACGCAAGCTCAAGATCGTCAGCTTCGAGTTCTGGCATACATTCACAAAGACATCAAACGGGAGGGCGTGCGCGACAATCTGCTCTTGAACGCACGGATCTTCGAGTCGAGCGAAGATATACTGGAACACCTCAAGAACATCCTGCCCACATGGAGAGTCGAACCTCTCGCGGGACCGACGCCTGTGGAATTGACGATAACTTACACGAAGCGGATTTGTAACGCAGATCACCACAATTATCGGCTAACAATCACACTGAAGAACCTGGGCACAGAGGTGATAGATAGCTACCACGTAGACGTACTCTTCCCGACAGCATTCTTGCTCGGCGGTCCTCACCCATTGGCCCTGCCGATCCGCAGCACCAACACTCATACTTTCATCCGTGTCTCAACCGAGAATAGACAGGTGAATGCGCTATATCCTGGCGATCCCAACCCGATAATGACGATTGATTACTACGTCGATAGGCATATCTTCACAACTGAGTTGCTCCAACAGGACGTTACTGCGACTCTTTATGTGGAGGGGAAGCCCCCTCTGGTCGTTGAGAAACCGATGTCCGAGCTACAAGTTTTCTAGGCTCCTGCTTCTGACGGGGCAGTTCCATTCCACGTTTGAACAATCGTATTCCACTGCGGAATGTACTTCGTGCCGTAGAAGTGGCCGCTCACCACGAAGCAGATCGTGATCATCAAGAAATTGGCGGCATACATCAATCCGCCAGCACGCTCTTTCGAGACAGGTTGACTAATGAGAGCGATGCCTGCTGCGTTTTCCTTAACCGAAGCTTGAATCGAACGCACATCCGAATGGACGTACGCGCTTAGTTGACGATAGATGGAGCCGTAAAGAACGGTGAAGACCTTATACCCTGGCGGCAATTGTCCGTCGGCAGAAGTTGCCATAGCTTCCGCTGTTAGTTCAGTCCACTTGCCTCGTGGGTATCGCGTTCATAGGGAGACCCCACCATTCTCGTCCTGGCAGATTTGCGAATGGGTGTTTGTTGTGCCTTTCAAGTTATCTGGTAGGCTTCTTGTATGGCTGCCGTATCACACAAGGGTTACACGATTGCTGAATCACCCTCGGGTTTCAAGGTCATCGCCCCAGACGGTGTAGAGATCGGGGACGGTTTCGGGACAGCCGAGATGGCGAAGAAACAGATCGACGCTTATCTGGCAGAAGGAGAACCGACCTCAGAGGACTTAAAGTCTGTGGAGGCTGGAGCCACTGGAATTGTTCCACCAGGAACAGGCAAGGCATGACGCCCCGCATTCAGTGATCGACTGGATTGCCGCTCGAACTAAGTCTAAGTATCGAGCGCCCACCTACCTCGTCGAACTGGTCTTCCATGGCCTTCAAGTCTTCAGGTCGAACTCTCTTGTCGGCGGAGGGGTCCACGGCCTTGTAAAGTTGATGATCCCGCCAGTTTCGAAACATGAAAAAATCTGCGTAGTCGTCGATGGTGCGTTCATCGCTGTGAAGCAAGAATGTTGCGTTCAGCGTCGATTCGTATAGCACCCGAACCAGCACGGCGGCATCCTCAAGAAGCGAACCGTTCTGCAGCAAGATGAAGATCGCACGATAGGTGTGGAAACTCTTGTTGGCGAGCGCCATGAAGATACTTGCCTTACGCCTGTCCGCCTCCTTGAACTCCTGAGGTCCGACCATCGTGCTCGCGACGAACTCTTCGAGTTGAGGTGCGATCTTCAATTGGTGCTGCAGACTGTCACGGAGGCTCTGATTAGGCTCCATATTGAATCGAAGCCGCGATCAACTTGTCGGTTCTTGGGCTTCCCTGGGGACCGCCGAAGAGATCATCTGCCGTTTGCATGTGCAGGCTCGTGAGAATCGCTGCCATGATTCCGATCACCCGCTTCCGTCCTTCATCCATTGCGACAGTTTACAGTTTTCGCCTTTGATTCGCCACAGATGTTCATGGTATTGTTTCTGAAAGGCTATGCGAAGCAACGATAGGGGATGGAACTTTAACGATTCGGAAGAGAATGAGTCGAGGCTGAAGCCCCTGTGTCAGCAAGTGGAGTCGCACTTCGGACTTCCCCCGAAGAGGTTGTGCAGGTATTTCGCCACTTGGGATGACCCCGCTCTCCGCTACATGAACGGTGAGTATTATCGAGGCTTTCACGCGCCTCGCAGGTCCTGCCCCATTCTTCCAGCCTATCTTGCTCCCTGCTTCTATCGTCCATTCACAAGTGACATCCCGTTTGAGAAGACTATCGCGTTCGACAATCTGATCTACATCAGGGACAGCACCTGCCGCGACTGCGACGTAGGATTCGTCACGACGTACGCGCATGAGTTGCAGCATTTCGTGCAGCACGGATATACGCCGAAACTCTCGGAAGTAAACTCCGTTTTGTATCAAAATCTGAAGCAGTTCGAGCCGAATACTATCGCAATCGACATCCCGAATGAGCGAGAGGCAAACATCGTATCGAAGCGTGTGGCCGAACTTGTGTGTGGTGTCGTAGCCGTCAGGGAGTACGCGGAAGCCCAGGTGCTTTTCATGGAACAGGCGGGAGAAACGGAACAGAAGAATCGATGGATATTCTTTCGGGATGTTCAACCCTCAATCGCCTACAATCTACTCCAGGAGACGCTTCCATTAGTGGAGAAATACAGAAACGTTCTCGACTTTGGTGTTGACACAGAGCAACCTGATTGGTGGGTCGCCTAATCCCGACGGTCAGCGGTGAGCAATGAAGGAAGATTCTGATGGCCGACCTCGAAACCATCGCCAACCTGGAACTTCAGAAAGTAAGAGACCGAATCAACGAGGAGACTCGGCAGAAGATGCAGGCCACTTCCACTATGCCGCGAGGCGGTCAGTTGGAGCATGCGAGACTTATGATCCAGCTTGAAGGCGCGGAAGAGACGTGCTTTGCGTATGCAAGGATTTGGCAGGACCTGCTGGAGGAACAGAATGGCGGATACCTCACGCGACAGAATGTGAACTTCATCCTCGGAAAGGTAGGGACGGTAGCGGGTGCCAGAAAAGGCAGCCTGATGAATCCCCGCCATCATCGCGGTCTCGTATCTGCTGCGGGAGAGATCGAACGGCGATTGCACGCTGCGGTCACCAAGGTAAACAGGGATTTGGAGTTGAGAATCCGCAGGCAGGAGGCGTTCCCAAAGAAGAAAGAGGTAGTCATGGAAGCCGAGAGGTCAAACATAAACATTGCCATCCACGCCGCCAACGTCAACCTCGGCACGCAGGTCGGCACCATCAACGCAGCGTTGACTGTCATATCCGAACAAGGGGAATCACACCAGGAAATCGTCCAGGCCCTGAAAGACTTGACCGCTGCTGTAGTGCGGGACAAGCAACTTCAGGAGGCCGACAAACAAGAGACGTTAGAAGTCATCGAGGAGATAACAAAGCAGGCTCAATCGAAACCTGAATCACGCTCAGCAGGGAAGATCAAGGCACTCGTTGCGGGTTTGCACACGCTGGTCGTCGCCAGTGGCGATCTATCAACTCTGTGGACTCGGTACGCTCCTGTTGTAACGCACTTCTTCTTTCCTGGAGCTAAGAAGTAATCACGATTTTCATTTCTCGCCCCAACGCTTAGGATTGAACTCTCTCCGCACAAGAAATGCGCGTGCTTCCTCCCACGCGTACGTCGAGCGAATCTCGAATTCTGCCGTGAATCGCATGTCGGAAATGTTGTAGTAGTCCACGATGATCTTGATTCTCTGGGGAGATAGTTCGTGTTCAAGAGACTCCATGACCCCAGGATTGCCTTCCGCTGCCCTTAGAAAATTCACGAAGTTGTCGGGGAAAAACGGAGTGGGCAGGGTGAAGTTTGTGAAGTTCGCTGTCGGCTGACACGTCTGCTTGTCTTCAAGGTACATGACCTCGTTGAACACCGCGACCGCGTTCCCACTCTTCATATCCCGAATCTTCACCCTGTAGGCGTTTCCGCCTCCGAGGTTCTTTATGACCAGGACAGGAGCAGCAACCTGCATCGGACGCTTCTCGTATTCGATCAGGAGTTCAGGATTGCCAGCAAGCCTTGCTTTCTTGAACTCTTCGTCCCAGGCAAGGAAGGCCCCGACCATGAATAGGGCTACCGCCAGCGTGATCCATACAAACGCTGAGAGCGAATGCCCTGTGATGTGCTCGTAAGCGGCGAAAACGTAGGCAGCTAAACCGCCTGTCATCAGACCAATGCCCCAGAGTCCCGCCGATACGAAGAATGATATGAGGCGTTGCACGCGGTAATTTTACGCCACGATGTCTTCAACCTTTGCGTTTGTTCTCGATGTCACGGAAGATGTCAGACGTTGACCGACCACGATCAAGAACCTCTGCGATGACATCGATACCAACGCCCTTGCCGATCTCAACGAATTGCTCAACTACCCATCGCTGCTGTCGCCGCTCCATAGCCTCAATTTCGGCGAACACGCCGTCTTGGAACTTTTCGTAATCACTCTCTGTCATGCTGTCGCCCTCACTCCCCGCGTAGATTCGCCGACTTCAGGTACGGCTCCCAGCCATTTGATGGCGCGAAGACTGCGTCGATTGCCGCTCTCATTCGCCGCAAAACCCTGTATCTCAACTGTACCCTAAACGGTCTCGGTGTCCCCTATTTCGGGCAGAATGAGGCATCGCTGGCAGACTGTGGCACACATAAATTACTGAAAACACACGATGGCAGACTGAGGAGCGGTTTGTCGATTGCTCTGGCCGATCATGGCAAATACCTGCGGGAGTTCATCTTAGGAGGGATAGCAAACGCAGTCAAACGAAAGAACAGTGGTCAGTGAACAGTGTCCAGTGGGCAGTAGAACCCATGCGAATTTTACTGGCCGCTGAACGCTGGCCACTGCATTACTCGGAGGCCTGTTCGGCTGCGCTCACGGAATCGAAGAAGCGGAAGAACTGCTCGACCCGGGTGACGCCGAGCGCGTCGTGAATACGTTTGCAGACGCCCACCAGCGCGAGACTTCGTCCGCCCTTCTGGCGGGTGACGTAGGCTCCCACCAGTGCGCCGATTCCTGCCGAATCCACATAGGGGACGTTGCTGAAATCGATGATCAGCGCGCGGGAAGTGTCGGCGCGGACCATGGCCTGGAACTCGAACATCGTGGTCATGACCAGAGCCCCGTTCAGGCGGAGAATGCGCTGTCCGGGCTGGGTTCCGGGCTGATCTTCGATGCGGAGGGTCTCTGACGGCATGGGGGAGATATTAACGTGTGCGTAACAATTGATTGTTAACGCGACGTTAATTTCCGTAACCCTGACGGTCTGGCCTGCTAGATGGCGGCGGCTTGTTCGCGGCGCCTGGCCTGGATTTCGATGAAAACGCTGACCAGCGACACGGCTGCCGGGGTCACTCCTGGGATGCGTGAGGCCTGCGCTAGGGTGCGCGGCTGCACGTGGCTGAGCTTTTCCTGCATCTCGCGGGAAAGCCCGCTGACTGAGCCATAGTCGAACCAGCCAGGAATCGATCGCTGTTCCGACTTCTTCATGCGATCCATGGCGCGCTGCTGTTGCAGCAGGTAGCCCTCGTACTTGATTTCGGTTTCCACCGACTTGAGTTCGTTGCGGATTTCAGAAGAAAGCGCGGCCACGGATTCTCGCTGATTCTGGCTGATTTCTTCTCTCTCTCTGTCTCTTGCAAAGAACGCTGGTTCGAGCTCGCGGAGAATGGGCGCCAACTGCTCGATGACGATTTCGGGGCGCTTCAGCAACTGGGCGCAGGTCTGGCCGATCGCGGAACTCCAGTCGCGAGCTAGTTCGGTTGCGCTGCCGGCGACAGCAGGTCCCTCGCCGCTTCGCTCCTTGGAATAACAAGGTGAAATCTTGTTGATCACTGCCGGGGTTAGCTTTGTCCGTTCCAACAGCTTCTTCATTGCCTGCAGACGCTCTTGTTTGGCTTGGAAGTCGGCCCAGGCTTCATCCGAAATCAAGCCCACGCGGCGGCCGTGCGGAGTGAGACGGCGGTCGGCGTTGTCGATGCGCAGGTGCAGGCGGAATTCGGCTCGCGACGTAAACATTCTGTAGGGCTCGTTCGTGCCCTTAGAAATAAGGTCGTCGATCAGGATCGCAGTGTAGGCCTCAGTGCGGTCGAGGATCAGCGGCGGCTGCGCCTTCACCTTCAATGCTGCGTTGATGCCCGCCATCAGGCCCTGACAGGCGGCTTCTTCGTAGCCAGACGTGCCGTTGATCTGGCCCGCAAGAAATAAGCTGGCGATCTTCTTCGTTTCCAAAGTGCGCTGCAGTTCCGTGGGATCAATCGAGTCGTACTCGATCGCATAGCCGGGACGCAGCATCTCGGCTGTTTCGAGACCGGGAATCGATTTCAGGATCGCAAGCTGAACGTCCACCGGAAGAGATGTGCTCATGCCGTTTACGTAAATTTCGTGCGTGTTCAGGCCTTCAGGTTCGAGATAGAGCTGGTGTGTCTCCTTGTCAGGAAACTTGACGATCTTGTCTTCGATGGACGGACAATAGCGCGGACCGATCGACTGGATTTGTCCGCTATACATCGGGGAGCGATGCACGTTCTCGCGGATGATGCGGTGCGTTTCAGGCGTGGTCGACGCGATGTAGCACGGCACCTGCGAATCGTGGTGCGCCACCCGCTTGGTGCGAAAGCTGAAGGGAGTGGGGTCGGCGTCTCCCGGCTGCTCGGTGAAACGCGACCAGTCGATAGTGCGTCCGTCAAGGCGCGGCGGCGTTCCCGTCTTGAGCCGGCAGCCGCGCAGGCCCAGCTTCTTCAGAGCTTCTCCCAGGAGAACCGCGTTCGGTTCGCCGGAGCGTCCCGCGGGATACTGCTGCTCACCGCAGTGAATAAGGCCGTTAAGGAAAGTCCCGGTGGTGATGATAACGGCTTGCGCGCCCACGGTGCGGCCGTCGCGGAGGCGAACACCCAGTACCGAGTACCCAGTGCCCAGTGCCGAGTCGTCTGAAGTGCTGGATACTGGGTACTGGGTACTGGGTACATCAAGAATCAGCTCAGCCACTTCTGCCTGCTTGATCTTGAGATTCGGCTCTGACTCGAGCACTTCGCGCATCTTGAGCCGGTAGGCCTGCTTGTCGCACTGCGCACGCGGTGACCACACTGCCGGGCCCCTGGAAGTGTTCAACAGACGAAACTGGATGCCGACCGCATCGGTAATCTCGCCCATGATGCCGCCGAGCGCGTCGACCTCGCGAACCAAGTGACCCTTGGCGATGCCTCCGATTGCCGGGTTGCATGACATTTGCGCAATCAAGTCGACGTTCAAAGTATAGAGAGCGGTCTTCAGCCCCATGCGCGCGGAGGCCATCGCAGCCTCGCATCCGGCATGTCCGGCGCCGACTACGACTACGTCGAATTGTTCCGTGAATGGCATCGATCAAGCTAGACGCGGGGCCTGTGCTTATTCTACCGGACAAGTTGTAATGATTGCGCGAGCTGAGTCGAGGAGATGAACGCGAACCGAGCTGCAGTCTGGCGCATCTAAACGCTTCATGCGCATAGTCACATTAGAAGAACACTTCGTCACCGAATCTTTTGTGAAAGCCACCGAAGGCCCCGGGCACAACGTTCCCCCGCCGATTGCTCAACTTCGTCCCAAGCTCCTGGATCTGGGTGCCGGCCGCATCGCCGCCATGGACGAAGGGGGCATCGACTTTCAAGTTCTCTCACTGGCTTCGATGGGGATGGATGCGCTCGCTGCGGACGTGGCTACGCCTCTGACTCACGACGTGAACGACGAACTGGCCCAAGCTATCAGTGCAAATCACAGGCGGCTCGGCGGTTTCGCGACGCTGGCGTTGCATGAGCCAGGAAAGGCGGCGCAAGAGCTGGACCGTTGCATCACCCGGCTGGGATTCCTCGGAGCCTTGCTCGACGGCACGACGGGCGGTCTTTTTCTCGACGATCCTCGATTCCTGCCTGTTTGGGAGGCAGCTGCAGCGCTGCGCGTCCCGGTATATTTGCATCCCGCTCCGCCGCCAGATAAGGTTCGCGAGGTCTATTACTCGGGGCTGCCAGGCGAGCTGGGCATGCTCCTCTCGATTGCAGGATGGGGATGGCACGCCGAGACGGGCCTGCACACGCTGCGCCTCATCGTCTCCGGTCTTTTCGATCGGCTGCCGGATTTGCAGCTTATCATTGGCCATATGGGGGAGGGGCTTCCCTATGCCCTCGCTCGATCAAGCGGCGTTCTTTCCCGCGCTGCGCCGCATTTGCGCCAGCCTGTCTCAGAATACTTTCGATCGAACATTCATGTCACCACCAGCGGCTACTTCACTCAGCCGCCACTGCGCTGCGCGCTGGAGGTGATCGGCATCGATCGGCTCATGTTTTCGGTCGATTATCCTTTCAGCCCTAACACGAACGGCCGGGCATTTCTGGATGGTCTTGCCAGGATTCTGAGTCCCGAGGATCATGCCCAGCTCAGCCACGGGAATGCGGAAAAAGCGCTGAAGTTGCGAGCTTCATAGAGGGGGCGTTGACAATCCGTCAGTCTTGGGAGAACTCGGAGAAGAGCAAGTAAGGAAGATGGATATGGCGAAAGAAATTCCCATCGGTGCGCATGGCGAAGCGGAGCAGACCGTCGAGTTCAAACACACTCTTACCGCGCACCGTCCCGAATTGCCCCCGGTTTATTCCACGCCCCACATGATCGGCCTCATGGAGACTGCCGCATTTCTCGCGCTTCAGCCCTACTGCGAGGGCGACGAGATCTCGGTAGGAACTGCGATCAGCATTCAGCACCGTGCGGCGAGCGGCATTGGAGCGCACATCGCAGCCGAGGCCGTGCTGGAGTCGTTTGACGGCCGCTTCTACACTTTCCGGGTGACCGCGCGCGACGATGTGCAGGAAATCGGCCGGGGCACTGTGGGGCGGGCTATTGTGAGCGTCGGTAAGCTTCTCGAGAAGATGAAGAGGAAGTGAGGAAAGCCCGAACGTCATGAGCGATCGGATCTTGATCGAAGTATGCGTCGATTCTGTTGCCTCCGCGGTCGCCGCCGAGCGCGGGGGAGCCGGACGTGTGGAACTGTGCAGCAATTTGCTCGAGGGCGGTGTTACCCCCAGCGCGGGATTGATTGAACTGGTGCGGGCCAGAACATCCATCGGCCTCCAAGTGATGGTTCGGCCGCGCGGCGGCGATTTTTGTTACACGGCGGAAGAGTTCGAGACCATGAGACGCGACATTGTGGCCGCCAAAAAGCTGGGGGCCGACGGGGTTGTCGTGGGCATCCTCAACGCGGACGGCAGCGTGGACATTGGGCGCACGCGTGAGTTAGTCGAACTGGCGCGCCCTCTCAGTGTCACTTTCCATCGAGCTTTTGATATGTCCGCGGATCTCTTTCGTGCTTTGGAATCCGTTTGTGCGACTGGAGCGGACCGGCTGTTGACCTCAGGTGGAGCGAAGGCCGCGCTACAGGCGGTTGAGCAGATTGCTCGGCTGGTTGAGGCGGCACGTGGACGTATCGCGATTATGGCTTGTGGTGGCATCAACCATCACAACGCCGCGAGCATCATCGAAAAGAAGGGCGGGATAGAA
>Ga0210390_10004018_pt1 | contig 12531 bp, 13 predicted proteins | sample IncBWH11OmetaG_FD_161050 | JGI IMG/M metagenome (GOLD analysis project Ga0210390, IMG submission 161050) | Forest soil microbial communities from Barre Woods Harvard Forest LTER site, Petersham, Massachusetts, United States - Inc-BW-H-11-O ...
CAGGAAGGCGAGACGCAGGAGTTCACCGGTAACGTCTGCGAAGTGCTCTTCGACTGCCGCGGCGACTTCGAGGGCTTCGTGCTCGAGCCCTGCTGCGGGCCTACCCGCGTCTTCCGCAGCCGCGCCAGGAGAATCGGGGAGCTCGCGCTCCGAGCGTGCCGCGACGAATTGACGGTCAGCGTGTTCGCCGATCGCCGCGAGAGCGAAAGGATCGTCCGAATCTCGGTCCGACGATAGAGCGACGCCGTCACCATCGCCGAGCCCGGTAGCCTGGGGTCGGGATGAGCGGAAGGAGTCGCCGGGAGAATGGACCCCCGCGCGGAGGCCTGGTACCGCCGACGGACCTCACACTGGACGGACTGGCCGCTCACCGAGCTACTCGAGCGTAAACGGCAGGGCGGCGTCGCGATCAGCGTGGTCATCCCGGCCAGGAACGAGGAGCGGACGGTCGCGGGGGTGGTGGGCCCCCTGGTCCAGGCCCTGGTGTCGGACGCACCCCTGGTCGACGAGCTGGTGGTCATCGACTCCGACTCGACCGACGCCACCGGCCGGGTGGCGGCCGGAGCGGGCGCCGTCGTGCACAGGGCGCGGGACATCGCGCCGGGGCTCGGAACCTACCAGGGTAAGGGCGAGGCGCTGTGGAAGTCGCTCCTGGTCACCCGGGGCGACGTCCTGGTCTTTGTCGACGCCGACCTAACCCAGTGGGGTCCGCACTTCGTGACCGGCCTGCTCGGGCCGCTGCTGGCCGACCCCGGCGTGCACCTGGTCAAGGGCTTCTACGACCGGGTCCGGACCGAGGAGGACGGCTCCGTCTCGACCGAGGGCGGCCGGGTCACCGAGCTGGTCGCGCGGCCGCTGCTGAGCTTGTGGTGGCCCCACCTGGCCGGGGTGGTCCAGCCGCTGGCCGGGGAATGGGCGGCCCGGCGGGCCCTGATGGAGTCCCTGCCCATCCCGGTCGGATATGGCGTAGAGCTGTCGACGCTGCTTGACACCACCGCCCGGCACGGCCTCGAGGCGCTGGCGCAGGTGGACCTGGGCTCGCGCGCGCACCGCCACCAGGCCAACCACGACCTCGGGGTGATGGCGGCGGAGCTGCTGGCCCTGGCAGAAAGCCGGCGCTCCGGACCGCACCGCCTGATCGGCGACGTCACGCTCGAGCAGTTCGTCAGGGACGGCGAACAGGTTCTCCAGCGGTCCCGGCCGGTACCGACGCACGAGCGGCGGCCGGCGAGCACTATCACCGCCGCCGCGCGACTCGGCGACGTGCCGCGGGCCCCGGCCCGATGAGCGACCCCGGCGGGTCTCGCGGGATGGAGCCCCAGGCCGTGCCGCCCCAGGCCGGGCCGCCCCAGGCAGAGCGGCCCCAGCGCGTCCTGCGACTCGGCAGGCAGGCGTTCGGGCCGGAGCGGCTCCTGGTCATGGCGATCGTGAACCGGACCCCCGACTCGTTCTACCAGCCCGGCGTGACCTGGGATCCGGCGGCGGCCATGGAGCGCGTGCGCGTGGTGGTCGCCGAGGGCGCCGACATCGTGGACATCGGGGGCGTGCCGGCCCGGCCCGGCGATGAGGTCGCGGTAAGCGAGGAGATCAGGCGTACCGTCCCGTTCGTCGCGGCGGTGCGCGACGCCTACCCGGACCTGGTCATCAGCGCGGACACCTATCGGCACGAGGTAGCGCGGGAGGCCTGCGCGGCCGGGGCCGACCTGATCAACGACACCTGGGGCGGGTGGGACACCAAGCTGGCCGACGTGGCGGCGGAGTTCGGCGCGGGACTGGTCTGCTCGCACGCCGGAGGGCTGCCGCCGCGGACCCGCCCGTTCCGGGTGGCCTACGCCGACGTGGTAGCGGACGTGCTCCGCACCACGCTCGCCCTGGCGGAACGGGCCGTGGCAGCGGGCGTCGAGCCGGCCAGGATCGTGATCGACCCCGCGCACGACTTCGGCAAGAACACGTGGCACTCGCTGGAGATCACCCGGCGGCTGGCCGAGCTGGCCGCCACGGGCTGGCCGGTCCTGGTGTCGCTGTCGAACAAGGACTTCGTGGGTGAGACCCTGGACGCCCCGCTCGACGAGCGGGTGGCCGGGACGCTCGCCACGACGGCCGTCTCGGCGTGGCTGGGCGCCCGCGTGTTCCGGGTCCACCAGGTACGCGAGACCCGGCACGTGCTGAGGATGGTCTCGGCGATCCGCGGCGATACCCCGCCCGCGCTGGCCGTGCGCGGGCTGGCCTAGGCCGTGGCGACCACGATCGCGGCCGCGGCGCTGTGCCCTTCGCCGCCGCTGCTGTGCCCGCAGCTCACCGGCCGCAGTCCGGTCTTGCCCGAGTTGCGGGCGGCCTGCGCGCAGGTCGTCGGACGACTGCTGAGCCAGGACCCCGATGTGATTGTGGTCGTGGGACCGGGTCCCGCGACGGGCACCTGGGCCGCCGACAGCCGACTGGACCTGTCCGCCTTCGCTCCCGCGATCGCGGAGGGGGGTACGGGCGGGGTGCCGCTGGCCCTCGGCCTCGGCGCCATGCTCCTCGATCAGGCCGGATACCGCGGTCCCCGCCACCTCCAGGCGGCCGGCCACGACGAGCCGGCCGGCGCGTGCGCGAAGCTGGGCGCGGAACTGGCCGGCTCGGGCGACCGGACGGGGTTGCTGGTCATGGGGGACGGGAGCGCCCGGCGGACCCTTAAGGCGCCCGGGTACCTAGACCCGCGGGCCGCGGGCTTTGACTTTGGTGTCGAGCGCGCGATCCGCGCCGGGGACCTGGCGGCGCTGCTGGACCTGGACCAGGCGCTGGCCCGCGACCTGATGGCCACCGGCCGGCCGGCCTGGCAGGTGCTGGCGGGCGCCATGCCTGCGCCAGCACCTGCCACCGAGGTGCTGTACTGCGATGATCCCTTCGGCGTCGCGTACCTGGTCGCCTACCTGCGCCCGCGGGGGGCCGAGGCGGGCTCGCGGTGAGCCTTCGGGCTAGTCGTTATTCGGCGTATTCCATGGCGCCGCGCAGTTGCGCGGCGCGACGCCAGGCTTCGACCATCCGGCGTTCTGCCTTCAGCTCGAGCCGCCTGGCCCGCCGGAGCGAGGCGACCCGGCGGCCGGGCCGTCGGTGTTCCGCCTCCTCCAGCGTGCTGCGGGTCCGTTGGACCGCGAGCAGTTCCCAACGCATGCTGATCACTCCTGATGTGTGTGCATTGTGTGCCGCCTGGCCGCGCGGCTCATGTCGGCCGCGCGGCCCCATCTGGTGGTGTGGCCAGCCACTTGTGCTGGCCTGGTGTCGCCGCTTACGCGGCGACTTCGGTCTTACGCGGACGTCCGCGGGGGCGCTTGCGGGGTACGATCGCCCCGCGTATCAGCAGCTCGCCGCCCCAAACGCCCCAGGGCTCCCTGCGCTCGAGCGCACCGGTCAGGCAGGCGATCCTGGCCCGGCAGCCCCGGCACATGGCCTTCGCCTGCTCCACACCCTCGGGAGACTCGGCGAAGAACAGTTCCGGGTCCTCCGTGCACGGAAGATCCAGTCCCACCGGGAGCAGCGTGGCCGTACCGCTCACCACGCCGAATCCCTGCCTGACGTCTGGCTCCTGCCCCGCCGCTTCGACCATGGACGCCTCGAACCCCGTTACGTCCATCCTGTCGGCGGTGGCACTGCGCCATTGCATCGGTGCCATCCCCTCTCGTTAGCCGGTCCTAAGTTGTCGTCCGACGCGATTTCTCGCCCGTCCTGGGACCTAGGCCCAAATAACTAGGCCGCGGACCCTGTGTGCGGGTCCGCGGCCTCAAGGGGAGCTCAGCCGGTCTTTTAGACCGGTTCCCTATGTTGAGGCGGACCCACTGCGGTAACGCCGCCGGCGTTAACGCTCGTCATGTAGTTGGCGGAATTCGGCTGTCCAAGCTGGACCGCGAGAGCGGCCTTGGGCGTGACCGGAATGGCGAACACGACATGCCCCCGGACGCGCGGAACGGACTGCACCGCAGTGGCGCACGGCCCCGTGCCGAGGCCGGCTGCGGGCACACCTGTCCCCGGGAAGCTGACCGGCAGGCAGGAGGCAGCCGCACGCGAACGCCACAGCGCGACAGGCAGCTTGCCTGAGTTGATGTATGTCACCGGGCACCTCCTCCCAAGGAGCGTCGTCAATCAGCCCACGGACATGTACGCAGCCTAAATGCTGCCTCCCGGTGGGGCAACAGTTTTTTGACCTGGTATTTCGCCGCGCAGGAAGGGGAAAGTACGGCGGCCCGCCAGCACTGGCCGGGGGTTCCGGGGGTTGTCCCCCGGGCCAGCACTGCTGACCTGGTATTTCAGGCGGAGGTCTGGACGGTGCGGATCAGGCCCTCCTGCACCACGGAGAGCACGAGCTCGCCCTCCTCGGTGAAGACCTCGCCGCGGGCCAGGCCGCGACCGCCGTAGGCCACCGGCGAGTCCTGCGCGTACAGCAGCCACCGGTCGGCGCGGAACGGGCGGTGGAACCACATAGCGTGGTCCAGGCTGACTCCCGTCGTGCGCCCGTCCCACCACGACAGGCCGTGCCCGAGCAGCACCGAGTCCAGCAGCGTCATGTCCGAGGCGTAGGTCATCAGGCACACGTGCAGCAGCGGGTCATCGGGCAGGTCCCCGTCCACCCGGAGCCAGACCAGGTTCGTGGTGGTCCGCAGCGACGGGTCGCGCTCCGCCTCGACCTGCAGGGGCCCGATCGACCGCAGGTCGATCGGGCTATCCCGCCACGGGACGGACGCCTCGCCGAGGACGCGGGCCAGCCGGTCCTGACGGCGCTCGACGTCCTCCGGCCGGGGCACGTCGGGCATCGGGTCGGCGTGCTCGGGGCCGGGTTCGGCGTGGTGGAACGACGCGGAGAGCGTGAAGATCGTCTCCCCGTGCTGGACCGCGGACACCCGGCGGGTGGTGAACGACCGCCCGTCGCGCACCCGGTCGACCAGGTACACCAGCGGGACCGTCGGGTCGCCCGGCCTGATGAAGTAGGCGTGCAGGGAGTGCACGGGCCGGTCCGCGGGGACGGTCCGGCCCGCGGCGACCAGCGCCTGCCCGGCCACCTGGCCGCCGAACACCCGCTGCCTGCGCTCGTCCGGGCTGCGCCCGCGGAAGATGTTGACCTCGATCTGCTCCAGGTCGAGCAGGTCGAGGAGTTCGTCGAGCGCCTTACCCATGGGCCCTCCGGCCGATCCGCACGTCATCGAGGAAACGCGACCGCTGCCTGCCCGCGCCGCGGTTCCGGCTGCCTGGCGTGCGGGCCGGGGACCAGGACAGGTACAGGTGCTGGCGGGCCCTGGTCACCGCCACATACAGTAGCCGCCTTTCCTCCTCCAGCGCCTCCGCGGTCCTGGCGTGCACGATCGGCATGAGCCCTTCGACCAGGCCCGGCAGGAACACCGCGTCCCATTCCAGGCCCTTGGCCGCGTGCATCGAGGTGAGCGTCACGCCCTCGACCGCCGGCGCGTGCCCCAGCTCCGCCCGCAGGGTCAGCTCCGCCGAGAAGTCGCTCAGGGTGGCGTCCGGGCGCGCCGCGTGCATGTCGTCGGCGAGCTGGGCGATCGCGGCGAGGGACTCCCAGCGCTCCCGCGCCGCTACGCCCCCGGCCGACGGGGCGCCGGCGAAGCCGACGCCGGTCAGCACGTGGCGGACCGAGGCCGGCAGCGGGTCCCGGCCGTCGCCGGCCGCCTCGCCGCGCGCGGCGCCGCGGAGCAGCACCAGCACCTGGCGCACCACGGGCCGCTCGTAGAACCGCTCCGCGCCGCGCACGAGGTACGGGACCCCGGCCTCGTCCAGCGCCCGCTCGAACCGTTCGGTGTCGGCGTTGATCCGGACCAACACCGCGATCTCCCGGGCCGGGACGCCCGCCGCCAGCAGCACCCGGATCTGGACGGCCAGCCCGGCCGCCTCGTCGGCGTCGTCGGCGAACTCGGTGAGCACGGGCGCCGGCCCCGCGGGCCGTTGCGCGATCAGCGCGCCGCCCCCCGGGATGAGCTGGTTGGCCAGCGCGACCACCTGCGGCGTGGACCGATAGTCGCGCACCAGGCGGACCATCGTCGCGCCGGGGAACTCCGCGGTGAACCCGGTCAGGTAGGCGGGCGTGGCGCCGGTGAAGGAGTAGATCACCTGCTGCGGGTCCCCCACCACGCACAGGTCGTCGCGCTCGCCGAGCCAGGCGTCGAGCAGCAGCTTCTGCAGCGGGTTCACGTCCTGGTACTCGTCGACGACGAAGTACCTGAACGTCCCGCGCACCTGTTCGGCCGCCTCGCGGTGCTCGAGCACGATGGCGGCGGTCAGCTCCAGGACCGACTCGAAGTCGATCAGGTGCCGCTCCCGCCGCAGCCGCTCGTACCCGGCGAACACCGCGGCCATCTTCTCCGCCTCGGCCGCGGGAGATCGCCCGGCCCGGGCCGCGGCGCCGGCGTAGCCGTCCGCGCGGACCTGGATCGTCTTGGCCCACTCAATCTCGCCCGCGGCGTCGGAAAGCCCCGCGCCGCCGTCGAGCCTGACGCCTGCCTGTTTGGCCGCCTCGCGGATCAGGCCGAGCTTGGAGTCCAGCAGTCCCGGGGGGCGGCCGCCGATGACCCGGGGCCAGAAGTAGTTGAGCTGGCGCAGCGCGGCGGCGTGGAAGGTGCTGGCCCGCACCCGCTCCGTGCCTGAAACCCCTGCGCCGAGCTGCCTGAGCCTGCCGCGCAGTTCCCCGGCCGCGCGGACGGTGAACGTGAGCGCCAGCACGTGCGCCGGGTTGACCAGCCCGGAGCCGACCGCGTACGCGATGCGGTGCGTGATCGCGCGCGTCTTGCCGGTGCCCGCGCCGGCCAGCACGCAGACCGGTCCGCGGGTGGCCAGGGCCACCTCGCGCTGCTCCGGGTCGAGCCCGGCCAGCAGCGCGTCACAGCTCTCCTGCACGGTGTCGGTCTCCTGCACGGGGTCGGCCACGCGCTCATCCTGCCGCATGGGACCGACGGGGGCGCCACGCGGGAAGGCAACGGGTCCCGCCGGCGTTACACAAGCCGGGATTTGCCAACCACGAGGAGGCGCCGGGTGTCCGGCCAGCTGACGATGTACACCACCCAATGGTGCGGCTTCTGCCGGAACCTAAAGAACCAGCTCGCGCGGGTCGGGATCGAGATGGCCGAGGTGGACATCGAGCGCGACCCCGCCGCGGCCGAGTACGTGATGTCGGTCAATGGCGGCAACCAGACCGTGCCCACCGTGGTGTTCCCCGACGGCAGCGTGATGACCAACCCCTCGGCCAACCAGGTGCGCGCCCGGCTGGCCGACCTCACCGCGGGGCAGGAGGTCCTGGCCCAGGGGTGAAGCCATCGCCGTTCGGGATAAAAGTGCTTTTTTGCGCCGAACGCGGGATGGTGCCCCTTCAGGTGATGCATGGACGATGAATCCGCAGGCGAGCTCGTGGTCCGGAGGTCCGGACAGGGCTGGCGGGTCGGGGGCGAGGAAGCCGACGACCTGACCAGCGCCATGGTGCTCGCCGACCTGCTGGCCGGGGACCTCGGGGTGGCCGGGGAGGCGCCGCAAGCCGAGCCCGCGAGCCAGGACGAGGCGGCGCGGCTCGCCGTGACGGTGGCGCAGCTTGAGCACGCGCTCACCGCGCGGGTACGCGTCGAGCAGGCCATCGGCGTGCTCGCCGAACGGCACAGGCTCGGGCCGCGGGAGGCGTTCGACCTGCTCAGGAGCGCGGCCAGGGCCGACGGCCGGAAGGTCACCGAGCTCGCAGGGATCGTGGTAGACAGCGCGTCGAACCCGCTGCTGCCGCTGCCCGCCACCCTGGCCAGGCAGCCGGGCGCGGCGCGCCAGCGCGGGCTCTCACCGCGCCACGCCCGCGCCAGGAGCTAACCTGGCGATACTCATCCGCGACACACCCGCGCAGGGAACGATTCGGGGCGCGCGAATGACGGCGGACGGCGCTACAGTCCTTGGCACGTGTGGGGTGGCGGAGCGAGGGAGGCCGGGCGATGGACCTTGACGCGGTCGAGATCTGCGCCGGGGCCGGGGGGCAGGCCCTCGGGCTCGAGCGGGCCGGCTTCGAGCACGCCCTGGCCGTCGAGCTCGACGCCGCGGCGTGCGCCACGCTGCGGGCCAACCGGCCCGGCTGGAAGGTCGCCGAGGGGGACGTGGCCGATCCGGCCCTCTGGCGGCCGCGCGACTACCAGGGCGTGGCGCTGCTGGCGGGCGGGGTCCCCTGCCCGCCGTTCACCGTGGCGGGGCGGCAGCTCGGCGCGGACGACGAGCGTGACCTGTTCGCCTGGGCGGTGGAGCTGTGCGGGGTGGTCAGGCCGCGGGCGCTGCTGCTCGAGAACGTCAGGGGGCTGAGCACCGCCCGGTTCAGCGGGTACCGCCAGCACGTCCTGGACCGGCTGCGCGAGCTCGGGTACATCCCGGGGTGGCGGCTGCTGCACGCGTCGGAGTTCGGCGTGCCGCAGCTGCGCCCGCGTTTCGTGCTGGTGGCCTTGCGCCCGGGGGACGCGCCCTGGTTCCGGTGGCCCGCTCCGTCTGTCGGGCCGGCCTTGACGGTGGGCCAGGCCCTCGGTGACCTGATGGGCGCGCGCGGGTGGCCCGGGGCGGGGTCCTGGGCCCTTCGGGCCGACCGGATCGCGCCCACGATCGTGGGCGGGTCGAAGAAGCACGGCGGGGGTGACCTCGGCCCGACCCGGGCCAAGCAGGCCTGGGCCGAGCTCGGCGTCGACGGCCTCGGCATCGCGGACTTTGCCCCCGGGCCTGAGGCGGACCCGGCGCTGGCGCCGCGGCTGACCTGCGAGATGGTAGCCAGGCTGCAGGGCTGGCGGGACGAGTGGGACTGGCGGTTCAGCGGGCGCAAGACCTCGCGGTACCGGCAGATCGGCAACGCGTTCCCGCCCCCGGTGGCGGAGGCGGTCGGGACGGCTATCCGCCGGGCGCTGGAGCACGCGGGCGCGGCGGGTTCGGGTTCGGGTGCGGCGGGGGACGGGGGCGAGGCGCGCGTGCACGACCCGGTGCTGCGGGTGCTGCGGTCGCGTGACGACTTCCTGACCGCCGGGCAGATCGCCGACCTGGCTGCGGGGCTGTCGGCCGACGCGGTGATCGGCCGGCTGGGCCACCTCGAGCGCGACTTCGAGCTGGAGGTCGCCGAGGGCCGCGACGGGCCGGCTTACCGGCTCGCCGGGTTCAAGGCCTTTGTGGGGCAGCGCGAGCACGCGCGCCACCGGCGTTTCGCGGCGAACCGGGCCAGCATCAGCTAGCGCGGGCTAGCTAGCGCTGATCCGGTAGGCGTTGAAACCCTCGAAGTCGGTACCCGGGCCGCACTGGGGGGCGTCCAGCAGGGCGGACTTCACGTAGCCGGCCGGAACCGGCTCCACGGGCTCGAACCTGGTCCCCCAGCAGATGACGTCCCCGGCTGCGATCGCACTGATCTGGTAGGCGTTGAAACCCGCCAGGTTGGTGCCCCGGCCGCACTGGGGCGCGTCCAGCATGGCCGTAGGCACATAGCCGGTCGGGACCGCTTCCGCGGGCTCGAACTCGGTGCCCCAGCAGATCACGTCCCCGGCTGCGATCGCACTGATCTTGTAGGCGTTGAAACCCGCCAGGTTGGTCCCGCGGCCGCACTGGGGGGCATCTAGCACGGCCGTAGGCACGTAACCGGCCGGGACCGCCTCCGCGGGCTCAAACCCGGTCCCCCAGCAGACCACGTCCCCGGCTGCGATCGCACTGATCTGGTAGGCGTTGAAACCCCCCAGGTTGGTACCTCGGCCGCACTGCGGAGCGTCCAGCATGGCGGTGGCCACGTAGCCGGTCGGGACCGCCTCCGCGACCTCGAACTCGGTCCCCCAGCAGATCACGTCACCGGCCGCCACCGCACTTAGGTGGTAAGCGTTGAAACCCGCCAGGTTGGTTCCCCGGCCGCACTGCGGAGCGTCCAGCACGGCCGTAGGCACGTAACCGGGCGGGACCGCCTCCGCAGGCTCAAAGTCGGTCCCCCAGCAGATCACGTTTCCGGCTGCGATCGCGCTGATCTGGTAGGCGTTGAATCCCGCGAGGTTAGTGCCCCGGCCGCACTGGGGAGCGGACAGCATGGCCGTGGCCACGTAGCCGGTCGGGACCGCCTCCGGGGGCTCAAACTCGGTGCCCCAGCAGATCACGTCACCGGCCGCCGCCTTGCTGATCTGGTAGGCGTTGAATCCTGCGAAATTGTCCGCACCACATGATGGATAGTTGGGGACCAATGCGGTGACCACGTACCCGGCAGGGATGGTGGCTCTACGGGCGCAAATAGTCTGCGCGGTAACGGTAATGGTGATCGACGGGCTCACCGCAGCGGGTGTGACCCCGTTGGCGGCCTCGATCGTGAACGTAAAGCCTCCGGCCTTCGTCGGCGTACCGGACAGGGTTCCCGTGGTCGAGTCCAGGGTCAGCCCGTTCGGCAGCGCCCCTGAGTTGACCGAGAACGTCGGGGCCGGGCTCCCCGACGCGGCGAAGGTGTACGTGTAAGGCGCACCGACGATATCGGTCGTCGGCGGGCTGTCGGCCGTGAAGGCCGGAGCGGCTGGGACGAAGCCGGATCCCTCTGCCACGGGGGCCTGGACGAGGTCCTCGTCGGCGAGGCCCGCGTGTGATCCTGACGAGGGCGCGTGTGATCCTGATGAGGGATTGAGATCGATACCGGTCGCCGCCGCCAGCACGAAACCACCTACGCCGACGATGACCAGTACGGCCATCACGGCCAGCAATGCTGAGCCGACTTTCCTGAACACAAGTCCCCCCAGGGTTGTTCCGGATCCGCTAGTAGACGCCCGAGTCCGGCTGGCGGATTACGACCCGATGAAAATAACGCGAACTGCGTGCCGTTATGGCCGACAAAGTTTCGCTGGAGCGCTAAATATCCGGTTTGGGGCGGACTGGCCTAGCCCGTGACTGGGATCGCCGGAGAGGGTGGGCCCGGGGCTAGGCGCCGGCCGGGGACCAGGGCAGGCGGTAGGCGCGGTAGGTGCTGACGTTGGGCGGGAACTTTGCGTTGAACAGCAGGGCGCCGGACGGGCTGAACTCCGAGATGTACGGGAGCGCGCCCCAGCCGACGAACAGGTTGCCGTCGGGCATGGTCTGGGCGTTGCCCTCGACGCCGGCCACCAGGCCTTCGGGCTGGTTGTCCGACTTGATCAGGGTGGCCACGTGGGTGGCCAGGTCCAGGCGCACCGTGACCGCCCGGCTGTGCCCCAGGAGTGAGCCGCCGGTCGGACTGGGGGACTCGTCGTCGAACCAGGTGTACACGCCGCCGCCGAGGGCCTCCGGGTCGTGCTGCCAGGAGAAGATCTCGCCGTCTTGGTCGAGGACCTGGCCGGCGGCGGCCTTGAGTGAGAAGGAACTCTGCTTGCCGCCCAGTTCCCACATGATCGCCCCGGTACGCAGGTTCACCTTGTAGGTCGTCCAGGTGTTGCGCGCGTCGATGAGCAGGTTGCCGTCGGTGTCGAGGTGGACGGCGTTGATGTGGAACCAGTCCCACGGCTGGGACGCGGAGGAGGGCCTGGGCACGTGACTGTCGGTATAGGGAACGTGGTCGGCGCTGTTCCACTGGAACAGGACCTGGCCGGTCTTGATGTCGATCTCCTGGACGACCCCGTCGACGACCGTTTGATCAGACGGGCCGCCGATCGATTTGAGGTTGGCGGTGGTCATGTCGTCGGCCAGGATCAGCGCGGTGTTCCAGGGCGTGATGAGGAACTCGTGGAAGTCGGTCTCGTACCCGTTCGCGGCCTTGACCTTGGCGATCTGCTGGTAGCGGTCGTTGTAGATGTAGTCGGCCGTCGTCGACGGGCTTGCGGCCTGGAACCAGGTGAGGACCGGCTGGCCCAGGTAGGTCTGGGTGCGGAAGTCGGTGGCGGCCGTCCCCTGGGGTAGCGCGTGGAACCAGATCACCTTCCCGGTGTCGCTGAGGATCTCCGGGCCGCTGGCGTAGCCGCCGCCCATGGGCGCGATGAAGATGTCCCCGCTGGTGGGATCCGCGCTGTGGGTGAGGATGGTGACCGGCGGTGGCCCGGCGCTCGGCGGGCCGTAGTCGCCAGGGCCCGGCGCCGAGGAGCAGGCGGCGGCTGCGGCGCAGACCGCGGCGGCCAGCAGGACGGCGGCCAAAGGCAGGTGTCTGCGCTGGCGGCCGGGCCTCCGTGCCGTGCTTTCGCGCACGCGCACCTCCGTGTACGATGGCGCTCCCCGTGGCCGCCGGGCCTGCCCCGGCCCCTGGTTCTGTCGTCTCTTAACGGCCGCGACTTCGGGCTTGGTTCCCGTTGGGGTTAGGCTTTTCTACAGTAATGCAGTAATTGCTGCGATACTGCGAATTCGCGGTTCCGGGCGGCCTTACCGGTCAACTGGCTACCGTAACCGGGGGGACGCTGCGATAATGCGTGGATGACAGGGCTAAGCCTGGCCCTGGCCAACTTGAAGCCGGGTACGGGCAAGACGACCTCAGCGGTCTGGCTGGCCCATGTCTTCGCGCAAGCCGGCAACAGCGTGCTGCTGGTCGACGCGGACCCGTCGGGGAGCGCCCTGGAATGGTCCGACCTGGCCGAAATGTAC